>Ga0070734_10000456_pt1 | contig 86115 bp, 80 predicted proteins | sample Coa_R1_8_FD_66444 | JGI IMG/M metagenome (GOLD analysis project Ga0070734, IMG submission 66444) | Surface soil microbial communities from Centralia Pennsylvania, which are recovering from an underground coalmine fire - Coalmine... | ecosystem: Environmental > Terrestrial > Soil > Unclassified ...
AGAAGCGTTGAGCAGAATCGAAATCCAATTACCGGAACTGCTGTCTTTGATCTCGACGTTGACGCCTTTTTCCTGGAGCAGCTTGTAGACGTCGGGATAGTTCGTAGGAATCAACGTGTGTAATCCCTGGTTGGGGTTCTGGAAAGAGCCGTGGACCTCGTTACCGCTGATCGTGACTTCCTTCACCTGCCCCTGCTGCACCTTGTCCAAAAATTCGGTGAAGGTAAGCTGCTGCTCTTTCCGGCCTTGGCCAGTCCGCACCACGGCGAACAAAAGCACCGCAACGCAGATCAGCACCACCCAGAAAACCGCGGTCTTGATATTAGAATTCACTCGTCCTCCCTACCCGCTATTACGTGAGAAAAATGGCCTTTGATTTTATAGATGCCCGATTGCCGGCCGACGACTCTGGTTTCCCGGATTCGCAGCACAACCGGGGTCGCCGCGTCGGCGGCGTAGTCAGCAGCCGTGCCGAATTGGTGTGCCCACACAATGGAACCGCCCTCGGTCAAAACCGGCCAGTGCCGCCGTTCCCAGAGTGGGACGCGCGATTCCTGGAAAAGAGTTTTGATCTTCTGCGTGCCGGTAGACCCTTGCGGCTGGTACTGATCACCGGGGCGCCAGTTTCGAAATTCGAGGGGACCTGAGACCCGGTGCCAGTTCACGGCAGCCATCGTTTCATTATATACGGAAATCGGGTCACCGGAAACCGTAGATTTTTCAATTATTTCCAGGCATATTTCGAGTTCTGTACCGGGGATCGGGAAAACTCCTGGAACCGTGGCAGTCAATCGGTAGTTGCGGCTCGCTAAGGCATTGATCGTAGGACGGCCGAAGCGAAGCCAGGTGAAGGAGCGCATCACATCCAGACCGGGGGCCTGGAGACGCCCGTGCCCTTCGGTGGCGGCGGCCATCTCCAAGATTCCATTCACGTGCTCGAAATCGATTCCGAGCAGGTCACCCCGCACCAGGGCGATGGCGCGGCGAACCAGGCGGCGGCCTGCGGCCAAGGACAGCTTGCGAAGGTTAGTAGTTTCGAGCAAAAACGAATCCGCCGCGGGCACAATATATCTTTCCGATAATCGATCGATTTCCTCGTTCCAGTAGGCCTCCTCCGCCAGGGCCCAATCGGCGGTCTGAGCGAGGTTGCGCTCCAAGGCCGGGTTCCACTGCTGGATCAACTGCGGAAGCAAGTGATGGCGGATGCGATTACGCGCGAACACGGGGCTGCGATTGGTGGAATCTTCGCACCAGGGGATGCCGCGCTGGCGCAAGAAGTCGAGGATTTCGGCGCGGGCGACTTCGAGCAGCGGCCGCACCAGGCCCTCGGCAGTGACGGGGCGGATGGCGGCCAACCCGGCGCTGCCGGCGCCGCGGAGGAAGCGGAAGAGCACGGTTTCGGCCTGATCAGACCGGGTGTGGCCGGTGGCCACGCGCGCGACGGGCAGGCTGGCGATCATCTCGCGGAAAAACGAGATACGCGCTTCGCGGGCGGCCTGTTCCAGGTTGTCGCCGGCGGCGATGGCGGCGTCGCGCCCGGTGAACGGAAAACCGAATTCGGCGGCAAGGCGGCGGACGAATTCGGCGTCGGCGTCGGATTCGGCGCCGCGGAGGTGGTGATTTACATGGAGGACGTGCAGGCGGAGGTCCCACTGCGGGGCAAGCTCCCGGAGAACATGCAGGAGGCAGACCGAATCGGCGCCGCCGGAGACCGCGACGCCAACGGTTTGCCCGGCTTCGAACATGGCGTGGCGCGCGATGGTGTGGCGGATGCGGTCGAGCACAGGGCCCTTCCGTCATTTTACGTGGTGTGCCGGCGATGAGATGACCGGCTTTCCAGGCGGGCGTCGGGAAGGAATTTGATCGCGACGAAACGCCGAGCGCGATAGTATCTTGCTATGACTAATCGCCGAGATGTTCTTGCCAATGCCATGGTCCTGCTGTGCGGGGCCGCTGCCGCACATGCTCAGAACCAAACGGCGCCGGCCGGCCGCGGTCCGGTGTTCAAACAGGATCTGCCGAATGTCAGCCTCGATGGCTGGGAGGTGACGGTCAGCATCGTCGATATGCCGCCGGGACGGGTCGGCATGGCGCATCGCCATCCGGGGTTCGTGCTGGCATACGTGTTGGAGGGCTCGATCCGCACGAAAATCTCCGACACGCCGGAGAAGGTATACAAACAGGGCGAAATGTTTTATGAGTGGCCGGGGAGCACGCACCTGGTCTCGGCCAACGACAGCAAAACCGAACCGGCTAAGCTGCTGGCGATGATTTTCGCCAAAAAGGGCTCGCAGCAGGTGATGCCGGCGAACTAACGCGCCGCGGCCGGGTAGATGGTGGTTTTGGGGTGGAACTCGGACCAGGCGAACCAATACTCGGGCTCGAGGATCAACGGGTCGAGGTGTGCGCCGGCGAGTTTGCCGGAAGTGCACGCGCCATAGGCGTCCCAGCGCGAGTGCGTGGCGGCGTCGGTTAACTCGGTGACTTCTGGATTGGCGGCGCTGAACGTCAGCGTCTGACCCTTGAGCCGCGCTTTGAAAGCGGTGGTGGTGTCGGAGCCAGGCTGATGGACTACCACGATCGGCTCGCCTCCCATCGTTTCGTTGATCACGCGCGATTGCTGGAGCGCGGTGCGGGGGAACGCGCGCTCGGCGCCGTTGACGTCGAGGCCGAACACCATGGCTTTGGGCGGCAGGCGATCGTCATGCCGAATCACGCCGTCGGGTTCGGCGCCCTTGCCGGAGAGACCCTCGCGAATCTGCCGGTTCATTTCGGGAATGCGGTCGGCATAGCCCGGCAATGGCTTAAGTACCAGAGTGCTGGGATGACGGCTGTGCCACTCGCCCCAACTAGTCAGCAGAAACGGATAGAGCTGGAGATGCTGGCCCTTCAGCGGGCCGGAAATCGCCTCCAGCGTGGACTGCTGCCAGTGGCTGCCGGTTTCGCGATCACCGAAGACTTCGTTAACCCCGATGAGGCCGACGGTATCGAAATGCAGCGCGCGTCCCTGCGCGGCGGCCCTGAACACGAGGGCCGTGTTGCAGTAGGATCACCAGGTGACGGCGATGGGGCCGTCCGGCAATTGGTCGAGAACTACGCCGTGCTGGGCGAGGATCGCGGCCGGATAGGCCTTAATGGCCGCACCGGTGGCGATGCCGATCAGCCGGTCACCGGCGCTGAGGAAAGTGGCGGCGGAGGCGGGGATGAATTCCGGATCGTCGATCGATTTGTACGGTAATTTGGCCTGCGGGAAGGCAGCGGCTGCCAGCAGCAAAAGCAGCCCTATTGCGGGCGATTGACTGGCCTTCATGTCCCGCCATTCTATCGCAGGCCCCCGTATGCGGCGGAGAGGGCTGGTATCGTAAGAGTTCATTTTATGACTCCCGATATTTTGGAGCGCGCGGCGCGCGTGAAACTGCTTCTCATGGACGTGGATGGCGTCCTCACCGACGGGCGGATGTTTTACGTGCCCGATCCGCAGGGGCAGATGGTCGAGACCAAAGGGTTCAACGCACAGGATGGCATCGCGCTGCAGTGGCTGAACTGGAAGGGCATCAAGACGGGCGTAATCAGCGGCCGCGAATCGCCGGCGACGGTGGAACGAGCGCGGCAGGTGAAGATGGCTTACGTCTACCAGGGTCACATCGAGAAAGTACCAATTCTAGAGGAGATTCTAGCGGACGCCAATATCGACGGCAGCGCGGTGGCGTACGCGGGCGACGACCTGACCGATGTTGTCATTCTGCGGCGGGTGGGCCTGGCGATCGCGACAGCAAATGCGCGCGAGGAGGTAAAACGCGCGGCGCATTACGTGACGGAGGCGCGCGGAGGAGATGGGGCGATCCGGGAAGCGGCGGAGCTGCTGCTGAAAGCCCAGAACCGGTGGGGAGAGATCTTAAAGCACTACGAAGCGGAGTAGGTTGGGCATGTGACAATGGTCGCTATGGGGCGGTTTCTGCAGTTGGCTTTGCCGGCGGGCGTGCTGGCTACCGGCATCCTTTTCAGTTCGACAAGCACGTGGGCCAAGCCGGAGTACAGCCGAAAGACGAAGAAAGAATGCAGCTTCTGCCATCCGCCGGATTCCTGGAATCTCACCGACGCGGGGAAGTATTACCGCGAACACCACTACTCGCTCGAGGGGTATAAGGGCCCGGCGAAGAAGTAATCCTGCCACCTTCGCCGGATTTCGATCGACAAGCGTCAGCCGACCTGTGTAACTTACTTCTTCGCGGGGCTGGGCTGTTTGCGCACCTGCTCGAAATACTGTTCGACATAGCTTTCGAGGGCGGCCGGGATTTCGTCGCGGCCGATTTCGCCGCCGGAATCGGCGTGTTGCGCGGTGCGATCGGAATAAGCGGTACGGAGCTGCTGCACAGTGGATTGCACTTCGATGGTGGCTTCGCCGCTGAGGTTTTGCGAGCGTTTGCCTATGATCTGGCTGATCTTCCCCATGGCGGCCAACTGCTCGGCCTGCTTCACGTCTTTTTCGCCGTCGCGGTTGCCGATGCCGCCGCCGGGCTGCTTGTTGGAAGGCTGCGCGTCGGTTCCCTGCCCCGGTGAATTTTCGGCCTGCTGCGACTCGTTGCTGAGATCCGGATCCTGCTCTTCGCCGCCGGCCTGTCCGTTCGCCTTCTCGCCTTTCTGCTGCTGCTTGTTCGCGTTCTGCTGGCCCTTCTGCTTACCGTTCTGCGACGAATTCTGCTGCTGGGGCTGCTGGCCGCCGGCGTTATTGGACTGCTGCTTCATGCTCGACAGCAGGTTCTGCAGGGCATCGCGCATCTTGCTCATCAGGCTGGAACTGGAGGAACTGTTCGACTCCTGCCCGTTGGACTGCTGGTTTTGCGCGTCCTTGGAATTGCTGGGGCGGTCGGGATTTTCCTGGTCGGAGGCGCGCTCCTGGCCCTCGCCCTGCTGATCGCCATTCTGCTGATCCGACTTGGCCTGCTGGTCCTTGGAATTCTTATCGGACTTGGACTGCGCCTGTTGGTCGTTGTTCTCGTCGAGCGGATCGCCGGCCTGGCTCTGATCGTCGGGAGGCTGCTGCGCCTGTAGCGGAGTGTCGCTGTCGTCCTGCGGAAATTCGCCGGGACGGAGATTCTTGCGCTGGGGCGCATTCGCTTTTTCAGGAGCATCGAGGCCGAGGGCCTGTTGGAGAATGCGGGCCATCGGCTCGGCCAGATCGAGGCGGCGTGAAAGGCCATACCGGAGAGCAAACAGGCTCGATGCCACCACGACGAGTGCGGCTAGGGCGTAGACGGAGCGCGGCGCCGTGAACGGGATAGCGCGGCGCACGTCGGCGCCGGCAGCGACCTGCTCGGCGTGCTCGAGCTGGCTGCGCCGGATCTCGGCGGGCGGCTGGTACGGGTGCGGTTCGGTGAAGTAGACAGCCGTCGAGAGCGAGTCGGCCAATTCGAGACGATGGTCGACGATCTGCGCCGAGACATACAGCGGCGGAAGCCGTTTACGGATTCTATAGACGGCGATGGCGAACGTAGCCAGCGGGATGAAGACGACCCAGTACCAATTCAGGATTTGGGTGCCGACAATGAGCAGCAGAATGAACGCGGCGAGGGCGGCGCAGACGGCGGTAACGGCCTCAGACAACAGTTGGTTGTACAGGAGACGCCGCCGGGCTTTCCGGATCAGAGTCAGCACAGTCCGTCCTCGTGAAGCAGCGATCACGACAGTCGTACTCCTGAAGAGTGAAGTCGTTCTCATCCTATCATTTTCCCGGGTTTGTTGGTTTCCAAACGGGTAACGTTACCTACAGCCCGAAGGCAGGCGGGGATGACGGAAAGGCAAGGCACAAAGCACGCCGGCCCCGCCGCATGTAAAAAACCTAAAACAAGACATATAATAAATGTTTTCGTTCTCCGATGAATCGGTTTCCCTGGGCTGAAGGAGGTTGTATGAAGTTCGGTCTCGCGGCCATTGGCCTTTTTCTTGTGCTGCAGCCGGGCGCTCGCGCGCAAGCATCCGATCCGGCGACTCGGCAATTAATCGAACAGCTGATGACGCGCATCGACACACTGGAGAGGCGGGTGGCCGAACTGGAGAAGGCTCCCGGCGCGGCGCGCGCGACCGCGCCCGCCGCGCCGGCTGTGGCGGCGGCGACACCCGGCCCTCACCTGGATCACGACCAGGCGCCGCAGCCGGAAACGACGGTGCCGGAAGCACAGCCGGTCTATCCCTCCCTCAAGATTGCAGGCTTCAGCGATTTCAATTTTTCGGCGACCGATCTGCACGGCGCAAACGGCGGCTTCCAACCGCAAACGCTGCTGGGCGCGCATAGCGGCTTTGAAGAAGGACAGTTCGTGCTGCACCTGAGCTCGGCCTTATCGCAAAAGGTGACGGTGTTCAGCGAGCTGAGTCTGACGGCGCGAGGGGATGCGGGTACCGGGTCGCCGGCGGCGCCAGGGTTTAACGCGGAAGTCGAGCGCCTCATCCTGCGGTACGACCTCAACGACTATTTCAAGATTTCGTTTGGGCGGTACCACACGCCGATCAACTACTGGAACACGGCGTTCCACCACGGCCAGTGGCTGCAGACCACGATCAGCCGCCCGGAGATGACGCAGTTCGGCGGCAGCTTCATTCCGGTGCACTTCGTCGGCTCGCTGGTGGAAGGAGTGACGCCGGCAGGCGGGTTGAACCTGAACTACAACGTGGGGCTGGGCAACGGGCGCGGGCAGGTGCTCAGCCGCGGCGGCGATTTCGGCGACGTGAACAGCAATCGGGCGTGGCTGGTAAACCTTTTCGTGAAGCCGGACCATCCGTACGGGCTGCAAGTGGGCGGATCGGTGTACCGCGACGAATTGAACCCGCTCAGCGGGTTGGTGGCTCGCGAGTGGATCGAATCCGGGCACATCGTATGGCAGAAGGAGACGCCGGAGTTCATGGCGGAGTTCGCGAACGTACGTCATGATTTTCGCGGAGGGGGGAGTTCGAACAGCCAGGCGTTCTACGCGCAGACGGCGTACCGGCTGCCATTCGCCAACAAATGGAAACCGTACTACCGTTTCGAGCAGATACACGTGCCGCGGTCGGACGCGATTTTCCGGCCGGTGGTGCCGACATTCTCGGGATCAACGGCGGGGATCCGGTACGATTTCGCGACTTTCGCCGCATTCAAGCTGGAATACCGGAACTATTGGCGGCGCGATCTTCCGAACATCAACGGGATCTTCACGCAGACGAGCTTCACGTTTTAGGAAAATGGAGACGGCCGTGAAGACGCAATTTTCGAGGCGATGGATTCTGGGAGCAGTGCTCGCGCCGGCCCTATGGGCGGCTGGGCCTCCCGAAGGTAACGCGATTGCGATTGTTGTGCGGCCGGACGTGCCGGTCGATAACCTGAGCTTCGCGGAGCTGCGCCGGCTGATGCTGGGGGACCGGCAATACTGGTCGTCGAACCTGAAAGTAACGCTGCTGGTCCGCGCGCCGGGAGCGCGCGAGCGGGACGTGGTTCTGAAGACGATTTACCAGATGTCGGAGGCGCAATTCCGGCAATACTGGATCGCGAAGGTGTTTCGGGCGGAGGCGGCGAGCGCGCCGCGGATCGTGTATTCGAATGACATGGCGGCCGACCTGGCTTCGCAGATTCCGGGCGCGGTGGCGTTCGTGGATGCGGGACAGGTGCCCACGGGTTTGAAGGTGCTCAAGATCAACGGGCTGCTGCCGCAACAACCGGGGTATCCGCTGCGGTAAGGACATCGCGCGGCTTAAGGGCGGAACACTGCCCCTTGTTAGAATACCTGCATGGCGGAGAACCCCCCGGAGGCCAAGCCGGTTCCATCATTTGAAACTTGCCTCGATGAGCTCGAACAGGTGGTCAAACAACTCGAGGCGGGCGACCTTCCGCTGGAAAAATCGCTGGAGCTGTTCGAACGGGGTGTGAGCCTCAGCGACGCGTGCCGCAAACAACTTGAAGAAGCCGAAACCCGGGTTGAGATCCTGATCCGCAAGGAAGGCAAGATGCAGCCGGAGCCGTTCGGCCCGGACAATTCGAACAAATGATCGATCTGCGCCAATACCAGCATATGGTGGATGCCGAACTGGACCGGCTGGTTCCCCCGGAAAGCATGCCTCCCGAAACCATTCATCGCGCCATGCGCTACAGTCTGTTCGCGGGCGGGAAACGCATCCGGCCGATTTTGTGCCTGGAAGCGGCTCGGGCGGTGGGGAATGCGCCGGAGTGTGTGTTGGCTGCAGCGTGTTCGCTGGAGCTGATCCACACTTATTCGCTGATACACGATGATCTGCCGGCGCTCGATAACGACGATTACCGGCGCGGCAAGCTCACGAGTCACAAGGTGTTCGGCGAGGCGATGGCGATCCTGACCGGAGATGCGCTGCTCACGCTGGCATTCCAGGTACTCGCGGGACTCGAGCTCGCGAGTGATCGGAAGGTGCGGCTGGTGTCGGAATTGGCTACTGCGGCGGGAACGGTCGGCGGCATGATCGGCGGCCAAGTAGCGGACCTGGAGGGCGAAGGGAAAACGCCGGACGCGGCTTTGCTGGAAACCATTCATCGGGCCAAGACCGGCGCGCTGCTGCGGGCGAGCCTGCGGATAGGAGCGATCTGCGCGGGAGCGGATGAGGCGCAGTACGATGCGCTTTCCTGTTACGGGGAGCACGTCGGCCTGGCGTTTCAGATTGTGGACGATATCCTGGACGTCGAGGAGTCTTCGGCCGCGCTGGGCAAGACCGCAGGCAAGGACGCGCAGCAGCATAAGATTACATTTCCCGCGGTCTACGGGCTGGAAGCGTCGCGCCGGATGGCCGAGCAGGAGTGCGCGCGCGCACACCAGGTGATCGAGCTGTTTGGAGAGCGCGCGGCGGGTCTGGATGAACTCGCCGATCTCATCGTTCGCCGGAAGTCATGAAGATGAGGCTCGACCTCCTGCTGGTGGAGCGCGGGCTGGCGGAATCCCGCGAGAAGGCACAAGCGCTGATTATGGCGGGTAACGTTCTTCTCAACGGCCAGAAGGCGGCCAAACCCGGGCAGCCAGTCTTGCCGGATGCGGCGGTGGAAGTGACGGCTCGGCCGCCCTATGTGGGCCGGGGCGGGTTTAAGCTGGCAGCCGCGCTCAAACATTTCGCGATCGATGTCAACGGCCAGGTCTGCCTGGATATCGGCTCGTCCACAGGCGGGTTCACCGACGCGCTGCTGCAGGCCGGAGCCGGGCGCGTGCATGCGGTCGACGTCGGGGCCGGCCAACTGGCCTGGTCGTTACGCAACGATGTGCGGGTAATCGTCCACGAGGGTGTCAACGCGCGCGAACTGCAACTCACCGACATCGGCGAACTGGCGGCGCTTGCAACTTGCGACGTCAGCTTCATTTCGGTCACGCTGATCCTTCCGGCGATTGTGCCCCTTCTGCAGCCCGGCGGTCGAATGGTTATACTGATCAAGCCGCAATTCGAGGTCGGCCGGGGACAGGTAGGCAAGGGCGGGATTGTACGGGAGCCCGAACTGCACCAGGCGGCGCGCGACCGGGTCGAGAGCGCCGTGCGCCATTTCGGATTCAAAACCAGCATCATGGACAGCCCCATTCTGGGCGCCGAAGGGAACAAAGAATTCCTGCTCTATGCCCACCATTAATACCGTCGGAGTTATTGCCAAGCCGGGCGCCCGCGCCGCTGTCGAACTGGTGCCGGCGCTGGTGGACTGGCTGGGCGAGCGCGGCATCCAAGTGCGGTGCGATGAAGAGACGGCCGCTTACAATGAGCGCGTTTCCGGCATGGCGCGCGAATCGGTTCCCGAAGGTTGTGACCTGGTGATCGTGCTAGGCGGTGACGGGACACTGCTCAGCGCAGCGCGAGCGATCGGAAAACGCGAGATTCCGCTGTTTCCGGTAAATCTCGGCGGGCTGGGGTTTCTCACTGCGATCACGATCGACGAAGTGTTTCCGGAACTCGAGCGCGCGCTTCGGGGAGAACACCGCATCGCGAAAAGAAAACTGCTGAACACCGAACTGGTGCGCGACGGGAAAGTAGTCGCTTCGTATGATGCGCTCAACGATTCGGTTCTCACGAAGGCATCGATCGCGCGCATGATCGATCTGCAAGCGTACGTGGACGAGCAGTTCGTGGCAAATTACAAGGCGGACGGGCTCATCATCTGCACGCCGACAGGATCGACGGCGTATTCGCTGGCCGCGGGAGGACCGATTATCTTCCCCTCCGTCCCGGCGATTTGCATGACGCCGATCTGCCCGCACATGCTCACCAACCGGCCGGTGCTCGTGCCGGAGACCAGCGTCATCCGGGTGATCTCGCGCGGGCCGGATGACAGCGTGTATCTGACCATAGACGGCCAGACGGGCAACCCGATCCGGGAAGGCGATACGATCGTGTGCCGGAGCTCGCCGTTTGCACTGCACCTCATCCGTCCGCCGCGCATGATGTTTTTTGACGTGCTGCGGCAGAAGCTCAAATGGGGAGAGCGGTGAAGCGGATCTCGCTCACGGCCTGGACTCTGCTGGGCCTGGTAGCGGGGATTGTCATCGGCATTCTGGCCCCGGAATTCGCGAAACAGCTGGGCCCCGTGTCCGACATTTTCCTGCGGCTGATTCGCACGATCATCGGGCCGCTGCTGTTCGGCACGCTGGTGGCGGGAATCGCCGGCGGGGGCGATCTGAAGCGGATGGGCCGGGTCGCGCTGAAGGCCGTCATCTATTTCGAAGTAGTCACAACCATCGCGTTATTCCTGGGACTGGGCGCCGTGAACTTGACCCGGCCGGGCGACGGCGTTCCGGTGGCGCGCACAGCGGCAGTAAACGCGGCTCCGGTCCAGAGCGCAGGTGCGGCCGGGGGAGCATTGGAGCGCATTTTCCCCTCGAGCATCATCGATGCGATGGCGCGCAACGATGTGCTGCAGATCGTGGTGTTCTCGTTTCTGTTCGGCGCCGCGTGCGCGGGCATCGGCGCGAAGGCGGCGCCGGTTGTTTCGTTTGCGGCCTCGCTGGCGGAGGTGATGTTCCGGTATACGAAGTACGTGATGTATATGGCGCCGCTCGGAGTCGGGGCGGCGATTGCGATAACCATCGGGGCCGAGGGACTGGGCGTGCTCGTGGGCCTGGGCAAACTGGTGCTCACGGTATACGTGACGATGGCTCTGTTCGTGGTGCTGGTGCTGGGGTCGGTGATCGCACTCTTTCGGATTCCGCCGGGCGCGTTCTATCGAGCCGTGCGCGAACCCTTTCTGATCGCGTTCTCAACCTCCAGCAGCGAGGCGGCTCTGCCGCTGGCCCTCGAAAACATGGAGCGGTTCGGAGTGCCGAAGCATATTGTGGCATTCGTGCTGCCGACCGGGTACAGCTTCAATATGGACGGCTCGACCCTGTACCTGTCGATCGGCTGTATGTTTGTCGCCCAGGCGGCCGGGGTGCCGCTGTCGCTGGGGAATCAATTGCTCATGATGTTAACGCTGATGCTGACGTCGAAGGGCGTCGCCGGCGTGCCGCGCGCGGCGTTTGTTATCCTCGCGGGAGCGTTGGCGACGTTTCACCTTCCGTTGGACGCGGTGGCCGTCCTGCTGGGAGTTGACGCCATCCTCGATACGGCGCGCACGAGCATCAACGTGCTGGGGAACTGCCTGGCGAGCGCCGTGGTGGCGCGCTGGGAGGGGGCGCTGGAAGTGAAAGGCGCTTCGGGCAGCAGCCTTTCGGAAATTTGAGAATCGGCGAGATTTCCCGCTACTAGAGGTTGTGTGGCTGGATCAGTGCGTGGCGGCGTGCCTGATCCCGCTGGCGGTGTGGATCCTGCTGAGCGGGCTGGATGATTTGTGGATCACCCTGGTCTTTTGCAGCCGGCACAGGCGGGAGTTTCCCTGGCCCTCAGAGGAGGAACTGGCAAGTGCGCGCCAGGGGCGGATTGCGATCCTGCTGCCGCTATGGCGCGAGTACAACGTGATCGCCAAGATGTTGGAGCATAACCTGGCGGTCATCCGGTACGCGCATTACGACTTTTTCGTCGGCGTGTATCCCAATGACAGGCACACCATTCAAGCGGTGCACCAGGTGGCGCAGAGGGATCCACGTGTCCACCTCGCACTTTGCCCGCACCGCGGGCCCACCTCGAAGGGCGACTGCCTGAACCACGCTTATCACGGGATGACGGAGTACGAAGGACGTCACCACGTGCGCTACGAGATCGTGATGACGCACGATGCCGAAGATCTCATTCACCCGGAGTCGCTGCGGCTGGTCAACTGGTTTTCGCGACATTATGAGATGGTGCAGGTTCCGGTACTGCCGCTGCCAACACCGGTAAGCGAGTGGACACACGGAATCTATTGCGATGAATTCGCGGAGTACCAATTTAAAGATATTCCGGTGCGCGGACGGCTCGGCGGATTCCTTCCCGCGAATGGAGTGGGCAGCGCATTCGCACGAGAAGCGCTGGACACGCTGCGCCGCCGGTATGGGCATGCGTTTGATCCGGAGTGCCTCACGGAGGATTATGAGAATGGCTTTCGCATGCACGCCGCCGGATATCGGCAAATCTTTCTGCCGATCCGGCGAGCTGCCGCGGGGCCGCTGGCCACTCGGGAGTATTTTCCGCGGCGGTGGCGCGCGGCGGTACAACAACGCAGCCGGTGGGTGGCGGGTATTGCGCTACAAGGATGGGAACGCCACGGCTGGCGCGGCCCGCTCGCGCTGCGCTATTGGTTCTGGCGCGATCGAAAGGGACTGGCCGGCAATTTACTTTCTCCCGCTGCCAACCTGATGTTTCTTTATTGGCTGGGCAACTATGTGCCGGCAGCCTGGCGCGGACACGCCGCGGACCTGCCGAACCTGCTTCCGCTTTGGGTGATGCCATTCTTTCCCGTGTGCGCGTCGATCGCGCTGGTACAGATGGGCGTACGCATCCATCTCTGCGCGCGAGTGTACGGATGGCGATTCGCCTCGGGCGTACCGCTGCGCATGATGTGGGGAAACCTTGTGAACTGCGCGGCCACGGCGGAAGCGCTGGCGGCCTTCGCCGTCGCCCGCTTCGAGCGGCATGCGCTGGCATGGCGCAAAACGGAGCATGTCTATCCGGGTGAGCCGCTCGCGATCCACAGACGACCCCGGCTGGGAGAAGTACTGGTCAGCTTGAGATGCCTGTCACCGGAGGAGTTGCAGCAAGCCCTCGCACAGCGCCCGCCGGGCCTGCGGCTGGGAGAGTATCTGATTCAATTGGATAAGATTACCGAAGTAGATCTCAGCCGGGCGCTCCGATCGCAGGCAGGCCTGCCCGCGATCGGCGCAGCGGGTTCCGGCACGCTCCATCGAGTCCATAGAAATTTTGGATTGGACTCGGCCTAAACCTCGCATTTACACTCAGATTGAGTTAATCGGCCGCGCACGCGCCGAGGCCGGGAAGCCACTGTCGCATCATGCCTGCCGCACCCGAGAATAGAAGCCAAGGAGGGATCAAATTGGTGACAACGGAGGTTAAAAGCCAAGTTGAATTGCTGCACCAGATCAGCAATATTGTCAGCTCGAATTTGAGTCTGGAAAAGATGCTTCAGGAATTGATCGGGCTGGCAGTAGACGTGACTCACTGCGATGCCTGCCTCGTGTACCTGGTCGATCACACCACGAATGAGATCGTGCTGCGCGGCTCACAATTGCCGCACTCGGCGGAAATCGGTCACATTCGAATGAAGATGGGAGAAGGTATCACGGGATGGGTGGCGCAGCACAAATCCGTGGTCGCGCTGGGTTCGAACGCATCCGCCGACGCCCGATTTAAGCCGTTTCAAACGCTGCCGGAAGATACTTACGAAGCGTTTCTGTCGGTGCCATTGATCAGTAATGGTGCGCTGATCGGAGTCATCAACATTCATCACCGCCCGAAGCACGCGCACAGTCCCGATGAGGTTGCGCTGGTAAGTTTTATCGGCGAGCAGATGGGCGGCGCGATTGCAAAGTCGCGGCTCGAAGAGCGCTCCGAAAGCGCGGCGCGGCGCATGGAAGCGCTGGCGGGGCTGGCGCGGACCATCTCGGAAGAAAATTATCTGGACCGCATCCTGCAGGCGATTTCCGAGATGATGGCGGAGACGCTGAATTCGCCGGTGTGCTCGATCATGCTGGTGGACGAAGACCGGCGGGAACTGGTGATTTCGGCGGCCCGCTGCTCATCGCCGGACTACCTGCACAAGATGCCTCTCAAAATCGAGGATTCCCTCATCGGCCGCGTGGTGCGCGAAGGGAGGGCAATCATGATTCCCAACGTGGTCGAGGAGAAGCAATACCGGTACCCGGAACTGGCGCGGAAGACCGGGCTGGCGTCGCTGCTTTCAGTGCCGCTGATGACGCGCGAAAAAGTGATCGGCACCATGAACATCTATACGCAGGAAATTCGAGCGTTCACCGATGACGAGATGGGATTTGTAAACGTGGTGGCGGGGCAGGCGGCCATCGCGATCGAGAATGCGCGGCTGATGTCGGAGACGCTGGAGATGAAGCGGACGCTCGAAGCGCGCAAGCTCATCGAGCGCGCCAAGGGCATTATGCAGCAGAAGCATGGGCTCAGCGAAGAAGAGGCGTACCTGCGGCTGCGCAATGAGAGCCGGCGGCTGCGGCGGCCCATGCGGGATCTCGCGGAGGCCGTGATTCTCGCGGAGGATTTGGAGAAGAAGAAGGCGGAGGCGTAAGCCGAAGTCAACCGTCCCAAGTAATCCGGTACGCTTCGCCTGCGGCTCCCTTATTCTTGACCCCCGGTGGACTAACGGCTCTTGACCTTCGGCATTTCCAGTGCGGCCACCCGGCTATGCTTGCGGCCGTAGCCGAAGTAAATCGCCAACCCGATCACCAGCCAGATAATCAAGCGCAGCCACGTGTCGCCGGGTAGGCTCAGCATGAGGTACGCGGAAACGATTATCCCGAGCATCGGCACCAGCGGCACCCAGGGCGTGCGGAATGGACGATGGAGGTCAGGGCGGCGGCGGCGCAACATCCACACGCCGGCGCAGACGATCACAAAAGCCAGCAGCGTGCCGATGCTGACCAGCTCACCGAGAATGCCGATCGGAATCAACGAGGCGAAGATGGCTACAAACAGACCGACAGTGATGGAAGAGATATACGGCGTGCGGAAGCGCGGGTGTATCTTGCCCGCCCATGCGGGCAATAAGCCGTCGCGCGACATCGAATAGAACACACGCGATTGTCCCAGCAGCATGACCAGCATCACGGTGCTCAGGCCGACGATGGTTCCGATCAGCACCAGGTATTGGCCCCACAGAATGCCGGTGGCCTGCATGCCGCGAGCGACGGGCGCGGCGACGTTCAGCAATTTGTAGCTCACGACGGCGGTGAGCAGACCGGCCGTCGCGATGTACAGGATCGTGCAAATCACCAGCGAGCCCAAAATCCCCATCGGCATATCGCGCTGCGGGTGCTTGGCCTCCTGCGCCGCGGTCGAGACGGCGTCGAATCCGATATACGCGAAGAAAATGACGGCCGCGCCGCGTCCAATGCCGGACCAGCCGTATTGGCCGAACTGCCCGGTGTTCGGAGGAATGAACGGATGCCAGTTTGCCGCCGCGATATCGGGGTGCGCCATGACGAAATTGGCGGCAATTCCGATGAACACCAACACCGTGCCGACTTTGATAAACACGAAGATGGTGGTCAGATTGGCCGATTCCTGAATACCGATTACCAGGACAGCGGTTACGAGGCAAATGGCCAGGAACGCGACGATGTTGAACACAGCCGTGGCGTGCGGTAATGACGCGATCGCGGTGCCGGCGGGAACCGAACTCTCCGGCATCCACAGACCGTCATACCGTACCAGCACCGCGCCGGGCGTACCCATGATCTCCGGCGGTATGGGGATGTGAAGGTATTGCAGCAGCAGGATGACATTGGCGCTCCAGCCGGAGGCCACGGTGGCAGCCCCAAACGCGTACTCCAGGATGAGATCCCAGCCGATGATCCAGGCGAACAGTTCGCCGAGCGTGGCGTAGCCATAGGTATAGGCCGAGCCGGCGATGGGAATCAGGGAGGCAAACTCGGCATAGCACAGGCCGGCAAATACACATCCGACGCCGGCCAATAGGAAGGAAAGGATGATCGCGGGGCCCGCGTATTGCGCCGCAGCCGAGCCGGTCAACACAAAAATGCCGGCGCCGATGATCGCGCCGATTCCCAGCGTAACCAGATTTACGACACCCAGAGCCCGTTTGAGTGTATGCTCGCCCTCCTGTCCGGCCTCCTCCAAAATCATGTTCAGGGGCTTACGAATGAGTATGCTGGCCATATAAAAGCAACCGTCGCGAGTATAGCATCCTGTCGTGAAATCCCGCACAACACAGGGAATTCGGCACAAAACGGGCCTCCGCACGTTAAATTAGGAACAAGGAGTTTCGCGTGCCCAGACTCATTTTGGTTTCATGCCTTGGTTTTTGCGCCGCCGGGCTGTTCGCCCAGGAAGCCAAGAAACCGATCGAATTCGACCTGAATGCGATCGATAAGAGCGCCGACCCGTGCGTTGATTTCTATCAATACGCCTGTGGCTCCTGGATCAAGAACAATCCGGTGCCGGCTGACCAGTCGCGCTGGGGCAGGTTCGACGAACTCATGGAGCGGAACCGCGACGTGCTTCACGATATCCTCGAAGACGCGGCCCACGCGAAGTCGAAGCGCGACGCCACGACGCAAAAAATCGGCGACTACTATGCCGCCTGCATTGATACGGCCGCGATCGATGCCAGGGGGCTGGCGCCGCTGCAACCGGAGTTCGAGCGCATCGCAAATTTGAAGGACAAAACCGAACTGGCGCCTGAAATCGCGCACCTGCACCGCAATGGAATGGGGGCGCTGTTCGAGTTCGGCTCAGGACAGGATTTCAAAAATTCCAGCGAGGTGATCGCGCAGACCGACCAAGGCGGGCTCGGCCTTCCCGACCGCGATTACTACATCAAGGATGACGAGAAATCGGTGGAGTTGCGAAAGCTTTACGTGGAACACGTCGAGAAGATGCTGGAGCTCGCGGGCGACACGGCGGATTCGGCGAAGAGGAACGCGGAGACCGTGATGCGCATGGAGACCGCCCTGGCGATGGGATCGCTCGACCGCGTGTCGCGGCGCGATCCGGAGAAGATCTATCACCGGATGAGCAAACAGGATTTGGAAAACATTGCGCCGGCTTTCCGCTGGAACCAGTATTTCACCGACTCCGGCGCGCCCTCGTTCCAGAGCGTCAACGTTGCCTCGCCGGATTTCTTTAAAGCGGCGAACAGCCTGATCGAATCGGCCGGCCTGGACGATTGGAAAACGTACCTGCGATGGCACGTCCTGCATTCCGAAGCGCCGCTGCTGCCCACAAAGTTCGTGGACGAGAATTTCAATTTTTACGGGAAGGTGCTGACCGGCGCAAAAGAGCTGCGCCCGCGCTGGAAGCGCTGCGTCGATTTCACCGATAACCAGCTCGGCGAAGCTCTGGGACGTAAATTCGTAGAACGCACCTTCGGCGGCGATGCCAAGCAGCGAACGCTGAAAATGGTGGAGGCCATCGAGAAGGCTCTTGGCCAGGATATCGATCAGCTTACCTGGATGACCGCCGCCACCAAGCAACAGGCTTTGATTAAGCTCAAGGCGATTACGAACAAGATCGGATATCCGAATAAGTGGCGCGATTATTCGAGCGTCGAGATCAAGCCCGGTGACGCCGTCGGCAACGGGATGCGCGCCGACCATTTCGAGTTCCAGCGCGAGCTCGACAAGATTGGGAAGCCGGTTGACCGGCAGGAGTGGAGCATGACGCCGCCGACCGTGAATGCTTATTACGATCCGCTGATGAACAACATCAATTTTCCGGCCGGTATTTTGCAACCTCCGTTCTATGACAAGCTGGCCGACGACGCGCTTAATTTCGGCGGCATCGGCATGGTGATCGGCCACGAACTGACACACGGTTTCGACGACCAAGGCCGCCAGTTCGACGCTAAAGGGAATCTCCGGGACTGGTGGACGGAAGCCGACGCCAAGGCCTTCGAGGAACGCGCCGCCTGCATTGAAAAGGAATACACGAACTTCAGCCCGCTGCCGGGAGTGCATCTCAACGGCAAGCTGACGCTCGGCGAGAACACGGCGGATAACGGCGGAGTCCGGCTGGCGCTGATGGCATTGCACAACTCCACCAGCCCGGCTGAGGAGAACAAGAAAATCGATGGTTTTACTCAAGACCAGCGCCTCTTTCTAGCGTTCGGTCAGGTCTGGTGCGAGAACCAGCGCGAAGAAAATCTGCGCCTGCGCGCGCAAACCGACCCGCATTCACCGGGCAGGTTTCGGGTCAACGGCGTGGTGCAGAACATGCCCGAGTTCCAGAAAGCGTTTTCGTGCAAAGCCGGGCAGCCAATGGCCAGCGCGAACGCTTGCCGGGTCTGGTAGTATACTGCTGCTCGATGCCTCGGATTCTAGTCGCCGTGCTCGGCGCCGCGGCCAGCCTGCCGGTCTGTGCGCAGTGGATCAACTATCCCACGCCCGGCCTTCCCCGCACGAAAGACGGCAAGGCGAATCTCACCGCGCCGGCCCCCCGGACGTCCTATGGCAAGCCTGATCTTTCCGGCGTCTGGTACCTGGAATCCCCGCCCTGCCGCAACGATTGCGGAGACTATATCGGCGGTCCGGAGTTTGGAAATATCGGCGCGAGACTTCCAGGCGGACTCCCGTACCAGCCATGGGCCGCGGAGCTCGTGAAACAGCGGAGCGCGGGTATCGGCAAAGATGACCCCGTCGCACTATGCCGGCCTTCCGGTGTCGTTCGCCTGCTAACGTTTCCGCCGCCGCGCAAAATCATCCAGCTGCCCACGCTGGTGGTGATCCTCTCCGAGCGCGACGTCACCTTCCAGCAGATTTTTCTCGACGGGCGACCCCTGCCGAAAGATCCGTTTCCCAATTGGAACGGCTACTCGGTGGGCGCGTGGGATGGCGATACGCTGCTGGTACGCATCAACGGCCTGCGCGACGGCACCTGGCTCGACCGCAAGGGCAGTCCGATGACCGATGCCGCCGCGGTCACGGAGCGCTTTCACCGCGTGAACGTGGGGCGCCTGGAGGTTGACCTTACCGTCGACGATCCTAAAGCGTATACACGGCCGTGGACTGTCAAACTGAATCAACTGCTGGCTGTCGACACCGATTTGCTCGATTACTTCTGCATGGACAACGAGAAAGATACGCAGCACATGCCGAAGTGATATGCTGCCGGGCATGGCTCCGCCGGCCGCCCTCCGTCCGGATCTCGCCGAGCGTACACGCCAGCAGGTCACCCGCCGGCTGATGCCTTTCCTGTTCCTCCTGTACATCATCGCTTACATTGACCGCATCAACGTCAGCTTTGCCGGACTGCAAATGACGGGCGATCTGCACTTTTCCGACGCGGTCTTCGGCTTCGGCTCCGGCGTCTTCTTCGCGGGCTATGTGTTGCTGGGAATCCCGGGCGCCATTCTGGTGGAAAAATGGAGCGCACGCAAAACGATTGCCGCCACCATGCTGGTCTGGGGTTTCGTGGCTTCGGCGACGGGCTTCGTCCAGACTGCGCCCCAGTTTTATGCGATGCGGTTCGCGCTCGGCGTTACTGAAGCCGGCTTCTTTCCAGGCCTGATTACGTATCTCGGGCACTGGTATCGACCGCGCGACCGGGCGAAGGCCGTGGCCCTGTTCATGGCGGCGATTCCCGTCGCCAAAACCGTTGCCGCTCCCATTTCCGCCGCGTTGCTGCAGTTGCACTGGCTGGGGCTGGCCGGATGGCGGTGGCTGCTCATCCTGGAAGGCGTTCCCGCCGTCATCTTCGCCGTGATTACCTGGAACTATCTCACGGATCGGCCGCGCCAGGCACACTGGTTAGCTGCCAACGAGCGGGATTGGCTGGCCGCTGAACTGGAGGCCGCAGGTCGCGCGGCAACTCCCGCCGGGCCGATTTCTCTCTGGCAGGCGCTCCGCCACCGCAACATCCTGCTCTTGTGCGGAACGTATTTCGGCGGCACCATCGGCGACTACGGCCTGGGATTATGGCTCCCGATCATGCTGCAGCGGCTGGGACATTTGACGACCGTTCGGACGGCGCTGCTGACCGCCATTCCCGCGGTAGTATCGATTCCGGCGATGCTGGCCGGTGGTTGGAGCTCCGATCAGACCGACGAGCGCCGCTGGCACGCCGCTGTTCCTCGCTGGATTGCGGCCGGGGCGCTGGCGGCACTGGCGCTTGAGGCCAGTGGCGTCCCGCTGGCCCTCGTTTTGTTCACGATCGCGACCTGCGGGATCATGGCGGCCTATGGCGCGATCTGGGCGATGCCCACCAGTTTTTTGAGCCCGGCTGCGGCCGCCGCCGGCATCGGCATGATCAACTCGTTCGGCAATCTCGGCGGTTTCGCCGGTCCCTACGCGATCGGCTGGTTCAGCAAGCAGACCGGCTCGTTCGTGGGCGGCACCTGGTTCATGGTGGCGGGCCTGGTGTTGTCCGGAATCTGCGCGATCCTCGTTCGCGGGGCTCAGTTCAGGAAATAGGTGCGGTAGAGGGTATCGCGCTGCTTGGGGACAAAACCGGCGTCGCGAATGAGGCGGCGTAGCTCCTCCTCGGTCGCGCGGTGATGGGTGCCCGCCGCGGAAACCACGTTTTCCTCGATCATGATGCTGCCCACGTCGTTGCCGCCGAAGCGGAGGCCCAACTGGCAGGTCTTCAGGCCCGGCGTGACCCATGAGGATTGGATGTGCTCGATATTGTGCAGATAAATACGCGAGATGGCCAGCATTTGCAGATACTCGACGGCCGTGGCTTCCTCTTTGATAAAACGGCCGAGTGAGGTGTACTCACGCTGAAACGGCCAGGGGATGAAGGCGGTAAACCCGCCGGTCTCTTCCTGGAGGTTCCGGACGAGATCGAGGTGATTCATGCGCTGCTCGAATGTTTCACCGCAGCCGAACATCATCGTGGCGGTGGTGCGCATGCCCAACTGGTGCGCGGTGCGGTGGACATCGACCCACTCCTGGGTCTTGCATTTCAGGCGGGCGATGCGATGCCGGACATCGTCATCGAGGATCTCGGCGCCGCCGCCCGGAATAGAATCGAGGCCCGCATCGCGCAGCCGCGCAATTGTATCGTGCAGGCTCAACCCGCTGACTTCAGCGATGTTGGTCACCTCAGGCGCCGAAAGGCAATGGAGGTGAATCGAGAATCGCTTCTTGATTTCGCGAAAGAGACTTTCGTACCACTCGATTTTCAGATCGGGGTGCAGGCCTCCCTGCATGAGTACTCCCGTCCCTCCCAAGTCGATCGTTTCCTGGATCTTCTGGAAAATGATTTCATTGGGCAAGATGTAGCCTTCGGCGTGGCCGAGCGGGCGATAGAACGCGCAAAAGCTACAATATTCCGTGCAAAAATTCGTGTAATTGATGTTGCGATCGATGATATAGGTGACGACGCCTTCGGGGTGCCATTTGCGGCGTACCGCATCGGCCTCCATGCCAATCCCGATCAAGTCATCGGAATGAAACAAGTCGAGCGCTTCCTGCCTTGTGATCATCCTTATCAAGATATCAGGAAGCAGCCCGGTCTTGCGGCCAGGAAAAAATCAGGCGCCGATAGCCACCGCTTCGGGGACAAGCTCTTTGACGAAGACGTAAATATCGAACAGCGGGGTCGGGTCCCCTTTGCCCCAGCGGTTCACCTGCCATTTAGCGCGGATGTACTTAACGTCGGGTCGATTGGTGAGGTCCAGCAGAAGCTGATACGTCCCACAGTAGAACTTCTGCGGGAAGGCTATCAGTGGCTTGCCGCTCCAATCGGTGTCGTTTGCCGAGCCGAGGATCGCGAGATCCAGGCTTTCCTGTTCGATGATTCGCGTGATGCCTAGGGTGAGGATCAACACACCGCCCTGATGAGCGCCCAGGCTGATGACGGGCCCGGCGCCGGCTTCACGGATAGTAGTCTCGGATACAAGAAATTCCGGAAGCATCGGCTCACTCCGGCACAGTTACGGAAGCCGTTGAAGCTGCTGCTGTACCAATTCTAATGTCTCATATTTCGTGCAGAAACAAAAGCGAATTTGGCGACTTCCCATTCCGGAATCCGCGTAAAAAAGGCAGGAGCCGGGGAAACGGCGACCTTAGCTTTTGCCAACAAATGACTTACAAAGGACTGATCATCCGGAGGCGCGTTACGGGGCGGTTACGATGTTTGGTGTACCCGCGGCAAGCGGCACTTATCCCGAGCGCGTGAATGCCCGGCGTCTGGTAACAGGGGTCAGGAAATCGCCTTGCCGCGCGGCCGGGCGGATGCCCTAACGGTAGATGACATTTCTTCGAGAGTAAGAGAAACTGCTGTGAGACGTAAAGCAGCCTATGGCACAAATACAACTGGCAACCAAGAAAACACTGACACTCGAAGCGGCGAAGCAGATTCTGGCGGCTGCTCAAGAGGAAGCGCGAAGAAATGACTGGACCATGGTGGTCGCCATCGTGGACGATGGTGCCCACCTGATCTGCCTGGAGCGAATGGACGGCACGCAAATCGCCAGCGTGACCGTGGCGCAGGATAAGGCCGCCACGGCCGTGCGCTTCAAGCGGCCGACCAAGGCGCTGGAAGACGCGGTCGCAGGCGGACGCATGGTTGTTATGAAACTGGGCGGCGCGACACCGATTGAAGGCGGGGTGCCGATCGTTTCGGGCGGACAGGTGATCGGCGGTATCGGGGTCAGCGGCGGCACCAGCCCACAAGACGCACAGGTGGCCTTAGCGGGGCTGGCCCTGCTAGAGGACTAGTCGTTTTTGTAGAGCCGCCGGTAGATGTCGGCGTTGCGCAGCACGGCCTGCACGTAATCGCGGGTTTCGGTGTAAGGGATCGATTCGATGAATTCGGCAGGCTCGCGGTAGGACCGCCAGGATATCCATACGGCGGCGCGATTCGGCCCGGCATTGTACGCGGCCAGCGTCTGCTCAAGGCTGCCGTCATGCTGGTCGAGCATGGAATGGAAAATGGTGGCGCCGATTTTGAGGTTGGTCGCCGGCTGGAACAGCGACCGGCTCGTAAAGCGCACGACACCGGCGCGGCGCGCATAGATGCGTCCCGTCGCCGGCTGCACCTGAGTCAAGCCGTAGGCGTTTTTTCGCGAGAGAGCATCGGGATTGAATTCGGATTCCTGGCGGATCAGTCCGGCCAGCAGATAAGGGTCCAGCCCTTGGGCTTTCGCACTCGCCACCAGCGCCGCGCGGTACGGCAGCGGGAAGAGGAACTCCCAAAATTTGCGAGGCGCGCCGTTGAGCGCCAGGTTCAGATAGTCGCCGGAAAACGATTTCATCGCGCGCAGGCCCTGATAGTCAGCCTCAGCGGACGCGGCCATCTCCATGGCGAGCAATACCGGCTGGCCGCCATTGCGCGCGCCGAAGCGCAATTCAGAATCGGCAAGATCGTTCAAACCGGCGTCGCGGAGCAACCGGGATCGTTCAATGCGGACCGTCGTAGCGCGGATCGGCTCGACGGACACGGGCTTCGTCCGCGGTAGCGAGAGAGCCGCCAAAAACTGTTCCGCTTCGGGAGCCGATTGCGGCTTGCGCAACTCCGGCGTCTCGAGGCGCCGGCGGGCCAGCATGCCGTAATATGTATTTGGGAAGGCGGCATCCAGCCGAACGTAGTAGGTGCGCGCGGCGGCAGTTTCGTTCGCCCCTTCTTCATTGCGAGCCAGGAAATAGAGCGCGGCCGGCGCCGTAGGGTGCCCCGGATATTGCCGCAGATGCTCACGCAGCAAGGCATCGGCGTCGTTTTGGCCCGTCAGATATGCCTGGAACGCTACTTTCCAATGGGCCATCATGGCGGCGGGGTCGAGCGGGAAATCCTGGTAAACGGACTTGTAGAGCGGCAGGTAGTCGTCGGGCCGGTTGTCGAGCAGGAACCGGTTTGCTGCCGAGACCAGAGCTTTCAGCCGCCAAGCGGATTGCGGGTAGAGCTGGCGCAGCCGGTCCAGGAGCGCGAGCATATCTGCGTCGTTGTTGAGGCGGCGGGCGCACTCCGCCTGGTAATAGAGACGCTCCGCATCGGCGTCCGGCGCCAGTCCATCGAGCCCGCGCAAGTAAGGATAGGCCGCCGTTGTGTTGCCGCTCAGATAATCGGCGGCGCCCAGGCGGACACGCGCAAGATCGCGATCCGCCCCAGTGAGCTGGTTGAGAAGATCCTGATATTCCCGGCGGGCATCGCGGTATTCACGCGCATCCAGGAGCCGGTCGGCCCGCCGCAACATCTGGCGCGGCAGCGGTGGTGGATACGCCGGACCCATCGTATCTTTTAGCATCGCCAGCCCCGCGGCGGCGCGGGATGAGGCGTCACCGGCTACATATTCGTAATAAACCCGCTGATAAAAGTCCGCGGCGCGCGGCAAGTCGGCGGCAGCGAGGTACGAATCCGCGAGCGTGATATCGCCGACCGGCTGCGGCAGTTCGGAATAGTGGTCGCGGAGGACGCGCACGGCCTGCGCCGCATCGGTTGCCTGCAAGGACCGGGCTTCCAGAATCCACGAGCGGCCCGAGAACGGCGATGGCGTGCCAGCGCGATGCGTGGGCGCCAGATCTGCGCCGACACCGGTAAAATCGTCAGACTCGACGCGTGCAGCGCCGAGATAATACGCGACGTAATCGGCGATCTGCGGCAAACGGGCGGCCAACGGCTTCAGGCTGGCGATGGCCGCCGGATAATTCTTCTGCTCGTAGTCAGCCACGCCCAGTGCGAGCCGGGCCAGACTGCCGCTGGTCTCGCTGCCATGCGCGGCGGCGAAGGCTTCCACCGCCGCGCGTTTGGCGGGCGTGGGTGCTTCGCGGTAGGCGCGCGCCAGGGGCGCGAGCCCGGACGGCGGCGGCCCTGCGGACGAGGCCGCGGCCGCGAGCGCGACCAGGCTAAACCATCGGACCGGGATAATCTTTGCCAAGCGCATCCGGATCGTCCTGGGCCAGAGTTCTCACCAGCTCGAGATGCAGGTAATCCACCATGCTCGGGCAAGGCGCAAAGAATGACTTACGGAACGCGTCGCGGGCGTTATCGATCCGGCCGCGAAGCGCTTCATACAGATCACGCTGTGCGCGGCCGGATTGTACGGCATCGGTCTCATACAAACGCATCTCGGCTACCTGCACACGGGCGAAGCGCTGCGCGCGCAAATGAAGGCGCTGTTCTTCGGCGGAGAGCTTGTCCCAGGCCGCTGTGGCCGCCGTTGGGGTGGAAGAAATGTTGACCAGTTCGGCCGGAGCCGGCAGGACCGCCCAAACCGCAGCGGCCAACTGCGCAAGGAGTTCGAGCGCCGAGCCTTCGACCGAACCCCAGGCATAAAGCAACGCCTGGGTGCGCCCGCGAACGACCAGCGGATAAATAAAAGCGCGGCCCTCCTCCGCATGACCGGCAAAGACCATCAGCTCGGTCGAAACCTCGGCCGGGGCCGTGGCGGTTGCGACCGGATCACCGCTTTCGGCGGCTTCGCCCAGAGCCGCCGCGGACGTTAACGTTATCTCCAACCCGCGAAAGGCGCGCGCCCGTTCGTCGGGCACACCACGCATGCGCTCGCCGCGGGCAACGCCGTTAGCAACCAGAAAAATCGCCGAGCCTTCGGCAAAAGGCGCGGTCGCATCGAGGACCGTCGCCATGAGGTCCGCGACGTCGACCGCCTGGCGGATGCGCCGCGCTCCCTGGTTCATTTGATCGGCGAAATCGCGCCGCGCGCGGTCGTGCGCTTCGGTTGACGCCTTTTCGACCACCGGCCCGAGCCGCTGTTCTAACTGCGTCGACAGCTGGGCGTCGTACAGCCCTTCCAGCTCGACCAGCAAATGAGATAGGCGTTCTTCGAGAATTTCGCGCAACGGCGGGGTCGGGGCGCTAGCGGCCATTCCTGGTGTCTATTTTAACAGGCGCAAAAAAGCAGGCGCTCAAAAAATCAGATGCGCTGGTATCGTAAGGCGTACGAGAGGCTGCGAGCGATCCGCTCCTTGGGCCTTTGGTGCTGCCAGCGGCGGTAGCGGCGCAGGAAATACAACACAGCCAGGTCGACCACAGCGGCGAAAGCGAAGATCAGGGCGTCGGCTAAACCCATATGCTCCTCAATCGGAACATGGAACCGGGTGGCGAGGAAATTCCCAGGGGTAACCGGGACGTAATAGGACTTTCGGAGCGATGTTAGACTCGTTTTGAATGCCGAAAGCATCCCATCTGGAGTGCAGCCTCTGCCAGCAGCGGTTTGACGCCGGCCAGGTGAACGGCCTGTGCAGCTGCGGCGGGCCGCTGCTGGTACGGTACGATCTCGACTCCTTACGGTCGCGCTGGCCGCGCCGCATGGTGCCGAACGGGCCTCCCAACATGTGGCGGTACGCACCGGTCTTGCCGGCAGCCGAAGAACACGTGATTTCCCTGGGAGAGGGCTGGACCCCGCTGCTCCGCACTCAGAGACTTGGACGCAAAATTGGAGCTGACAATCTCTGGGTGAAGGACGAGGGCCTGAACCCGACAGGCTCTTTTAAGGCGCGGGGGTTATCGTGCGCCATCTCGATGTGCGTCGAGTTGGGCATCCGGAAGGTGGCGATCCCGTCGGCCGGCAACGCGGCGGGGGCTCTGGCCGCATACGCGGCCGCAGCCGGGCTCGAAGCGCATATCTATATGCCCTGCGACGTTCCGCAGTCCAATTACCTCGAGTGCATGGCTTACGGCGCGAAGGTGACCCTCGTAAACGGCTTGATCAGCGATTGCGGCCGAATGGTGGCCGAGCGCGCAGCCGCCGAGGGCTGGTTCGATGTCACGACTCTGAAGGAGCCGTACCGCATCGAAGGCAAGAAAACGATGGGGTACGAAGTGGCCGAGCAGCTCGATTGGGAATTACCGGACGCGATTTTCTACCCGACCGGCGGCGGCGTGGGAATGATCGGCATGTGGAAGGCCTTCGAGGAAATGGAGCGGCTGGGCTGGATCGGGAGCCGTCGGCCGAAGATGATTGCCGTACAGGCCGAAGGCTGCCAGCCGGTAGTGCGCGCATTTGAAGAAAACGAGGCGCGCAGCCGGTTTTGGGAAGGCGCGCAGACCGTGGCCTCCGGCCTGCGCGTGCCGAAGCCGCTCGGGGATTTCCTGGTGCTCGATGCGGTGCGCAAGAGCGGCGGAACGGCGATCGCGGTAAGTGATGCCGAAATGCTTGAGGCCGGCGTGCAGTTAGCCAGCGATGAAGGCATCTTCGCGGCGCCGGAAGGGGCGTCCTGCGTAACCGCGTGCGCAAAGTTGCTGGCCTCGGGCTTTCTGAAGCCGTCAGACCGGATTGTGCTGTACAACACCGGATCCGGATTGAAGTACGGCGAGGCCTACACCACACGGTTTCCGCGAACGGCGGCAGGTGAGCAGGATAAACTGGGCGGCCTGATCACTCCCCGGTAAGCTTGCAGGAAACGCCTGCGCGCTCTGTCACAAATGAACGACATCCTCGCGGCGCTACTATAAAAATTGCAAATGGCGCAGATACCGCAGCTGCAATTCCAACCGGGCACACCGCGATGAAAGACCTGGCACTAAGCGCGCTGGACGCCGTGGCTCGGCGCGGAGTCTCCTACGCGGACGTGCGCGCGCTGGAGATCCGCGAGCGCGAAATCACTACGAAAAACGGCAAGGCCGGTCATGTTTCCGGCGCCGAGTCCTTCGGACTGGGAATCCGGGTGCTCGCTTCCGGCTGCTGGGGCTTTGCGGCCACAGACGACCTGACGCGCGACGGCATCGCGGCTGCGTCCGAACTCGCGTTCCAAATCGCGAAAGCGAGCAGCGCCGCGCACAAGCACGACGTTCAACTGGCGCCGGAAGACAAGTACGAAGCTACGTGGGTTTCGCCGTGCCGGATAGACCCTTTCACGATTCCTATCGATAGGCAGTTGGCCTCGCTGCTCGCGGTTGACGCGGTGTTGCGTCGTCAGACCGGCATAAGCCTCGCGGAGACCTCGATGCACTTCGAGCGGAGGCGGCAGGTGTTTGTCTCGACGCTTGGCAGCGTCATCGATCAGATGCGATATCTGTCGGGCGCAGGTTTCTCAGCCCTCAGCTACAAGGACGGCGAGATCCAGAAGCGCTCGTATCCGAATTCGTTTGGAGGCCAATACCAGCTGAAGGGATACGAACTGGTCGACGAGCTGCGTCTTCTCGACAACGCGCCGCGAATCGCCGAAGAGGCCGTGGCGCTGCACTCGGCAGACCAGTGCCCGGAAGGCGAGTTCGATCTGATCCTGGACAGTTCGCAATTGGGGTTGCAAATCCACGAATCAATCGGTCATCCGATCGAGCTTGACCGCGTGCTGGGCAGCGAAGCGAATTACGCGGGCATGAGTTTTCTCACGCTCGACCGGTTGCGCAAGCTGCGGTACGGCTCAGAGCTGGTCAATGTCGTATGCGATGCGCGGCTGGAGCACGGGCCCGGCCTCGGCACTTTCGCATTCGACGACGAGGGCGTGCCGGCGCGCTCGACCGATATCATCCGCAACGGACAGTTCGTTGGTTATATGACGTCGCGAGAGACGGCCGCGCAGGTGGGAGATGAGCGCTCCAACGGCTGCATGCGCGCCGACGGGTGGGCGCGGATTCCGCTGATCCGCATGACTAACGTGAGCCTGGAACCCGGCCGTCAATCGCTGGAGGAGGTCTTCGACGCCGAACACGCGATCTACATGGAGACCAACCGCAGCTGGTCGATCGACGACAAGCGGTACAACTTCCAGTTCGGCTGCGAGATCGGCTGGGAAATGAAGCGCGGCAAGCGCGTCCGCATGCTGAAGAACCCGAGCTATAGCGGAATCTCGACTGAGTTCTGGAATGCGTGCGCCGCCATCGCCGGGCCGGAGCACTGGACCTTATGGGGAGTGCCGAACTGCGGCAAGGGGCAGCCCGAACAGGTGATGGGCACGGGACACGGTGCGAGTCCGGCGCGCTTCCGCAAGATCCGGATCGGGAGCGCCTATGCCGGATGATCCGCAACTGCCCGCTGCTATTTTTGAGCAGGTCCTGACGGAAGCGCGCGGCCTTGGAGTCCAGGACATAGAGGCAATCGTTGCGGGAGGGTCGCACGCGCTCACTCGATTCGCCAACAACACGATTCATCAGAACGTGGCCGAGCGAACAGCGCACCTTTCGGTGCGGGCGCTGATCGACGGCCGCACGGCGCGTGCTTCCACGAATCGGCTGGACGGCGCGGGTATCCGCGACGTAGTCGAACAAGCCGTAGCAATTACGAAGCTGACCGAACCGGATCCGGATCGGCTGCCCCTTGCCGGTCCAATCGAGTGCGCGCCGCTGGACCGTTTCGACGAGCGGACCGCGTTTGTGTCGCCGCAGGAGAGAGCCCGGGCGGTCGCCGAGGCCATTCAATGCGTAGAGGCGGCCGGGCAGACAGCGGCGGGAATCTACTCGACGGATCTATCGACGTTTTCGCTCCTCAATTCGCGGGGGGTTTCCGTCTCGTACACCGAAACGCTGGCACGGTTCTCGATCACCGCAATGGCAAGCGACAGTTCCGGCTGGGCCAAAGCGAGCGCGTGCCGGGTCCGCGACCTGCAGCCGGCGGAACTGGCGCGGCAGGCCGCCCAGAAAGCCGCCGCCTCCCGTGCGCCGAGCGAGCTTGCACCGGGCCGGTATACGGTGATTTTGGAACCGGCGGCCGTACTGGACCTGGTGGGTCAGATGTTCGGCGATTTCAGCAGTACCGCGATTCGCGACGGTCGAAGCTTTTTGAATGATCGCATTGGCAGGAAGTTGTTCGGCGCCAACATAACGATTGCCGATGACGCGCGGCACCCGCTGCAATCCGGCGCGGCGTTTGATGGCGAGGGCGTACCCCGGCAACGGCTGGCGCTGGTGGAACACGGAGTGGTCCGTGAAATCGCCTACAGCCGCCAAGCCGCCGTGCAGGCGGGCGTCTTACCCACCGGACATGGCTTTCCGCTTCCCAACGAGATCGGCGAGGCGCCCATGAATATCGTGATCGCCGGCGGCGCGGCGTCCGTAGAGCAGATGATCGCCTCAACCGAACGCGGCATCCTGGTGACGCGCCTCTGGTATATCCGCGAGGTCGACCCCTACGAAAAAATATTCACCGGTATGACCCGCGATGGTACATTCCTGATCGAAAACGGCGCCGTGATCGCCGGCGTGCGGAACTTCCGGTTCAATCAAAGCCTGATCGAGCTGCTATCGAACGTCGAGGCGCTCGGGCCGGCCGTGCGCGCATCGGGCGAAGAAACCTTCGACATGGTGGTGCCGGCCATGAAGGCGCACGGCTTCAACTTCACCGAGGTGACGCGTTTTTGATCTGCAGTCGTGATAGAGATGCGATCACTGGTGTATGCAGTGTTTTAACGCCAAGTGAAGAACCTAGCGATCAGAAAGGCCGGACATAATGCACGCGCCGGCGCAAATGCGCACTCTTACGCGCACGACGAGGCGCCGGTGGCCTTGCGGGTGCCGTTATCAGTCCGGCCCCTACGAGCGCCTGCTTCACCCAGCTATAGCTGAGGCGGATGGCGTGCTGGCTGCGCAGCCTCTGATGGAAGCGCCGCACGCTCAAACCGGAATATGACTCCTGGTAAAGCGCCAGCACCTTCTCGGCCGTCGGCAGCGGCACGCGGTGGATGTGGCGCTTGCGCCGTTGCTGATCGTAAAGGCCGTCGTAGCCGAATTCTTCGTACTTCTGGCGCATGCGCGCGATCGTCGTGGCGCTAACGCCCGCGATATCGGCGGCGTCCAGCCACGTGATCTTCTTTGCGATCGCCTTTAAGATTACGTCCTGCAGCTTCATACTTCCTCCCTTTTGAGAGAATCCGTTTACTGTCCCGGCAGGAACGCCGTTTGCGGGCTCCGCTCTTTGCTATGTGCTGCGGATTGGCGGTAGCGTTTCATCTCCGTTGCCGCGTCGGCAGCGGCGCCTTGGTCCTGGTACACGAGCGCCAGAGCCAGATGCGCCACCGGCAGAGTTTGCGCCGCAACCATAAGATGTCTTTCCGAAAAATTCCGGGTTTGCGGATTCCGCGCCAAAAGACACCCAAGCAGGAACTGAGCCACCGGATCGGACGGAGCGAGGCTGACTGCAGTCTGCGCTTCCAGTTCGGCTTCCGCCAGGCGATTCAGCCGCGCCAACGCATATGAGAAATTGGCATGGTGGAGTGCCGTCGCCGGATCCAACTGCAGCGCGCGTTGAAATTCGGGAACCGATTCTACGTCGCGCCCCAGCCGCACGTATTCCACCCCGAGATTCCCGTGCGCCTCAGAGAACTCCGGATCAAAGTTGATCGCTTTTTTAAATTCCGCCGCAGCGCCAACGTGGTCATTCGCAGCCGCGAGCTTGATCGCACGCACAAAGGCATTCCGCGCCTTCCTGGGCGGCTTATGGAGAAGGCGCGCCGCCGAAACGGTTTCTCCCGATGGCAGATCGGGAGCACGCGACCACCCATCGGGACTCCTCAGCATTTCCCACCAGTCCATTTGCGCGGGAGTCCGGCCGGGCATCCAGCCGGTTCCCGGCATGAATTGCGCGGTGCCCGAGCCCGCTGCCAAAAGGAATAACAGCGCTTCGATTTTCGTCAAGGTAGCCTCCGCGTTTTTGCAGTCTGATGCCGCGATTCCACTCACGATGGTGGCTGTGCAACGGTAAATCTGATGGCAGGACCGAGCCGGAAAGATGAAGATCGAAAGCGGGGATCTCACGTCACAGCTTACCGAGCGCCGTGACTTTCAATTCGATATTAGCGGGAACGGGGCGGGAATTCCAATCGAAACTTCTTATGGCCGGTATTGTTACGGAAGGAAGGCGCGGTACTAACAAAAAGCCGGCAGCCGCGGTAAGCGAACTGCCGGCCTTGAATAATGCGGTTCTACTGACCCTTGTGCGCTGCGCGGCTGCAGGCTAGATCCGCGCCAGTTGGGTCGATGGCCCCATTGCCTTCCTCGATATGGACAATTTTTCCATCCTTATCGACCACGAACGTCGACCGGTTTGCCATCCCCGCATCGGCGATCAGAACGCCGTACTGCCGCGCGACGTCGCGTTTGGCGAAATCGCTCAGCAGCGGGAAAGACGCATTCGTCTTCGCCGCGAACTCTTTTTGGGAAGGAATGTTATCTTCACTAATTCCAAAAACCTTGGCCCCGTTTGCTTCAAATTTAGCGATACCAGCCTGGTACGCCGTCAGTTCCTTCGTTCAACCGGCGGTGAAGGCAGCGGGGAAGAATGCCAGCACCACGGTATTCTTGCCGCGGAAGCTGGAGAGCGTCACCTTTTCGCCGGTCGTGGAAGGCAGCGTGAAATCGGGAGCCATGTCGCCCACCTTGAGATTCGTGTGCGGGGGCGTAAAGGCTTGCTGGGCGAATAGGCCACTCGCCAACAGGCCCGCCAGCAGGGCTACGGACAGCTTCATTTCCACCTCCAGGTTTCGAGCGTATCATTGCCGATTGCCTTGTGCAAGTTAACTGTTGCGGGCCGCGCTTCAAACGGCCGTCACACCGGAATGATATGATTTGGGAAATCCGTGTTACTCAAGCCGAGAATCTGGGTACTTGCTCTTGCGGCCTCCACGCCCTGCGTATTGCCGGCGCATGACATCCCTTCCGACGCTACGGTGCAGGCATTTCTTAAGCCCTCCGGCCATCAGCTCGAGCTGCTGATGCGGGTGCCGATGAAGGTGATCCGCGATGTGGATTTCCCCAGCCAGCCAACCGGCTACCTGGACCTGGCGCGCACACGGCCGCTGTTACATGACGCCGCGACGCTGTGGATTTCCGATGCCATGGAAGTTTACGAAGGCGATTCCCGCCTGCCGAAACCGCGCGTCGCCGCCACGCAAATTTCGCTGGAGTCGGACCGGTCGTTTCTGTCCTACGAACAGGCCCTGGCGCACGTCACCGGCCCGCCCCTGCCGCAAGCGACCGACGTCGTCTGGAACCAGGTGATGTTCGATATCCTCTTCGAATATCCGATTCAGTCGGATCAATCCAAATTTTCGATCCACCTGGGCTTTAACAACCTGGCATTGCGCGTGATCAACGTGATGCGCTTCTTGCCGCCCAATGGTGTCGTGCGGGCATTCGAATTCACCGACGATCCGGGACTAATCCGGCTCGACCCGCGGTGGTTCCAGGCTGCATTGCGGTTCGTGCAGCTGGGATTCGAGCACATCCTCGATGGCACCGACCACCTGCTGTTTCTTTTTTGCCTCGTGATTCCGTTCCGGCGCCTGGGCGGGCTGATCCCAATCGTGACCTCGTTCACGGTGGCCCATTCGATTACCCTGATTGCGTCGGCATACAACTTCGCGCCCGACGCGCTGTGGTTCCCTCCCCTCATTGAGACCCTGATCGCCTGCTCGATCGTCTATATGGCGCTGGAAAACATTGTCGGCGGGGCCACTATCAACCGGCGCTGGATCATTACGTTCGGCTTCGGCCTGGTGCACGGCTTCGGGTTCTCCTTCGCGCTGCGGCAGACGTTGCAGTTCGCCGGTTCGCACATGCTGACTTCGCTGCTGTCTTTTAACGTGGGCGTCGAACTGGGTCAACTGCTGGTACTGATGTTGCTGATCCCGCTGTTGGAGGGGCTCTTCCGTTTCGTAGTGGCGGAGCGGATGGGGACGATCATCTTATCGGCCCTGGTGGCGCATACGGCATGGCACTGGATGACAGAACGATGGGACAAGCTGCGCCAATTCCCATTCCCGTGGCCCGCCATGACGGCGGCATCGCTGGCCATTCTGATGCGCTGGCTGATGGCGGCGCTGATTCTCGGCGGTCTGCTCTGGCTGGTGTCGGGCCTGATGCGCCAGCGCGAGCAACGTCGTGCCCAAAGCGAAGCCGAGTAAAGCCGGAGGTTTTGCCGCCTCTGTGATTCTGGCGCTCGCAATTCCACTTGGCGCCCAGACCGCAGATACCATCCTCCTCAACGGCAAAATTCTGACCGTTGACAGCCGGTTCTCCATCCAGGAAGCGCTTGCCATACGCGATGGCCGCATCGCCGCGCTCGGCACGACTACGGAAATCCGCAAGCTCGCCGGTGCCAATACGCGCGTCGTCGACTTGCAGACCCGCACCGTCATTCCCGGCCTGATCGATTCGCACATGCACGCGATCCGCGCGGCGCTTAGCTTCAGCACGGAAGTGAATTGGATCGGAGCAAGAACGCTTGCTGAAGCCCTAAGCCGCATTCGCGCCGCCGCGCAGAGCAAAGGACCCGGCAAATGGCTGATCGTGGCCGGTGGATGGAACGTGCAGCAACTCCAGGAGAACCGGCGGCCGACCCAATCGGAGCTGACGGCCGCCGCGCCGAACAATCCCGTCTACGTGCAACTGGGATACGGCTGGGCGATGCTGACGCCGCGGGCGCTGGAAGCGCTGCACATCACCAGCGAGGCGGACCTGCCGGAGCACGGCCGTTTCGAACGGGACCCCTCCGGCAAGCCGACGGGCGCCGTCACGGGCGGGCAGGATGCCATCATCGCGCTCTTCGACCGCCTGCCCAGACCGACATTCGACGAGCAGGTGGAAGGCACCCGCCAGTTCTTTCGCGAACTCAACCGGCTCGCGCTGACCGGTGTGGTCGACCCCGGCGGCAACAATCTCACTCCCGACGACTACCAGGCGCTGTTCCAGGTCTGGAAGCAGCGTCAATTGACGATCCGGGTGGCGTACACACTCTGCGGTCTCACGCCCGGCGCGGAGTTCGAGGACTACAAAAGCTGGACGCGCCTGCTGCCCATGGGGTTCGGCGACGATCTGCTGCGCTTCAACGGCATCGGCGAGCGCATCACGGCGGCGATGAACAATAATGACCATCCCACCGATCTCGACAAGGAAAAGTATTATCAGATCGCCCAATGGGCGGCCGACCACAGCATGTCCCTCACCATGCACTGGCCGCGCGACGCGTCGGTCGGCCAGTTGCTCGATATTTTCGAGCGCGTCAACCGCGAAACGCCGATCGCCGGTTTGCGTTGGTCCATCGCGCATCTCAACGATGCGTCGCCTCGAACACTGGAGCGCATGAAAGCGCTCGGCGTTGGCTGGACGGTCCAGGACGCCATGTATTTCGGCGGCGCCCAATTTGTCCAGCAGGAGGGCGCCGCGGCCGCGCGTCGCGTGCCTCCGGTCGAGACGGCCACACGAATCGGCGTCATGGTCGGCGCCGGGACCGATGCGCACCGCGTGGCCTCGTACAACCCGTTTACAGCGCTGCAGTGGTTCTTGGACGGTAAGACGGTGGCGGGGGTCTCGATACGCGGCCCGGAAGAGACACCCAGCCGCGCCGAAGCCCTACGTTTTTATACCGTCGGAAGCTCCTGGTTCTCGCGCGACGAAGATAAGCGCGGCTCGCTCGAACCCGGCAAGCTGGCCGATCTGGCGGTCTTGTCGCGCGACTACATGACTGCCCCGGTCGATCAGATCAGCGGCACGGAATCCTTGCTGACGATGGTCGGCGGCAAGATCGTGTACGCCGCCGGGGCGTTCGCCAGACTCGAGCAAAAGCCTTAGGCGCCGGATGCGCCGCGCCGCAACCGCGCCGCAAACTTTTCGCGAAACTTTTTCACCTTGGGCGCAACCACGAAGGCGCAGTACGGCTGGTTCGGATGGTTGGGGAAATATTCCTGATGGTAGTCTTCGGCTTTGTAGAAGACGCTCGCCGGCTCCACCGCGGTCACGACCGGCGCCGGAAACGCTTTCTCCGCCGTCAACTCCCGGATCGCTTCCTCGGCCGCGGCGCGCTGCGCGTCGCTATGGTAAAAAATCACCGAGCGGTATTGCGGGCCGACATCGTTGCCCTGCCGGTCGCGGGTAGTGGGGTCGTGGATGGCGAAGAAAACTTCCAGCACGTCCCGGTAAGACACCAGACCGGTATCGAACGTCACCTGCACCACTTCCACGTGGCCGCTGCGCCCGGTGCATACCTGTTCGTAGCTAGGGTTCTCGATGCGGCCGCCCATGTATCCGGATTCCACCCGAATCACACCGGCCATCTCGAGATACACGGCCTCCAGACACCAGAAACAACCCCCGCCTAAAGTTGCCGTCTCCGCTTGGGCCATGCCGTCAGCCTTTAACGGCGACGGGTGCGAGATCGCGGCTGGCGATCACGCGATCGATCATGCCATATTGAACGGCATTGTCAGGCTCCATGATGTAGTCGCGATCCACATCCTTGGCGATGCGGTCGACCGGCTGGCCCGTGGCATCGGCCAGCATCGTATTCAGGATCTCGCGCATTCGCAGAATCTCCCGCGCGTAGATGTCGATGTCCGCCGCCTGACCGGCCAAACCCTGCATGGAGGGTTGGTGAATCATGATACGGGAATTGGGCAGGCTGAACCGTTTCCCCTTTGTGCCTTTGGCCAGCAGCACGGCCGCCATCGAGGCCGCCTGACCTACGCAGATGGTGACGATGTCCGGCCGGATGAACGCCATCGTATCGAGGATCGCCAGGCCCGCCGTGATCGAGCCGCCCGGAGAATTAATGTAAATCGAAATATCCTTTTCCGGATCTTCGGCTTCCAGGAACAGCAACTGCGCGATGATCAGGTTCGCCACCTGGTCGTCGATGGGCGTGCCCAGGAAAATGATGTTCTCTTTAAGTAGTCTGGAATAAATGTCGTATGCGCGTTCGCCCCGTGACGTCTGCTCGACGACCATGGGGACAAGAACCGAGTTTCCCATCCTGCCTCCGGAATCGCTTGAGATGATTGCTAAGCCCGTTTGGCGGATACCGACCGCCGCGCCTTACGCTGCTTGGCCGCGGCCAGGTTCTTTTTCTTGATTTCCAATGCCTTGGCCAGATCGGCGATCGTGTTCCGCCCCAAATAATCCATGATACGCGAACGGAGGGCTACCCAGCTATCGTGCATGGAGCACGGCATATCGTCGGAACACTCGGAAAGTCCGCTGGCGCACTGTTGATACGGCGCCAGGCCGTCCAGAGCCTCGACAATATCGAGGAGCCGAACATCGCCGGCATCGACTCGCAGCGCAAATCCGCCGGTCGGACCCTTGCTGGAGCGAAGCAGGCCCTTACGGGCTAGTTGCTGCAAAATCTTCGCCAAAAAGTGGGCCGGAATATCCTCTTCTTCCGCGATATTCTTTACCATGGCGAATTTGCCTTCCGGCACCTGCGCGAGGTGCACGAAGGCGCGGATGGCGTACTCGGCCGAACGAGAATAAATCATGCTTCTCTCCCCGCGAAATCGGAAAAGTCTACTCCGTTATCTTAAAATGTTTTTGGCTCTGGGTGCAAGTCCCCTGATTTCAAATTCGGTAGCAGCCGCGTGACTGGCCGCGAATTCTGTGGAAAACGCTGCGATATAATGGCCGCCAGCCTCAGGGAGGAAGTGACCCATGAATGTGAAGAACTCAACCGGCGCCATCCTGCTGGCTTTGCTCGTATCCGGCCCTGCTGCTGCCGCGACTTGCGAAAGTCTGGCCTCGCTAACGCTCCCGAATACAACAATTACCCTAGCGCAGCCGGTCGAAGCCGGCGCTTTGACTCTCCCGGGCGGGCGCGGCCCGAATCCGAACGTCGTTTACAAGGATCTCCCGGCGTTTTGCCGGGTGGCGGCTACCTTGAGGCCTACCAGCGATTCGGATATCAAGATCGAAGTCTGGCTTCCGGATCCGAAGGGCATTCCCGGCTGGAATGGCAAGTTCCAGGCTGTCGGCAACGGCGGCTGGGCCGGCGTGATCAGCTATCGAGAGATGAGCGATGCCGTGCTTCGCGGTTACGCGACCGCCTCCACTGATACCGGCCATGAGGGCGGCCGGGGCCAGTTCGCCTACGGTCATCCGGAGAAACTGATCGATTTCGGCTGGCGCTCCGAACACGAAATGACGGTCAAGGCCAAGGCCCTGATCCAGGCATTCTACGGCAACGCCCCCAAATACTCGTATTGGAATGGCTGCTCCACGGGCGGCCGGCAGGGCCTCAAAGAGGCGCAGAAGTTTCCCGATGACTATGACGGTATCATCGCCGGCGCGCCCGCCAATCGGACGGCGCTCGCGTTATGGATCGCGTTCGCTGAGCTGAAAGATCCGGCCAGCTACATTCCCAAGGAAAAATATCCGCTCGTACACCACGCCGTCTTGGAGGCTTGCGACGCGCGTGACGGCGTGAAGGATGGCCTTATCGAAGATCCTACTAGCTGCCACTTCGATCCGAAGACGCTCCTCTGCAAAGGCGCGGATGGCCCGGGATGCCTTACCGCCGCGCAGGCCGAAGCCGTGCGCAAGATATACAGCCCGGCCACGAACCCGCACACCGGCCAGGTGATCGCTCCCTCCTTAGTGCCCGGCTCGGAGCTCGGCTGGGGCGTTCTGGGCGCCGGCCCCGGACCATCCCAGGTAATTCTCGACCAATATCAATACGTTGCTTTCAAGGACCCGAACTGGGACTGGCATACGTTTGACTTCGACAAGGACGTTGCCCGGACCGAAACGCCGGACATTCTGGTCATGAACGCGACTGATCCGAATCTCAAAGCATTTTTCAGCCATAATGGCAAGCTGCTGCTGTACCACGGCTGGAGCGATCCGAATATCACGCCATTGACTACGATCCAATACTACAAAAGCGTGATGGACACGATGGGGGGCTCGGCCAAAACATCCAACAACATCCGCCTTTTCCTCGAACCTGGAATGGGCCATTGTGGGGGCGGCGAAGGCCCCAATATCTTCGATAAGGTTGGTGCGCTCGAGCAATGGGTGGAAAAGGGCGAAGCGCCCGATGTGATGATCGCCTCGCGCATCAACAACACAACCGTGACGCGAACCCGTCCGCTATGTCCCTACCCGCAGGTCGCGCAGTATAAGGGCAGCGGCAGTACCGATAACGCGAAAAACTTTGTCTGCCGGGAGCTGTCGAAATGAAAACTCTTTGCTGTTTCGTAGGAATCGCCGCGGTGGCTGCCGCCGCTTCGTCCGGATCCATTCCGCGCACCGCCGACGGAAAGCCGTCGCTTAGCGGCGTTTGGGATATTCCCTATGTCCCCGACATGTCGAAGACCGGACGGCCGACGCCCGATGGAAAACCGGCCCAGGTCGGGCCCGGCGCCCTTCCCTTCACCGCCTGGGGCGAGCAGGATTTCAAAAGCTACGATCCCGCCAAATTCGACTACACCGCGCATTGTTTGCCGATGGGCTGGACGCGCCAGATGAACACTCCCATGCCCATTGAGATCATGCAGGAGCCAAACCGCATCGCCATCCTGTTTGAAGCGTGGCAGACCTTCAAAGTGATTCCAACCGACGGCCGAGAGCATCCCAAAGATGTGAATGACACCTGGATGGGAAATTCCGTCGGCCATTGGGAAGGCGACACGCTGGTGATCGATACCGTCGGCTTCAACCAGAAGACGCGCCTCGATACCATCGGTCATCCGCATAGCGATGAGCTGCATGTGATCGAACGCCTGACCCGCACCGACGCTACCCATATCGGCTATCAAGTGACGATCGTCGATCCCAAGGCGTACAAAGAGCCGTTCACCAACCAGCGCGTCTTCACGCTGAAGCCGGAGTGGGAGTTAATGGAATACTCGTGCGAAGAGAACAACAAGGAAGTCACTGAACACCACGTGAAGTAGTGGGGTCTGCCTCTGGCGTGGGCTGAGCCCGCGTGAGAGAATGTACCGCATGCGTGACCGCCTTCTGCTGGTACTCACCGGGGCCGCGCTTGCCGCTGTTCCCGGCGCCGCTCAACAATCCTGCGAGAGCCTGGCTAACCTGGCTCTGCCGCGCGTAACGATCACTTTGGCAGCCTCCATACCCGCCGGCCCGTTTACTCCGCCAAACTTGACGGCTCCCATCGACGCCCCGGCGTTCTGCCGCGTGGCCGGCACCATCGCGCCGGAAATCCGGTTCGAGCTCTGGATGCCGGTGCAATGGAACCGGAAGCTGCTGGCCGTTGGTAACGGCGGTCTCGCCGGCTCGATCAACTACCGCCAGATGACCGAGCCCCTGCAGCGCGGTTACGCCACCGGCAGCACAGATACCGGTCACCAGGGCGCTGGTAATGATGGGAGCTGGGCGCTCGGCCACATGCAGCGCGTCATTGATTTCGCCCATCGCGCCGTTCATGTCACTGCGCAGGCGGACAAAGCCCTGGTCGAAGCATTCTACGGCGCGCGTCCTGCGCATTCGTATTTCAGCGGTTGCTCCCAGGGCGGGCAGGAGGCGCTTACCGAAGCACAACGGTATCCCGGCGACTTTGACGGCATCATCGCCGGCGATCCAGCGAACTTCTGGACTCACAACCAGATCAGCCATCTCTGGATGACCAGCGTCATGCAGGGCGACAGCTACATTCCGGCCAGCAAAGTTCCTGTTCTCGCCCAAGCGGTGAACGATGCCTGTGATGCGCTGGATGGCATCAAAGACGGAATTCTAAACGATCCCCGCCGCTGCCATTTCAATCCGGAAACGTTATTGTGCAAGGAAGGCGAGGGTGCGAACTGTCTGACCGCGGCTCAGGTCGCGGCCGTGAAGAAGATCTATGAAGGACCCGGCGCGCAGATCTACCCGGGCCTCTTGCCGGGCGGTGAAGACGGCCCCGGCGGCTGGGCGAACTGGATCACGGGCACGCGGCCGGGGAATGGCCAGCACATGACTCTGGGTCTACCGTTCTTTAAGAACATTGTCTTCGAAGATCCCAACTGGGATTTCCGCACGTTTCAGTTTGAGACCAAGCCCGGCTTCGATAACGACGTGCAGTTCATGGACAATAAGCTCGCGGCGATCTTCAACAACATCAACCCCGACCTGAGCGCGTTTCGCGCCGACGGCGGGAAGCTGATCCAATATCACGGCTTCAGCGATCCGGATATCACGCCGCTCAGCAGCATCAATTACTACGAGAGCGTAGCGAAAACCCTCCCGGACACCGAAAACTTCTATCGCTTGTTCCTGGTACCCGGTATGCAGCACTGCGGAGGCGGACCGGGCCCCGCCAAGTTCGATATGATCAGCGCGCTCGAACAATGGGTCGAACACGGACAAGCGCCTGATCACGTCCTGGCCTCGCACGTGACCGCCGCCGGCGCGGTCGATCGTACCCGGCCTCTGTGCTCGTATCCGATGGAAGCGCAGTGGAAGGGGAGTGGCAGCACCGACGACGCGCAAAACTTCGTTTGCGCGCTGCCGAAACCGTAGCGCCGGCCGCCTTGCTTTTCGGCAAGACCGCCGGCACCACGAAGTTACCCGTTACCGGGAAGCACGCTCGGTGGAGCGTTCAATCGTGATCGTTTTGTGGCCGTTATTATCGGTCTGCTGCCGGACGCTAACCCAGTCGCCAACCTTCAATCCCGGCGCCGCGTTCACGGTCTCGTTCTTCGCGGACAGGTCAAACGTTTTCGAGGTAACCACCTTCCCCGGGGCGGATACTTTCATCGATTTGTTTAAATCATAGCTTTCGATTTTTCCGTATACCGTATCGGTGCTTTTGGTGGTCGTACCCGAATTCGTGATTGTTTTGGTATCCTGCGTGACTTCCTTACTGGCATTGCTGGTAGCCCGGGTGTTTTGATCGCGAGTATAAGCCGGATTCGGATCATTCGCATTATGAGTCTGAGCACCCGCGATTCCGGCCCCCAGCAGCGCCGCCATACAGGTTGTTGTCAGAATACGCTTCATAAGGTCCTCCCATGAGGTTGCTTGCATTGTTACTAATGCAACCGGGAAACCAGATTAAGGATTTATGAGTACCCCCCCTTACAGACGTCGCCTAAATCGCCCGCAGCAATACGTCTGTTAGCTCACTTGCGGTCAGGTGAATCGGATTCCCTTTCATGCTGCTCGTCTTAGCAGCGGCCGCGACGATCTCCGGGGTGTCTTGTTCCTGCACGCCATACGCGCGTAGCGGCGGGATCTCGAGTTGCCGGCACAGATCCGCAACCCAATGTACGCCGTCTCGGGCCGAGGCGTGCGGTTCGCATGTGAGGAGGCGTGCAATTTCATCGTAGCGGCGCAGGGCCGGGCCGTCGGGCGCTCGTGCTAATAACGAACTGACGTTGGCCTCCATGCCATGCGGCAGGACGGCGGCGCAAAGCGCCCCGTGGGGAGCCGCGAACGTTCCGCCGAGAGGCGCGGCGAATCCGTGGACGACTCCCAATCCGGCGTTGGCGAGCGCCAGGCCGCCCAGCAACGCCGCCCAGGCCATCGATTCACGCGCCTCCCGGTCGTCGCCATGCTGCCACGCACGCCGCAGCGCCGCACCTGCGCGGCGAATGCCTTCCACGCAAAACTGATCGGTCATAGGGTTCGAGCGAGACGAGACGTACGGCTCAATTAATTGCGTAAGCGCATCGAGCCCGGTCGAGGCGGTCAAGGGCCGGCTTAACCCTATCGTGAGCTCCGGATCCACGAGCGCCAACTGCGGGAGCATGCCCGCGCTGCGCAGGCTGGCTTTCACGCGGTGCTCCGGCGAGCCCAGGACCGCATTGCGCGTCACCTCCGACCCGGTGCCGGCCGTCGTCGGAATCGCGATACACGGTGCGGCCGCATGGGCGAGCGGCCGCCCGCGTCCGATGACTTCCAGGTACTCGAGCGGGTCTCCATCGTTGGTGAGCAGCGCCGCCAGCGCCTTTGCGGCGTCGAGGACGCTGCCGCCGCCGAAGCCCACGACGATGTCGCAGCGCTCCGCGCGGGCGTACGCACTTGCGTGCCGCACCAATTGCAGCGTCGGCTCGACCGGTACGGCGAACGGCACACAGGCCACTCCCGCGCTTTCCAGCTGACGGACCAGAGGCGCGGCGCGCTCCGCCGATCGCCCGGTCACCATTAGCGCGCGCTTCCCCGCCGCGGCGGCCGCCGGGGCGGCTTCGCCCAGCGAACCCGGGCCGAACACGATGCGAGTTGCAGTCGCAAACTCGAACCGCATCGCCGTCTACCACTCCGCGTCGGCGGGACAAAAATTCGTGTAAAACGTGCGGATGCGCGGCTCGACCAGCATGTCCGGGACTTTCGCCACCCAGGCTTTGTAATGGGCCGTCTCGCGATGCTGCGCCGGCGCGTCGTTATCGCGGTATACCTCATACAAAACGAACCGCGTCGGGTCCTCGGTTTGTTGCAGTACATCGAACCGCAACACGCCCGGCTCCTTAATGCTGTTCTGCGCATTTTCCCGCGTCGCCTGCTGGAACGCGTCCAGGCGCTCCCGCTTTACATGTAAATTCACGATGAGGATGACCATAGATGTCTATCCTCTCACGGCAACGCGCGCTGCTAGCGGCTGCCGGCGCCAGGATAGAAGTGCAGGTCCACGGTATAACCGGGCAGGGTCACCCGCACAATATACCGGACATCAATGCGCACGCTGCCCGGGCTGCGCACGATCTTGACGTTGTCCGCCTGCACCGGAAGATCAAGCGTCCGGGCCCGTTCGAGCACCTGCCCGCGCAGAAGATCATCGGCCTCGTTCAGCGCTTCCGTACGAGCGGTTAGAGTACTGACGAAGCTTTGCAATTGCAGATTATGGACATAAATCGGGCCTATCTTGATGCCCAATAACGCCAGACCTGCCAACACTACGATCGCCAGGGCGATGCGCCAGCGAGGCAAGGGTTTCACGGCTGAGTATCGGTTTCTTTACTCGCGGCGCAGAGGTCTTCCCACAAGTCGTCGGAGTGGCGGTTCCACTGCGGGCTCTCCAGCCCCGAAATTTGCAGCTCTTCCTCTTTCAGCGTGCCATGACCGTATGGGCAAATGTATTCAATCCGCGGGCGCCCGAACTGCAGCATGCGGCTCCACGACCCGGTCTCGACCGGCATCCGCAGCCGCCGCAGGCAGACGCGGCAACGGTATCGTTGATCCCAAATCACGACATACAGTGCCCCACAGCACAAAAGAAACCAGAAGAGCACCGCGAGGGTGTACGGCAGGTCGAAGGCGAACCGGGAGGGATGAAAGTTGTGGTAAACGCTAGGCAGCGGGGGCCAGATGACGTCCAAAAGAAGCCGCACGCCGTAAAGAGGCGCTGCGACGGCGACCAGCTTCGTGATGAACCAAGCCCAGTACCTCATACGCAATTAGACTCACGTTCCTATTCTTAGTTTCCAAAACTATGGGTGTTTTCCGCAAGAGGGCACTCATTATTGCCGGAAAAAATGTCGGGCCAAAAAGAAAACGTTGGCGGGCCGCTCGCCCAATCTTCGCATTAGATAGGGATACCAGGCCTTGCCGAAGGGAACGTAGAGCCGCAGCCGGTAGCCTTCCGCGACCAGCCGGCGCTGTAAGTCGCGCCGGATTCCATAGAGCATCTGGAACTCGAAATGCTCACGGCCGATCCCTTTTTGCGCCGCATAGGTCTTGGTTGCCTCCATCACCCGCTCGTCGTGCGTCGCGATGGCCGGATATTCTCCTTCATCCAGAAGGAGTTTCATTAACTCCACGTAATTCCGGTCGACATCCTTTTTTTGCGGAAACGCCACGCTCGCCGGCTCCAGATATGCGCCCTTGCACAGTCTGACGCGGATCCGGCGGGCGCACAGCCGCTCGATATCTTTCCGGCTACGGCGCAGATAGGATTGAATCACGGTCCCCACACACCCGTACTGCCCGTGCAAGCCCTCCACGAGGCAAAGCGTCCGATCGGTGTATTGGCTCGATTCCATGTCGACGCGCACAAAGTTCCCCAACGCCGCCGCCCGTTCCACCAGGCGCGCGACATTGTCCCGGCACTCCTGCTGCGAAAGGTCGAGGCCGAATTGGGTCAATTTGAGCGAAACGTTCGCGCGCACCCCTTTGGCATGAATCGTTTCCAGTACCCGCAAATACACATCCCGTGCCTGCGAAGCCTCTGCCAGCGAAGTGACGCTCTCGCCCAGATGATCAAGCGTTACCGTGATGCCTTCAGAATTGATGCGTTGCGCGACCTGCAGGGCATCCTCTAACTGTTCGCCGGCCACGAACCGTGAAGAAAGTCGCCGCGCCAGCCGCGACGTTTCCACCCACCGTCTCAAATGCCTCTGGCGGGAGAGGAACAGGAAGAGGCTCCGCACGATTTCAGCCTAACATCGGGCGCGTCGGTTACCTCCGCCCACCGAGCGCACGCACCTCCTCATTGGTAAGCGTTCGCCATTTGCCAATCGGTAGATCCCCGATACGAATCGGCCCGATCGCCGTCCGCACCAGTTTGAGCACCTTGCTGCCAACCGCCTCGATCATCCGGCGCACTTGCCGGTTACGCCCTTCCGCGATCGTCAACTCGAGAAATGTATATTTGCCGCTGTCACGGATGCGCGCGGCGACGGCCGGCCGGGTCGGCCCGTCGGAAAGCTCCACGCCGTTCCGGAGTTGTTCGATTTGCTCCTCCGTCAACCGCGTCGCCGTCTTCACCTGATAAGTTTTCGGCACCTTGTGCTCGGGATTCATGACACATTCCGCGAAATCGGTGTCGTTGGTGAGGAGCAGCAAGCCGCTGGTGTCCAGATCAAGCCGGCCCACCGGCGCCAGCCAGCCGCCGGCCCCTTCCACGAGATCGTAGACGGTCGGCCGGCCCTCAGGATCGCGATACGTCGTGAGATAACCCTTTGGCTTGTACAGCAGAAGATACGTTTTCTCTGCGCGGCGCACCGGTTTACCGTCGAGAGTGATCCGGTCCCGTTCGAGATCGACCCAGTGTTCCGGGTTTTGGATCACGAGCCCGTTCACACGAACTCGACCGCCGCCGATCCAGCTGCGCGCGTCGGTTCTCGAACCGAGGCCGGCCTTGGAAAACACTCGTTCTAAAGTTTTTAGCGGACGGCCTCGGGACTTTGTTGAAGTTTTCCGCATGCATTTAGCCGGCCTGAACGCACTAGCCGATATGGTAGTCTCATCTCGGAGAAAGTACGCCCATCATACTCATCCGGGGAGCTCGCCAACTTCTCACTCTTCGCGGCCCCAAGGCCCCTCGGCGGGGGGCTGAACTCAACCAACTTAGCATTATCCAGGACGGCGCCCTGCTGATTCGCCACGGCGTTGTGATTGAAGTCGGTCCTACCCGGCGGATCGAAAATCTGTCGCTGGCGCGCCAAGCCATCGAGGTGAGCGCCGATGGGCGCGTTGTGATGCCCGGTTTTGTCGACAGCCATACGCATCTGTTGTTCCCGGTGCCGGGAACCCCCTGCGGCGATCCCGAAGCGTCGCTGCATTCGCTGCGTGCCACGACCAGCACGCAATTGAAGATGCGAGCCTCCGCCTACCTACAGGCCATGGTGCGCCACGGCACCACCACCGTGGAAATTAAGACGGGCTGCGGCACTGCCAACGATGCAGAAATGAAGATCCTGCGCGTGATTGCCGAACTGCAGAAGGAACCGCCGGAGGTGGTTTCCACGTTTTTGTTTCGTCCGCCGCCGATTTCCGACATACGAGGGCAATCTCCTGAGCGGCCCTGGCGGCACGTGAGCTCCGAGTTCCTGCCGCGGATCAGTCGACGGGGCCTGATCGGTTTCGCGGATCTGGCCTGGCATGAGTTCACCAATCAGATCAGGTTTCAATCCACGGAGTGGGCGGCTTGGCCCACTGGTTATTTGCAGGTCGCTCGCAGTTTGGGATTGGGCCGCAAACTGCATGCCGATGGCGAACGCCTCGCCGGGGCTATCGCTGCCGCGGTGCAGCACCACGCCACCAGCATCGACCATCTGGAGCACGCGACCGCCGGAGATGCGGCGGCACTCGGCCAGTCCAACGTGGTTGTAACGCTGTTGCCCTGCGCCTCGTTCTATGAGGAGGAGCGATATGCACCGGCCCGCGCCTTCGTTGACGCCGGAGCACCCCTTGCGCTGGCGAGCGATTTCAACCCCCGGCGCTCTCCTTCGTTAAGCATGCAGACGGTAGTATCTCTGGCCTGTCTGCGCATGGGCCTGACGCCAGAGGAAGCAATCTCCGCCGCCACGATCAATGGCGCGTACGCCCTCGGCCGCGGCGAGCTGGTCGGATCGCTGGAATGCGGGAAACTCGCGAACCTGTTGCTCCTCAACGTCTCCGACTATCGAGAATTGGCGCACTCGTTGGGTGCCAACCTGGTTCGCATGGTGATGAGACGGGGAGAGATCGTCTACGAAGAAGGCCGGGTGGGGCCGCGGCCGGTCGAAGACCTGCGGCCGCTTTGGTAATGGCAGCGAGCGTTTACCATGAAATGCATGGGCGAGACCCTGGTCGAGTGTGTTCCCAACTTTTCCGAGGGACGCGATCCATCAAGAATTGGTGCGATCGCGGAGGCCATCCGCTCGGCCGGCGCAATAGTTCTCGACCGCACTTCCGACCCCGACCATAATCGCTCGGTCATCACATTTGCTGCGCCCGTCGGGGTGGTGGAAGAGGCCGCGTTCCGCGCCGTGCGCCAAGCGGTCGGCTCGCTGGATCTGCGCGCACACACTGGCGTTCATCCGCGGATTGGCGTCGCCGATGTGGTGCCGTTCGTGCCCTTAACCGACATTCGCCTCGACGAATGCGCGCACCTCGCAACTGCAGCGGGCCGCCGCATCTGGCAAGAATTGCGGGTTCCGGTGTATCTGTACGAAGCCGCCGCGGTACGCCCGGAATGCCGGAATCTGGCCGATGTTCGCCGCAATGCTCCCGCCTGCCCTCCCGATTTTGGCGGGCCGGAGCTGCATCCTTCGGCTGGAGCCGTGGTCATCGGCGCGCGCAAATTCCTGATCGCGTTCAACGTAAATCTCGCGACTTCCGACGTCGGCATCGCGCGGCGCATCGCCCGCACGGTGCGCGCTTCTTCCGGCGGTCTTCCAGCGGTGAAAGCCATCGGCCTTCTGCTCGCTTCGCGGAATCTCGCGCAAGTATCGATGAATCTCACTGACTTCGAGCAGACCGGCGTGCGCGAGGCATTCGAGGCAGTCCGCGCCGAAGCGGCACGCTACGGCATCGCCATTGCCGGCAGCGAGCTCATCGGCCTCATTCCGCAAAAGGCGCTGGATCTCGCGGACGTGCCGGCTCTCCGCATGGAAAACTTTGATCCTTCAATGATTCTCGAGAACCGTCTAAGGGAGCGGCGCTAACCGCAAAGCCAGCAGCGCAGCCGCCGCGGCGGTCTTCTGGTCTACGCCCCAGGGCGGGCCCGCATTCTTGCGCATATCGTCGAGCGATTTGCGAAACCGCGCCGGCTCGGTTCCACACGCTTCGGCCGCGCGCTCGAGCAGTTCCTTTTCGCGAACCGTGGTGATCTTTAAGCCGCACTCTTGGCAGCCGCGCGCCACCGCCGCCTGAAAGAGCGCTCCCTCGGCTGCATGGATCAGAGGATGCGATTTGAGAATGCGATCCAGCTCCCTGGGAGGGACCGTTGATCCAGTGGGAATACCCGCGGTCTTCACCGCGATCTTCATCCGCCGCAGTTCGTCCAGAGTTTCGCGCAACGCGGCCCCGGCGGTCTTCTCCGCGGCGCGGGCCGAGCGCTTCACCAACGCCGCTGCTTCGGCTCGGTCCATCTCCGCCGCGGAGTGATACACAAACCGCGGAATTGAATCATCCGCGGGCAGCAATTCCACCCGGCGGCGCAGGACTACCTCGATCTTGTCCGGTTCAGCAATCGCCACCAGCGCGGCCCAACCGGTATGTAGACGAAACCCGAGACCGGCGCACACCACTGCCATTTCGTCTACTGTACTCCACCCGCGAGCACCCAGTTCTGGGACAATATCGAGGTAGGGTTGCCGGACGGGCAATCGCTCCGGGGGCGCTTGCGTTCCCGGGGAGGAAAGTCCGGTCTCCACAGGGCAGCGTGCCGGCTAACGGCCGGGCGGGCCGCAAGGCTCGACGGAAAGTGCCACAGAAAAAATACCGCCTGGCAGAAATGTCGGGTAAGGGTGAAATGGTGCGGTAAGAGCGCACCGCGGGCGGAGCAATCCGGCCGGCAGGGTAAACCCCACGCGGAGCAAGACCAAATAGGGGAGGAGGGACGGCCCGTCCCGTTCAACTTCCGGGTAGGTCGCTAGAGCTGTTCAGCAATGGGCAGCCCAGAGGAATGATTGCCGCCCGCAAGGGCACAGAAACCGGCTTACAGTCCGGCAACCCTGTTAGGACACTGGCGCTGCTACGAGAACTCCTGTTCAACCGGGTGCAATTCAATGACTCGGGCAAAAGAGATTGTTTCGGGTGACTTGATCGCATCCGGCAGGCGCCGCGCCGCCTCGAATTACTCAAGGCAACAACCGTGATCGCGGATGTGAAGGGTCAGAGCAGCCTTGGCCGATAGCCCTGAATTGACGCCTAATCCGTGAGCCAGATTACCGTTCAGTTATGGGTATCCGGCAATAATCAACCACCAGGCGGCAGGCCCGAAGGATTGGCCCGCGCGCGACTGAGCGGCTTCTGTCGGTGACCCTAAAATATTTGCTCGATTGCATTCCCGGCTTCCCGCGGCTACGGTCTTCGTATGCCCTCCGAGCTTCCGCAACCCTCGCGGGCACAGTTGGCGGATGCCAAATTGCAGCTCGACTTCGCCCACAATTACTTAATGGAAATCCAGATCGATCTGGAGAGCGGCGGACCGGCATCCCAAGATACGAAGAACACGTATGAACATGCGCTTCGGGCACTCCTTCTCGCTATTGAAACCTATAGGAGCGTGCTCAGTATTTTCAGCGCCGCCGTGTTACCCGGGACCGTCCGAAAGCGCCGAGGATAAGGCCGTCAACCAAAGAGAGCCGCAGTGATCCGTACCGTCGGGTGCGTGAGAGTAAGCGGCAGCCTGCTTGCGGCTCGGAAGAGCGGATTTGGTCTTAGGGTTTGCCCGGCAGCGGCGGCAGCGGGGCCGGATCCAGGTAGCCGCGCGTGCCATCGGGCCGGATCGGTCCGGGACCGAACCCGAGGTGCTCGCGATCCTTGTTATTCTCGCTGCACGCGTACTCGGCGAGGCGATCGCCCGGAGCGCCTGTTTCCCACGTCCGGCTGTAGGTAAACGGATGCGTGTAAAATTTCGGATCTTCGATCAAGGTCTCGACATGGATATGATCCGCGTCCGGCCGGGTCCACCGCTCGACCACGTGCAGGGCGTCGCTGTGCGGGCTGCCGTTTTCGTCGGCCCACACCTGCTCATCTTTGAATGCGACCGAATCGATCACCAGCGTGTCGCCTTCCCAGTGGCCGACCTCGTCGCCGAAGAAGGACGGATCCGGGTCTTCGAGATGCTTCCGGCCATCTGTGGGAATCAGGCGGTAGTAGCTATAGAAGTAGAGGAAGCTCACGTATTTCGGTGTTTGCAAAACCATGAAGGGCAGACCGCTGGCGTTGTGCCGCGGGATCCCGCCGAGAATGCAGAGGCTCTCCGGATCGATGGTGGCCGTCAGATTGTGCTTCCAAGCCGCTTCGCCAGCCGACGTGAGCGGCAGCTTCAAGCCGGGCAGATCCTTGGCGATGTTGCCGACCGGTTTGGTGTCGCGCATGCCCTTCCAATACCCGTTTAAATCCGGGTGGCCGTCGGCGGTGCGCGGCGCCGGTTTCGCGGCTTGCGCGACAAGCAGCGCGGGAGTCCACGCCAGCGCGGCGATGGCCGTCATGAATCGTGCATTCCAGTGATGTCTCACGTTTGCTTCTCCCGGACCCGGCGTTTAGCTTGATCCATTCTAGATCGGCATAGTAGAATTAGCAAAACCAAAGCCTGGAGGCATCCCCGTGAAAGCGACATTTCCTCTGTTGGTTGCCGTCGTCGGTTTAGCGGCCGTGCTGCCGCTCGCCGCGCATCATTCATTCGCGGCCGAGTTCGACGGCAGCAAAGCCGTCCGCCTGCGAGGGACGCTGACGAAAATCGAGTGGACCAATCCACACTCGTACTTCTACATCGACGTCAAGGATGACAAAGGCGCAACGGTGAACTGGGGTTGCGAAGCCGCCTCTCCGGGCGCTCTCTCGCGCCGCGGTTTTAAGAAGGGTGATGTCAAGCTGGGCGACATGGTGATTGTCGATGGATATCTGGCAAAGGATGGCTCGCATTTCATCGATGCGCGCCGCGTAACCCTGCCGGATGGCCGCGTGGTTTCGGGCGGGTCGGCCGGTGATGGCGGCCCTGGCGAAGGCGCCGGCCCGGCCCAATGATCCGCCGTGCGTTCACCGCGATCTTGTTCGCCGCCGCGCTGCACGCGCAGACTGTCAACCCGCTAAGCACCGAATTGCGGCATATGTACGGCATCGTCAAGACGAACCTCTTGAAAATGGCGCAGAAGATGCCGGAGCAGGCGTACGCGTATAAGCCGGTGCCCGAGGTGGAGACGTTCGCGCGGCGGGTGGCGCACATTGCCGGGGCCAATCTGCGGACATGCGCGGGACTGAAAGGCGAGAACCGGCCGCTGAATATTTCGGCCAAGACGGCGAAGGCTGACCTGGTCGCGGCGCTGCAGGAATCGTTCGGGTATTGCGATGACGTGTTCAACTCGCTCACTGACGCTAAGGCGGTCGAGATGGTGAATGGCCGGATCGGGAGCCCGCCGGCACAGGAGCCTTGGACTCGGCTCTCGATCATGTGGAACATCGTGCGGCACTCCAACGAGCTTTACGGGTATATGGCCGTGTACCTGCGCCTGAATGGCGTTGTGCCGCCATCCAGCAGCCCGGATTAGGGACGCGCGCGATGCAACTCGCGCAATTGGTAGAGACTTCCCGGCTGGTAACGGAAACGTCCCGGCGCCTCGAAAAAATCGACCTGCTCGCAGCGCTGCTGCGGCAGGCGCCCGTACAGGAAATCGAGACGGTTGCCGCCTACCTCTCGGGGCGCACGCGACAGAGCCGGATTGGCGTTGGCTATGCCGCCTTGCGTGACGCCCAGGCTCCGCCGGCCGGTCAACCGAGCCTGGAGATCGGCGAAGTCGACCGCGTGCTTGACACGCTGGCGGGTACCGCGGGGCGCGGCTCGGATCGCCAGAAGCGTGAACTCCTTCACAGCCTTTTCCTGCGCGCGACTGGGCCGGAACAGGCCTTTCTCACGGGCATGATCCATGGCGAACTACGCCAAGGCGCAATGGAAGGAGTAATGCTGGAAGCACTGGCCCAAGCGTTCTCGGCGAATCCGGCGCGCGTGCGGCGCGCCGCAATGTTATCGGGCGATATCGTGCCGATTGCGCGCCTGCTGGCCGAAGGCGGCGAAGCCGCGCTGGACCGCTGCGACATCCAACTCTTTCGCCCCGTGCAGCCGATGCTGGCGCAAACTGCGGATGATGTGGAGGGCGCGCTTCAGGACCTCGGGGCGGCAGCGCTGGAATATAAATTCGACGGCGCACGTGTGCAGGTGCACCGGTCGGGCGACGATGTGCGCGTGTATTCGAGAGCTCTCAACGATGTTACTCCGGCAGTGCCCGAAATCGTCGAAGCGGCGCGCCAACTGCCTGCCCGCGACTTGATCTTCGAAGGCGAGGTGCTGGCTCTTACGCGGGCGGGACGGCCGCAGCCGTTCCAGGTTACGGCGCGGCGTTTCGGGCGCAAGCTCGATCTCGAACGGATGCGGGCGGAACTGCCGCTGACGCCATTCTGGTTCGACCTGCTATACCTCGATGGACAATCTCTGATCGATGAACCGCAGCGGCGCCGGTTTTCCGAGCTCAGCGAGCTGGTCCCGCCTGAAACTGTGGTGCCGCATCTTTTGACGGGTGACTCGATCGCAGCCGGGGAATTTCTCCGCGAGGCACTGGAGCGCGGGCACGAAGGGATCATGGCCAAGGCTACGGAAGCCGGATACGCCGCCGGAGCGCGCGGGCAAAGCTGGCTGAAGGTGAAGAAGGCTCATACCCTCGACCTGGTGATTCTGGCCGCCGAATGGGGCAACGGCAGGCGACAGGGCTGGCTCAGCAACCTCCATTTGGGAGCGCGTGATACCGAGAAAGGCGGTTTCGCCATGCTCGGCAAAACGTTCAAAGGGCTCACGGATGAAATGTTGAGATGGCAGACAGAGGAACTGCTGAAACTCGAAATCGGCCGCGATTCCTACACCGTATATGTTGAACCGAAAATCGTGGCCGAGATTGCGTTCAGCAATATCCAGATCAGCCCGCGGTATGCCAGCGGCCTGGCGCTGCGCTTCGCGCGAGTGAAGCGGTATCGCACGGACAAAACACCGGAGCAAGCAGACACGTTTCAAACGGTACAGAAGATGGCGGAGCAGTGACGCCGGCGTTATGCTCTCTGCTGCGCGAACGATGCCCTCGGGTCGCGAGCCGAGGCGTTGCCGAGCGAGTGGACGGCAAAACGGAGAGCCAGCGACCCTGCCGCACCGAGAACGCCCGCCAGCCGGTGTCTCTTCAGCAATGACAGCGCAACACTGGTGGCGGTCAGCACGCCCGCCGCTTTCCAAAGCACTCCGGGCGCGCCACTCCGAAACGGCGCGCCGACTTGGGGCACGGTGGACGCGAGATGCTCCACGCGCCGGGACGCGGCAATTTCCATCAGCCGGGAGGCAGTTCCGAACACTCCAGTCACGCGGCGCGCGGTACGGTTTTCGTAAAAGAGATCGAGGATAGAAGCCGCGCTGGAAGCCGCCGAGGCAATGAACAGGACGGGCATCCAGCGGCGCGACGGCTGCCACACCGGAATCACACTATTTGAAACCAGCACGCCCGTATAGCCGGCCAGAGCCGCGCCAAAGACACCCGAAGCATATCCGGTGGCCTCTCCGAGCTTACCGGGCAATCCGCGGCGGTTGACCAGCAGACCGGTCGCGATGGCAGTGGGCGCCGCGCCGGCCAGAATCCAGGCTCCCATGTTCATGGGAGAAGTCGGGCGAAAAACCCGCATCATATTCAGGAAGCGGGAGGGCCGCCCGAGGTCGTGAATGAGAAAGGCGGCACCGGCGGTCGAACCGATGATTCCGATCCAGTGGCAGTGCGCAGAAAGAGCGCGTAGCTCGCGCCGGCGGCGGCCGCGAGCGGCCAACTGCATGGCGGCGCCGAGCGTCAACGCCGCGCCTGCTGCGCCTCCCACAAAATAATAGAGGGGGATATCGGCGCTCCAGACCGATTGCTTCAGGAGCGGCCGTTCGTAGTACGTGGTCTCGGCAGGCGTGACCTGCGGCACTCGCTCCCAGGGCGCGGGTGCGATTTTTTGAAGGTGTCGGTCAGGACGTTCGATCTTCTGGGCCGCTCCTTCGCCGGAGAGTTCCGCGAGGTTGGTATCGATATCGCGTCCATCGGTGGAAATGGCCATGGTTAACCTCTGCTTGCAACGAACACGGATCCAATTGCGGCGGCCGCCAATCCAACGGCCGCAAACGCAAGGGAAGCCCACGTCTCTTTTACGGTTTTCGTCGGAACCACGGGATCGGGCGGCAGGTTGTATGCCTCGGGCTTATCTACCAGCAGGAAAAAGGCGTTCAGTCCTTCGGTGCCCGGCTGTTTCGCCGCATCGGCGCCGTAGAGATAGGCTTCTTCCAAGCCGTTTTCGTGAAGACGCTCGACGCGCGTGCGGGCGATTTCACGAAGCTCTTCCAGATCGCCGAACTTGATCGAATCGGTGGGACATGCCTTGGCGCACGCGGGCTCCATCTGATCCTTCAAGCGGTCGTAACAGAGGGTGCATTTCCAAGCGCGGCCATCGTCTTCGCGGCGATCGATCACGCCGAACGGGCAGTTCACGACGCAATAGCCGCATCCGTTACAGATATCCGGCTGGACGTAGACACTGTCGAACTCGGTGCGAATGATGGCGCCGGTCGGGCAGCTTTCGAGACACCCGGCACGCGCGCAGTGCTTGCACACATCGGAGGAAAACAGCCAGGAAAAGGCGCCCGCGTCCTGGGTGGAGAGGGCAATCGGACGCTCGATGAACGCCACGTGCCGCCAGGTGGATGCACCCAGCGCGACGGTGTTGTCGTACGACATTCCCGTGAACAGGAATCCGTCGTCCGGCAGCTGATTCCATTGCTTGCACGCCACCTCGCAGGCCTTGCAGCCGATGCATAGAGTCGTGTCAGTGAAGAAACCCTTGCGGCCGGAGCGGTTGTGCGTGTCCGCGCGGGCGGCGGCGGTCTCTAGCGAAAGCGCCTCGACTGTTGAGAGCACGGCTGCCATTTAGACGTGACCCTCCTTGCTGTGATCGGCTTTGTAGCCATGCCCCGTTTCCGGCCGGTGGCGGGCCGGCGGCAAATCGCGAGCCTCCTCCCTGCCCGGCAACTCGGGGACGATGGGGCCGCTGGTGGCGCGCCGGCGCTCGCTGCCGCGCCGGCCGGCCTCGATACTGACCGACAGCGCCTTGGTTTCCATGATGGAGACGTTGGGATCGGCGACGAACGCGAACAGTTCGTTCGCTGAGTCGCCGCGTACCAGGCCCTGGCCGGCCCAGTGATACGGCATTCCGACCTGGTGCACCGTATGGCCGTTCAACTTCAACGGCCGAATGCGATTACTGACCAGCACGCGGGCTTGGATCTCCGCGCGCGCGGTGCGAATTGTCGCCCAGCCGCCATTCGTCAATCCAAGCTCGGCGGCCAATTCGGAAGACACTTCGCAGAACGGTTCCGGCTGCAACTCGGCCAGCCAGGTTAGCCAGCGCGACATGCCGCCGGTCGTGTGATGCTCGGTGAGACGGTAGGTCGTCAACAAGTATGGGAATCGCGGATCGTCGTACGGTTGGTGATAGGGGTTGTCCTTTTGGCGCATCCATTCCATGCGGGCCGGATTGCATTGTTGCCCGTACAGCGGATTCTTGATCACCGATTCCTGCGCCTCATAGTGAGTTGGCAACGGGCCATCCTGCAAGCCGGCAGGGACATAGATCCAGCCTTTGCCGTCGGCTTGCATAATGAACGGATCGATACCAGAGACGGTCTCTTTACCGCGCGCATCGGGCGAAGGGCGATAGGAAGGAGGCTTCTTGACGAAATCGGGTTCATCGAAACCCGCCCATTTCTGGTTTTGCTCATCCCACCAGACATAGGCCTTTCGGTCCGACCAGGGCCGGCCTTCGGGATCGGCGGAGGCGCGGTTATAAAGGATCCGGCGATTGTGCGGCCACGCCCAGGCCCACTCGGGCGCCACCCAGGTTTGCTCCCAATGGGACTTGCGGCGCGCCGCCTGATTCACGCCGTCCTTATAGACTCCCGAGTAGATCCAGCATCCGCAAGCGGTGGAGCCATCCTCTTTGAGATCGGTGAATCCGTCGACGAGTTTGCCGTCATTGACCGTGTAACCGTTGATTTCGCGCAGGACGGCTTCGGCATCCGGCTCCTGCAACCGGCCTTTCGTCGGATAATTCCACGTCATGTCCTGAATCGGGCGGTCTTTGGGGTCCGTTGAGCCCGCATAGAGCTTCTTCATGCGCTGGCCGAGCTTGAAAATGAAGTCCAGTTCGCTGCGGCAATCGCCGGGAGGATCGATCGCTTTGTGATGCCATTGCAGCAGGCGCTGCGTATTGGTGAAGCTGCCGTCCTTTTCCGTTTGTGCCGCCGCCGGGAAGAAGAAGACCTCGGTCCCGATCTGCCGGGGCTGAATCTCGCCGCGGTGGATCTCGGGGGCGTCGCGCCAGAACTCGGCGGTTTCGGTCAACTGAAAATCGCGGACCACCAGCCAATCGAGAGCGCGCAGCCCTTCGCGGTGCAAAGCGCCGTTAACGGTGCCCACTACCGGGTTCTCGCCCATCACGAAATAACCCTTCACGCCGCCATCGGCCATCTCGGCTACCGTATTCATGTGCGAGTGATCGCCCGTAATAGCCGGCAGATGCTTGAAGCACCAGTCATTGGCGGCGGTCGCGGCATCGCCATACCAGGCCTTGAGCAGCGAGACCGAATATTTCGGAAACTCGCCCCACCAGCCGGACGGCGAAGTGTTCAGATCGTTATAAGTTTTGAAGTCGTGATCGTGCTTGGCGCGAGGCAACGGCAAGTATCCGGGTAGCAGGTTGTATAGCGTGGGAATGTCTGTCGACCCCTGAATCGAGGCGTGGCCGCGCAGAGCCATTATGCCCCCGCCGGGGCGGCCCATGTTGCCCAAAAGCAGCTGAATGATGGAAGCCGCGCGAATGCATTGCACACCAGTGGTGTGCTGCGTCCAGCCCACGGCATAGCAGAATGCGGAGGTGCGCTCGCGTCCCGAGTTGCGGCACAATTGCTCGGCGACGCGGATCAGCAGCCGCGGCGGCACGCCACAAGTTTTTTCCACCATTTCGGGCGTGTAGCGCTGGAAGTGGCGCTTGAGAATCTGGAATACGCAGCGGGGATGCTGCAGACTGGGATCCGTCTGTTCGGCCTGGACCGGGCTTCTGCGCTTTCCGGTGTTCGCGCCCGCTTCCCGCTGGCCTGCCGCGGCCTGCACTTCAAGGCCCGCATACATCCAATTGTCGTGTTCGTATTCGCCCTGCTCGGAATTCCAGCCGCCAAAAAGGCCGTCGTTGTCTTCGGTATCGCGGAAATTCTCGCTGATAATGGCGGCGGCGTTCGTATAGTTGACGACGTAATCGCGGAAGTACCGCTCGTTGTCCAGGATGTAATGAATTATGCCCCCGAGGAAGGCGATATCACTGCCGGCACGCAATGGAACGTGGATGTCGGCCACCGCGCTCGTGCGCGTGAAGCGCGGATCGACATGGATGATCGAGGCGCCGCGCTCTTTAGCCTTCATGACCCAGCGGAAACCCACCGGGTGGCACTCCGCCATGTTCGAACCCTGGATTACGATACAGTCTGAATTCTGCAGATCCTGCTGGAATGTGCTGGCTCCGCCGCGTCCGAATGATGTCCCCAGACCGGGGACCGTGGAGGAGTGTCAAATACGGGCCTGGTTTTCAATCTGAATAATACCGAGCGAGTTAAAAAGCTTTTTGATGAGGTAGTTTTCTTCGTTATCGAGAGTGGCGCCGCCCAGGTGCGCGATCGCCATCGTGCGGCGCACTTCCAGGCCATCGGGATTGGTCTGTTCCCAGTGCGCTTCACGAGTCTTCTGGACACGGTCGGCCACCATATCCATGGCTTGCTCTATGGGAATCTGCTCCCAGTCACTGGCATAGGGCCGGCGGTATAGAACGTGATGCACGCGGTGTGAGCCGGTCACCAGTTGGAAGGTAGCAGCACCCTTCGGGCACAGGCACCCATTCGAAATCGGCGAGCGAGGATCGCCTTCAATATCGATAATTTTTTCGTCTTTGACGTAAACCAGTTGGCCGCAGCCGACGCCGCAATACGGGCAGATTGAAGAAACTACTTTATCGGCTGACGCCGTGCGCGGCGCCAGGCTCTCAGTGCGCACAGAAGCCGCGCTATTTCCCAGACCGGCGACATCGCTGTTGCGCACTTGTTTCCAGACAGGCCAGCTGCTTTGTTCGCCCATGCCTCAAATCTAGCGCTCAGGTTGGGGAGCCGTCTGTAATCTCAAGAACCTTGTCGCGGCAGGCTCGCGTACGATTTAAGCACGCGAAGTCCGCAGCCGGAGACCGGGCGCAGCCAGGGACTCCAGCATCTGCTCGTGAATCTCCGGGCCCAGCAGGTACACTACGCCACTTTCGCCCTCCGCCGTGGCGGCGAGCGACTTGGAAACCAGCAGGCTGCAGACCTGCAACTCGCCGGGAGTCAGACCTTCAGCATGCACGCGGGTGAGGCCGCCGGGATCTGCGCGTAATTTGCGCAGGAAATCGCGGACGAAGACCTGCTCGTCGCGGGAGTCCAATGCGGCGCCGGCTGCAAACCAGCGCTGTTCGGCGCTGCCGAAGAAGTAGGGTCCGGATGCGTAGGCCAGAAGAAAAACGACAATGTCGATGAATGACGCGAGCGCCAGGGAAAAACCGTGGCGTAGCGTGGGCGCCGTGAACAACTCCTGAAACGCAACCAGCAGATCTTCCTGCTGGCTGGCGGTCTTATCGACGTAGTCTGCATAATTGGGCATGGCGGGCCGACCGAGATGCGCCGTGTGCAGGGAATCTTCGACATCATTCCAGGCAATTGCGTCATACACCTGGCGGAAATCGCGGAGTTGCTGCTCGGTCGAATCGAGCGGTTTGAGGCGGTTTCGGAACTCGGCCAGGCTCTGCCGGCTCGCCTCGATGCGCTGCAGCGATTGACGGGCGAGCTTGTCGTAGCGATCGAAAGCTGTATAGCGCAGGCCCTCGCCTGCGCCCTCGCGATACGTCGCAGAATACGTGCGCGCCTCGCGGGCAACGGCTTCGCGGACGTGCGCCAGGTAAGGGTCGGAATCCTCTGCGCGCGAGATGTACCCGTTGGCCTTCTCGGCTGTGGTCATCTCGTCCAGAGCGGCGACGTGCTTCTGCGCTTCCGCAACGGCGGAGGCCAGAACCTGTCCGGTTTGGTCGGCAGATTCGTTGAGCTTGTCATAGAGCTTTCGTTCCACGGCCGCGGGCCGCTCCCGCGCCGAAAACCACGTGTAAAGGCTGACGTATGAAAAGGAGATGGAAACGAGGGCCGTGATCGCGTAAACGCAGATCAGAAGGGCGCGCTTGCTTTTGGTGAAGCCAATCAGCCAAGCGACGAAAACGAGCGCCGTCTGGATGCCTAGCGACGCCAACAGCGAAAACCAGGCGGAGAGATAGAGCGCCATGCCCTGCTGCGTCGTGTACCAGGAGACGATCGACAACAGGCAACTGGCGACGAACAGAGATCTCACGATCGGCCGCGTAACGCCGGCCGAAGAGGCGACGGACTGGAAAGCCATGATGAAGGAACGGTACAGCGGTGCGAAAAGTTCCTTCGATCGGTTCCAAAGGTGCGCAATCGCACAGGGCGGCGGCGGCATATAATGAGACCCATGTATCGACGAGCTTGTGCTCTCATGGCGCTTGGTGTGGCGCCCCTGATCGCCGCCGACCTGGCGCCCACCGGGACGCTGAGGGGAACGTTTCTCGGCGCAAATCCGGTGCAAGGCAAAGTCGACCCGCAGAGCGGCGCAATCAGCGGACCCGTCGCGGACTTGGTCAAAGAGCTGGCGCGCCAGTTGAAAGTTCCCTACACTATCCTCCCGGCGGCAAATGCCGGCGTGGTGATCGACAATTTGAAAACCAACAAGGCCGATATCGGATTTCTGGCCTACGACCCGGAGCGCGCCGCGGAGGTCGATTTTTCGCGGCCGTATGCGTTAATGCACAACAGCTATGTGGTGCGCGCCGATTCCAAGTTTCAGAAATCGGGGGACGTGGATAAACCGGGCGCGCGTGTGGGAGCGGTGAAAGGGCAGAGTCAGCAACTCTACCTGAGCGGCAACTTGAAGCAGGCCCAGGTACGAATTTTCCCCACTCAGCCGCCGCAAGCCGACTTGGAAAAACTGCTGCTGGATGGCGACATCGATGCGTTCGGCGCCAACCGGCAGCGGATGGTGGAAGCCGCGAAGCTTTCGCCGAAACTGCGAGTCCTGCCGGACGATTTTCTCGTGGTCGGGCAAGCGATCGTGGTGACGAAAGAAAACCACGCGCTGCTGGATGCGCTCAATCAGTTTATCGATGGCGTGCGCGCCTCAGGGCTGGTAAAGACCTCGCTCGAGCAGGCCGGGATCGCCGGCGTGGATGTCGCGCCGTGACCGCGGCTTCCGGCGTCACCAGTTCGCGCGAATCCGGAGGCCGCCTGGTTCGCTGGGGCCTGGCTCTGGCGAACTGGAGCGAGCAGTGGTTCCCGGACCCGTTCGTGTTCGCGTTGCTGGGCGTGGCGGTTGTATTTGCGATCGGCGTACTGGCCGGAGAATCGCCGTCGAATCTCGCCATTCAGGCCGGAAAGAGTTTCTGGTCGCTGGTGCAGTTCACGATGCAAATGGTGATGGTGATCATCGGCGGCTACGTCGTTTCGTCCACGCCCGCGGTGAGCCGCGCGATTCGCGCGTTGGCGCGCGTGCCGAAGAGTCCCAAGGGCGCGGTCGCCTTCGTCGCGTTTCTTTCCATGGCGAGCTCGCTGATTTCCTGGGGCCTGAGCCTGGTATTCAGCGGGTTATTCGTGCGAGAACTCGCGAAGCAGGTCAAGGGGCTCGACTATCGCGCCGCCGGTGCCGCCGGCTACCTAGGCATCGGCACCGTGTGGGCACTGGGATTTTCCTCCTCGGCCGCCATGCTGATGGCGACGAAATCGTCGCTGCCACCCACATTGCTCTCGATCAGCGGCGTGATTCCGCTGACGCAGACTATCTTCTTATGGCCGAGCCTCCTGATGACGTTAGTGCTGATGACCGTCTCGATCAGCGCGGCGTATCTATCGGCTCCCACGGCCGAGAAGGCGAAGACCGTCCAGGATTTCGGCATCGAGCTCGATGATCTCAGCGGAGGCGAAGCGCCGAGGACTCGGCCGGGCGAGTGGCTCGAGTACAGCCCGATTCTCACTATCCCCGCCGGTGTGATGCTGACCGCCTACCTGGTGAACGTGCTGCGCACCTCGCCCCAGGGGGCGCTGGCGGCGCTTGACCTGAATACGTACAACCTGATCTTCTTGACGGCGGGTCTCCTGCTGCAGTGGCGGCCGCGGCGCTTCGTGCGGGCCGTCAACGAATGCGTCCCCGGCACCGCGGGCATCCTGATCCAGTTTCCGATTTACGCCATGATCTTCGGCATGATCGTCGGAACCGGGTTATCCGATAAAGCCGCACATTTGCTGGTGTCCGTGAGCACGCATACCACCTATCCGCTGCTGGTGGCCTTGTACTCCGCGACGCTGGGCGTGTTCATTCCGTCGGGCGGCAGCAAGTGGGTGATCGAGTCGCCTTACGTCTTACAGGCGGCAATCCAGCATCACGTGCATTTGGGCTGGGTCGTGCAGATTTATAACGCGTCGGAAGCGCTGCCTAACCTGATCAATCCCTTTTATATGCTGCCGCTGCTGGGCATTCTGCGCCTGCGCGCGCGCGACCTGGTGGGCTACACGATCCTGCAACTGGGCACGCAGATTCCCATCGTCTTCCTGCTGTGCTGGCTGTTCGCGCAGTATATTCCGTTTGTGCCGCCGGTGAAGTGAAGCTTAAGTTCGAAACTTCGGTAATATCCGCAACGCGTTCTCGCGATCGATGCCGCGCAGCTCGTCGGCCGTAAAGCCGCAATTTTGAAGTCCGCGCGCGATCCCGGCGGAATTGCCGAACGGGAAATCGGTGCCGAAGACAATCTGGGTCGTCGGCACAATCATCTTCAGGGAAACCATCTGGACCGGATTCGCTGAGCCTGCCGTATCGTAATAGAAACGGCGCAAATGATATAGCCGCGAGTTGGGCGGCGCCGGTTTCGCGAGGCTCTCCGCGCTGGCCGCCTGCCCAAGAAAACGGCCGGCGAGCGACGGAATCGTTCCGCCGGCGTGCGAGAAGATGAACTGGATATCCGGGCATGCATTCGCGCGCCCGCTCTCGATCAGGCTGATGATGGTCCGGCTGGTGTCGGTGTTGTACTCGATGGTTGTCTCGTTGATGCCCGGCTGGAGGTTCTGGCAGCAGGGCGGCGCGGCGGCATGTGTATAGACTACGGCGCGGCGGCGGTTCAGCTCGGCAAAGACGGGCGCGAACTCCGGGTCGCCATGCCAACGATTCCCATAGCTCGAAAGTAGCCCGACGCCATCGGCCTTCAGAGTATCGAAGGCGTATTCGATTTCGCGCAGGCTGGCCTCGACATCGGGAAGCGGCAGCACCGCAAATAGCCCGAAGCGACCTTTGTAATCGGCGACCATCTTGGCGCCGTATTCGTTCAGCTCGCGCGCCATGCGCCGGGTCTCGTCTTTATCGCCAAACCAGATACCGGGCGTGGTGATCGAAAGCATGGAAGCCGCCACGCCACCGCGATCCATATCTTCGAGAGCCTTGGCGGGCGTGTAAGGTTGCCATGTCTGATAGCCCTGGCTCTTACGGGTCGCAGTCATCCGCACCCAGTCGGGCGTGCCGAAATGATGGTGCAGATCGAGCCGCCGGGGGCCCGAGGCAGGCGCCTGCGCCGGCAGCTTCCCGGAAGCGACGAGAGCCGCCGCGCCTAGCCCGGCCAGAAAATCGCGTCGCGAGTGCATGGCTTTCATTAAAACACCACCTTGAGCGCAAATTGAATCTGGCGGGCCACTCCGACCGTGTCGGCAATTGCGCCCGCCGTCGAGTTCGGCGCGCCGCAACCGGCGCCGGACGCCTGGCACTGGCCGGCGGCCCCGGCCACGAACACGGCTGCCGTCGCCGGCACCGCGAAATTCGTATGGTTGAAAATATTGAAGAACTCGGCCCGGAACTGCGCGCGCACCGCTTCGCTGATTCGCGTATCTTTGATCAGCGCGAGATCCGTGCTGAAATAGCCGGGGCCGCGTCCCGTGTCACGCCCCGTGTTGCCAAGTGTGCCGACGGCCGGCACCGAGAAGCAGTTCGGATTGAACCAGCGTTCGGGCGTTCCCGCGGTATATTGTACGCCGGCCCAGGTGAACGTTCCCGAGTTGACATTGCAGCCCGCCACATAATTCGGCCGCGGCGTCCCCGATCCCTGATAGCCGACGATGTCGAATCCATTGCTGATATTGAACGGCAAGCCGGTGCTGGCGCTCGCGATGCCGCTAACCTGCCATCCCTCCACCAGGCGGTTGCCGTGGAACGGCAGGGCGATCAACCCGTTCACGCGCAATTGCTGGTTGATATCGAAACTGCACACACCCTTATCGAGCGCAAAATTATAGGGATTCGATTCGCCGTTGGGGCTGTTGCTGGCATAGCTTGCCCAGGAACCGCCGTCATCGACGCAGCGCGACCACGTGTACGCCACCTGGAGTTGCGTGTTCCTCGTAAAACGGCGGTCGAGCGTAGCCTGCAGCGAATTGTACCGGGAGGTGGCGATCGGCGCGAATGCGTTGTAGATGCTGAAAAATCCAAAGGGGTTCAACCGCGGGTTACCGACAATCCTTCCGTTGACGAGCGCCCCGAAGTGCTGGACGCCGTTGGCATCGGCCGTCGGAATCGGCGGATTGTGCTCGTACTGCGTTAGCAGGTGCACGCCGTGTGATCCCACATAACCGAGCGAAATCACGGTGCCCTGCGAGATCTCACGCTGCACGTTGAGGTTGTATTGCATCATGTACGGCGTGGTGTTGCTGCTGTAGTCGAAACCCGATGGCTGGGTGAACGGCGGAATGTTGGTAGTGGCGAACGGCGTAGGATATAGCGGATTCTGTTCCAAAACCTGGAACCACGGCTTGTTGCCCCAGTAATTGCCGCCGTAATTCGGCGGCAGAATGGGGTTGCGGAACAATCCGAAGCCACCGCGAATCGAGGTCTTGTGATCGGCGAACGGATCGTACGCGAATCCGAACCTCGGATCCCAGGCGCCCAGCGTCGGGTTCGACCGCATCACATGCGGCACGTTGACAAACGCCGTGTCGGTGGCGAAATTGGTGATCGTGTAGAGCTGGTTGTGGGTTTCAATCGGATTGGTGCGGAATTCCCAGCGCAATCCCAGGTTGAGCGTCAGCTTGGGAGACACCTTCCAGTCATCCTGGATGTACGGGTCCAGCTCGGTTTCCCGAAAATCGCGGTGCGGGTACGCGCTCGGATTATTCAAGGCGCCATTGAACGTCAGCGCCGTCCCCTGCAGGAAGAGCGCCAGGCTTTGGAATACCCACGCTCCACCCGACCGCGACGGGAAGTACGTGTTCGACTGCAGCCGCCCAACCGCCGCGCCAAACCGGAGGCTGTGCGCTCCGTGAGTCCACATCACGTCGTCGGCTTCGGTGAAACGGTTCTGGCGCAGGTCAAACGGCACCAGGGTGTTCCCGCCGATGCTCGATATGTTTCCAAACGCGATGTTGGCGTCCTGCCGGCCCGTACCGGGAAAAAATTGCAGCGGCGCGGCTCCATTGACCGTGGGCGAGCCGGTCGTGAATGCGCTGTCCGTTGTCCGGGAGAAGCTGGCACGCGCCACGTTCACCACGGCGGGCGAGAGGACGCGCCGCCATTCCACGGTCGTGAACTGGTTGAACGAATTGTCCTGCTCTCCCCAATATGGCAGCGTCGCGGTGGAGTTGAACGGATCGAATAAGTCAGCCTTGTCGCCCACGTAGCGCACGAAAACGGCATCTTTGGCCGAGAATACGTGGTCGACGCGCCCCAGCACGTAGTTCTCGTGCGCCACCTGGCTTCCCACGCTGGCCACGCTGCCGATGCCTGTCGACGGATTTACGGTGCCGGCGTTCGGAAGCGGCAGAAGCGCCATCGTATTCGTGATCGCCTGAGCCACCGCGGGAGCGGCCGCCGGCGTTGCTTTGCCTGTGCTGTCGAGCAGAATCGGCGCACGATGCGCGGCGTCGGGAACAAACGCCGTGCGCGTTTCGCCCAGTAACTGCCGCACGCCTTCGTAGTTCACGAAAAAGAATGTCTGGTCTTTGCGAATCGGTCCGCCCACGCTGCCGCCGAACTGGTTTTTGTGAAATTCCGGCGGATCGGCGTGATCCTGCCCGGGCTGCCGGAAATTATCGAAGAATCGGCGTGCGTCGAGCGCGCTGTTGCGCAGAAAATCGTACGCCGAGCCATGCACGCTGTTGGTGCCGGATTTGCTGACCGCGTTGATCACCGCGCCGTTGCCGCCGAACTGCGCGCTGAAGGTGTTCGTCAAGGTTTGGAACTCGCCGATCGCTTCGATGCCAAGCGAATTGCCCGTAATCGAACCCATGCCCTTGTTCCAATACGTCTGCAGGTTTTCGTCATCGAGCAGGATCGCCTGGCCTTCCGGGCGCGCGCCGGCCACCGAGTATTGGTCGGCTCGCCCCTGGAACCCGGAGCGTTGAAACGACGTATGCGTGGCTACGCCGGGCGCCAACTGGATCAATTGCTCGAAGTTCCGGCCGTTCAAAGGCAGATCTCGCATCTGCCGCTCGTCCACGAGCGCGGCCACCGCCGAATTCGTGGTCTGTACCTGCGAAACCTGGCCCTCCACCGTGACGGTCTGCTGCTGCTGCCCGACCGGCAGTGCGAAATCGACCACGGTCTGCGCGCCCACCGTCAATACGATGCCCTTGTGAACCAACGTGGAAAACCCGCTCTTGGCTGCCTGGACTTCATATTCGCCTACGCCGAGATCGGCGATGCGAAAACGCCCTTGGCTGTCGCTGTTCACCGACTGCGCGGCGCCGGTGCCGACGTTCCGGATCTCCACCACGGCCTCCGGCAGAACCGCGCCGGACGTATCCGTGACCGTGCCCAAGATCGTGGCCGTCGTGCCTTGGCCTAACAAGGTACTTGCGAGCCACAGGCATGCCATTACGGAAAACAGAAACGCCGATCGCCGCATCGCGGGAAGCCTCCCTTTACAAAACTTAATAATCCGGTCGCTGCACACAGGCGAAATTCGAAGCGTCATCGAGGCTGCCGCCGCTGCGGTAGAACGCCTGCCCGATCGCTTTGGCCGGGATGCCCCATCCCAAAACTGGCGCTCGTGCCCGGTGTCGGTCGAACTACATAACCCCGCCGCAGGGCCGCCGCCATGGAGCCGCAGGATACCGCGCGCGTGGACAAGCTCCAGAATCCCGCCAGAACGAGCAGCGCGACCAGGTGCACGTTCATACCCCTCCAAACGGTGTCAGACGATCTTAGGTTGGCGGTAGGGGTCTGTCAACACTTAATTCCGCCGGCCTAGGCGCTGAATTTCGGCAGCACGCGCGCGGCGTTTTCGCGGTGAATGCCGCGCAGTTCCGCCGCCGTGAAGCCGCACTTGTCGAGGCCCTGCAAGTGCTTCGCTGCCGAGCCGAACGGGTAGTCGGTTCCGAACACGATCTGCGAGGCTCCCGCCACCAGCTTCAGCCCCTGCATCTGCACAGGATTGGTAGACTGCGCCGTGTCGTAATAAAACCGGCGCAGATGGTAGAGCCGCGAATTCGGCTCCGCAGGGCGGCCCAGGTTGTCGGCGATCGTGTCCGGCTGCCCGACACCGAAGCGCTGGATCAGCGACGGCATCGTGCCGCCGGCATGCGAAAAAATGAACCGGATGTTCGCGTACCGCGTCGCTGAGTCGTTCACGATCAGGCTGAAGATCGTGCGCGCCGTGTCGGTGTTGTACTCGATGGTCGGCGGATTCACGCCGGGCTGAATATCCTGGCAACACGACGAATCGATCGGATGTGTGTACACTAAGGCGCGGCGGCGGTTCAGCTCGTCAAACACCGGGCGGAACGCGGCATCACCCAGCCAGCTGTTCCCATAGCTGCTCAGCAGGCCGACACCATCCGCGTGCAGCGTGTCGAAGGCGTATTCGATTTCGCGCAGGCTGTCTTCGATGGACGGCAGCGGCAGCAAGGCGAAAAGGCCGAGCCGGCCTTTGTGATCGGAAACCGCTTTGGCACCAAACTCGTTCATCTCGCGCGCGAGCCGGCGCGACTCTTCCGGATCGCCGAACCAGATGCCGGGCGACGTGCACGAAAGCACCGAGGCGGCTACGCCATCCCGATCCATGTCCTCGATGTCCTTTTCGGGCGTATAAACCTTCAACCGGTCGAGCGCGAACCAGGTGGTGAACCCGGCCACGTGATGGCCTTCCTTGGCGCTCAATGCCTTCACGTACGCCGGCGAAACAAAGTGGTGATGCAGATCTATGGCCCGCCGTCCGGCACCCCGGCCCTGTCCGCGCAGCAGGCCCGCAGCCGCGCTCGCGGCGAGGAATTCCCTGCGGCCGAGCGTCATGGCTTTAATTGCGGAATATCTTTGGGCGGCTCGGGAATGGTCGCCAGGTACGCCCGAATATCCGCTACTTCCGCATCCGGCATCACCTTCGCCGAATATGGCGGCATCCCGTTGCCGGGCTTGCGCACGTAGGCGATCAACGCCGCAGCCGCCAGCGGCCGGGGGGCCAGCCGGGGCCCTGCCCCCCCCTGCCCCATGGTGCCGTGGCATTCGTAGCAGCCATTCTTCAGGAACAGTTTCTTGCCATTCTGGGCATTTCCAGCGTCCTGCGCGACGAGAGGCGCCAGCAGCGCCGCCCCCAGAACGAGTCCTGCGAAATATCGCTTCATCCGCTTCTCCTAGCGCGGTTGCGTCACCGTATCGATCAAATACGGCTCGCCCTTCTTGACCACATCGATGCCCCGCCGGATAGCGTCCGCCAGATCCCTCGGATCGGAAATCGGACCTTCCGCCCGCACGCCCATGCTTTGCGCGAGCTTCGCGTAATCGATATTCGGGTCATCGATTTTGGTGCCGATGTGAATGCGGTCGATGCCGCGATTGTGACGGTTTGCCAGGCCCTGAATCCCCATCACTTCCTGGTGATAGGCGCGGTTGTTGTGCATGATCGTGAGCAGCGGGATGCGGTGATGCGCGGCGGTCCATAACACGCCGTTCGCCACCATCAAATCGCCATCGGTCTGAATGGCGATGCTCAGCCGGCCATGCTTCTTATTCGCCAGCGCCGCGCCAACCGTGGCCGGCGCCATGTACCCGACCCCCTCCGAACCGGACCCGCCGATGTACTGATAATGTTTATCGAAATTCCAAAGCCGCAGCGGCCATTCGCGAATCCAAAATGTGTCCGACAGCAGCGACCAGTCTTCGTTCTTGATTTGCGCCCACAACTCGGCGGAAAGCCGCGCCGTGCTGATCGGGCTGGCTTCCCAGCCGTACGCCGCATCGATCCGCGCCTTCTCCTGCGCCTGCTGGCCGGCCTTGGCGAGCTTCGCTCCCCGCGCCTCAAACGCGCGCCTGCGATCGTCGGTGAGGAGCCGTTTCACCGCCTCGATCAGCGAAGGCAGCGTCGCCTCCGCATCCGCCGCAATCGCCAGATCGACGTCCGGGAACCGCATGAAGTCCTGGTAATTGCTCTTGTGATTCAGGTCAAGCGAAGAGATGCTGATTACCTTGAGCGCGTTGTTCCGTTGCCGGGCCTGCCTCACGGTGCTATAAAGATCGCTGCTCTCCAAAGCCAGCACCACGTCGGCTTCCATTACCGGCGCGCCGGTGGTCGGCTTGCCGGCCACACCCGCCCGCAGCGTCTGGTTGAGCGGATGGCGGCTCGGGAAATTCATTCGCCGGTGCTGGTCGACTACCCCGGCCTGCAGCGTCTCCGCCAGCTCCACAATCAGCTTCAAACCATTCGGCGTGCGCGCGGCGCGGCTGGCCACAATCACCGGATTTTCGGCCGCCACCAGCATCTTCGCCGCTTCATTCACCGCGCCCGTTTCTCCCTGCGGCGGAGCCGCCAATGTCACTTTCGGAATCCGCGGATGCTCGTTCGGTGGAATCGCGTTCTCCTGTAATTCCGTGTCGGCCGTCAGCACGACCGGCATCGTCGGCGGCGTCATCATGATCTTGTATGCGCGCACCGCGGATTCGGCGAAGTGCTGCAGCGATTGCGGCGTGTCGTCCCACTTAGTGATTTCCCGAACCATGGCGGCCGCATCCTGCACGCTGTGCAGCCAGATTACCTCGCTGTTGCGGTGCGCGGCATCCAGCGTGTTGCCGAGCACCAGGTAAACCGGAACCCGGTCGCAGAACGCATCGTAGATCGCCATCGTGGCGTGCTGCAGGCCAACCGTCCCGTGCGCGCACGCCATCGCCGGTCTGCCTTCGATTTTGAAATAGCCGCAGGCCATGGCCACCGAAGACTCTTCGTTGCAGCACGTAATATACTCCGGCGCCGAGTTGCCGCCGTAATTGATCATCGATTCGTGAATCCCGGCGAAACTGGAGCCCGGCATGGCGAAGCAGTATTCGAAGTTCAGCGCCTTGAACACGTCCATCATGAAATCGGCTCCCGGACGCTCGGTGATGCGCGGGTCGGCTGCCGGCGGCGCGTTTTCGGTTACCTTGGCCGGCGCGGTCACGCGGACTTGCTGCGCGATCGCCAGCGGCGCGCTGGCGGCCAAAGCAGCCCCTTTCAAGAATCCCCGACGATCGACCGGCTTTTTCGGTTGAGCCACTGTGAGCACCTCGCTTCTGGGATTCTATGTGCCTCGCCGGGGCCAGTCAAGCACGGATCACTGGACACCAGCTGCCGCCCGGGCCATAATCAAGTCCGTTCGCCAGGAGGAACACCGATGTCGAAGAGTCTCTTCACGGCCTTGCTTGCCGGTTTGCTCGCACTGGGCGAATTCCCCGCACGGGCCGAACAGGGCCTGCTCACTCACAAGGCGCTGTCGCTCGATATGGCGATGGCCATCGCGCATGGCTCGCTGGAAAAATGCCGGGCGCAAAACTACAAATGTGCCGTGACGGTTCTCGATGCCGCCGGCCACACCTTGATTGCACTTCAGGATGACGGCGCCATGCTCCACCGCTTCGATGTCAGCCACAAGAAGGCCTACACCGCGTTGGTTTACCGGCGCCCCTCCAAGCAGGTGGTCGAGGGATGGTCGGCCAAAACCGCCAGTTCCGCTCCCCTCGTCGAGGGCACCATGCCGAACCCGCCGATCGAAGGTACGATCGACATGGGCGGGGGACTTCCGATTGTCGCCGGCGGCGAAGTGATCGGCGCGGTGGCCGTCAGCGGAGCGCCGGGTTGGGAAATGGACGAAGCCTGCGCCAAAGCCGGCCTCGAACGGGTGGCGGACAAGTTGAAGTAGCTACCGCTTCGCCAGGATCGCCCTCATCTCATCGGCGGCGCGTTGCACACCCTGTGCATCATACGCCGGGTTCAGCGTGCCGGAGAATTCGGCATAGAGACGGACTGCGTTCATCGGCAGCCGGTCCTGTGCGCCGATCCAGTTATCAAATTTGCCGAGCTTAATGTCCGCGGCTGCCTGGCCGGGCGTCAGGCCGGCATTGTACCGTTTCCACGCTTCGGCTTTGAAAACCGCCAGGTACTCGCTCATCTCCGCCAGTTCGCGCTTGCCGCCGATCGGGCCATGCCCCGGCACGATCGTCTGCGCATCCATCGCGAGCACGCGATCGCAGACTTCTCCCCATTTCGTGCAGTGGCCGTTGTTAAGAAAGGGGGCCACGTAAAAGAAGCCAATATCCCCGGCAAACAGGATTTTGTATTGCGGAAGATAGATCGCAATGTCGCCGTACGTGTGAGCCGGCGCCATCGTGAGGAGTTGCACCTCGGTATTGCCGTAATAGTAGGTAGCGCGGTCGTTGATCACCGTGGTTGGCGGCACGATCCGCCGCTCCTCGCCGCCTTCGGCCCAGCCGTCGCGCTTCTCCCAAGTCGGGTTCGGAACAACCGTATCCAGCATCGCCTGGCGGCAATACTCGTGCGCTACGATCTCGGTCTTCGGAAAGAACGGCAAGCCCCAGATGTGATCCCCATGATGATGGGTAAGGACTATCCGGCCGATCGGCTTGTCCGGCACTGCGCGCCGGATCGCCGCGATGAAGTTCTTGGCGTGAATCGGAGCGCCGAGCGAATCGATCACCAGCACGTGATCTTCGCCCACGATCACGCCGCCGTTCGACACTCCCGCGTTCATCTGGCCTGGCCCGCCGCCCTGCACATACGCGTAAACATTCGGCGCGAGTTGCCGCAGTTCCGTCTTCCACGTGGGCACTGCGGCGGAGCCGCCGGTCACGACACCCGGCAACCGGCCCGCCTGCGGCCTTGCCATCCTCACTGCCCCCAAACCCGCGGCCACGACGCCCACCACCGCGTCGCGGCGGCTGTACCGCCTGTTCACGAGGACCTCCTTACCGCGCCATGCAGGGCGTCGGGTTCCAGCCTTTGGAATCGGCTTGCTTCTTGAAGTGCGTGCTCGTAATGAAGGGCGTGTTCAAGTACGTCGGATCGTCGACGATCGTCTTTACGATCAGCCAGGAATCGCCGTTGGTTTCGTTGACCCGGTCGTAGTATTCGGTGAGCTGGACGTTGCCGCTGTACGGCACGCCGTTTTTTCGAAGGTATCCCGGCTTGATATGGGAAGTGATGACACGCAGTCCGGCGCCGGGCAGCGCTCCGCGGGCCCCGGCTTCCACATCCCAGTTCGCCACCGAGGCGCCTTGCCAGTCGCCGCCCGCTCCGGCTTTCGAGGCATCGAAATGGAACAGGCGCGTTTGCGTGCCCGCGTCGGTTTCCACCTTCAGAGTGTAATCATCCTGCCAGCCGATGAGCACCCGGCCGGGAATCCGCATCACCGCCGGGGCGCTGTAGGCCTTGCATTGGTTCCCGGAAGCCTCGTCCTTCGCCGGGTCCCAGGTGTCCGCCAGTTTGCGGCCCGCCGGATTCAGCGGAACACTGGTGTAATCGCCCTTTGCGGGCGTCACCATGCGATAGAGCCAGTCCTCGGTCACCACAGAAACCCAGTAGCCCGTCAGATCGACGGTCGCCCCCGCCTTGGGCGTTCGCGCCTGGCCCTGCACAAGCAGCGGAAGCAGCCCGCAGATAAATAACACGCCCTGAAACCTTTTCATCGCGCCCTATTTCTTCCTGGTGAGGGTCTTATAGATCGCTTCCACGAACATATCGGCGGTGCCGAAGCCCGTCTTCGCGCCATAACGCCCGTCGTAGTCCTTGGTAAGCCCGGCGGCCTTCACCTGTTCCAGCGTCATTCCCTTCTTGATGGCCGCCTGGATCCGGTCGCGGATAATCGTCACCATGTCCCGATACTCCAGCAGGTCCGGCTGGTCGCAGATATGTCCATGTCCCGGAATGATGTAAGTGCCCCCTTCATCCTGCAGGCCGGGAATCGCGATATCCATGATATTGTTCAGCGCGTCGACCTCTCCTTGAATGCTGCCCCCACGATCGACATCGATGAACGGATAAGTGGTGGTCACAAAGATGTCGCCCGCTACAACCACGTCGGACCGGCGGAAGATCACCAGGCTGTCCCCATCGGTGTGCGCGGCGGGCTGGTAGACGATTTCAATCGGCTCCCCATTGAAGAACAGCTGCTTGCGCCCCGTGAGATAGGTTTCGGTCGGCCAGGCGTCAAACGGCGTCGGCGCCTGCTGCCCGGTGGGAGCGCTCATGCGCTTGAGCACGTTGTCCTGCGCCCAGATCTGCGCGCCCACCCCGGCGTCGGTTAGGTTGCCCGTTACGTTCGCGCCCACATAGGTAAGTCCGGCTTTGCGCACCGCCACGTTGCCGCCGGTATGGTCCGGATGCACGTGCGTGTTGATGATGTATTGGATGGGCTTATCGGACAATTTCCGGATCGCCGCCACGACTTTATCGCTCATCGCGGCCAGGCCCGTGTCCACCACCAGCACTCCCTGATCCCCGGTCTGCACCGCGATATTGCCACCGGCGCCGCTGATCACGTACACATTGCCCTGTACCTTGAGCGTGACCAATTCTCCGGAATTTCCTTGCGCGAGCACGATGCCCGGCGCCGCCGCCAACGCCAAAACAGCCGCGACCGCTCTCATTTCGTGCCCGCCTGTTTCAGTTTCGACTCATACTCGGGATACGCCGTCTGGGCGCCTCCGAGCGCCGCTTCCGCGGGAATATGGTACTGATCGGCGAATTCATGAATGAACGGGTTTTCGCCCGGCAGGTAATGCGGCACGGTGCCGCGCGGCCGCTCGATTTCCACCACCGGCTCGCAGGGATACAGCCACGTCTGCCCGTTCTGAACTCGCAGCACCAGGTCCTGCGTTTTGATCAACGGCTCGGTCAGCGTGATCGGATCGGTCAGGATCGAGACGTGCGTCAGATGATCGCCGTGCCGGATGAAGTGCTCCGTCAGCGTCGCCTGATCCGTGTGCCGCAACCCGTTGCGACGGATCCACCCCCACTTGAGATGCGTCGTATACACCGTCAGAATATTGCCGTCCCATTTACCCGTGGAAAATCCCATCCAGGTGTGCGGCGCGGCATCCGGGGGATGCGGCCGGTCGTCCATCCAGATCGTGCGCGTCTGCTGATAGTTGTCGATGTATTGTTTGATCGCGATGAGCCTTTGCGAGACCGGATCGCGGTCTTCCCAGATCCTTAGATTGTAAGGACCGCGATAAATATACGACACGATGTGCACTTCGCATTGGTGCTCGGGAATGGTGAACCGCGACGCATCCCATGCCAGGCCATACATCCGCGCTCCGTCCGTGATCGGTAGCCCGAGATAATTCACCAGTTCGGGGCCCGGGCCGCGCTCGTGCGCGTCTTCATGAAAAACCGGCCCCCAGTTTCCCTGCAGGCTGACCCCCGGACCGACAGGATTGTACCCGCCTGGCCCCTGCCCCCATGCGCCAACAGCCAAAGCCAGGGCAAAGCTCGCTTTACACATTCTCATCGATAAGTCCTAATGTTTTACCGGCTGCTTCAGGCTGGTGTAAACCGCCTCCACAAAATCATTTGTCGTCCACGGGCCCGTGGTAGCCCCGTAGCGCGTATCGTAATCGATGGTGACGCGGGCGGCCTTCACCTGCTCGAGCGTAGCCCCGCCCTTGATCAAGGCCTGCACGCGGTCGCGGATTATCGCGACCATGTCCCGGTACTCCACCACTTCGTGCTCGTCGCACACATAGCCGTGGCCGGGAACGACGATCGTCCCGCCCTCTCCCTCATGCTGGTAGACGGTCCGGTTCAGTATGTCGTTCAGCGCTTTGATCTCTCCTTCCACGCTGCCGCCCGATTTCACGTCGATGAACGGGTACTGTGTCGTGTTGAAGATGTCGCCCGCCACAATGACATCGGCGCGCTGAAACTGAACGATGCTGTCGCCATCGGTCACCGCGTTCGGCTCGAAGAACATCTGCACGTTGTCGTTGTTGTGGAACATTCGTCGCCGCTCTTCTAAAAACGTATCGCTCGGCCAGCCCGCCGACGGCGTCTTTGCTGCGGTCATGCGATTCGCCACGTTCTGCTGCGCCACAATGGTTGCGCCCACACCGGCATCGGCAAATTGCAGCGAGAAGAAGGAGCCGATCACGCTCGGATCGAGCCCCGCCGCCCGCAGCTTGACGTTGCCTCCGGTGTGGTCCGCACGCGCGCTGGTGTTGGCGATGTATTGAATCGGCCGGTCTGTGAGCCTCTTGATCGCCGCGATGATTTTGTCAGCCAGTTGCCCAGTCCCTGAATCCACCACGAATGCGCCTTCATCGCCCACCTGCAGCGTGACATTCGCGCCGTCGCCCAGCAGCAGGTACACGTTATTCCGCAACCGCCAGACGTGGATTTCGCCATCGTGCGGAACCGGATCCACGGCGCGGCTGGTCTGCGCCGGCCCCTCCGCGGACGGTTTCGTCTCCGCAAGTCCTTCCGCTTCAGTCGCCCCTTTCAGCTTGGCCTCGAATTCCGGGTACATCGTGTGCGGACCGCCTAATGCTCCCACCAGCGGCACGTTGTTCCTTTTCGAAAACTCGGTCACAAACGGCTGCTGGCCGAACAGGAAGTTCGGAACTTCGTCCGGCTTGCGGTCCAGGATCTGCTCACCGTCGTCGCACGCGAACAGCCAGGACGTCGGATCGGAAGGCTGCCGGTAAAAGTCGGTGGTGCGTACCATCGGCTCCGCCAGGTACACCGGATCGCTTACCACCGACGTGTACGTGATGTGGTCGCCGTGCCGGACGAAGAAATCCGTCACCGTCGCCTGGTCGCTTTCGGGCAGCCCGTTGCGCCGCAGCCATCCCTGTTTCAGATGCGTCGTGTAAACCACCAGCGCGTTGCCGACGAACTTTCCCGTGGAAAAACCCATCCAGGTGTGCGGCGCCCAAGCCGGCGGATGCGGGCGTCCATCCATCCAGATCACCCGGTGTCCTTCGAAGGTCTGGTGCCACCAATGAATCGCGATTAACTGTTGCGTGTGCGGATCCCGTTCTTCCCAGGACCGCGAATTGCCGATCGCGCGCACCTGGTATGGCATCACGTACCCGTCGCACTGATGATGGCGTAGCGTCACACGCGACGGGTTATAGGAAAGCCCCCACAACCGGGCGGCCTCGTTGATTGGGAAGCCCGCGTAATCGGCGATCTCCGGCCCATTGCCGCGCTCCATGGCGTCTTCGTGCATGGCGCCGGTCCAGTAGCCCGATAAATCAATTGCCGGCGCCGGCGCCTGCGGCGGTTGCGCAAACAGTGCGGCGCCGGTCAGCAACCCAGCCCAATAAAGTGACTTCACAACTCTCATGAAACGCTCCTCAGGCTCCTCCAGCCCGCCGTTTATTCAGCCGCACACGCCGTCGGATTCCAACCTGCAGCATCCGCCTGCTTCTTGAAATGCGTGCTCGTCCAGAACGGCGATGCCAGGTAGGTCGGGTCGTTCAGCTCGCTCGAAACCACTAGCAGGGATTCGCCGCCCGGCACGTCGAACCGGTCGAAATACTCGGTCAGGACGGCATCGGCGCTATAAGGAACGCCGTTCTTGCGAAGATAACCAGGCTTCATCTTCGTCGTCACGACTTTCAGCGAACCGCCGACCGGTGGATAGTGCTGACCAAGGCCAAAAACAAAACCCATCGGGCTGCGGGGCCGGTCCCAACTTGCCGTCGATACACCTTGCCAGTCCCCGGCGCGTCCTGCCGGTGCGGTAAACGAGAAGATGCGCGTCTGGGTTCCGGCGTCCGTCTCGAGTTTGACGGTATTGTCATCTTGCCAGGTGATGTGCAGCCGTCCGGGTAGCCGCATGATTCCGGCCGCGCCATACGCCTTGCACTGATTTCCCGAAGCCTTATCCCTCGCCGGATCCCACGCGTCCGCCGCCTTCTTTCCCGCATCGTTCAGCGGAACGGATACATAATCACCCTTGGGAGGCGTGAGCATCCGATAACGCCAGTCTTCGGTGATCAGCGAAACCCAATAGCCGGTGAGATCGATAGGGGCTCCGCCCTTCGGTGTAGCGGGCGCTTCTCCGCCCCTACCCTGCGCGTGGGCATGGCCCGAAAGCACCCACACTAATACTGCGATACCTGCGACTTTCACCACGAACAATCCTTTCCCGCCAAGTTCGCTGTATATCAGAACAGAAACTTCAATGCAAATTGGATCTGGCGGGGCGGACCCGAAAACGTCGTAATCTGGCCCGCTGCCGGGTTGCGGGTTCCGCCGCCCAGGAACAAACTGCCGCCTCCGATCCCGGTTGACGGCAACCCCAGATTCGTGTGATTGAGAATATTAAAGAACTCGGCCCGGAACTGCGCGTTGAGCTTTTCCGTAACCTTCGTGTCCTTCAAAAGCGCGATATCCGTGTTGAAGAACCGCGGACCCCGCACGATATTTCTTCCCAAATTGCCGAAGGTGCCCGGCGCCTCCAGCGTGAAGCACTGCGGGTTGTACCATTGATTCACTTTGTTCACCTGCACCTGGCACCCGGGCACGTAGTCGGGTCGCGGCGTCAGTGCCACCGGCGTGCCGCCCGCCGCCTCATCGTACCCGTCTTGAATATTCACCGGCAGCCCGCTGTTTGTGGCCAGGATTCCGCTGATCTGCCATCCCTTGATGAGGGCGTTGCCCTGGAACGGCAGCGTCACCAGCCCGTTGACCTTGAACACGTGCGTCTGATCGTAGGAGCACACCGCTTTATCCGAGTTGAGATTGTACGGATTCGTGAACGCGCCGTTGCTATTGGAATTGAAGCTCCCCAGATAGCCGCCATTATCGATGCAGCGCGACCACGTGTACGAAACCAGCGCCTGGACGTTTTTCGTGAGCCTTCGATTGACGCTCGTCAACAGCGAGTTGTAGCGCAACCAGGCTTCCGGGGTCAGGTTCGGAAAACTGCCCAGGCCATTGTTCAGGTTCGGATTTGACGTCACGTTGCCGGGCGTCCCGAATCCCAGGTAGCCTCCGGCGGGACCGTTGGCGGCCGATGGGTTGGCACAACCGGGTCCCTGCGCGAAACTGCAAACCAGCGGCGGATTCGCCTCATGGCTGGTCAGCAGGTGCAGGCCCCGTGAGCCCACATACCCAACCGTCAGTACCGTGCCCGTCACCAGCTCGCGCTGCACGTTCAGGTTGTACTGCATTACATACGGAGTCGAGTCAGCGTAGTAATCCCAGCCTGGCGTCGAACTGGGCTTCGCCACGTTGATCGCACCCGGAGCCGGGATGTTCGGATACTGCGCGCCGAGCGCGCCGGGCAATCCGTTGATCGCCCAGGGCTGGGCCGCCCAGAATCCCGGCGCAATATTGTTGATCCCGATCGGCTCGTGGAAAATGCCGAAGCCGCCGCGAATCGAAGTCTTCTGATCGCCAAACGGGCTGTACGCAAACCCGAATCGCGGATCCCAATTGCGCCAGGCAGGATTATTCGCCATCGCGTTGGTCAAATGCTGGTAAAAAGGCCGCACCGCCGTCGCGATATTCGGTACGTAGTAGAGCTGATCGTGCTTATCCACCGGGTTGGTAACGAATTCCCAGCGCAGTCCGATGTTCAACGTCAGCTTCGACGAGACTTTCCAATCCACTTGTCCATAGGGCGTGATCAGCGTATTGCGGAAGTCCCGGTTGGGATACGAGCCCTGCGGCACATACAAAAGAATGGACGGCACTCCGCGCAGGAACGGGAACGGCCCTGTCGACAGTCCCGTGAAGTTCCACTGCGACCCATCGAAGAAGGGCATGAACGTGTTGCTCTGCAGCCGCTCCACCGAGGCGCCCATGCGCACGTTGACGGCGCCATGAGTCCAGGTGACATCATCGCCTTCGGTGTATCGGTTCTGGGTCGTATTGAAAGGCAACTGCAAGGCCCCGCCGATCCCGGTCAGACCCGTGATATTCACGATTCCATCCTGGCGCCCGCCGGCCGGCCCGAAGAACTGAAGCGGGTCTTGGCCGTTTGGTAGAGCGCTGGCGGGAGTTGGCGCAGTAAATTCGTTCGTGGCCGGCCGTGAAAAGCTGAACCGCGCCACGTTGATCACGCTCGACGAAACCAGCCGCCTCCACTCCAGCGTGGAGAACTGCGTCTTGGAATAATCCTGCTCCGGCCAGTACGGCGCGACCGCGCCGCCCGCGAAGCCGCCGCCCCCAAAGGGTTCGAGGAAATCCGACTTGTCCGAAATATACCGGACCAGCAGCGAGTCTTTCGCGGAAAGATTGTAATCAAAGCGCGCCAGCACGTAATTCTCGGTCGCCGTCCGGTTCGCAACCGTAAGCGCCTCCGGTTGTCCGTTGATGATGGTCGTCGCGTTCGACCACATCTTGAGCGTGTTGGCGATCGCCTGCGCCGTCTGCGGATTGGTAGCCTGCGGCACGCAGTTGGCTGGGATGAGGTTGCAGCCCGGCACCGTGCCGAGCTTGGTTTCGCCTTGCGCCAGCCGGATGCCTTCGTAGTTCACGAAGAAAAACGCCTTGTCCTTTTTGACAGGGCCACCCAGGCTGCCGCCGAATTGGTTCTGACGGTATGCCGGCTTCGTCGAAGGATCGATGAACGAGCGCGCGTCCAGCACGTCATTGCGGAAAAACTCGTATGCCGAGCCGTGAAACGCGTTCGTGCCCGATTTGCTTACCGCGTTGATGACGCCCCCGTTGCCGCCGAACTGCGCGCTGTAGGTGTTGGTCAGCGTCTGGAATTCGCCAATCGCCTCCACGCCCAGCGACGAGCCGATCACCGATCCCATTCCCTTGTTCCAGAAGTTCTGCAGGTTTTCATCGTCCAGCAGGATCGCTTGCCCGATGGGCCGCGATCCGGCAATCGAATACTCCGGCGCCCGTCCTTGGAATCCCGAGGATAGGAAGGCATTCCCGCCCACCTGGTTCACACCCGGAGTTAACTGAATCAACTGCTCGAAATTTCGCCCGTTTAACGGCAGGTCGCGCATCTGATGCTGGTCCGTCAACACGCCGACAGTGGCATTTGTGGTTTCCACCTGGGAAACCTCGCCTTCCACCGTGATCGTTTGTTGCTGCTGACCGACCGCAAGCGAGAAATCCACTACGGTCTGCGAGCCCACCGTCAGCGTCACCCCCCGGTGCACCACCGTCGAAAAACCCGCTTTGCCCGCCTGCACATCGTATGTGCCGACCGGCAGGTCGCGCACGGTGAAGCGCCCGGACGCATCGCTGGTTGTAGTCTGCTCAAGTCCGGTTCCAGTGTTTTTCACCTGCACGGCGGCTTCTGGAATCCCCGCGCCGGAAGCGTCAGTCACCGTGCCTTGAATCGACGCCGTCGCGCCTTGCGCGTCCAGCCGGCCGGGACCAACAGCGATTGCGGTAATCAGAAAAAACAACGCCGACGCATAGACAGGCGCCCGGCGAACGATGTGACGGCAGATCAACATGAAATCCCCTCTCCCCTATAGACAGCGAGAACAGATGTTGCTGGGCAGGTATCTTAATTCCACCCACCGCGTTTGTCAAAACGGATCGCGGTCTGGCAACAAGGGCGCGCCCGAGTTAACAAAACTTTACATGCATGGCTACACGAACCGACGGGCGGTGTGGCTCATCCCTCGTACCGCATCGATTGTATCTCGGCTCGCCAGTATAATAATCGCCATGCTTTCGCGAGCGACGCGTCTCCTCGGATTGACGATCTTCTCTCTTGCCCTTCTGGCTGCGGATCTGAGTGCCCAGGGATTCGCTAACCGCGGTCCTCAGCCGCCCCAACCGCCTCGGACCGCCCGCCAAGCCGCCCCAAACGACCTTACCGGTTACTGGGTTTCCGTAGTCACCGAAGATTGGAAGTATCGCATGGTCAACGCGAATAAAGGCGACTATGCCGGCCTGCCCCTGACCGATGCCGCCCGCCGCGCCGCCGATTCCTGGGATCCGGCGACAGATCCCGACCCGGTCGAGGACTGCCGGAATTACGGTGCTCCCAATATCATGCGCCAGCCCGGACGCATTCACATCACCTGGCAGGACGATCAGACGCTCAAACTGGAAACCGACGCCGGCTCTCAAACGCGCGTCTTCTCCTTTGAATCCTCCCAGCGCGCAGGCGGGGGCTGGCAGGGCGTTTCGCGCGCTGCCTGGGACAGCGTCCCTGGCGGCCGTGGTCCCGTGCTGACCGGCTCGCTCAAAGTCGTGACCACGCAGATCAAACCCGGGTTTATTCGCAGCGACGGCGTTCCCTACAGCGCGAATGCCACCCTGACCGAATATCTGGATCGGGTCGACTTCCCGGATGGCAATACTTATCTTGTAGTCACCAGCACGTTGGACGATCCGGCTTATCTGTCCGCGCCTTACATGACTGCCGTCCATTTCCGGAAAGAGGCCGACGGTTCCGGTTGGAAACCGGCCGCGTGCCGGTAACCCGCCGCAGGAGAGGGAACATGAGAGCGAGTTTATTTCAGATTGTGGGAGCGGGCCTCCTCAGCGCCGCCCTTGCCACGGCGCAGGATCCGGCGGCGGCCGGCAACGGTGGTGGCGCGTTCGCACCCTTCCGCCCGCCCGCCAGCGGCTCCGGCGCCGATGTCTCCGGCACGTGGATGCTCGGCGGCCATCAGGACGTCGCCTACGGAACCGCCGCCGGCGCGCTCGTTGACTACGGCGGCATCCCGTTCAATGAAGCCGGGCGCCTGTTTGCTCTTGCGTGGCCCGCGTCCCGCCAGACCCTTCGTACCGAGCAGTGCGCCGGCTACACCGTACCCTACGCCTTCTACTCCCCCGGCAATTACCGCTTCTGGGAAGAGCGTGATCCGCACAACCAGCGGCTCATCGCCATCCACATGTACTTCCAGACCTCCGAAGTGAACCGCACCATCTGGATGGATGGCCGCCCGCATCCGCCTGCCTGGGCACCGCATACGTTCGCGGGCTTTTCGACCGGCGAGTGGAAGAATAATATTCTGCAGATCACCACTACCCACCTCAAGCACGGGTACGTGCGCGGCAACGGCGCTTCCCAAAGCGATGAAGCCACCGTCTACGAAGCTCTCATCCGGCACGGCGACCGGCTCACCTACCTGGCCGAGACCGTCGATCCCGTTTGGCTCGATGGGCCGTTCAGCAAAACCGTCATCGATGTGCGCAACGTCCTTGATCCCACTGCCTGGCTTTATGCCTGCGAAGACGGCGAAGAAATCACGTCCCGGCCTGACACACAGATTCCGCACTACCTCTGGGGAAAGCATCCGTTCCTCCGCGAGTATGCCGATAAAGCGCACCAACCCTTGCTCGCCGCGCTTGGCGGCGCGGAGACCACAACGCCGGAGTTCCGCGAGAAGCTGAAAAACAAAGCGGCCCTCGACGCCGCCGCGATGGCCTTAACCGTACCGGCCAAGATCCCCGAACAATCCAGTCGCGCCGCCGCAGAAGAGCCCAACGACGGCCAGATTCACATTTTGCCCGTGCAGGGCCGCGTGTACCTGCTAACCGGCGACGGCGCCAACATTGCCGTACAGGTGGGCGATGAAGGCGCGTTCGTCGTCGATACCGGAGCCGGCAAATTGACCGACAAAGTGATTGCCGCCATTGCGACGCTGACACCGCGGCGCGTCCAGTTCATTCTCAATACCAGTTTTCATGCCGACCACACGGGCGGCAATGCGAAACTGGCAGCGGCCGGCGAAGACCCCAGCCTCCCCGGCTCTTTCTTCGCCAACGCTTTCCCCGGCGCCGGCGGCGTCGCGACCTTGATGGCGCAGAATAACGTGTTGATTCGGATGCAAAAGGCCGGAGCGCCGGCCGCCTCCGTTCCGCAGGATACCTATCTCTCCGAGCGCCGCCGCAAATGGCATAACGGGGAAGGCATCGACATGTTCTACATGCCCGGTGCCAGTACCGACGGCGACACCATCGTCCACTTCCGCCAGGCCGACGTCATCGCCACCGGCGACATCGTCGATATGACGAAATATCCCGTTATCGATCTCAAAAACGGCGGCTCCATTCAGGGGGAAATCGATGCGCTCACGCGAATTCTCCAGCTGACCGTCTACAGGCACGATGAAGACGGCGGCACCATGATCATTCCCGGACACGGGCGCGTCTCGGACGAATACGACGTCGGCGAATACCGTGAAATGCTCTCAATCATCCGCGACCGCGTCCAAACCGCCATCGATTCAGGCGCCACTGTGGACCTAATAAAAGCCGCGCGTGTCACCGCCGACTACGACACCCGCTTCGGCGCAACCACGGGCCCGTGGACCACCGATATGTTTATCGAGGCCGTCTATAACAGCCTGAAGCGCAGGTAGCGCTACCGCTTCGCCCGACCCGCGCACTCTTCCGTGCTCCGGCAGGCCTTCCAGCCTGCCGCGAGTGCACGCGCCTGTTCGATCTGCGCCGCCGTCATGCGCCGTGCAACCTGCTCGCGCGCATTCGCGGCGTCCCGCAACCCCGCGGCCGCGGCCAGTTCCAGCCATTCGTAGGCCGCCACGTAGTCCTGATCCACGCCGCGCCCGCCCGCATACAACGCGGCCAGATTCAGCTGAGCGTCCGCCTGCCCCTGTTCCGCCGCCAACCGGTACCAATGCACCGCTTCGCCATAATCCTGCCGCAGGCCCTGGCCTTGTGCGTACATGACGCCCAGGTTGTAAGCGGCCTCCGCCTGCCCTTGTTCGGCCGCTTTCTGATACCACCGCGCCGCTGCGCCCTCATCGTGCAACACGCCTTGCCCGCCGGCATACATCTGCCCCAGGTTGAATGCCGCTTCTACATTTCCCTGTTCGGCCGCTTTCTGGTACCAGCGCGCGGCCGCCGCATAATCCTGCTCCACACCCTGGCCTCTGTCGTAAAGCACGCCGAGGTTGTATTCCGCTTCCGGCAAGTCGCGATGGTCCGCGGCGCGCCGGTACCACCGCGCGGCTTCCGCATAATTCTGCTCGACGCCCCGACCCGATGCGTACATCAACCCGAGGTTGTACTCCGCGTCGGCCATCCCTCTTTCCGCCGTGATCCGATACCAGCGCACCGCTTCCTGGTAATTGCGCGCCACGCCCTGGCCGTTGTCGTACATCACCCCAAGGTTGAATTGCGCCTCCGCCAGCCCCTGTTCCGCGGCGCGGCGATACCAGCGTACCGCCTCAGGAAAGTCGGCCGGCCCGCCTTCCCCGTAGCGATACATCTCCGCCAGCGCGAATTGCGCCTCGGGAATATTCTGCTCCGCCGCCAGCTTATAAAACCGCAGCGCCTCGGCCGGGTTTGGCGCCACCCCGAGGCCCAACCGGTAGTCCTCTCCCAGTGCCAGTTGCGCCTTGGAGTCGCCGGCCAGGGCCTTCTGCAGCAGTTCCACCGGCTCTTGCGCCGCGGCACACAAGCAGACCGGCAGAAGCAGGATCGCGACTCGCACCGCGTGCTTCATAGCCGTTTGGTATAGAATATCAGCCGCAAGGAACTAACATGAGCGCGCCACAAAACCCTCCAAAATGGACGCCTTATCTGCTCAGCGTGCTCCGCATCGCCATCGGCCTCATCTTCTTCCAGCACGGCGCCGAAAAGATCTGGGGCTTCGCGGGCGGACGAATAGACCACAACTTTGCCACCATGCACGGGTTCGCCGGCCCGCTCGAAGTCATTGGCGGTGCTCTCATTACCCTCGGGCTCTTCACGCGCACGACAGCCTTCCTCCTTTGCGGCGAAATGGCGGTCGCCTATTTCACCCGCTGGGCGCCTCGCGGCTTCTGGCCGATTACCAACGGCGGTGAAGAGGCGGTAATCTTCTGCTTCGTCTTCTTGTGGCTCGTTACCTCCGGTGCAGGTCCCTGGAGCGTCGATTTCCTGCTGCAGCGCAAGACCCGCTTCGCCCCCGCCAACGTCTCGGTGGCCGGATCGGGCGAGCCTCTGATTGTTAAGAACGGTTAAGAAGGGTCAAGGATTGTTAATGAAAGACGCACTCTCTACCTGGGAGCCCTACGGCCGCTCCCTCGTTCGTATCATCCTGGCCTTCACTTTCTCACTCCACGGATTCCGCCACGCCCTCGGTGTCTTTGCGGTTTCCGGGGGCCGCCGAGCCGCCAGCCCCATGGCTTTGGATGGCCTGCATCTCTCGGCCCTGATGGGCTGCGTGGAAATTGCGCTGGCCGTGCTGCTGCTGCTCGGCCTCTTCACCCGTGCGGTCGCCATCCTGCTGAGCTTCGAATTGTTCGCAGCCTATCTCTACTCCGCCGCGCCGCGCGGCGCCTGGCCCATTCGTAATGGCGGCAATGAGACTCTCGTTTATCTGCTCGTCTTCGTCTACCTTGCCGTCGCCGGCGCCGGCCTGTGGAGCCTCGACCGTCTTCGTGGCGCGCGACCCGAACCTGCCCGATCATAGGGGAGACATGAAGCTCCGCCTTGCCGGATTCGCATTGGCCTGTCTATCCGTCCTCGTTCCGCTCGCGGCCCAGCCCGTGCCGGACAAGCCCCTTATGGTGGAAGACGTCTTCAAAAACGTCCAGGTTCTCAAAGGCATCTCCGTCACCGAGTTCATGGACACGATGGGCTTTTTCTCGGCCTCGCTGGGCTTCAACTGCACCAATTGCCACACCAACGATAGCCTCGGCAACTGGGCCAAATATGCCGACGATATTCCGGCGAAGCGTACCGCCCGCCGCATGATCCAGATGGTCAATGCCCTGAATAAGGAAAGCTTCGCCGGGACCCGCGCCGTCACCTGCTACACCTGCCATCGCGGCGGGGGCCATCCCAAGGTGATTCCGAGCCTTCTCGAGCAATACAGCACGCCTCCTCCCGAAGACCCCAACGAAGTCGAAATTCACGCCCAGACCAAGGGCCCCACGGCTGACCAGATCCTCGATAAATACATTCAGGCCGTCGGCGGTGTCGAGCGTCTCGCCGGCTTCACCAGCTTCACGGCCAAGGGCACCTACGGCGGATACGACACCGATTTCCTGAAAGTCCCCTTCGATGTGTTCGGTAACGCCCCGGCGCAGCGCGCGACGGTGGCTCACACCCCGATCGGCAACAACACCACTGTTTTCGACGGCCGCTCCGGTTGGATCGCCGCCCCCGATAAGCCCGCCCCGCTGCTGACCTTACCGGCCGGCCCCGACCTCGACGGCCTCAAGCTCGACGCGCAACTCGCCTTCCCCGGCGGCATAAGGCAAGCGCTCAGCCAATGGCGCGCCGGCTTCCCTGTCACCAGCATCGGCGATCGTGATGTCCAGGTGATCCAGGGCGCCACTGCCAGTGGCACGCGCGTAAAGCTGTTCTTCGATAGCGATTCCGGCTTGCTCCTGCGCGTTGTGCGCTACGCGAATTCGGTGGTCGGCATCAACCCCACGCAGGTGGATTATTCCGACTATCGCGACGTCGCCGGGATCAAACTGCCGTTTCACTACACTGTCACCTGGACCGACGGCCAGTCTAACATCGACCTGACCGACGTGCAGCCAAACGCCGCCATCGATGCCGCCCGGTTTGCGCGCCCGGCTCCGGCTCCGCCGCCTCCCGTGGGAGCTCAACACTGACGCCTTCGAGCCGTTGACACAGATAAGGGCTAATGCTAAATTTCTCGTGGTTTTTATTCCCGAAGTACCTGTACAGGAAGCGACTATGAAAAATAAGTTCTTGATGCTGCTTTCCGTTAGC
>Ga0070734_10000458_pt1 | contig 85715 bp, 77 predicted proteins | sample Coa_R1_8_FD_66444 | JGI IMG/M metagenome (GOLD analysis project Ga0070734, IMG submission 66444) | Surface soil microbial communities from Centralia Pennsylvania, which are recovering from an underground coalmine fire - Coalmine... | ecosystem: Environmental > Terrestrial > Soil > Unclassified ...
GATCGGATACCAATAGAAATAATGACTTCCGCTGGGACAACCGTCGGTGCGACTCGGGGTGACGACGCGATGATCCGCGGTTACGCACTCGACTCCGTCATAATGCTTCGCGCGCAGCAATGCGGGATAGCCGTCGAGGTTCGTGTTGCCCGCAAACAGCATGCTGCACATGACGGGAACGGTCCAGAACGAATCGGCGGACTGCGAAACAGGGCTGAGGACATAAGCGAGCAGGACGAAAAAGAAGAGCAGCGTCGCAATAAAGTTTGTACGAAACGCGCGTCGCATGAACTGGCGCTGCTGTGCGGGTTATTCCTCGGGCAAAGGGTGCCCCGCGGTTTCGGGAGCGAAAAACATCGCAACCACGCCCAGCAGATAGACGCTGGAGAGGGCAATGGCTGCGGCGCGGAACGGCGCGGCAAAGCCGCTGTTGTGGAAAAACACGGTCAGGCCGCCGAGTGTAAAGGGTCCAGCGGCGGCGATAATGCGTCCGACGTTGTAGCAGAAGCCAACGCCCGAGCTGCGCAATCGCGTGGGATAAAGTTCGGGGAAATAAATGGAATAGCCACCGAAAACCAGCAGCGTGCAAAAGCCCATCATCGGGACCATCCAGAGCACTTCGGAGGGTTTGTGCATGAATCCGAACGTGATGACAATGGATGCCATCCCCAGCAAGAAGGAAATGATGAATGCCGGGCGGCGACCAACTTTGGCGGTGACATAGGTGAACGCGGAAATTCCGATAAACGCGCCAACGTCCTGAAGCAACGTGCCCATGCTGACGTACCAGCTGCGCTGAGCAGGGGAAAGGTTCGTCAAGGCTTCGCGGATCAGCTCGGGCGACCAGAAGCCGATGCCCCAAAGGCCAATGACGCCCGAAACGGAGAGAAGTAAACCGATGATCGTATTCCTCCGCCAGCGGGGGCTGGTCCAGAGGTCAGCGAGCGAGCCGAGCTGTTTGCGATCGCCGCCGGCTTTGATGGAATCGTGGATCCGCTGCCAGGTCTCCGGCTCCTTGACCTTCCCGAAAACCATGATGCAGGGGACGGCGGGCAGAACCCCGACCAGGAACATCCAGCGCCACCCAAGCGGCAGCACGACGAAGCTGATGGCGGACCCGATGACATTGCCAATGGCCGAGAGCGCTTGCAAGCTGCCGAGTGCGTGAGGGCGCGCGATTTCGGGCATGACTTCCGCGACGAGAGTGACGCCGGCAGCGAACTCGCCGCCAACCCCCAAACCGGTGAGGAAGCGGTACACCATGAAATCCCACTGGTTCGTGGATAAGGCCGAAAGGCCGGTGAAGATGGAATAAACCAGAATGGTGAGCATCATGGTTTTGGCGCGGCCCCAGCGGTCGCCCATGATGCCGAAGAAGAGTCCGCCGATGGCCCAGCCGAGCATGAAGATGGCGGTGGCCAACCCGCTATACCAGGTGACATCCGCGGGTGGCAGACTAGCCGGCAATAGGTCATGCATAGCCGGTCCGCGCGACAGAACGAAAATGCGCTGATTCATGGTGTCGAACATCCAGCCGAAGGATGCGACGATCAGGACCCACCAGTGATATCGATTAAGAGCCTTGTACCAAGCGCCGGTCTGTGCCGCCCCCGCGGACGGTGTGGAATTCATAGTCCATCAGTGTTCCACACTTTTTGACGAAGTGGCGGCTATGGCTCCTGGCGGGTGAACGGGTAAAGCGAGCGCACGGCAAGAATGCGTGCTTTGGGCGAAGCGTCTTTCGCAGCGTAGAAACCAACCGTGCAGTTCAAGCGGAAGAAGTATGCGTCGCCGGCGCGCACGGGGTGGCGGCCTTCGATGCCATCCTGGCCGCCGCCCGCCACCATGTCTCCGGAGCCATCGAGCACGAGATAAATCTCTTCGGCATTTTCATGATGATGGGGGAAATTAGTGCCGCCGGGATCAAACTGCATGATGTAGAGGCTGATCAGCACGTGGCCCGCCGCGATCTTGTCACGCTTGCTCTTGGTGTCGCCCATCAGGAGCTGATAGAGGACCGAATCGGGATGACCCGAGACGGGCTGCCATTTGACTTCATCGAAATTAGCAAGTTGCGGCTTGGCTGGGGGAGCCAGGTGCGTTCCCGAGGGTATTTTGAATCCCATTACGATGATCTGCGCTCCGGTGGGGCTGGAAATGGAATGCTGTACGCCGGGCGGCAGATAAAAGAAGTCATGGGGTCGAAGGGGTAGCTTTTCGCCGGCATAATCGAGGTTTCCGCTGCCTTCGAGAACCACATAAACTTGCTCCTCGGCAGCGTACGAAGAGGGCGCACAGCTTCCGTTCGCATCAAGCACGATTTCAGCGAACCGGGCAACGCCGCGAGCCACGCGGGCCTGCGAATCTCCTGCGCCGAAGACGGGTTTGTAGTGGCAGGTGGGTGTTGTGATTTCGGACTTTTGTTCGCTTGCGTCCGGCAGGTAGCGGTGTAGAAAAGTGGGATCGACCGTTCGCTCGGCGGCGACCAGTGGCAGCACCACCAAGAAGAAGAGCGTTTTCATTTTCCGATGACCTCCCGCATGACCCGCAGTGTGTTCCCGCCCATGATCTTCTTAATATCGGTTTCGCTGTAGCCTTTTTTCAACAGCGCCGCTGTGAGAGCCGGCATCTTGGACTCGTCTTCAAGGCCGACGGGAACTTCGGCAATTCCATCGAAATCACTGCCGATACCGACATGATCGATACCCGCGATCTGCACCACATGATGGATGTGGGCGACCACGTCCTCAAGCGAAGCGGTTGTGGGTTTGGGATGGGCCCAGTCGTTGTGGATGTGCATTCTGGTGGTGTATTCGTCGAGTTCCTTGCCGCTGAGATTGGGCTCCGAACCGCCGATGCGGTTGATATTTCTTAGCGTTACGTCGGCTTCTTTCTGGCTGAGAAATCCGCCACCGAAATTAATTCCCACCACTCCCCCGTTTTTCGCCAAAGCGCGCAGCATATCATCGGTCATGTTACGCGGAAGACTGGAGAGGGCCCGGCAGGAAGAGTGCGAGGCGATAACGGGCTTCGTCGTGACCGCCAATGCGTCGTAAAAGGTCTTGTCGGAGACGTGCGATATGTCCACGATCATGCCGATCCGGTTCATTTCCTGAACCACGGCTTTACCGAACTCGGTGAGGCCGTTGTGCTGGGGCTTGTCGGTAGAGGAGTCGCCCCAGTTGTTATTGCGGAAGTGCGTGAGGGTCATCGAGCGGATCCCCATGCGCTGGTACATGCGCAGGACGGCGAGGTCGTCGGCGATCTGATGACCGCCCTCGATGGTCAGCACTGCGGCGATTTTATGGGAATGCACGATACGCTCGACGTCCGCGGCGGTGATGGCGAGTTCAATCTGATCGGGATAACGGTCCAGAACGCTTTGCATGGCATCACGCAGATCGAGCGTCCGGCGTACGGCCTCCGAACCTTTATAGAAAGTCGGCACCCAGAGGGCGAAGAACGGAGCATGCATACCGCCCTCTCGCAGGCGGGGCAAGTCGACTTCGCCGTCGGCAAGCCGTTTTCCGAGATCCGCATGTTCCATAAGGACGCGCTGGAGGGTGTCGATGTGACTATCGACGCCGATGACTTCCGATTGAATTCGGCGCGCTCGTTCGGCGATTTCTTCCGCGGCGCAGGCGGATCCTGCCAGGAGGAATACCAACAGAATCGGTTTGAGCACGATGCACCTTATCATATAACCGGTGCTTTGGGGCTCGAGAGCCGGACAGGCGGAGAAAATTCGGCAGAATAAAGTGTTACCTCTCGAGGTATTTCCAGCATCTAAGGATTAGGCGGGCCATCAACCAGTGAAAAGTGTATGCGTTTGATAACCAGCAAAGCTGTTCTTCTCCTGCTCTTCGCCATCGCGGTTTCAGCGCAAGAAGCCGAAAAGACCGCTGAGCCAAAAACAGCCGATGCGTTGCACGACCTGAGCGCGGCGCTCGAGACCCTTTCGCATCGGGCCGGTAGCGCAGTGGTCCAGGTATTCTCCACAGGATTCGTCCTGAACGATGACGACGACTCCGGGGATACGGCTCTCCTGACGCGGCAAAAAAGCACGGGTTCGGGCGTGATATTCAGCCCTGACGGGTACATCGTCACGAATGCCCACGTGGTGAAAGGCGGGCGGCAGGTGGAGGTGCAACTTGCGGAGTCGTTCGAGCGCTCACCGGGCCACGATGTGACTCGCCCTTCGGGTGCACGGCTCGAGGCAAAGGTGGTCGGGATAGACCGGGAAAGTGATCTGGCTGTCCTGAAGATCGATCGCCGGGATCTTCCGTATCTTCGTTTCGGTGATTCCAGCCAGCTGCATCAAGGGCAACTGGTGCTGGCCTTCGGAAATCCTCTGGGGCTTTCCAATTCGGTCACGATGGGGGTGGTTAGCTCCACGGCGCGGCAAATCAAGCCGGACGATCCGATGCTCTACATTCAAACGGATGCGCCCATCAATCCCGGGAACAGTGGAGGGCCTTTGCTGGATGCCGACGGCCGCGTGGTGGGAATCAACACGTTCATCTTGAGCCAATCGGGAGGCAGTGAGGGCATAGGTTTTGCCATTCCAAGCAACATCGTGCGTAGCGTAGTAGAACAGGTCCGCAGGGAAGGCCATGTACACCGGGGTGAGATTGGGGTGTTCGCGCAAACGATTACGCCATCGCTTGCCTCTGGACTCCAACTGTCGAGGGACTGGGGCGTTCTGTTAGCCGATGTTGAGCCCGATTCGCCGGCCGACAAGTCGGGCCTGCAGCCGGGCGACGTGCTATTAAGCGTCAATGGGCGGATGATGGAAACGGCGCGACAGCTCGAGGTCGACCTTTATCGCCGGCCGGTGGGCGAGAAGGTTGCGATCGAAGTGCAGCGCGGCTCTCAGAAAGTCGCACTGAGTGTGCCGATTATCGAGCGCGAAGACGACCCGCTAAGGTTCGCCGATATGGTGAATCCCGACAAAAACATCGTGCGGCGGCTGGGCATCTTGTGCATTGACATCAATCAAAAGGTTGCGCAAATGCTGCCGGAGTTGCGGAAGCCTTACGGAGTGGTGGTTGCCGCGCGCGCCGCCGGCTCACCGTATTCCACGCAACTGAATCCCGGCGATGTCATTCACGCATTGAATACGGAGCCCATCAGCTCCGTGGCGGCGCTGCGTGACGGCCTCGACAAGCGCAAGGCCACGGATCCGATCATCCTGCAAATCGAGCGTGAGGGCCGCCTGATGTATCTGGACCTGGAACTGGAGTAGCAGGTTCTGGTATAGTAACTTCTTTATGAACCTCGTTCCTGTCGCCGGGCACCATCAGCACCATCATCGGATTGCCAACACGCGACGGGCGAGCCTGTAAATTTCAGAGCGAAATCGAAAAAGGACGCCCGCCGTAGTTCTGGCGGGCTTTTTTGTTACAGGGGAAGCATGGAACTGGATTTTCAAAAATCGGACGGGCTGGTCACCGCGGTGATACAGGATCACGCAACCGGCCGCGTCTTGATGGTCGGGTTTATGAACGAAGAGGCGTTCCGGAAAACGGTGGAGACGGGGTTTGCCACGTTCTATAGCCGTTCGCGCCAGAAACTGTGGCTCAAGGGTGAAACCTCCGGCCACAAACTGGTTGTCAAAGAGATTTCCACCGATTGTGATCGCGACGCCTTGCTGGTGCGCGTGGAGGCTCTTGGACCGGGCGTTTGCCACAACGGTTACCATAGCTGCTTCTACAGGCGCCTGGAAAATGGACGCTGGGTAGAATCGGAAGCGCGCGCGTATGATCCCCGCGCCGTTTACCGGAGCACGGAATGAAGCTCAAGCTCGGTCTTCCGAAAGGCAGCCTGGAAACGGCGACCATCGATCTGTTTCGCCGCGCGGGTTTCAATATCACCACCAGCACGCGCTCCTACTTCCCCGCCATCGATGATCCGGAAATCGAGTGTATGCTGATTCGCGCGCAGGAGATGGCGCGTTACGTGGAGGACGGCATCCTGGATGCCGGGCTAACCGGCCGCGATTGGGTAGAGGAGAGCGAAGCCAAGGTCGAGGCCATTGCCGATTTGGTTTATGCCAAACAAAGCTTTGGCAAAGTGCGGTGGGTGCTGGCCGTTCCGGAATCATCGCCGTTCCTATCTGCGAAAGACTTGCAAGGAAAGATCATCGCCACGGAGCTGGTCGCAACCACCAAGCGCTACCTGGCCGCCCAGGGCGTCAGCGCCAAGGTCGAGTTCAGTTGGGGTGCTACGGAAGTGAAACCGCCGGTACTGGCCGACGCTATTGTCGAGGTAACGGAAACCGGCTCGTCGCTTCGCGCCAACAAGCTGAAAATCATCGACACCGTGATGGAATCGAATACCCAACTCATCGCGAACACTGAATCGTGGGCCGACCTCTGGAAGAGGCGCAAGCTGGAAGATATGCGCATGCTGCTGGAGGGAGCGATTAATGCTCTTGGCAAGGTCGGGCTCATGCTGAACGTGCACCGGGATTGCCTCGATGCGGTTCTGAAAGTTTTGCCAGCGCTCAAACGTCCAACAATTTCGAATTTAAGCGACGAGGACTGGCTGGCGGTGAACACCATCCTCGACGAATCGACCGTGCGCGACATTATCCCGCGGCTCAAGCAGGCGGGAGGGCAGGGAATCGTCGAATACCCGCTGAACAAGATTGTGATGTGACGGCGCCATGATCCGTATACTCTCTTCCAACCGGATAGGTCCGCTGATGGCGCGCCGTACGACGCGAATGCAGCAAGCGGAGCGCGTGGTGCGTCCGATTATTGAAGCGGTGCGCAAGCATGGCGATAAAGCTCTGGTCAAATACGCTCGCAAATTCGACGGATTCGACCGGAAGACCGTGCGTGTGCCGCAGCGCGAGCTGGCTGCGGCTTGCGGAAAGCTGGCGCCGGCATTCCGCTCAGCCGTGGAAACGGCGTCGGCGAATATTCGCTCGTTTGCGGAAATGCAGATGCCGGTGGAGCAGTTTATGGAAGTGGCTCCGGGCCTGCATCTGGGCCAGATGATCCGGCCCCTGGACACGGTCGCAGCGTACATTCCGGCGGGCCGCTACCCGTTACCGTCTACGCTCATGATGACGGTGATTCCCGCCCAGGTTGCCGGTGTTCACCGGATCTGCGTAGCGTGTCCGCGTCCGGTGGAAGAGATCCTGGGAACCGCGCGAATGATGGGGGTCGAGGACGTATTCCAAATGGGCGGCGCGCAAGCCATCGCAGCTTTTGCATTCGGCACGCGGACGGTTCCTAAGGCGGAGCGCATTGTCGGTCCCGGTAACGTCTATGTAGCCGCCGCGAAGAAGCTGCTGGCAGGCGAAGTGGGCATCGATTTCGTTGCCGGTCCCACGGAAATTCTGATCATCGCCGAAGAGGGCCCGCCGGCATTTCTAGCAGCCGACATGCTGGCGCAGGCTGAGCATGATGTGGATGCTGCCGCGATTCTTCTGACGACGTCGAAGTCGTTGGCGGGCGCCGTGGCCAAGGAAATTGACACTCAATTGCAAGACCTGCCCACAGCGGCCGTCGCCCGTCAGGCCATCCGCGGCAACAGCGCCATCGTCGTTTGCCGTTCGCTCGACGAAGCCGTCGAGATCTCGAACCGGTTCGCACCCGAACACTTAAGTGTGCCCGCGGCTTCCCTATTGGGGAAAATCGCTAGCGCGGGTAGCATTTTTGTCGGGTCCTTCAGCCCGGAAGCGGCTGGCGACTACGCGTCGGGACCGAATCACGTATTGCCGACGAGCGGCAACTCCCGTCTGCGCGGCGGGCTCTCCGTGATGGATTACCTCAAGGTGATTTCCGTGCAGCAACTCAATCGCGAGGCGCTCGACCGCCTGGCGCCTTCAATTACGACCTTGGCCCGTGCAGAGGGACTCGAGGCGCATGCCCGCTCGGTAGAGGTGCGTACGCGTGTCTAACGGCAAAACAGCGAGGGTACCGAAAGGGCACGTAAGGCCGCGCGAAGCCGTGCTGCGCATGGCCCCGTATTCGCCGCCCACTGCCGGCCGAGAAGGTAAACTGCGGCTCGACTTCAACGAAAACACTGTGGGCTGCTCGCCGGGAGTGATCGATTTTCTTCACGAACGTTTGAGTGCCGGCGGGCTTGCTGTCTATCCCGAATATGCCGAAGCCAGGGCTGCGCTGGCAGGGTTCTTCCGCGTACCCGCCGAGCAACTGCTGCTGACTAACGGAACCGACGAGGCCATTCAGGTCTTCATCAACACCTATGTGGGCGCCGGGGATGAGGTTGTGCTGCTGCGTCCGGCTTACGCCATGTACAGGTTCTACGCCGAAGTGGCCGGCGCGGGCATCCGTGAAATCGACTATCGCCTGCCGCTGATGGATTTCCCGCTCGAGGAATTGCTCAGCGCCATCACGCCTTCGACGCGGGCGGTGATTCTCGCGAATCCCAACAATCCTACAGGCACCGGCGTCCACATCCAGGGAATCGAGCGCATTCTAAAGCGCGCACGGAAAGCTGTCGTCCTGATCGACGAAGCCTACTATGAGTTCAGCGGTGTTACCGCGCTGCCGCTTCTCGAGAGCGCGCCGAATCTTTTCGTCAGCCGCACATTCTCAAAGGTCTATGGGATGGCTGCCATGCGTTTGGGGTGCATCTTCTCCGGCGCCGCGAATATCGCATTCCTGCACAAAGCGCAATCGCCTTACAGCGTGAATGCCCTGGCGGCCCTTGCTGTACAGCAGGCAGTTCGCGACAAAGCTTACATCGAGAATTACGTTGCCGAGGTCCTAGCCGCACGCGAATTGCTATGTGTGGGGCTTGAGAAGCTCGGCATCTCCTATGTGCCCAGTTCGGCAAATTTTGTGCTGGCCAACCTTGGAAAGCGAGCCATCGAAGTTCGTGATGCCCTGCGCGCCCGCGGCATTCTGGTGCGCGACCGGAGTTATGAGGTTCGCGGCCACGTGCGTATGACCGTGGGAACTCGCGAGCAGACGCGCCGTTTGCTGGCCGCATTGGAGGAAATCTGGTGAGCCGTCAACTGCTGGTTTTCGACATGGACGGCGTGCTGGTAGATGTCACCGAATCCTATCGCGAGACCATTCAACGCACCGTCGAGCATCTATGCGGGCGGCGCGTGAGCCGGGCGGAGATTCAGGATTGGAAAAACCGCGGCGGCTGGAATGACGACTGGGCGCTCTCCCACGCACTGATTCGCGAAACGGGCCGCGACGTCGAATACCAGACCGTGGTGGATTATTTCAATTCCATCTTCCACGGCAACGGCACCGATGGATTGATCCTGCGCGAGCGCTGGATCGCGCGCGACGGATTGTTTGAACGGCTTACCGAGCGCTTTCAGATGGCCGTGTTCACCGGCAGGCTGCGCTGGGAAGCGGAATTGACGCTCAAACGCTGCGCTCCGCACCTGAATTTTGCGCCAATCATCGGGACAGACGACGTAGCAAAGCCTAAACCAGCGCCAGAGGGGTTGCTCAAGATTTGCGCAGAATGCCCAAGCGAGCAGCGATGGTACATCGGAGACACGGTGGATGACGCCCGCTGTGCTCGAGAGGCGGGCGTACCCTTTATCGGGATCGCGGCACGCGCCAATCCCCGGTATGACGAATTGGTCCGCGTGCTCAAAGCGGAGCAGGCAGTGGCGGTGCTCGATGACATCAATCAATTGGAGTCGGTGGTGACCGCGTGAGAAAGGCGACTATCGAACGCAATACCAAGGAGACGCAGATCCGAGGCAAGCTGAACATCGACGGCCGTGGCCGTTATGACATCCACACGGGTATCCGGTTTTTCGATCACATGCTGGAACTGTTTACCAAGCATGGAGCCTTCGATTTCACCCTCGAGGCGACGGGCGATCTCGACGTCGACCAGCACCACACCGTTGAAGACGTCGGCATCGTGCTCGGCCAGTTGTTCGCTAAGGCGCTGGGAGACCGCCGGGGGATCAACCGGGCAGGTTACTTCTTGCTTCCGATGGATGAAACATTGGCCATGGTAGCGCTCGATTTGGGAGGCCGTCCGGCGCTGGTTTACAAGGACCTGGTGAAAGTGCGGCTCGTTGGCGATCTGCAGACGGAGCTGGTGGAGGATTTTTTCGGCGGTTTCGTGAATCACGCGGGCGCCAATCTTCACGCCAAAGTCATGTACGGACGCTCGAATCATCACAAGATCGAAGCAATTTTCAAGTGTTTCGCGCGTGCCATGAAGTATGCCTGTTCCAGGGATAAGCGCCTCCGCGATCAGCTGCCATCGACGAAAGGCCTTCTATGATCGGCATCTTCGATTACGGCGCGGGTAATTTGCGATCCGTGCAGAATACCCTCGATGAGATCGGCGCCGGTTACGTGTTGGTGCGCGACGCGGCGGGGTTGCAGCAGGCCCGGAAGATCATACTTCCAGGCGTGGGGCACTTTGGCCAGATAATGCACGCACTCGATGGCATGCAGGTGCGCGCCGCGTTCAATGAACGAATCCGGGCGGGTGTGCCGTTTCTTGGTATTTGTCTCGGCTTGCAAGCGTTGTTTTCCCGCAGTGAAGAGGCGCCGGAGGTTTCAGGGCTGGGTATTTTCGAAGGGGTGGTTCGGCGGTTTACGAGCCAACTCCGTGTGCCGCACATGGGTTGGAACCAGCTTCAGCCGCGTGTTCGATCACGGCTGTTGAACCACCTCGATGCACAGCCGTACGTTTATTTTGCGCACAGCTATTATGTGCCGGAGACGCCGGTTACGGCCGCGGTGTGCCATTACTCCATCCCGTACACGGCAGTGCTCGAATCCGGCAATATCTTCGGAGTTCAGTTTCACCCCGAAAAGTCCGGGCCGGTCGGTTTGCAAATCGTAAGAAATTTCGTGGAGCTTTAGCCGTTGCTCGCGAAACGTATCATTCCCTGCCTCGATGTTACCGGTGGCCGTGTGGTCAAGGGCGTCAATTTCGTAAATCTACGCGACGCGGGTGATCCGGTCGAGCTGGCGGAGCGCTACAACCGCGAAGGCGCCGACGAATTGGTATTCCTCGACATCACGGCCTCCAGTGATGCCCGTGACATTATGGCCGACGTGGTTGTGCGTACCGCGCGCAAAGTCTTCATCCCGCTTGCGGTGGGCGGAGGGATCCGGTCGGTCGCAGATGCCCGCCAAATTCTGCTTTCGGGCGCCGACAAGGTGTCGGTGAATACAGCCGCAGTTCGCCGGCCTGAGTTGATCACCGAGTTAAGCAACGAGTTCGGCGCGCAAGCGGTGGTTCTCGCGATTGACGCGCGTCGCCGGGCACCCGGGGCATGGAATGTCTACACGCGCGGTGGCCGCGACGATGAAGGCATTGACGCCGTCGAGTGGGCCGCCCGCGGTGAAGCCCTTGGAGCGGGCGAAATTCTTCTCACCTCCATGGATACCGATGGTGTCCAACGCGGGTTTGACTGCGCACTCACCAGGGCCGTTTCCCGCGCTACACGCATCCCAGTGATTGCCTCTGGCGGAGCCGGGCAGCCCGACGACTTCGTTCGTGTCCTGACGGAAGGTGAAGCCGACGCCGCGCTGGCAGCGTCGATCTTTCACTACGGCACTTACACCATCAGTGCGTTGAAAGAACACCTCCATCTTCACGGTATTCCCATTCGCCCATGATCATTCCTTGCATCGACTTGATGGATCACAAAGTTGTGCAACTCGTCCAGGGGCGCGACAAAGCTCTCGAAGTCGATGATCCGCGGATCATGCTCGACAGGTTCAAGGCGTTTCCGGAGATTCAGGTGATCGATCTGGATGCTGCGATGGGACGCGGCTCGAACGACGACCTGGTGCATCTGGTGGCGTCGCAAGCTGCTTGCCGCGTGGGAGGCGGTGTGCGGTCCATTGAGCGCGCACGGATGCTGGTCGAACAGGGAGCGCAGAAGGTAATTGTGGGAACCGCTGCATTCGGTGCGGCCGGCCTCAATGCGGACTTCTTGGAGGCGCTGTGCGCAGCCGTCGGTCGTGACCGGCTGATCGTGGCGCTCGATTCAAAAGGCGGCCGCATCGTCATCAAAGGGTGGCGTGAAGCCACCGATCTGCGTGCCGAACAGATTGTCCGCGAACTCGAACCTTACTGCGCGGGGGTTCTTTGTACTTATGTCGACAAAGAAGGCATGATGCAAGGAACGGATCTCGAATGGTTCCGCGCCTTGCGCTCCGAAACGAACCTCGAGATCACTGCCGCCGGCGGCATCACTACACTCGACGAAGTCCGCGCGCTGCTTGCCATGAATGTTCACGCTGCGCTCGGCATGGCCATCTATACCGGGCGCCTGGATCTTGGGGAGCTGGCGAGGTTGTCGCAGACAGAGGTATAGGAGATAATCGGGCCGGAAAGGGAGCAAATGAACCGCCGCGAATTCCTGATCAGCACAACCGCAGCTTCCGCATTGTTGCATGGCGCCTCTGGGGCCGACCGCCGTATCGGTATCTCCACCTGGAGCTTCCATAACTTCTTCACCGCAACCCGCGACGACAATGCACCGCCGCTGAACGGCAAGCCCTGGGATGTCCTCGACTATCCCGAAATGATTGCCGATCGTTACCACATTCACGAAATGGAGATTGTGGCGCCCCATTTCGTGTCTACGGAGCCCTCCTACATTCATGAGGTGAAAGGCCGGCTGGAGCGCGCGCACTCACATCTGGTGAATATTCCCGTCGACATTCCGGAATTGGATGAGGGTGGCGGACTTTCTGATCCGAACGCGAAGCTCACTGCGAAAATGATCGCCGCCTGTAAGAAGTGGATCGATGTGGCGCAGGCGCTGGGCGCGAAATCGGTGCGCTGTGACCCTGGCAAAATCAATACGGCTGACTTGAAGCCGACCATCGCCTCGTACTCAGCGCTAGCCGCCTACGGCGCGCCCAAAGGCATCTTCGTGATCATCGAGAACCATGGCGGGGTCGGGTCCGAGCACCCTGAAGATCTGGTTGAATTATTCAAGGGCGTGGGTAAGAACTGCGGTGCGCTACCGGATTTTGGTAACTTCCCTGACGAAGCCACACGCCAAAGGGGCCTGAAGCTTCTCTTTCCTTACGCTCACGCAGTCTGCCATGCAAAAGGCCTGAAGTTCGACGACAAGGGCAACGAAACCGCGTTCGACTTCGGGCAGTGCGTGAAAACCTCGAAAGAAGCCGGATTTGCGGGTGTCTACTCGATCGAATACGAAGGCGAAGGCGATCCGCACGCTGGTGTGCAGAACGTGATCAATGAATTGCGGCGCTTTCTGTGATCTTGCTGTTACCGGGGCTATGCTTTTCGCGACGCACAGCCCCGGCAACCGGCCGCCGGTCTACGGAAAGATCCCCCGGACTCTCGTCGCCTCGGCGACCCTTGCAACCGCGGTGATATAGGCCCCGGTCCGCATATCGACCCGGTACTTCTCCGCCGTCGTATGTACGTCCTTGAACGCCGTGTTCATGGTGCGCTCCAGGTAATTGTTCACTTCGTGCTCGGTCCAGAAGAAGCCGTAGAGGTCCTGCACCCACTCAAAATAGGAAACCGTCACTCCGCCCGCGTTACACAGAATATCGGGAATCACAAAGACTCCTTTTTCCCGCAGAATCTGGTCCGCGGCGGGCGTGGTCGGGCCGTTTGCCGCTTCGGCGATGATCTTCGCGCGCACGCGGTCCGCGTTGTCCTGCGTAATCGTATTTTCGAGCGCAGCCGGAACTAACACGTCGCAGCGAACCTGTAGCAGTTCCTCATTGCTGATGCTATCGCAGCCTTTGAAGCTCACCACGCTGCCGGTTTCCTCCTTATGGCGGAGAACCGCGTCTGGATCGATGCCGTGTTCATTGTAAATGCCGCCTTTCGAATCGCTGGCGGCAATAATCTTGGCGCCATCCTCGTGCAGCAGGCGAGCGGCAATGCTACCCGCATTGCCGAATCCCTGCACCGCGACCTTGGCGTCCTTCAGTGAAATTCTTTTCACAGCGCAGGCCGCGCGTGTTGTGTACTGGCAGCCGCGTGCGGTGGCCTCGTGACGTCCCTTGGATCCCCCCAGACTGAGCGGCTTGCCCGTTACGACGCCCAACTCCGTATGGCCGTGGAACATGCTGATTGTGTCCATAAACCAGGCCATGGTCTGCGGCGTGGTGTAGACATCGGGCGCCGGAATGTCCCGGTCCGGACCGATAATCGGTGCAATCTCGGTGGCGTAGCGTCGTGTGAGTCTTTCCAGCTCACCCTGCGAAAGCTGTTTGGGATCGACGCGCACACCGCCTTTTCCGCCGCCATAGGGGATATTCACGGTTGCGCATTTCCACGTCATCCAGGATGCCAGTGCCTTAACTTCGTCCAGCGTGACCCCGGGATGATAGCGAATTCCTCCCTTGGCCGGCCCGCGGGACAGGTTATGCTGCACCCGGTAGCCCTCGAATACCTTGATCCGGCCATCGTCCATCCGCACCGGAATGGAAACGATCAGTTGACGTTTCGGGGTCTTGAGAATGGTTCTCAGGCCCTCATCCAGCATCAGATAGTCCGCTGCCGTATCAAACTGCGCTTGCGCAATTTCAAATGGATTCAATGTTTCCTTTGTCAGGATCGCTGTACTCACGTTTCCCCCTTCTAAAAACCTGAACCTGCATGAAGCACCAGTTCCCGTGCTTCTTCTGACTTTTCATCGCCTTCGACGTGCTCCACCCGTATGCCTCGCTTGCACAACAGGCAGTCGGCGGCTTCGGCGTAATAACCGGCTTCCAATTTTGCGAGGGAAAACAGCGGCAACCCGCCGAAGCTCAGAGTCTTAGGCGTCGGCTGGTGAAACAGTACGGCGATGCCTGCTACCCGGCAGCCCTTGGATTCCAGCAGGGTTCGCGCAGCGCCGAGCAGTTTGCCCGCCCGTAAAATGTCGTCCACCAGCAGGACCTGTTCGCCCAAAGCCTGTTCGAAATAGTGCGGAAAACGCAGTTCCGCCGGACCTTCCTTTTCGGCCCAGTAAACCTGCCGCGCGTGCAGCGCCTCGCAGAGGCCATACGCCACCGGCAGTCCGGCCACCGTGGCCGCCACCACAGAAAGCTGTGGAATCATCTGGCGAATATCGGGATTCGACCGCAACAACCGGCTCAAGCCGACGGTTAGCGTTTTTGCCAGCCGGTGGTAGCGCAATGCCAGGGTCGCTTCCACATGCTGGTTGGAATGAAGGCCATTTGCGTAAGCAAAATGACCGTTACGGAGAGCCCCCGTCCGGCGGATTAGCGCCAGAACCTCGTCTTCCGTGGGAATCAGGTGCATGGGGTCACCTCCGTCCCCGCGGCCAGAGCGGGCCTTATCGAGCCAGACCCAGGCCGCACTTGTTCACTGGTCGGCCGAAACCCGCTCTGGCCAAGATGGAACTTTGCCCGCAATGCCGCAATCACAAGGCCGAAGCAGTTACGCCCGCCGAATCAACATAACGGGCGATTGGATGCGCTTAAATCCGCAATTTCTGGGCGGAAGCGCGCAGGTCGTCTCGGATTTCTGGCTCGAATCCCGTTATACTCTCCGTAGCGTTTTCCAACACTTAGGAGAGTTCGCATGAACCGCCGTCAGTTCTTCACGACCGCCGCCGCCGGGTGGAGTCTAGCGCGCCGGTATACTTATGCCGCGCCTTTCGCCGACACGAAGCCTCGCCGGGTGGGGCTCATCGGGACGGGCTGGTACGGCAAGAGCGACCTGCTGCGGCTCATCCAGGTTGCCCCAGTCGAGGTCGTGTCGCTCTGTGACGTCGATCGCAACATGCTCTCCGAGGCCGCTGAAATCGTCGCTTCGCGCCAAGCGTCAAAAAAGAAGCCGCGGCTGTATCACGACTATCGAGACATGCTGAAAGAGAAGGACCTCGATATCGTCGAGGTCGCGACCCCCGACCACTGGCATGCTCTTCCCATGATTGCGGCGCTAGAGAGTGGCGCCGACGTGTACGTCCAGAAGCCGATCAGTGTGGACGTTGTGGAGGGGCAGGCGATGGTGGCTGCCGCCCGCAAGCACAATCGCGTGGTCCAGGTGGGCACGCAGCGGCGCAGCACGCCGCACCTGATTGAAGCCATGAACGAATTCATTCGTCCCGGCAAACTGGGTAAGATCTCCTCGGTGGATATCTGCTGCTACTGGCATATGCGCGCCACCGAAAATCCTCCGGATTCAGCTCCGCCTCCCAATCTGGATTACGAAATGTGGACCGGGCCCGCGCCCATGCGCCCCTACAACGCGCTCGATCACCCGCGCGGCTGGCGCGCATTTATGGAATACGGCAATGGAATCGTCGGCGACATGTGCATCCACATGTTTGACATGACCCGCTGGATGATGAATCTCGGCTGGCCATCCCGCATTGCCTCCACGGGCGGGATTTTCCAAGACAAGAGGAGCAAAGCCAATATCACCGATACCCAGACCGCAACGTTCGAGTATCCCGATTTGCGCATCGTATGGCAGCACCGCACCTGGGGCGCCGCTCCCGATCCCGACTATCCCTGGTCGGCGACATTCTACGGTGATAAAGGCACACTCAAAGCTAGCGTGTATAGCTACGATTTCATTCCCGAAGGAGGCGGAAAGCGCATCCACCGCGACGTCACCTACGAGCTGGAGCAATATCCCGAAGATAAAACGGAGAAGGAGCTCGAAAAGCACTGCGCCCCCGCCATTCGCCATCACATGATGGATTTCCTGGCAGCGATCGACAAGCGCAGTAAGCCCGTGGCCGACATTGAACAAGGTCACATCTCGACGGCGAGCTGCATTCTGGCCAATCTTTCCATGAAGCTGGGCCGTACGTTGACTTGGGATGCATCGGCGCAACGCGTGGTCGGCGACGAGGAAGCCAACCGCCTGCTGCGCCGGCCGTATCGTGCCCCGTGGATCCACCCGGAACCGAATCGTGTGTGAAGCTCCGTGCCCGACTATGATGTTCTGATTGTTGGTGCAGGCCTTTCCGGCATAGGCTCCTCTTACCACCTGCAAAACAAGTGTCCGCGTAAGATGTTCGCCCTTCTCGAGGGTCGGAGTCGTATCGGCGGAACCTGGGACCTGTTTCGCTACCCGGGAGTCCGCTCTGATTCGGATATGCACACCATGGGTTACCGTTTCCGTCCGTGGCGCGGAGCAAAATCGCTGGCCGATGGCCAATCCATCCTCCGGTATATCCGCGAAACGGCTGAAGCGTACGGCATCGATCGCAAGATTCGGTTCAATCACCGTGTAATACGGGCCTCTTGGGCATCCAGCGATGCGCGGTGGACCGTCGAGACCATTGGGCCGGATGGTGAGCCGGTGCGGTTCACCTGCAATTTCCTGTTCATGTGCAGCGGCTATTACGAATACGACGCCGGCTATATGCCCGGCTGGCCGGGGATGGATCGCTTTGCCGGTACCACCGTGCACCCGCAGCTATGGCCCGAAGATCTTTCTTACGAGGGCAAGCGGGTTGTCGTGATCGGAAGCGGCGCAACAGCCGTTACGGTGGTGCCCGCGATGGCGGAAAAGGCCGCGCATGTCACCATGCTCCAGCGCTCGCCCACCTACATCGTGGCCCGTCCTGCGCAGGACGCCATCGCCGGCTGGCTGCAACGGATGCTGCCTGGCCGGCTGGGGCTCGGTCTCACGCGTTGGAAAAACATTCTGCTGCAGATGTACTTCTACAATTTCGCGCGTCGCAATCCGGATGCTACCAGGAGAAATATTTTAAAATTCGCGCAAAAGCAGCTCGGTCCGGATTTCGACGTCGAAAAGCATTTCAATCCGCGATATAACCCCTGGGACCAACGCTTGTGCCTGGTTCCGGATGGCGACCTGTTCACCGCCATCCGCTTGGGCAAGGCCTCGGTTGTCACCGATGAGATTGACACGTTCACGGAGAGCGGCATCCGGCTGCGCTCTGGCACGCAACTGGAAGCCGACATCGTGGTCACGGCGACCGGCTTAAAGATGCGATTGATGGGTGGAATCGATCTGGTTGTCGATGGGGCACGCATCGATCTGTCGCGCGTGATGACCTACAAAGGGATGATGTGCAGCGACGTCCCTAATCTGGCTATGGCGCTTGGCTACACCAATGCGTCCTGGACCTTGAAATGCGATCTCACTGCCGAGTACGTTTGCCGGCTGCTCAACTTTATGGACAAGCACGGCTACGCATATTGCACGCCGCGCCGGCGTGATCCTTCCGTCGCCGAAGAGCCCGCATTGAGTTTCACTTCGGGGTACGTGCAGCGGGCGATTGCCTCTCTACCGAAGCAGGGCTCAAAGAAGCCCTGGCGGCTGAATCAGAACTACGCACTCGATCTGATGGCGCTGCGCTTCGGCGCAGTGGATGACGGGACCCTGGAATTCAGCCGCCACCAGCCCGCAGGCCGAACGTGATGCGCCTGAGAAACCGCACCGCTGTGGTGACCGGCGCCGCTAGCGGAATCGGCCTGGCCATTGCTAAATCGCTGTCCCGGCGAGACTGCCACCTGGCGTTGGCAGACATTGATGGCGAGAAGGTCGAAGACGCGGCTCGATCGCTGCACGCCCCCGGCTGTCGTATAACCTGCCACCGCCTCGACGTAGCCGATGCCGAGCAGGTGGCCTTGTTCCCTCAAACCGTTGCCGCCCATCACCCGGGTGTCGACATCCTTGTCAACAACGCCGGGGTCGCAGTCGGCGGAACATTCGGACAAATCAGCGAAGAGGATTTCGAATGGCTCTTCTCCATTAATTTTTGGGGAGTGGTGCGTATGACCCGGGCCTTTCTCCCTCGTCTCAGGCAGAGCAGTGAGGCGCGCATCGTGAACATCTCGAGTGCTTTCGGCCTGATCTCACCGCCCAGCCACACGGCTTACGCGGCAAGCAAATTCGCCGTCCGCGGATTCTCGAACGCTCTGCGATACGAACTGGCCGGCTCGAATGTGGGTGTTACCGTCGCGCACCCGGGCGGTGTGGCTACTTCAATCGCGGAAAACGCCCGCCCGCCGAAAGACGCTACGGAGGATGAGATCGCGCGCATGCGTGAACTGGCCAAAAAAGCCTTGCGCATGCCGCCGGACAGAGCAGGAGAGATCATCGTTAAGGGGATCGAACGCCGTGCTGCGCGTGTGCTGGTAGGCGCGGATGCGAAGCTCATTTCGCTTGTTGAGCGGATCGCGCCGGTATCTTACTGGACGCTTCTGCGGCTTTTTCTTCCCTCGGCGTGAAGCTCGCTACGCCAGATACTCCTTCAGCAGGCTGATGTACCGGCGGCAGGTGTCTTTCATATGCTCTGCCGCGCCGTCCTGCTCGAGCGACAGGAATCCCGTGAAGCCGGTCTCCTTCACAGCATCGGCGATGGCCTTGATATCCATGACGCCCTCGCCGATTGGAACATATTCCCTCATGCACGCGTTGATATCTCGCACATGAACATTCATCAGGTGTTGATGCAGCTTGTGGATGGCCACGGGCGGATACTCGCGCTGGTTCATGGCCCAGCCGCAATCCAAATTGCAGCCCAGCGCAGGATCGTGAATGTTGTCCCACAACCGTAGGAAGCTATCCACCACCGGCACCATCGTGTGCGTGTGATTCTCGATGGAAAACTTCATTCCGTGCGCCTTGGCGCGCTCCAGGCAGGCCTTCGTGGCCTGCACGTACACGGACCACAATTCATCAAAATCGTAGCCACTGGCGATGTCGATGTGGAATTTCTCTCCCGGCTTCGGGTCCTCCATGAAGTAACGCGGCAGATACGTGGTGGCCGGTGTGCTCAATTGCCGGGCCCAGGGCGCTACGATATTCACCATCGGCGCGCCCAGCTTCTTTGCGATCACGCACCCGCGCTCGAAATAATCCAAGCTGCGCTTGCGTTCGTCGGCGTCACGGCTGGTCAATCCTTCCACGACCGGCTGGAAAAACGGAAACTGGTTCAGCGTGAGATGATTGCGCTCGAGCTGCTTGCGGATACGGCCGATCGTTTCGTCTGTCCAATATTCGTCCACGTCCTGCCGTGAATTGGCGATCAGCTCGATGCCTTCGAAACCCAGGGTGCCGATAATGTCGATGGCCTGCTCGGGGTGGGCGCCCGGGGCCAGGCTGTGGAAGTTCCAGCTTACAGAGCCGATTCTCGCCCGCCGGTTTCCTTGTGCGGCCGCCGCGCCCATGCCTGCGCCCAGCGCCAGTACGGAAACGAATTCCCGCCGTCTCATCGCGCTCTCCTTTCTTAGTGCAACGATCCCAGGGCCAGCTTCTTCTCCATTTCCTCCAGTGTCACGCCTTTGGTTTCGGGATACACCATCGTCACGATCACCAGCTGAAGGAGCATCATGGCCGCGAAGAACACGAACGGCGCCGCTTTCGAATGCTCTGCCACCACTGGGAACACCCCGGAAATAACCGCGTTGACGATCCAATGCGTTGAACTTCCCAAGCTCTGCCCCTTCGCCCGCACGGATGTGGGAAAGACTTCGCTGATGTACACCCAGATCACCGCGCCTTGTGAAAACGCAAATGAGGCGATAAACCCGATCAAGAGCCAGACCAACAGCGATTCGTGGGAGCCTGTCCAGAAGATCGCCGCCACTCCCGCAAGGCAGCCAGCCGTTCCCACCGAGCCCACGATGAGTAAGGTACGGCGCCCAACCTTGTCGATTACCGACATGGCGAGCATCGTGAAAATCAGGTTCGTCAGGCCAATCGCTACCGCCTGCAAGTCTCCCGATACCTTGCTGAATCCGGCACGCGCAAAAATGTCATTTAGGTAATAGAGAATCGCGTTAATACCCGAAAGCTGATTGAACATAGCGATCGAGACCGCCAGAAACAGCGGCAATCGGTTTCTCGATGACAGCAGACGTTCCTGTCCGTACATCCGCTCGATCTCGACCGCTTCCGCCATTTCGGCCAATTCCGAATCGACATCCTGTTCGCCAATCAGTTCCAGCACTGCTCGCGCTTCGTCCCTTCGCCCCCTTTGGATCAGCCAGCGCGGGCTGCGCGGAATCATGAAGAGCATCAGAAAGAAGAGCGCCGCCGGAACCGCGGCTATGCCCAGTTTCCAACGCCATTCCGTCGCGCCGAAGCCTTGCAATCCGATGGCGTAATTCGAAAAATAGGCCAGCAGTATCCCGGCCACTACATTGAATTGAAAGAAACCCACCAGCCGCCCACGCCATTTGGCGGGAGAAATTTCGGCGATGTACATGGGGCCCAATACCGACGATCCCCCGATCGCCAGTCCACCAACGAACCGGAAGAATACCAGCGAGTACCAATCGAACGCGAGGGCGCATCCCAGCGCGGAAACCAGGTAGAACGTGGCCATCACGCGAAGACTGTCGCGGCGGCCATAGCGGTCACCTGGTATTCCGGCGAGCAAAGCGCCGATCACTGTGCCCCACAGCGCAATGGAAACGGTTAGCCCTAAGCTCTGAGGCGATAAATGATAGAACTCGGTCAGCGCGCTCGTTGTGCCCGCGATTACCGCCGTGTCAAACCCGAAGAGCAGACCTCCAAGCGCCGCAACCACCGTGCTCTTCACCAGCGCAGACGTCAGCGTCATCGGGGCTCTCCGCGATGCGCACGTTCGGCCAAACCAATCGCCCCCAAAACCCCCGCGCGATTACCGAGCTGCGGCGGCACAACATACTGGTCGATGTCTTCCATCACGGCACTGGCACGGATATATCCGTTGAGCAGACGCGCCAATTGTTTGCGCACCATGGGAAATAGGTGCTGCTGCTGCATCACGCCGCCGCCCATCACGATGCGGCTCGGAGAGAGCGAACACACCCAATTCGCCAGGCCGAGCGCCAGGTAATGCGCTTCCAGCTCCCATGCAGGATGGTCCAACGGAAGTTCCTGCGCAGGCTTTCCCCAGCGAGCTTCGATGGTAGGGCCTGCCGCCAGGCCTTCCAGACAATCCCGATGATAAGGACAACCGCCGGGATATGGATCCTTCGCAAGATCGTGCGGGATGCGGATGTGCCCCATTTCCGGGTGCACCAATCCATGCACGAGTTTGCCATGCATCACCACGCCACCGCCGATTCCCGTGCCCACCGTCAGATACATGAAGTCTGCGACTCCGCGCGCGGCACCCCAACATGCTTCTCCGAGTGCCGCGGCGTTCACGTCGGTGTCGAAACCCACGGGCAGATTCAGCGCACTGCGTAACGCGCCGGCCACATTGTAGAACTGCCAATCCAGCTTGGGTGTCGAGGTGATGTACCCATATGTGGGAGATTCGCGGTGCAGATCCACCGGACCGAACGACGCGATACCCACGGCCTCGATTGGTGTGCTTGCCTGTTCGCGAAAGAATGCGGCGACGCTTGCGACAGTCGCTTCCGGCGATGTGGTGGGTATCCAGCCCAGCCTCAAGTCATCCGGGCCGGTCCCGATTCCACAAACGAATTTCGTTCCGCCCGCTTCGATTCCCCCGTACACGCCGTTCCTCGACAGCAAGTCTGTCACAAGTGCCCGGCCTTTGGGGAGAGCGCGAACCGGAGGGGCCTACGCCTACACGCGAGCTGCTGCCGGCGCCTCGTAAAGTTTGCCGGATCTCCGTTTCTCCTCCGCCGGCCACTTCGAGGAAATGCTTGGTCAGTTGGATTGCCTCCTGCTTCGACGCTGCTTGGATGATGGCAAAACCGCCTACAAGTTCCTTGGTCTCAGCGAACGGACCGTCGGTAACGACAAATTTCCCGTCCGAGAGGCGGACCCGCGCACCAGCCGAGGACGGTAGACACCCTTCCGTAGCAAGCAGCCATCCCGCCCGGAACGATTCTTCAATCAACTTTCCCATAGCCTCCATCTCCTTCTGCGTCGGAGGGACTTCGGGTTTGCCTGGTTTGTATATACACAAATATCGCATCGCCATTCTCCTCAGTTTGATCTTGATCCGTACCGGTGCACCTACAGGGCCGCCGGATCGGATTCAACAATGAATCGAATGCGCGCCGCCGCAATCGACAGCACACTGAACTTATTTCTGCGCCGTCTGGGCGCGGGCCGCTATTAACTCCCGCTCCGCCAGGAATTTCTTGGCTTTCTCGGGTTCGTGCAAGGCCGTATAGATCTCGCCCAGGTCCTTGCGCGCCGACTGCAGCCAGCTTGCGGACGGGCTGGTCTGCTTTCCCAGTATCCGGTACGCGATCAGGATGTGCTCCTCCGCTTCGCGATAGCGCGATTGGCGCAATATAGCATGCCCCAGTTTCTCCTCAACGATGCCGACATTTACATGATCCGGTCCCTGGGTTTCAATGTACATTGCCAGCGCCTTTCGGAAGAACTCCTCCGCGCGCGGCCACTGTTTGCGATCCATGTAGACGGTCCCCAGATTCGATTCCGCCGTCGCCATTCCGAAGTAATGGCCATGGAAGACCGCCTGGTAAATGTCAGCCATGCGCCGGTATTGTTTCTCGGCTTCTTCCAGCAGGTCGCGCATGTAGGCCAGCCCGCCCAGTTCATTCACGGTGTCGGCAACCATTGGATGCACCTTTCCATAGACACGCTCGCGAACTGCCAGTGCCTGCTCCAGAGCACTCTGCGCTTCGTCATACTTCTTCTCGAAGATCAGCGTGCGACCCAGAACCGTCAGATTGTGCGCGGTCTCGGGATGGCTTTCACCGTAGTACGGCCGATTGATTGCCAGTGCCTGCCGGATCAGTTGTTCCGCCTTCGGATAGTACCCTAGCTCCTGCTGAATGTCGGCGAGATCCAGCAGATCGCTCGCAACTGTCGGATGGCGGTCACCAAATAACTGTTTATGAATGGTCAGAGCCCGCGCGTGCAGGGAACTCGCCTTGTCAGGATGACCGCTCTGATAATAGTTGTTCGCAAGCTCATTCAATATGTCGGCAAGCTCGGGGCTGCCCGGTCCCTTCTGCATTTTTGCCGCGTCTTCGAGAATCGCGATCCCCTCCGTATATTTGCCGCGCCTCTCTAGAACCTGCCCCAGAGAGAGCATGGCCTGCGCCACCAGGGTGTCGTTCACGGGGTACTGATTTCTGGCTTTGGCTAACCCATCACGCACCAGGCGCTCCGCTTCGTCCAGCTTGTCTTGCTCGGAGCGGAGTGCGCCGAGCTCGATTTCGCTTTCCGCAGCTTCCGCGCTTGCCGGTCCTGCCGTCGAGTTGCGCTGCTTCAACGCCGATCGCAACAGCGCATCCGCCCGGTCCAGCTTGCCCAGCGTTGCGTAAATGCCGCCGAGGGTGTGATACAGGTCAGCCTGAGCCGCCGGCTCCCGATCGAGCAAGCGCGCTTGCTGCACTCCCCGATCGAGAAGATCCACTACACGCAGATTTTCGGCTGGTCCGGCTTCTTTTTCGCCGCCGTTGAACAGGTTCAGCATGAATCGCTGGATGCGTTCTGCTCGCGCCGCCTGTGACACCGCATTGTTCCGCTCACCCGCCAGACGCGCGGTGAAAAACACAACCAGCCCGACCACCACCGCCAGGGCCCCTGCCGCCACGGCGACCATTTGGCGGTTCCGCTGCACGAATTTCCCCGTTCGATACCTCAGCGAGTCCGGCCGCGCGTCCAGCGGCTCTCCTTTCAGATAGTGGTCGATATCGCGAACCAGAGCTTCTACTGTGCCGTAACGCCGCTGCGGATCCTTGTGCATTGCGGTCAGGCACAACACATCCAGATCCGCCCACGACGCCTTCCGGGACTGCGCCGCGTGCTCCGCTCCGCTTTTGGCTCGAGATGATGGTCTTTCCGGCTCCTGTTCGACAATCATTCGCTCGATCTGCCCGGTCGTCAGGTGCTCCGCGTCAAACGGGAGCGAGCCCGACAGCAGTTCGTAAAGAATGACACCCAGCGCGTAAACGTCGGTGTAAACGCCCGCCTGCTCGCCGCGAATCTGTTCCGGCGCCGCGTATGCAAGAGTCATCAGCCGGAGGCCGGTGCGCGTCCGGTCTGCCTGCCTGTCCTGCTGATCGAGCTGCTTTGCGATACCGAAATCCAGCAGCTTCACGGTTCCGTCCGCCTGCACCAAAATGTTCGATGGCTTGAGGTCCCGGTGAATCACTGCGCGCAAATGTGCGTACTGCACGGCTTCGCAGACTCCGCGAAATGTCCTGAGCCGCTCATCGGCGGTGGGTTGCCGCTCAAAGCAAAATTCGGCCAGCGGCACGCCTTTGACGTATTCCATGGCGAACCAGGGCGTGCCATCGGCAAGGGTATCGGCATCATAGAGCCGCGCGATCGAAGGATGTGTCATCTGGGCCAGCGTGCGCTGCTCGGTGGCGAACCGCTCCTGCCGCGCCGGTGACATCCACGCATCGCGAAGCACCTTGATCGCGGCCACGCTGCTCAGGTCCTCACGCTCCGCCAGATACACCACTCCCATTCCGCCCTCGCCCAACAGTTCTTTCAGTCGGTAGGGTCCGAACGCTTCGGATAGATGTCCGGGCCGCGGCCCCAACATTTGGCTGGCGACTTGCGATACGTCACGGTCGAGCAACGACGAGCCGAGCGCGTCTTCTTCGAGCAGCGCCAGGACTTCCGAAACCAGCTCGCTGTCGCCCGCGGAGGCCGATCGCAGAAATTCCCGGCGTTCGGACTCCGGATGGTCCAGTGCTTCGTGGAACAACTTCTGAATCTGCTCCCAGCGCGTACCGTCCATCGTGCCCTACCGGCAGGAGAACATTATCCGCCTTGCCGCAGTTCATGTGCGAGCCATGCCCGCGCGGCGCGCCAGTCCCGCAGAACGGTGGCTTCGGAAACTGCAAGCAGTTCCGCGGCTTCGTTCACATCCAGGCCGCCGAAAAAGCGGCTTTCCACCATTAGGGCATGACGTGGATTCAGTCGCGCTAACTCTTCCAGCGCCACGTCAAGCTTCAGAATGTCCTGATCGCAGGATGCCGGCTGTCCCAACGCCTCGTCGAAGGTGACGAAGGCTTCGTCGCCACCGCGTTTCTTAGAACTGCGCCGGCGCGCCGACTCCACCAGGAGCTGGCGCATGGCGCGAGCCGCGATCCTCTTGAAATGTAATCTCGAAGTGGCCACGAACGCGGGCGAGTTCGCCAGCCGCAGCCAAGCTTCGTGGACCAAAGCGGTGGGATTGATGGTAGCCGCGGGATGGCTCCGGCGGACCGAAGCCGCCAACCGTCTCAACTCTTCATAAGTCACACTGAACAGATAGTCCAGATCTTCACGGTCGAGCCCTGACTCTCCTTTCAAATTTCCCGCGCCCGTGATGGTTTTGTCTCCCCGTTTTCGCATGGTGTAAGTAAGTTCTGGCCTGTCAGTGCGTCCATTGTCATTATCGCCGACACAGCGAAAGTACTAGTTCATTTGACGACAGGAAAGCCATTCACGAGCGTTTCTGGAGAAATGGCAAGTATGCTACACTAGCGCGGCAGAGGTGAGGTTCTGCGCGCCTGTTCGCTAACCTTTTCTAAACAAAAGATAGGGAGAGTGCTCTCATGAGAACGAAAGTTATCGTCCGGGCTCTGGTCGTTCTGGTGGGAATGACGGCGACATTGAGCGCACAGGATAAGTCAGCCATTCTCAAGAAGTTGCAATCGGAGTACGCCGTCACAAAAACCACCGCGGATCAGACCGACATAGTGACCGCCGGGTCAGTCTTGGTGCTCCAAAAAGACAGGCTGCTTATGGTTGCCACGACAACCAACGGTAACCCTTGCCCGAATACTTATCGCGACGGCAAATTCACGCAGAACGGCGCTTGCCGGGCCAGCGAGAAGTTGAAGAAAATCCCGCTCTTCGGCCACACGTTACCGGGCCAGGAGCAGACGCAGCTCACAACCCGCACGTACGTCGCCGGGGAGAAGTTCTGGGTGACGCGAATCGACTTCAAAGAGGGGAAAGATACCGGCATCGTAATGGATTTTTATACTGACGCCGTCAACGACATTCGCTACCGGACCACCCTCAATATCCCGTTTAAGGGCGCAGTACCTTCAGCCGATGACGCGCTGAAACTTGTGCAGGAAGTGGTAACCGTCCAGCCGGCAGAAGACGACAAGAAACAGGATGCCAAGGGGCAAGGCGGCTCGCAACAGCAACAGCAGCAGGCAGCCGCTCCACAGCAGGCACCCCAACAGGCAGCTGCTCCGCAACCAGCCGAAGCGGCGCCGGCACCGATTGAAGCTCCGCCGCCGCCCCCGGATGCGCCTGTCGCGCCGCCGCCGACCGTGGCCATGGATCAAACCCCCGATCAGGTCACAGCGATTCTGGGACAGCCGCAGAAGAAGGCCAAAATCGGAACCAAAGAAATCTATTTCTATAAAGATGTAAAAGTGACGTTTGTGAACGGCAAAGTGAAGGATATCCAGTAGTTTGAACTTGCATGGAAACCCATGGGGCTGACGGCGAAAGAGGAGGAAGCAGTAAATGAGGACGTTTGCAATTTGCGATGTTTTCTCGACTCGGTATCTGGTCATTGGTCTGGCTGGGTTGCTCTCAGCCGGCTCACTCCTAAGCGCCGATAAACATTCGGCCCCGGCACCGGCGCCCAAGCCGGCGGCATCCGCGCCTAGACCATCGGGCGGGGGAGGCAGCCATCCGGCCAGCTCCGCAAGTCACGGGCCAAGCACTGCCAGCCATGGCCCGACGACGGCGAGTCACGGACCTACAACGAGTACAGCCGGGCACACCACCACAACCTCTACGGCCGGTCATTCCACAACAGCGGCGGGAGGGGCAGGGCACACGACAACGACTACCGGCGGCGCTCATGCGGCGACCACCGGCGGGACGCGTTCGACGACTGGCGGCTCCGCCGCGACCCATACGGGTGGCGCGGCGGCGGGCGGTGGCGCCCGCCCGGCGACCGCCTCAACGCGTGGAACGACCGCGGGTGGCGGTCACGCCGCTCCTGTAGCCAAGGGCCACACGGTCGTGGCCACAAAGACCGGCGGCTCTGTGACAAAGCGCGCGGATGGCAGAGTCGCTTCCGTGCACGATTCCAAAAGGAACATGGACGTGCATCATTCGCTGAGCGGTAATCGCCACGTCGTGCACGAGAGAGCCGATCATAGCCGAGTCGTCGTCGACGGCCGCGGCCGGGGCTACGTGCAAAGGTCGTACTCCTACAACAACACCACGTACGTATCCCGCTCTTACTACTACGGCGGGGTCTACGGCAACTATTACTATGGCAACTACTACTATGGCGGCGTCTATTTGAATCCGTATTACCCCGCTGCGTACTGGGCGCCGGCGTATTACGGGTGGGCCTACAATCCGTGGGTCGCACCGATATCCTACGGATGGGGCTGGGGCGGCAGTCCGTGGTATGGCTACTATGGGGGCTGGTACAATCCATTTCCCGTCTACGCCAGCGCCTCGTTTTGGCTGACCGACTATCTGATCTCACAATCCTTGCAAGCGGCTTACGCGGCGCGGGCGGCGAACGCGGCGGCGGTGAGCAATGCCGCTCCTCTCACGGATGACGTAAAGCAACTCATCGCTGACGAAGTCAAGCGTCAGATTGCTCTCGAGAATGCCGAGGCTAAGACCGGCGCGCCCGATGCCGCATCGAGCAGCATCCAACGAGACCTTACCGACGGCACCGCGCACGTTTTTGTGGCTGGTACCGACCTGGACGTCGTAGATGCAGCGGGGAACGAATGCGCTCTTAGCCAGGGTGATGCCATTCAGCTCACTGGGCAGAATGCTCCGGATGCCGCAGCCGTCAATCTGTCGGTTCTCGCAAGCAAGGGCGGGAAGGAATGTCCCAAGGGCGATGTCGTCTCGGTTAACCTGCAGGACTTGCAGGAAATGCAGAACCACATGCGGCAGACCATCGACCAGGGCATGCAGGATCTCCAGAAGAAGCAGGGCACAGGCGGATTGCCTGCAGCTCCTGCGTCCGCTCAAGGTGCTCCCAAGCAGTCGGCGATTGCCGCCAACGCACCGCCGCCACCTCCGCAAAGCGAGGTGGTTGCCACGCTGAACCAGGAATCGAAGGAAGCCGACGCGGCCGAGAAGGAAGCGGCTGCGGACACAGGTGCAGCGCCTGCTGAGCCGCCAACGGTGGCCCTTGGCCAGTCGCCGGACCAGGTCATCGCGGCACTCGGCCAGCCGAAGAGCATCATGGATCTTGGCGCTAAGAAGATCTACGTGTATAAGGATGCGAAAGTGACCTTCCGCGACGGCAAGGTCGCCGACATTCAGTAGACCGCCGGTTCAAAAACAGCAAATCTGCCGGAGCGGGGCATTGTCCTCGCTCCGGCTTTTTGTTTTTGCGTCCGCATGATGGTTTCCACGGCTGCTTTGCGCAATGCGTAGTGAAAACCCGCACAGGAGCATCGCGCCATGCGCCCAGACTTCAACGAAAGCGGCCGCTTCACGAGCAAAAAGCGGTTTTATCCGCTGGTATGCCTTCTATTCCTGGGGGCGTCGACTTCAAGCGGCCAGTGTTATCTGTTCTCCAGTTCGAAGGCAAACGCATCGCTCCAGGTTCAGATCAACACTTTCCTAAGCAAGCTGGGTCCGATCCCCCTCTCGGGTGGTGGGCGCTCCTACAGCCAAACCTTTCTCGGGACTTACACTCTAAAGGTAGGGAGCTCGGTACAGGTCTCAACGAACAATTTGGGCGGTATCAGCGCCGGATACACAACCACCGGTGGTGAGGATCTAACGACTGTCGCCGTTTTGGTGGCCGAACCGAGCCTGACCAACAACTGGCAGGTCACTCTGCAGGCAAGCGGCGATCTTCTGCCCGGCGGCATTCCCAGCGTGCTTCCCGCGGCTTCGAAGTGGGTGTCGCCGTCCGGCATGGCGCCCGACGATATTGCGGTCCCCGGCAATCCGTCAGTTTTTTATCCGATCGATCAGATCACGAGTTGCGCCGGAGGCACAGGCGGGGGCGGTGGAACCGGCGGCGCCCCCAGCATCTCCATCTCGAACACGGACCTGCAATTCGCCGCAACAGAGGGCGCATTTCCGCCGGCTCAGACGGTCACCATCACCAACGGAAATGGCGGCGGCAACCTGCCATGGATCGCTACGAACATTGTTTCGTGGATCAGCATCACGGAAACCGCTACTACGCTGACGATCACCGTCGATCCGACGGGACTTCTGCCCGGCCCATATAGTGCAGCCATCGTCATCACCTCAGCCGGAGCCGGTAACACGCCGCAGGTCATTAAGGTCAATCTCACCGTGACGGCCAATGCGCCGCCTGTGTTCAAGGGACCAATGGCGTTTAGCACCATGACTCCGTGTCGCGTGGTAGACACGCGAAACGCTGCTGGGCCATTGGGGGGACCGTTCCTGGCAGCCAATTCGTCGCGCAGCTTTGTAATTGCCGCGAGTTCCTGCGGCATTCCTGCCAGCGCCGGCGCCTATTCTCTGAACCTGGCCGTGGTTCCCAAAAAGACCCTGGGATACGTCACATTGTGGCCAACCGGGCAGCCGCAGCCGGAAGTGGCGACATTGACCTCGCTCGACGGGCGCATTCGGTCAAACGCCGCCATTGTGGCCGCAGGCGCGAATGGAGCCATTAGCGTGTTCGCCACCGATGATACCGACGTGATCGTGGACGTGAACGGCTATTTCGACAGCACCAGCGGCGGTGTCGCAACGACGGCATCCACCGGCGCGGCAGCATTTTACCCGGTCACGCCGTGCAGGATTGCCGACACGCGCAATACTGCCGGGCCGCTGGGCGGCCCGCGCCTGATAGCGCAAGGCACGCGAGTTTTCCCTATCCTGCAAAGTACCTGCGGCCTGCCGGCGGGAGCCCTGGCTTACTCGTTGAACTTCGCGGCTGTTCCGAACGGCCCCCTGGGATATCTGACCGCATGGCCCACAGGACAGCCGCAGCCTACGGTGGCGTCACTCAACGCGGTGACCGGCACGGTCACCGCTAATGCCGTGATCGTTCCAGCGGGTGAAGGCGGGCAGATCAGCGTTTTCGCCACGAACAACACCGACCTTGTGATCGACATTGATGGATACTTTGCGGCTCCGGGGCAGGGCGGCCTGTCGTTCTATGCCGCGCCGCCTTGCCGGATCTTCGATTCGCGTCATCCAACGGGTACCCCGCCCTTCAATGGAGAGACGACGGTAAATGTCACGCAGACGCCGTGCGATCTTCCCGCGAGTGCGCGTGCTTATGTGTTCAATGCCACGGTTGTGCCGCCGGGGCCCTTCGGATATCTGGCGATGTGGCCGGAAGGCCAGCCGCTGCCGCTAACTGCGACACTCAATGCATTGGATGGTGCCATCACTTCGAACATGGCCATCGTGCCGACCAACAACGGGCTGATCTCGGTATTCGGGAGCAACCCCACGTATCTGATTTTGGACAATTTCGGTTACTTCGCGCCCTGAGCGCGGTGAGCCAGAAGGCCGTCGCGCCCGCTGACCGCACGATTGCCGGCGATCAGGAAGCGCAGCGGTAAATCCGCGCATTGCCGGATGCCGATGCGCGGAGTGACGCGGATTTCAAAGGACGGCTCGTTCTTCCATTCCCGGACAACGAGTGTTCCCCGCGTTACATCGGCTCCGTTGTGCGCCCGCGTAATACCGAAGGCGAGCGTCAGATTGCCCGGCCCTGACGCGAGTTTCACGACAGAATGCGCGGCCGGCCGGCTGCCTTGCATGCGCCGGATTCCCGCCAGCGGCTCGGCGGCGCGAATCAGCACCGCGCCGGCGGTTCCCTCCGGACCCACAACAAAATTCAGGCACTCATGCATCCCGTAAATGAAGTAAACGTAGGCGTGGCCCGGGGGGCCGAAGATTACGCGAGTTCGTTTGGTGATTCCGCGGGCAGAGTGCGACGCCAGATCGTCACCGCCCAGGTAGGCTTCAGTTTCAACGATTGTCCCCGCCCGGTGGCCGTGCACCAGAATTTTGCCGAGCAGATCCCGGGCTACGGTGACCGTATCGCGGTCGTAAAAAGAACGCGGCAAAATACGGCTTCCGGCCGCGATCTCGGCCCAGTTCATGAGCTACCATCATCGCGCAACCGCACCGGAATGGAAGCGCAGTTATGCCTCGGCGAACAGGGGAATGCGGCGCTCGACCGCGTTGAGGAGGTCATCCATGGCGAACGGCTTAGGGAGGATCTGCGTTCCGGCCGGCAATTCCCGCGCGATAACGGAATCGGGCGATCCCGACATGTAAACGACATGCAGATCCGGCCAGAGTTCCTTGAGAGCGCGGCCCAGCTCGGCTCCGTTTATGCTGGGCATGGCAAGGTCCGTGATTACGAGGTCGATGGCGCCTTTCCATTGCATGGTGATCAGAAGGGCCTCCATGCCGCTGTCGGCTTCCAGAATACGGTACCCGTCGCGTTCCAGGGAAAGCCGGCAGAAGGCGCGTACGAGGTCGTCATCATCGACCAGAAGAACGGTGGCTCGATCCGCGTTTGTTGAAAACATTAGACTTTCTCCTTTCGGAACGCATTCGAGGGTAATAATTCGCCCTACACTTACTAATGCGGCAAATCGAGCTAAATTTTTCATAAATCTTTCGGCGACTACTGCGAGAGGCTGGCTATCTTCCGGATAATGCCGGAGCGCTGGATCTGTTCCTCGTCGACCAGGGGTCTCCGGGCTTCGATTTCGCGGTAGCGGTCGAGCGCCGCGCGGGCCGCTCGCGCGGCACCCGGGGAATCGCCGGCGGCCGAGTAGCAATCGGCCAGTCTTGCGTACAGCGCGGGCTGCTCGTTCAGGACCGACTCGTCCTTCGGATCGCGTTGATGCTCGGACTCGAAGATGCCGATGGCGCTCGAGAGATCGGCAATTGCCTCGTTCCATTTCTTCTGCCGCTCGAAGGCGCTGGCGCGACCGGAATCGATCTCGGCCCGGCGGCGAAGGTTGCGGTTGAGCCCGGGATTGAGCTTCTCGGAGGATTCCAGATAGGCCGCGGCTTTCTGGAAATGCTCCAGCGCCTCGTCTACCCGTCCTGCCTCGACCAGCGCGATGCCGAGCCGGTGGTGCGCTTGCATGCCGGCATCCATATTGGCGAAAGCCCGGGCGCCGTCGCTGTTCAAACGCTCTGCAGCGTCCACCACTTTGCGGAAGGTGGCGACGGCAATTTCTGTCTGATGCTGTTTCAAAAGAAGATCACCCAGGCCGGTCCGCGCGGTAACGACATCCATCAATGCCAGATTGTTATTGGGATCGGCCGCGACCATATTGTCTGCGATACCGGCGGCGGCCTCCAATGTGGCGTTGGCTTCGCCGGGCCGAGCGAACTCGGCACCGGTAGAGCTGCGAAATACACGGCCCAGGATCATGTATGTAATGAACAACTTGCGCGATGCGGTGAGATCGTTGGCACCTGCGGCGGCGGCGCGCTTGTCGATGGCGAGGGCGATGCGCAAGTGATCGAGCGCCTCGCGGTTACGGCCCATGCGGCTGAGGATATCGCCCAGCTTCGTGTGTGCCACGCTCAGCCCCCGCTGCTCCCCCGCAGGTTCACGACCCTCGTGCGCCAGTTGCTCAGAGAGAGCCAGCATTTTTTCAAAGGGCTCGATGGCTTCGGAGTGGGAAGCGACCTTGATCTTGAGATCCCCCAAAGTGCCGTAGGCGCGAGCCATGGCGTCGCGCACGGTGTATTCAGTTGAGCCCTCGCCCAGCGATACGGCATCACGTAAAGCGGCCTCGCCATTTTTCAGATCTCCCTGCTGCGTCAGAACTTGGGCGATCCGCACTTTTCCGTGGATCCGGTCGGCCAGGAATGCAGGCGAGAGATCGGCGATGCTCTCGCGAATGGCAAGGGCTTTCCGATAGCTGGCCAGTGCGCCGTTGAGATCGCCGAGGTTCGCATAATAGGGGTTGCCTTGCACATCGCCGAGACGGTCATATCCACGGGCGATCTCTTCCGATAGATCGCGATTGCCTGCTGCCTCGCGTGCCAGCGAATCGTAAAACTGCAGGCCGGTCTGGACGACCATTTTGCGGGCGGGAGTGGAACCGGGCAGTTTGGCGATGGCATCGTGGAAATCAACGAGAAATTTGCCGGATAGCTGCCGGACCTGCTCGAATCGCTGGTCCGCGAGCCTGCGCTGAGCGTCCGCGCTGGATCGCTGGCGCTCAGCTTCCTGCCGTTGGTTGAGAGCATCGGCGGCTTCGCGTTCGGCTTCGCGCCGGCTGGCCTGGGCACGCTGGCTTTCGGTTTCCGCGCGTGCGCGCTCACGGTCGGCCGTGAGACGCTGGGTCTCGGCCAACTGCCGGGCGGCTTCGGCCTGCCGCGCTTCGCGAATGGAAACGATAACCCCCGCCACCAGGCTTCCGAAAACGACTGCTGTCGCTAGGATGGCAAGGCGGTTCCGCCGCATGAATTTGCCGCTGCGGTACGCAACCGAGTCCTGCCGCGCCATAACGGGCCGGCCGCTCAAATAACGGTTGATGTCGGCCGAAAGCTGTTCCGCGGACTGGTAACGGCGCTCGCATTCCTTATGCATCGCCATCAGCACAATGTTGTCGAGATCGCGATTCAGTCCGCGGGCCACGAAGCTGGGGCGAACGGGCTCAGTTTGACAGACAATGCGGTCGATCTCAGCGGGCGTGTGCGTGTCCATCCGCTGCGCGCGCGAGTCGGTGAGCAGCTCGTACAGAATGGCGCCAAGGGAGTACACGTCACTGGCCGTGGTGACGGGAAATCCGCGGACCTGTTCCGGGCTGGCGTATTCGGGCGTTAACGCGCCCATCCCCTGAATGGCGGCGGTCAAACCGGGGTCGGCTTCGCCGTCCAGCAGTTTGGCGATCCCGAAATCCAGCAGCTTGGGAATCCCCCCGGCCGTCACCAGAATGTTGCGGGGCTTGAGATCGCGATGCACCACCAGGCTGGCGTGCGCGTGCGAGACGGCTTCGCACACGCGCAGGAACAGCCGCAAACGGGATTCCATATCAAGCTTTTGAGTCCGGCAATAGACGTCGATGGGCTCGCCCTCGACCCTTTCCATAACGAAGAAAGGCCGGCCGTCCGGTGTCGTGCCGCCGTCGATCAGGCGCGCGATGTAGGGGTGTTCCAGACCGGCGAGAATCTGGCGCTCGTGGCGGAACCGGCGCAATACGGCATCTGTGTCCATGCCGCGCTTGACTACCTTGAGGGCCACCTGTTTGTCGTATTGGTCGTCCGCGCGCTCCGCCAGGTAGACGGCGCCCATGCCGCCATGGCCGATTTCGCGAACCACACGATAGGCACCCAGGCGTGCGCCGAGGAGCGCGGGACCTTCGAGCAGCGAACCGGCTTCCATCTCGATCGCCGTGTCGAGCGATAGCCCTTGCGTGCTGTCGGCACGCAGCAGGGATTCTACTTCGGCCCGCAATTCGCTGTTCCCCCCGCAGGCGCGTGCCAGGTAAGCCGTGCGATCGCGCTCCGGGAGATCCACAGCCGCGAGGAAGATTTCTTGGACCTGATCCCAATTGACGCCTGACATGGTCCTATGCGCCTGTGGCCAATCAGCTCGCGTCGCCGGCGGCCGGCGCGGCTCCGGACCTGTCCAGTTCGCGCTGCAGCCATGCCTGCGCCACCCGGAGATGCCGCCGGATCTCGGTGACTTGCATACCCGTCGCCTCGGCTGATTCTTCAGCCGTGAGCCCGCCGAAGAAGCGCATTTCGATCAGGCGCGCCTTGAGGGCGTCTTTTCGCCCCAGTTCTTGGAGTGCGTCATCAATGGCGATGAGGATGGATGGACGATCCACGGGGATTTCACCCGCCTGCTCCAGCGAAAATTTCATCCCGCCTGAACCACGCTTGGCGGCGTTGCGGGTACGGGCGTGATCGATAAGAATCTGCCGCATGACCTGTGCCGCGACAGCCATGAAATGCGCACGGCTCTGGTAGTCCGGCTGATCCTGCTTCAGCAGCCGCGCGTAGGCTTCGTGAACCAGGGCCGTCGGCTGGAGCGTGTGGCCCGGGCGCTCATTCCTGAGATACCCCCCCGCCAGTTTCTGTAGTTCCGTGTATACCAGCGGCATGAGCCGGTCGAGAGCCTGCTTGTCGCCCCCTGCAAACTGGCGCAGGAAAACCGTGACGGATTCTTCCCCCGGCATGGGTATTCTGGGATCTCATTGTATATCAGCGCTCCCGTGGATTCTCGCGCGCGGGCGCTATTGCGACCTCGCCCGGCACCGAGTCGAATGGATACCTTGAGTGGGGGTGTTCCGCGACAAAGCATTAGTTCTGCTGGACGACCGCCGTCTTCATCGGCCCGAGGATGTTCAATAGATCCGCCTTCTCTTTTTCCGGAACATGAAATTTGTCGAGCGTGGCCACCAGGTCCTCCACTACGGCGCTGAAGGCCTCTTCCGTGATGCCGCGTCCCTTGTGTGCCGCAGTAATGTCCGCGCCTTCGTACCGGCACGGTCCCCCGGTCCCTTGGCAGAGAAAGTCGGCCAGTTTGGCCTTGTATGCAGCTGCCATCTCGGGACTCGACCCGGCGTGCGCAAACCACTTGTTCACACGCGTGTCGGCGAGGATTCGCGTGACAAGATCGTCGACGACGGCGTGTATCGCTGGCATTCCGCCCAGCCGGTCATAGAGGCTGGCGTGGGTTTCGGCGGCTGCGCTCCCGAAACCCGCGATTGCCGCTAATCCAGCGGCTAACGCCATTCGTTTCCAACTCTTCACTGTTTTCCTCCCGTCGTTTTTTCAAGTTTCTGCCAAAGTTCGTTTGCCGCCACGCGCCACGGATGAAACGGGTCGAGCGCGGATTCGAATACCGCAAGCGCTCTTGTCTCTAACTCGCGGGCCTCGCCGGTCCGGCCGAGTTCGACGAGCATGGAAGCATAATTGTGGAGCGTGAGTGCGGTATCGGGATGTCCGACGCCGAGCAGTTTGCCTTTCATCACAGCGGCCCGGCGATAGAGCGATTCCGCGGTTGACGCGTCTCCCTGCGCCCAGCGGGCCGCCGCCAGGTTGTTCAGGTTGAGCGCGATCTGCAGGTGTTCGCCGCCGAAATGGTCCGAAAACCGGGCAAGGGATTCCAGGTAGATGGCTTCCGCTTCGGAGTGCCGGCCGAGGCCGTCGAGCACGGCCGCATAGGCGCAGGCGTCCGCGAGGGTTTCGGGATGATTCTCGCCCAGCAGGTCGCGCCGGATCTCCCAGGCGCGGCGCGCGGGTCCTTCGGCCTTCGCAAATTCACCTCGAACCAGCGCCAGACCGCCCAGATTGTGATGCAACGTGGCGGCTGCAGCCGAGTCTTCAGCCACGAGTGCCAGTGCCCGGCCGTAGAACTGCTCGGCTCGCGTGAACTTACCGGTGTATTTCGAGAGCACGCCAAGGGCGTTCAACGCGGCGGCCAGGTTGCACTTGGTGCGCTCCGCATGTTCCAGCGCCAGTTGCAGCCAGGTTTCGGCTTCCCGATAGCGTCCCGCCGTATGCAGTGCGGTGCCGAGCTGAATGAGCGCGTCGGCGCGGATTTCGTCCGCCTCCGGACCTTGGCAGCGGTCGCCGAGGTGTTCCATGATCTCCCAGGCACGCCGTGCATAAGTTGAGGCTTCCAGGCACCGGCCTTGAGCCTCCGCGATTTCCGAAAGCAGGTTCGATATGTTGGCGACATCCGGGTTCAGAACGCCTTCCTGGTTCTCAAAAGCCGCAAGTGCCTGCAAGGCCGCCTGCTCGGCTTCAGCCCACTGCGCACGCGCGCAAGCCGCGGAGGCGTGCTCGTGGAGTTCGGCAGCATTTTCAAGAGAGCAATCGTAAGTTTCTGTCATTTCAGGACTTCGTTGTGATTCATGGCGAGGCGCACGGGTTTGATGCGCGTCTTCAAAACGCTGGATTCCCGGCTTTCCACCGGGATTGGTGTCGGGGTTGAATCGCCTGTTGCTGTGGCTCGTCCGTTCATTTGTTTGACTTGCAGGGCAAATTGCCCTCAGTCAGTAAGGCGCAGAACGGGCGCAAATTTTGCGAGGAACGATGAATTCCTTACATCGTCTTGAAGTTTTTGTTCAGCGGGGCGTTATTCCGCGGCCCAGGCAAGACCGTCGACGCTCTTGCCGGCAGCGATCAGCCGGTTTACCTTCCAGTCGGTCAGACTGATCTCCGCTACCTGCCCGCTGACATCGCACGAGACATAGGCGACTTTATTGTCAGGGCGAACCAGGACTTCCTGCGGAATTTTCGGAACGTCGATCACGTGAGCCACTTTCATGGTTTGCAGATCGACCACTGCGGCCTGATTGGTCTTCTGGATCGCCGCGACCAGCCAGCGGCCATCAGGTGAGAGAGCCGTCCCATAGGCCGAGCCGGGTAAGTCCACCCACTGCTTCACCTTGTTGCCGGCCGTGTCGATGACCGCGAGACGCGGAGCGGTCTGGTCGGCAGTGAACACCCAGCGGTCGTCATTCGAGATGGAAATCCGCTGTGTGATCTTGGAGACGGGGATGATCGTCACGGTTTTTCTGGCGTCAAGGTCGAGCACGGAGACCGTGCCCGGACCAACATTGGCTGTGTAGCCGCGCTTGCCGTCATGCGAGATCACGAGCATGTGCGATTCCGGCTGACCCGTGGGCACGGACCCGACGATTTTGAGGGTCTTTGGATCGATGATCGAAACCGTCTGATTCAGCTCGGTCGTGACGTAGAGCATCCCGTTCTTCGGCCCGAATAGAGGGCAATGCGGGCGGACACCTTTGCCGAAATCCAGATTGCCCGTAACCTTCCGCGCGGCGATGTCGATTGCCACCATGTTGGTGCCATCGCTACCCGGCTTCCCCACGCCGGAATCGCCGTAAATCGGCACATAGGCGGTGCGGCCATCGGGCGAGGCGATCAATTCGTGTCCAGTGACGCCGCCTTCGGGAACCGTCGCGAGTTGCCGCCCGGCGTCGGGATCGATGATGCCCATGGTGTGATCGCCCTTATTGGCGACGATCAGCAAACCTTTGGTCGAGGGCGATGTACCGAAGAACGGCACCGCCGCCAGGATAACGGCAGCCGGCAACACACTTGTGATGCGAATCACGGAAGGCCTCCACGAACGTCGAAGCGTTCTGTTTGTCGATTATACAGCGCGGCGTTACTTTGGCACGGAAACGGTAATGTTGCGAAACTTCAGGCCGCCCGTGTGGTCGCCCTGAATGTAGAACGGACCGGGTTCGCCTTCATTAGCATCGAGCGCGCCGCCGGTGATGCCTTCGATTTCCTTACGATCGATCACCGTGGTGCCATTGTGAGCGACGGTCACTGTGCGACCAACCAGCGTCACATCAAATGCTTCCCACTGGCCGGGAGCACGTGCAAGCTCGGGCTGCGGCGCGATGCGTCCATAGATTGATCCGATGCGTCGTTCGGGAGGGTTATCGCTGAGGGGCTCGTATTCGATCTGCACCTCGTACCGGCCGCGTAAGTAGAATCCGCTGTTACCCTTCTCCGGACAATTCACTTCGTAGTGAACTTTGAAATCGTCAAACTTGCGCGTGGTGCGTAGGTTCGTGCCATGTGCTGTATTCACCAGCAGGCCATCTGCAACGGTCCAATGGTTGCGCGATTTGTCGCCGAGCGGCTCCCAGCCGGTCAGGTCTTTGCCATTGAAGAGTGGCTCAGGGTTGCTCCAGGCCTTGGGGGGATCGCGTTTCAGCTCCGGTGCGCGCACGCCTGTGATCGGCGTGGAATTGGCTCCCCGCTTCATTGTGCCCGTTAACTTGTCACCGGCGGCATCCAACTCCCACGACAAATTCGAGGAAAGCCCCAGGCTCATGTGCGAGCCTTCAATTTTGACGTTCTTTACTTCGAAAACATTGCCTCCGGTCGGCTGATACCAGACTTCCACCTTGCCGCCTTTTTCACTCACCCCGATCCAACTGGCGCGATTGTTGCCCAGCGTGAAATCCCAGCGGGCCAGAAAAGGATTGCCGCTCTGTGCAAAAACAATGGCATACATACACGCGCTCGCCACACTGACCATCAATTTCTTCATGTCAGCAGTCTATTACAGAACGGGTGGGAAAATTAGACCGAGACTCGGCCCATTACCGGATCGCTGATCCCGTCCTTGCCGGTCTCCACGCGGCCGGCAAAGCGGCGAAGGAAGCGGTCTGCCCCCACGATCGTCACGCTCAAGTCGTACCATCGCTGGCTGCGGATCAACGGAAACGCCAGGATCTGGCTGTCGCCCCTGTCGAGCCGGATGGTGTAATCGCCGGTCTGATGACCGTGATCCTTGACTCGCAAAGTCAAAAGCCGGTCGCAGCTGTTACGGCACTGAAGCTCGATGCCGCCCGTTAGGCAGTTACCGTCGCGTGCATATTCCAACTGAAGCGCCGCGTGCGGGTCCTCGCGATCGCCCGCGAACTCACGCAGAAATCCGTTCGGTCCACAAACGCACAAGTGATAAGCCTGCTTTTCGAAGCCTGCCAGATCCCAGGAGTCCGTCAGACCGTCTCCGGCGCTGACCGCATAGGCGCGCGACCGCAGCCTCATCTGACCGCGGTACACTCCTGGCGTATAGACATGAAACGGGGCACCCCCCGCCATCTTGCCGAACTGCGAGTTGCGGGCTTCGAGCACGAACTCGAACCGTTTGCGGTCCGCGCTGATCGCGCCATTCGCCGCTAGCTCGTAGGGCAGCGCGGCGGACGGACGCACGCCGGGTTCCTGTTGCGGCATCCAGTCTACTTTTGTCCGGTCTTCTTTGACCAGGCCTACGTCTACGGCGGACAGTTTGCGATACCCGGAGGGAACACGCGCAAACTGCGCCCGGTGCACCTGCTCGAAAAACGCATTTCTTTGGGGAAACGGCACCGCGGCCGCACTGCCGTCAAAGGGTCGGAACGTGGAGCTGAGATCACCGCAGACCGTTCGCCGCCACGCCGTGATATTGGGCTCGCGTATCTCACGTCCTGTCTGCCGGCTCGCAACTCGCTCGAGAAGCTGAATTACCGAAGTGTGATCGAAAACCTGCGAACACACAAAGCCGCCCCGGCTCCACGGAGACGCGATGATCATCGGGACGCGAAAGCCCAGACCGAGCGGGCCGCCGCGTGCATCGCTCGGCGCATTACGCTTGAGATCCAGTTCGAGCGTTAGATACTCGACGGCGGGATCGATTCCAGCGGATGTTTTGCCCGATTCCGGGTTGGCGGGATCAGGCGCCACGAACGGCGGCACGTGATCGAAGTAGCCGTCGTTCTCGTCGTAGGTCAGGACGAAGATAGTCTTGCGCCAGACTTCCGGATTCTTCGTCAGAATGTTCAGTGTCTCGGCGATGTACCAGGCGCCGTACCAGGCCGAGCTCGGATGATCCGAGACCCGCTCCGGCGGTACGAGCCACGACACAGCCGGCAATTTTCCACTTTCGACATCTTTGCGAAAACGATAGAAAAGATCGCCTTTAGGAATAGCCATTTCGCGCGCTTCGCTGCCATCGCGATAGCGTAGCGTGGCAAGCTGCCTGTAATCGAGATCTTCTTCGTTGGTTGTGAACGCTCTTTCGTGCAAATTCCTCTCACGTGCCGTCAAACGCGCGTAGGCTTCCATCGTGCTCTTTTGCCGCTCAGCGTTCGCATATCGAAGATACCGTTCCCGTTCGGCCAGCTTCTCTTTCGGCGCACCCTGCGCTCGTAGTGTTTCGATCTCGCCCGGCAGCTTCGCGGCCATTTGCTCCATAAAGGCGGCGTGCGGCTTGCGGAATTCGACGTGATACTGGTCGAACCATTCGAGTGGATTGTCGCTGAAATTCGCCAGCCACGCGTCGTGCTCGCCTTCCAGGCCCGAGGGCGCGCTCAATTCGTTCTGATAGACCCGCCACGACACGCCCGCGTCTTCCAGGCGCTCGGGAAAGGTTTTCCAGTTCACCGTCGAGCCGTAGTCGACATCCGAGTTGCGTACGTTCGCCACGCATTTCGCGTCCTGCCGCTCGCGGATCGTTCCCGTCCACAAGTGCAGGCGATTGGGCGTTGTTCCCGTTAAGGTCGAACAGAAGTTCTGGTCGCAAATGGTGAAGGCATCGGCCAGAGCGTAATAGAACGGAATGTCTTCCCGTTCGTAATAGCCCATGGTGAACGGCATGCCCGCGCACTCTTTCGCGTCGGAGACCTTGGCGTCGAGCCAGCCGTCATGATTGCCGTGATTGCGTGCGTCGCTCTGGTCGCTCCAAGAGTGCGGCAGCGATCCCAGCCAGGTTGCCTTCGTATTTTTGATATCCAGCCGGAACGGAGCGTACGTCTCGCCCGCGGAGTTGGTCTGGAGCCACACCGGCTTTCGGTCCGGCAGCGTCACCGCCCGCGGATCATTAAACCCGCGTACTCCGCGCAACATGCCGAATGAGTGATCGAACGAGCGGTTCTCCTGCATCAGGATGACGACGTGCTCAGCGTCCAGGAACGAGCTGCCCTTCGGCGGATCGATGGCTGATGCCCGTTCAATCGAACTCAGCAGCGTGCCCAATGCCCGCGCTCCGCCGGCGAAAGCGGCTTGGCGAAAGAAATCCCGTCGCGTACCCATCTCCGCGATTATCACAAAACACGGTTACGGATCGGCAACAAAGGCAAAATGCTAAAATCCAGCCCATGCGCCGCCGTGACGCTTTGAAACTGGCCACGCTCCTGGTGGACGTGGCCTATCCCGTTGTCCGTACTAAGGCTGCCTCGCCCAAACGCGTGATCGTTGGGGGCGGCGGTTTGGCGGGACTCACGTGTGCTTACGAATTGATGCAGCGCGGCCATGAAGTAACCGTCCTCGAAGCCTCGAACACGACTGGCGGTCATGTAAGGACCATTCGTGACGGTCTTGCCGACGGCCTTTATGTCGACGCGGGCGCCCAGCATTTCACCAAGCCGGGCTACGACCTGTATTGGAAGTACGTGGAAGAGTTTCACCTCACCGCGCTCCGCTATCCACATCTGGATAAGCTGCTCCAGTGGTTCGGTGGCCGCATGTTTACCGAAGAGCAGCTTCGCGATCCGAAGATTCTCGCCAGCTTCGGGTTTAATGCGCGTGAGGTCAATTTCCTTAGCCAGCACGAGTGGTGGGAGCTTCCCAAACTCTATTTCCGCCCTTACATCGACAGCTTTCACGATGAGTATCAGCCCTTCGGCATCGGGCTGGACCACCTCGATTCTGTCTCGGTCGCGGAGTTGTTGAAAAAAGACGGGGCTTCGAGTGCCGCCATCGATTGGGTTGGCGATGCTGAAAACTCGGCGCTGCACGTGATTTGGAAAGCGGCGATCCTGCACCGGCGCGGCGTGCCGCTCTGGCCGCGCGAAGTCTATAGGCTGCAAGGCGGCAACCACAAGCTGCCCGAAGCTTTCGCGGAACGGCTCGGGAATCGTGTGCGCAAAAACTGCCCCATCACCGCAATTGAACACGGCGGCACCGGAGCGCGCGTGACGTACCGGGAAGATGGCCGCGAGAAAGCGCTCGACGCCGACTACCTGGTCTGCTGCATGTCCGCCGTCATGCTGCGCCAAATCCCCGTGAAGCCGGCGTGGCCGGAGTTGAAACAATTCGCAATCTACAATATGCCCTACACCGTCGAATCCCGGCCCATCTTCCAGTCGCGCACCAAGTTCTGGAAAAAGGATGGGCTCAGCCCCAGCATGGATTTCCACGACCGCTTGTTCGATTCCGTTTGGGCGACGGGCGACGAAGTGCCGACGGAGCGCGGATTACTGATCGGCACGGCGCAGGGCAGCGTCACTTCCAGGCAAGCCCTTTCCGTGTACCGGCGCTACTATCCCGGCAAGTCGGAAGATATCGAGTACGCTGCCGTTGTCGATTGGTCGCGCGACCCTTGGGCTATGACGTGCGAAGCGCAAAATTATCGCCCCGGCGAGCTGGGCAAGTTCTGGCCTGCCGCCATCGATCCCGTCGGCCGCGTCCATTTCGCCGGGGCGTATTGCGACAACATGAGCTGGGGCCAGGAAGCCGCTACCCGCTCCGGCAACCGTGTGGCGCGCGCCATTCACGAAGCCTGAGCGTCTGGCTCAGTCCAGCACCGCGATTCGCGCATTGCGGTAAATCAGTTGTTCGCCGTCTTCGCTCAGTTCCTGGAAGCCGATGTGCCCTCGGTGTGGGCGCTGCGCCAGCGGCAGCACCGGCTCTTTCCAGTCTTCGTGCGGAATCACCTTCTGTGTTACCGTATCCAGATTTACATCCTGGATCAGCACCTTGTTAAGCCAGATCTTGAGCACAGAGCCGCGCACATCGATCTTGTAATGGTTCCACTCGCCTGGATTGTAGACCTGCTTCATTGGGGGAATAATTTTGTAGATCGCTCCCGTCAGTTGATCGGACCCGCCGTAGCGGTAGAGCGAGAATTCGTACCGCGGATCCGTGATCTGAATCTCCATCCCGTTGTACGATGGACGTCCGTAGAGCGGAGCGCGCAGCGCGACGCCGCCATTCCCCGTGGCGCCGCCGTTGATGAATTTGAAATCCACCTCGAGAATGAAATCGCCGTACTCACGCTCGCTCAGCAGCCAGGTTCCCACCCATTTTCTGGTCGGTGACTTGCCTCCGTACAGCAGGCCATCCCGCACCTCCCAAACCGTGGGAAACTCCGGCGCATCTTTGACGTTCTCCCATGTGCGCACCGTCCAGCCCTTGGTGACCGGACCGTCTTCGGGAAACAGATCCGTGAATTTCGGCGCGGAATCGGCCGCACAGATCGCCAGAGGCGCGAATCCGAGAAACAAAACCCACGACTTTCGTCTCATGATGGGATGAGTATATACACCTGCGGGCAAAAATGCTTCCGGCGCATTTTGCGGCAGCGATCCGATCCGATGCGATCATATGCATGGCTTTGTAGGAGCGGCTGTCGCGGAAGCTCTCCCTCCTCCGGGTGCGCGCGATAATTGAGGAACATTCACATGGAAATCAAACGAGCCGGTTCGCAAGCTTCCGCCAGAGGACCGTCGGACTGGTTCACCGGTACGGTACGCATTGATCCCCTATTTCAGGCTCCGGATCCGGCCATGGTGCAAGCAGCCAGCGTGACCTTCGAGCCCCGTGCACGTACTGCGTGGCATACGCATCCGCTCGGTCAAACCCTGATTATCACCTCCGGCTGCGGATGGGCGCAGCGATGGGGTGCGCCTGTCGAAGAAGTCCGCCCCGGTGACGTCGTGTGGTTCGCTCCCGGTGAGAAACACTGGCACGGAGCCACGCCCGCCACCGCTATGACCCACATCGCCATCCAGGAGAAGCTGGACGGCAAAGTGGTCGAATGGATGGAGCATGTCACGGAGGAACAATACCGAAGGTGAGCCGGAGCAGGCGGTTCTCGGCGGGATGTGCAGATCTGTTTTTAGGGCGTGAGGTCTATAATGCAGCCGACGAGTCGTATCGTACCGTGCCTCCTGTGTTTGGTCTTCGTAACGGCCCGGAGACATCCGTGCTCGAGCAATTCCTGCGCTACGCGGCCGATCCGGTCAATGGCATCTGGCTCGACACCGTGGACGCGGTTGCCCGTTACATTCAAGCCCACCGCCGCCACTGACGCGCGCGCACGCAAGCCGAAATCCGGCGCTAACTTCAATAACGTAATCTAGCCGAATGCAATCTACCCCGCTGAACCTGCTACCTCCGCTGCACCGCACTCCGTGTGTCCACAGTTGCAAGCAATCGACATCCGGCTCCCCGAGCTTTCGCAGTATGGGCTGCAATATTTGCTGCCCTTCGCCACTGGGCAACTGCAGCCGGGATGAGCGCATTTCTGGACGTTCTTTTCAGGCATGGCCTTCCCCCCCTTGCACTAGTGGGTAGCACCGGCGGGAAGCGAACGCAATCATCCAAGGTACTTTCGTTCACGGTTCCAGTTCAATAAGCTAGGATCATCGACGTTTCGTACTCGGAAATCCATGCTCACCCGGGCCGGACCGAACCGGATCTGCGCTTGCTAACCGGGGCAGAGGTCAAAAATACCTGGCAACCCTAAAGCGCTAGTTGAAGATATCGATAGACTCGGGATCGATGGCTCTCCGGGCGATTCTGACGAAATCTGCCAGTGGGCAGTCAAACGTTGCGTTGCTCGTGCTACAGCCCGGGATAAACACCGGGGCGACCGCCGGAGGAGCGGCGAGTGTCAGAGGCGTCTGATCGCGAAGCTGGTCCATAGTCGGCGAGATGTAGGAAGTGCGAACAACGTACTCGCCCGAGCTCTGTGACTGCCGAAGCTCGAAGACGAGGGCGCCGTCGGGAGCGGCAGTGTCCGGCGGATAAGTGGGTATTGACCAATCAAGATGGAACAGACCGGCGACTCCGGTGATGTTGGTGTTCGACCCGATCAATATGATCAGCTTGGTTGACGGACTTCCCAGTGCTCCGCCCATGGCGTTCCCTGTAGCTGACTGCACCATGGACCGAACGATATGCGATGCCAGATTCGAGCTTTGCACACGCGCCAGATATGGCGTGCGGAATTCCAAATCAAGGGTCAGATTGTATAACCGCGTGACTTGGCTGACGTCCGCTTCAGTCAACTGACCCCAACCAACCTCTGACATGGGCAGCGCGTCTGCGTATTCCATAAAAAAAGGATCGATGGCGCCGGTCACTTCTGCCAGCCCGCCGAGATTGACGGGCAGTGTCGAATTCCCGGCCGTCGCTGTTATGGGAAGAGTCGTGACGTCGATCTTGCCTGACGGGGGCGCGGGCGCGGGAGTTTGGCCGGCTGGATAGTGGAAAAGGATTGCGCGCGTGAGAGCAAGCTCCGGAGCATAAGCCGAGCTTAAGGATTGGGGATTGCCGCCGAGGCGCCCGTTGACCGCCGCAACTGCCATCTGCCCGTCGAGCTGTGCGACACCTGCATCAACCGGGTCGAATATAGGGTCCTTGCCCGGCGCGGTGTAGGAATTGATCTTGACCGTGGCGGCCGGCAGCAGGCCGGCAACAAAGGCTTGCGCGGTCTGCACGATCAGGGGTGCATCATTTGCTCGAACGTAAACCAATCCGGAGTCGGTCGAATCATTGCCCGTCAGCAGTCCCTCGCGCATGAGCCAGAGACGCATGTAGCCGCCGAATAAGGTCTCATTCTTCCGGCCGTTTGGCGTCAGGGCGGATATCCCTGAAACCGCGAATTGCGGGAACGGAAGCGCGGAAAAAGCGTTGAGGGCGGTGTTAGGCAGGATAGGTGTGCGCACACCGTGACGCCCGAAAATGATTACTTGCTTGAGCTGAGTGCTATCCGCGCTCTGGGCAGTCAGTAGCCTTACACACAAGAAAGCTGCTGTGGCCAGCCGGAACAGGAGTGTCTGCATATCTTGTCAGTGGAAGATGCACCAGGTTTTTCTTAACTTGTCTTGGGTCGGGTATCCCGCCCCAGGGTCACAATGGTCTGAACGCCACGAACCCGGTGGTGTTCTTCAGGCGGTTGCGACCACTTCCGATCTCGTGGGTGGACGGTGTCCGGAACCTGCCGGAAACTTTAAGACGAGATGCGTGCCGGGTCCGGGCTGCTGCGTGAGCGATCCGTCGAGTTGCTTCGCTAAAATAGCAACAATATGCGATCCCACCGAGCGCTCGTTGGTGCGTTGCAATCGACCCCGGGCGCCTACTCCGTTGTCGCCCACCGCTAGCTCCAGCTCCTCAGGTGCCGATTGTCGGAATGTAATCTGTATCTTTGCATTCGCTTGCTGCTCGGAGAACGCGTGCTTAAAAGCATTTACCATCAGTTCGTTAAGGATCAGCGCACAAGGCACCGCGCGGTGGATACTGATGTCGATCGATTCCGCTTCTACCGACGTTTCGATACCCCGGTCGGCCGCCCCAAACGCATTCTTGAGGTCCTGGACCAGTTGTTGAATGTAATTCGCGAAATTGATGCGATCGAAGTGTTCTGAACTGTAAAGCTGTTCATGAATCAAGGCGATGGATTGTACCCTCTGCTGGCTTTCTTCGAGTGCCTGCCGGGCTTCACCGCTTTCCTTTGCGTACGTGTTCATATTGAGCAGGCTGCAAATCACCGCGAGATTGTTCTTGACCCGGTGGTGCACTTCCTGGAGCAGAACGGTTTTCTCTTTCAACGCGGACTCTAGATTGTGCAGCGTTTCGTGAAAGGCTTCCTGTGACTTGTTGCGATCCGTAACATCGCGGTTGATCTCCAGGATTCCTAGGATAGAGCCATTAGCGCTGCGCTGGACGACTTGCCGGCTTTCCACGATGATTTCGCATCCGTTCTTTTGTCGATGACGGAGTTCGCCATCCCATCTCCCCGAATTTCGGAGCTGCTCGTCAATTTCAGCGGTGGATACACTCGAGCGAGTTTGTAAGAAACTGTGTGTTACCTGACCGATGGCTTCGGAGGCCGGCCAGCCATAAATCTCCTGAGCGCCTTCATTCCATGCCTTAATCACTCGATTGGCGTCCATCGCAATGATGGCATCATGGGAGAAGTTGACCAGGTCCGCTTGAAGCTGCAGACGGTCCCGTTGCGATCTCAATTCCGTCTCCATCTGCTTGCGCTCCGTGATGTCTTCCGCGCAAACCAGCACCCTCTTGTTCTCTAGCTGCATCCGCGTAACGGAAATTAGCAAACATCGGATTTCTTCACGGCCTTCGATCGAAACGGGCAGCCATTCTTCGATGTTGTTGTGCTGGATGCCCGTGCGGAGGGTATCCAATACTGCCAGGCGAACAGCGCATTCACCACAGGAAACTCCGCGCCCGCACAGTCCCGGTCCTTCGAGGGCATTTAAACATCCAATGCTCGCAATCGGGCAGGCCCTATTTGAATGATCAGGCTTTCCTGCGCGGTGCTCAGAGCGTTGCACATCGTCGAAGGAGTCGTCGATCACGAACAGGGAGAGCGGGATGTTGCCCTGAATCGTTGACAGCTCGTGATGGGCTGCTCGCATCGCATTTTCGGTCCTTTTGTATTCCGTCACCTCCGTCGCAACCACCAGAATTCGCACTTCCTCATCTTCCTCGTCGCCCGGTAACGGAACGTAGGCGTAATCGAAATAGCACTCTTCAACCGGTAGCCCTTTGCCGCGACGGCGAGGCACCGCCACTCCGGCCGCATGATAGGCTTTGCGTCCATTGTGTACAGCGACCAGTGGCGGCATGATCACGTGCACCGCTTCCGGCCACACATCGGCTACGGTTCTCCCCACAAGATTTTGATCCGGGAGCAGCGCCTGATACGCCGGGTTTACCATTTCATAGGTGAAATCCGAGCCGCGCAGCACCGTGATTAAAACCGGGGAATGTTGAACCACGGATTCAAAAACACTTTTCTGTATTTCCAGCCGGCGAAGCAGCCGCGCGCGTTCTTCGCCTGCGGCGGCTTCTGCGCGGTGCGCCCGCTTCAGATTCTCGAAAAGCCCGGAAGCGGTCACACCGGTCATCGCGAGCAGGCCTAAACCCAGCCAGTGCTGCGGGTTGTCCACGGCAAAATGACCCACCGGCTCGGTGGCAAAATACAATGCTTCAACGAAACAAACACCGGTCGTGAGGAGCCCCGGCCCACCGCCGCCAAGAAATGCGCTCAGGAGCATGAAAGGCACATACGTGATATATGGCATCAACGTTTGCGGGTGTAGGGGAATTCGTGACGCTTGCGCGGCAACCGCCAGGGCAAGGCCAATGCTATAGCGTGCTAACGGCGGCACTCTCTTGCCGAGATCCCGCCACGGCTCAGACGAGAAGGCATGGCGACTCATGGTCACCTATCCTGTCGTCAACGCTGTTGATGGAGAAATTTGCGCTGGGCTCGCTCCTTCGCGCCATCAGCTCGCGCACACGCTGTACAAGCTCTGCGCCGAGGAACGGCTTCGTCAGTTGCCCCGCCTCCGCTGCCAGCGCCCAATCCACATCAAATTGGTCGGCCTGGTATCCGGAAACGAAGAGAACCTTGATATCGGGCCGCCTGGCCTTCACCCGTTGGGCAAGCTGTGTCCCGCTCATTCCCGCCATCACCACATCGGTCACCAAAACGTGGATCGGCCCGTCATGGGTCTCGGCAATCACTTCAGCGTCCGCGCCGTTAGCAGCTTCTAGTAGTCGGTAGCCCTCATGCTCCAAATACTTGTGCATAATGCCGCGAACGCTTGCTTCATCATCGACAAGCAAGATCGTTGGAACATCCGCGCCGGAACCGGCTTGCTTTGCGAGCTTCCCCGGCTTGCGGCAGACATTGAAACAGGGGAGCAGGATCTCAAATGTGGTGCCTTTGCCCACTTCGCTCGTAGCGCTGATGTACCCCTCACCCTGCATAACGATGCTGTGAACGATTGCCAAACCGAGGCCGCTCCCGGCCCCCGGCCGCCTAGTGGTGAAGTAGGGTTCGAAAATGCGGGCGAGCGTCGTCTCGTCCATGCCGTTGCCCGAGTCCGCTACCCTCAGCCGGACATAGGCCCCCGGTTTGTGTCTTCTCCCGTCCGGACTCCCGGCATTCACCTCGACGGTTGCGGTCTCGATCCGCAACTCGCCGCCTTCCGGCATCGCGTCCCGGGCGTTCAGGGCCAAGTTCAGCAAGACTTGTTTCAGGCGGTTGCGGTCTGCGCGAACGAATGCGCCCGATCGAAGTTCGGTTCTCAGCGTACTCCTTCTGCCGGCGCAGTTTGCGATCAACGGCTGCACTTCTACTATTGCGTCATCCAGGTTCAGCACTTCGGGATGGAACTGGTCGTGCCTGCTGAGAGTTAACAGCTGGTTGCTCAAAGAGCTCGCGAGCGATGCGGCTGTCCGGATTTCGCGCGCCTTGAACCGGTCGGGCTCCGTCAATGACAAACAAAGGTCGTCCGAATATCCGAGCATGACTTGCAGCAGGTTATTGAAATCGTGTGCCAGCCGCCCTGCCAGATGAGCGATGGCTTCCATCCGTTGAGCCTGGATCAAGCGGGTCTCCAGATCTCTCCGGGCGCGGATGTCCCGAACAACCAGAATCGAGCCCAGCCGTTCCTCAGCCGAGCGGTTCTCGAAAGACGCGACTTCAACCAGTATTTTCTCGCCGTTTTTGGAAACCAGCCGGTATGCGCGGTTTTCCCCGATCAACAGCTCCACGATCGGATTCACTGCCGGCGCATCGGAAAACTCCTCGACCAGGGCCAGGACATCCGGCAGTAAACGGCCACGGGCATCAGGCGCAGCCCAGCCGGTAAGCATTTCGGCCACTGGATTCATGAAAACGATCTCGCCTTCGGTATTGGTTGCGATCATTCCCTCTCCGACGCTGAGCAGGGTGGTCGACAGCCATGCCTCGCTAGTTCTTAGACGGCGCTCCATTTCAGACTTGTAGAAAGCAATCTGGATCGTACTGCCCAGGATGCCGTCGGTAATCGGCTTCAGTAGATAGCCAAATGGTTCGGTGATTTTGGCGCGGGCGATCGTTTCTTGATCGGCGTGAGCGGTAAGGTACACCACCGGCATCTGCAGACTGTTTTTCAATTCCGCTGCGATAGCGATGCCGTCCTTGTCGCCCTTGATGCGGATGTCCATTAGCACCAGGTCGAACGGCGTTTTTCGGGCGAACCGAAGTGCCTCTTCGCCGGAACTGGCGATAGCCGGGACAGAGTATCCCATCCTCTCGAGCCGCCGTTGCAGGTCGTCGGCGATGAGCCCTTCATCTTCCACAACAAGAATCTGCTTCTTAATCGCTTGTCGGACCTTCATGTCTGGTTACCTATACGGGTTTCGTGCGCCGCGCCGAGAAAGATTCTCAACACCGGCGCACATTCAGATTGCAGGTTTCCTTCATAACTCCGTTTTTAGCAGAGCGTTTCGGTCGCGCCGCCGCCGTGTCGGGATAAGATCTTTCATTTCAGGGGAATAAAGATATGGAGGTTACGGTGAATGAAGCACAAGAATGTGCGATTGCCTGACCTGCATTTCCCAAGACCGGCTATGAGCCGCCGCCCAGAACCGCTTTTCTGAAAAACCCGATAATCGTGGGGAAAAGCGTTAGACTTTCGGCAATGTCGCGATCTTTTTGACGTCATTTGCCTCAAGAGGGTGAGGATGCGGGAAGGGCTTTGCTAGCGGCCAGGAGCAAATATGCGTCGGCGATTCATCGAGTGCGGATTCATTTTGATCGTGTGCGCCACGGCTCTGTTTTCACAAACTCATTCCTACTACATTCCTCAAGTCATTGATGGACCGGTGAAACAAGTCGTCCTGAAAACGACGATCGTTATTTCCAATCCCGGCCCGTCCAGCGCATCTCTATCCCTCTCCCTTACGAAAGATGACGGAGCGGCGCTGCCGCTCACTTTTCATGGTCTCGCGGAGAACAGTCATTTCGTGATCTCTTTAAAACCCGGAGCCACTCACACGCTGAAAACGAACGGGCAGGGCAGCGCGGTTGCTGGAGCCGCTCAAATCACATCCAATGTCCCCGTAAATGTTTACGGCATCGTTTCTGCCTTTGCCCCGACGGGAACGCTATTGAGTGCGTCAGGTCTTCCCAGTTCCAGCGCGAGCAGGGCTTATACGCTGCCGGTCGAACGCACCGGTTCCACCGATACCGGAGTGGCGATCTTCAATCCCGGCGCTGAGGCGGCTGCGCTCACCTTCACTTTGCAAAACGCCAGCGGCAGTGCCGTTTCGTCATTTACCCAGGACCTGCCGGCTGGGGGACATCTCTCGAAATCTGAGGCCATCCTTTTCCCGTCGGAAAAATCCTTCCAGGGAACCATGACGATCACCAGCACGGTTCCGGTCGCGGCATGGATCCTACGTCAAAACGCTGCCTCACCTGCTTACACACTGCTCCAGCCGGCCAGGAATTCGTCCCTACGCCTCAAATTCTATGTGCCGGAACTCGCCGTGGGCGCTTCGGCCAGCGGCCAGACCGTCACGACGTTCGAATTCGCAAATCTGTCCAAAACCACTGCTGTTGTAAAGCTCAGCTTTACGGAACCGTCCGGCTCGCCTTGGAATTTGAGTGTCTCCCACGCCAAGGCCAAAGCAGCTTACCAATTCAATCTGCCACCGCTCGGTTCGGCTTTCTGGCAAATCGAAGCACCAACTTCGTCCACCCCTCAAACGCTGGGCGCGGCCGCTATTACCGCTACCGAGCCCATTGCACTCAATGCCGTTTCCACTACATCTGACGATCACGGCAACTTCCTAGCTGAGACCGGCCTCGCCGAGGACTCGCCGCAAACCGCGTTCAGCATTCCGTACGATGCGACGAGCACCGCCGCGGGCGTGGCCTTTTATAACGCCGGGGCTCAGCCCGCTACCCTCACCCTAAGCCTGTTGGATGAAAATGGAAACACGCTCGCCAAGACCTCGAAAGCGCTGAACTCTTTCGGCAGTCTTTCGACCACTTTGACGTCCCTGTTTCCTAAGGAAAAGCTGTCCGCCGGGTCAATACTTGTCAGTACTGGCGGCGCCGGTTCCGCAATCTCCGGCGCCGCGATGGCACAGCAGCAGACCGGATTAACCATCTCCAGCTTGCCGGCGGCTGCTTCGCCGTCGCCGCCGGTCGATCCCGTGACCATTGTGTCCACACTCGATTCCTCGCGGCAGGTAAGCGCGGCAATTTCCAGCGCGGGCGGCTCATTGAGCCTGACGGATGCTCAAGGCAACCAGTTCTCTCTTACGATTCCGCCCAGTGCTCTTCTGAGTCCGACAACCATAACCATGACGCCAGTCAGCGCCGCGACCGGTCTGCCGAACGCAAAGCTGATCGCGGCTGTCCAGCTGGCGCCCGACGGGCTGGCCCTCTACGCGCCTGCTACCTTGACCGTCACGCCGGCTGCTCCTGTTACATCTCCTGTGCCGCTCGGCTGGCATACGAATGGGCCCGGCTTCTATCTCAATCCGGTGGAATTGGGCGACACCTTCACCATGAGGCTGATGCACTTCAGCGTGGCGGGCGTGTCGGTCTCGGACAATGTAACCGCCAGCCTCTATCAAATCGTCAACATCTGGGATCTGGAAACCTCGGCAATCTCTTACTTTCTCAACCGGATACGGCAAGAGCAGCTGCTGGGGTGTGAGCCGAACGATCCGAGTTGCACTACGGTGGACCAAAGTATGGTCAACGACAAGGTTGCCGACCTCTACGCGGATGGGCTCATACCTCTCATGCAATTGGCCCTGGAGACCGGAGACAACGATTTGTTGCGCTGCGCGATGGTGCGTGCCATCGAGTTTCAAAAGATCTGGCTCTTGACGGGTGAATCGAGCGCGGGCAGTGCTACGTTCGTCGATGGTGTTGAGATCAGCTCGGGTGTGGACACTCCGTTTATTCAATCCGCCAATCAGACTATTGGTCAATTTATTTCGAATGCCACCAACCAGTACATTCAAAACATCGTCAAGCAGTGTCTGCAAAGCGGCGACCCTTTCACGGGACTCGAGATACTAGGCGCGATGCGGCAGCTGGCTCTCACGGGGGGTGACCCCAGCGGCCTCGCGGCAGCCGTCAATGCATGCCCAGCCACCCTCGAATTGGATTTCGGTTCTTTTCTGGCAGGACAGATTTCTGTCACTAACGCGGTCGAACAAGGTTCGTTCAGTTTTAGCGGCACTCTCAGCGCAAAGGCAAATCTGTCCGTTACCATTCCAGAGAGTAGTGCCAGTTCCGCCCAGAAGCCGGACAGCGACTTCGAGGTCAACGTCGGCATCAGCGGCTCCGGGCCAGAAGCGTTTAGCAATGTTAGTGCCAGCGGTTCATTAACGGTCAGCGATGGAACAAACTCTACGACCTGCGGGCTTACCCTGGCGGGCGTGAATCCTGCGACCTTTTCGGTGCTCGAGGGCAGCGGCGACCAAGCCAGCCAGATCCAATTCCGGCTTCAATCGCAATACAACCAGCGCCTGGTGAGCCTGGGAGGGACTGCGCTGTGCGCTTTCTGTCCCGTTTATCAGAAAACACCGATTGCAGTCCAACTCCTTGTAGATCCTGGAATGCCGTCGGAATCCTATACGACCTGCGCGGGTACCAGCGCGAACGCTAATTCATGGCTCGCACTCTGGCTGATCAATCATGGCGCGGGCGCCGACAACGGATTCATCACCAGCTGGCAGCTCCCCGGCCCCACGGGAGTATTCGCGGAGAAGGATATCTCCCAGCCCATCGGTCCTCCTGCCGTCAATGGAAATGAGATCACTACCTTCAAATTGATCAATCCACCAATCGCCATGCAGTAGCCCACCGAGCCCAGGTTTGCACGAGGCTCGGCAGCCCGGGAGCCGTTCGCAGGCAGGAAGCCAGCCGGTTTATGCCGCCATGCCTTCGGAGACGAACCGCGTCCGTCCCTTCTCCGCGGGTGAATTCGCCGTCCGCGCCTCTTGGTTGCAGCAGAATACCAGGAGGATTGTCGAACTACAAATAGCATGAGGGACCTGGGCACTTGGGGCGCCGCAAGTATCCCAGTGGGTCATTTAACCCAACCATATTCAACCTTGCGGAAAAGCAACCACATACCTTCGGGAGCAAGGCCACCGATCCTCAGATTTCCTTAACGGAATTGCTAAAAGGCGGCTGAACGGCCCTTGGAACTCTACATGCGGCTGCGCTCACCGCACCAAACCACGAAAGACGGACGATAACGACGAGCAGCAACTCGAGAGTACGCCCAGGATCGAGCCGCCAGGATCAACCGGACTGGCCGGCCATATGGAGAGCCGTGATGGGGTCGAGCGTTGGAATACTCCTGATCAGTGCACTCTTCTTGCAATCGAGAGGCGTAGTGATCTCCTCGTTAGCGGCTGTTACGGTTGTGTCGGCGTGGCTATTGCTAGCCGCTGCCCGGCGGCAGGCGAAACTCCGCGGGGACCTGCTTCGCGCGTTCGAGGAGCAGGAAAAGCTGAAGCTCGAACTGGATACGGTCCGATACCGAACGGGCCGGCTGCGGGAAGAACTGGCAGCGGCTGACTCTCAGGCCCGCCTTTCGCACCAGTTAACGCTTCTAGGCCGTTTTACGGCAGGATTTCTGCACGAATTCAACAATCCGCTAGCGATTCTGACAAGCCGGATCGAGGTGTTGCTGGAGGAGCGCAAGGATGATGGCACCCTCTGCGCCGATCTGAGCCAGATGCTGAAAGAAGCGCGGTATATGGCTAGCATCTCCGGCACGCTGCTGCCGGCCCTCAGACGGGAACGCGGTGAGCAGACGTTTTCACCCTGTTCACCTTCGGACGTCCTCGAAGAGATCCAGCGGTCGCTTGGACCGTCTATTGAGAAGCAAATGGTGGAATTGGTCATTCAAACCGCCGAGGCGCCGCCAGTGAATCTTCCAGAGCACGTGCTGGCGGAGTGCATCCGGGCCCTGGTCTCGAATGCCCTCGAGGCGCTCCGTGAACAGAGCAACGGGGTGATCTGGGTACGAATCGAACCGTATCACAGTCCGGGCGCACGAGTGGTTGTCCGCGTGGAGGATAACGGTCCCGGGGTTCCGGAGGACATGCGGGATCACTTATTCGAGCCGTTCACATCGCGCAGCACCGATCGCCAAAGACTCGGCTTAGGGCTCTTTGTTGCGGCAAGCTTGCTCGACATTTACGACGGAGCCCTTACGTATGAGCCCCGGCCCGGGCACGGCGCTCGCTTCACGCTGGAATTGCCGCCGGCGCGATTCACTAAAGAGCAACCATACCATTGGTTTGTTCAGGAGGCGCATTGATGAATCGTGTTTTCGTCGTCGATGATGAGCCCGCCATGGGGGAGAACGTCCGGCGGATGCTGGAAAGTTCCGAAACCACCGTGAGGGTCTTCAGCAACCCCAGGCTCGCACTCGACCAGGCGATAGCGAACCCTCCTAACTTGCTGTTGCTGGATATCAAGATGCCGCAAATGTCGGGCGAGGACGTTTTTGCCCGCGTTCGTGAGGCTCATCCTCGTCTTCCAGTCATTTTCTTGACTGCATTCGGCTCGATCGAAGGCGCAGTGCTCGCGATGCGGAACGGTGCATTTGATTATCTCCAGAAGCCTTTCAAGCGAGATGACCTGCTGTTGGCGGTGAAACGCGCACTCGCGCAGGGAAAACTGGAACAGGAAGTAACGGCTCTGCGCCAGCGTCTGGAAGAGCTTGGGGAAACGGACACACTGGAGAGCCGCAGTCCGGCCATGACTGTGCAACTGGAGAAGGCGCGTCGTGCGGCGGCTACTGATGCCACCATCATGATTCTGGGCGAAAGCGGGACGGGCAAAGAAGTCATGGCCCGCTTCATCCACGAACACAGCCAACGCAACAACGGACCCTTTGTGCCGGTGGAATGCAGCGCCATGCCCGGATCGTTGATTGAGAGCGAGCTGTTCGGCTACGAGCGGGGTGCTTTTACCGGCGCCGAGCATACCAAAAAAGGGCTGATCGAATCCTCGCATGAAGGAACCCTATTTCTGGATGAAATCGGCGATCTGAGCGTCGAATTGCAGACCCGCCTGTTTCGTTTCGTTGAGGAGCGGGAGTTGCGAAGACTGGGTGGCCTTCAGCCGGTAAAGGTGAACTGCCGCATTCTGTGCGCTACCAACCAGGATCTGAGCGCAAAGATCAAAGCCGGTGAGTTCCGCCAGGAGCTGTTCTACCGGCTTGGCGTCGTGGTCATAACTTTGCCGCCACTGCGGGACCGCCGCGAGGACATCGTCTATCTAGCAAACTTCTTTCTGGAGCGGTTCTCGCGCCGTTACGGCAAGAATGTGACCGCCTCCTCTGATTTTCAGGAGGCGCTTCTCACAAAGTCTTGGCGCGGTAATGTCCGGGAACTGAAGAACGTCATCGAACGGCTCACGGCGCTCAGCGCCGGCGGCGTCCTTTCGGCGAGCGATCTGGACGATGAAACGCCAGCCGCGCCCGTTTCCACCAGCCTTTCGCTGCTGCCCTGGCGGGATGCGCGGGACCGGTATTTGAGTGACTTCGAGCAGTGCTATGCCCAGGCGGTTTTATCACGATGCGGCGGAAATGTCAGCGCGGCGGCGCGCGAGTCCGGGGTAGATCGCAAGACCTTCTACAGCCTGTTGCGGCGGGAGCAAGGCGGGGAATAGGTTCCTCATCTCACGCTGGGCGCTGTGGAACGCATTCCTCACCAGGCCGTCCCGGCCGCAACCAAGTACAAGAGAACAAAGGATAGCTCCTTTGGCCAGCAACGTGTCATCAGCATTGCGGAACCCGATAAGAAGGAGCCGCAATGATTGTGCCGTCCCTGAAAAAACGCTGGTTGCCTGCAGGCTTGCCGGCAATCTTGATGCTTGTCCTTATCCTGCTCACGCCACCGCGCTCCGAGGCCATCCCCGCATTCGCGCGGAAATATGGCGTCAAGTGCTACACGTGTCACCTGATTCCGCCTGTCTTAAACAAAACCGGCTATATGTTCAAACGGCTCGGTTACCGTATGCCTCCCGACGAGATGGACGGCACCAAGCCGGCGCCGAAAATTTCTGAGCTGGACAAGGACATCAAATTCAGCATCACCAACTCGCTGGCGCTGCTCACGCAAGGCAGCTTCACAGTGGAAAAGAACGCGCCCGCCGGTTCGCCTTCGACCTCAAGCTCCAGCTTCAACATGGACGAGGCGGCCCTTTTCGGCGCAGGCTCCGTACCCGACACCGGTTTCTCTTACTTCGTTCACTACGAGCTATACCAGGGCGGCTCCAACTTCCTGGAACAAGCGTTCGCTCAGTACAACATGGGACGCGCCAACAGCAACTTCTTCGTCAAGGCTGGGCAGATGCACATGCAGGAGGGCGAAGGTACCCGTGCGGCGATGTTTTATAACCTCTTCCCCGACCCGCCGCTGATCCTGACTAATGTGGACGCCCTCAACTTCAGCCTGGATCAGCACCCGGTAGGGCTCGACGTCGGATATACCTGGGCGTCGCCATATTTTAAGCAGGTCTTCGCGATCTCCGGCAAGGTGACGAACGGTCTCAACGCCGACGGCAGTGAGATCCTCTCGGCCGCCACCAAGAACTCGAAAGACTACTGGGTGGATGCCGATTACTGGTTCGGGCCCGATGGAGGCGTTACGGTCATGGCTTATCACGGCACCAAAGACCAAGTCCAGAACCAAGGGACAGCGAACGAGTTCACCTACCGGCCCAACGTTCGCCGTTACGGTGTTTTCGGCAACTATCTGTTTTTCGACAAGCTGGATGTGCTGGGCGGGTATCTCCGCAACAGCGACGATTGGCAAGACGCGCTCGGCGGGCCCAAGAGCACCTATAGCGGTAACGGCGTACGAGGTGAAGTGGATTACTACCTACGGCGCGGCTTCGCGCTGATGGCGCGTTATGACAGGGTAAACCAGAAAATCGCCAGCGGTCCGACTTCGGTGACGCATTCGTGGGGTATAGGCGCTGAGAAGGCTCTCACCGACCGGGGCAACGTCGTTTTGCGCGGCACATACAACCAGGAGCGTGACGTGGACCCTGTAGCCGGCGGGATTGTTACGGACAAGCTTTTGCGGTTAGATCTGCGGGTCATGTGGTAAGGAGACAAACAATGAAGAAGCTATCGTTGATGCTAGTGATGATTGCAGCGGGGTGTTGCGGATCGATGCGCGCCCAGCAGAACACGAGCGGTGTAAATCTGCCGCAGGACAAAGGGCCCGACAAGATCGACGTCTCGGCCTATCCGCCGGACATGCAGAAGAACTACAAGGTGTTCTCGAGCAAGTGCTCGAAGTGCCATACGATCGCACGGCCGATCAACACGACCATGCCGCGCCCGGAATGGGAGCGGTACGTCAAGCGCATGATGCATAAGCCCAATTCCGGCATCAGCGACAAAGACGGCAAGCTGATCTTCGATTTCATCGTGTACGACGAGACCGAGCGGAAGGCCAAGAGCCCAAAAGATTTCTTCAGAGCGTTGAGCGACGAGGAAATCCAGGCTTTGAAAGCGAAGCAGTAAGAAGAGTGGCGTAAAAGGCGCACGGTCAGAGGATGCGATGCCCTACCGAGTGACGGTCCCAGATCAGGAATACTTCGATCGGAATATTCCATGCCGTGCCGCCTGCCCGATTCACACCGAGTGCGGCCGGTACGTACAAGCTGTCGGCTTGTCGCGAGACGAAGAAGCCTACATGATGGCGCGGGCACCCAACCCGTTCGTCTATGTGCTCGGCCGTATCTGCGCGCATCCTTGCGAAGACGCGTGCCGGCGGGGAGCGATCGACGAGCCGATCGCAATTTGTGCGCTGAAGCGCTACGCCACCGACCGTCATAATCTTGGAACGGGGCACGATCCGGGAAGGAAGGACCTGCGACCGGCAGCAAAGCGAGACAAACGTGTCGCGATTGTCGGAGCAGGCGTATGCGGGCTGACCTGCGCTCACGATCTGGCCCTGCTCGGCTATTCGGTGGACGTGTTCGAGTCCGCACCCGTTCCCGGCGGCATGCTGTACCTCGGCATTCCTCACTTTCGCCTGCCGCGCGAAATCATCAAGATGGAAGTCGATAATATTCTCTCGCTCGGTGTAAATCTCCATACGCGCACTACGCTGGGACGGGATTTTACCCTGGCGCAGCTGCGCTCCGAATTTGATGCGGTGTTGCTCGCCACGGGCCTGAACAAAGGCCGCGAACTGAAACTGGCCGGCGCTCACCTGGACGGTGTCGTTAACGGGATTGATTTCCTCATCAACGTTAACCTCGGATACACGGTGGAACTGGGGCGCAAAGTGGTTGTCGTAGGCGGCGGAAACGTTGCCATCGACGTGGCGCGTGCGGCTGTCCGCCTGGTTAAAGAGCCGTTCTCGACTGCAGCCAGCGAAGGCGACGAAAGCCTCCAGCCCGCCTTGGATGCCGCGCGTCTGGCGTTGCGAACGGGCGCCGAGGAGGTGGTGATGGTGAGCCTGGAGTCGCGCGAGCAGATGCCGGCATGGAAGGGTGAGGTCGAAGAGGCCGAGCACGAAGGCATCCAGGTGGATAACGGTTGGGGACCCAAGGAAGTTGTGGGAAAGGACGGAAAGACAACCGGGTTGAAGGTTCGACGGTGCGTGACCGTGTTCGACCAAGATGGGCGATTCAATCCGGCGTTCAGCGACGAAGAGAAGGTAATCGATTGCGAGAATGTCATCCTGGCCATCGGCCAACAGGCAGATCTGTCATTCGTGCAGCCGGCGGATGGGGTGGAGGTAACGCCGCGGGGCATTTTGAAGATCGACCAGAACCTGATGACCACTGCCCCGGGCGTCTTTGCCGGCGGTGACGTGGCTTTCGGTCCGCGGATCCTCGTGGAGGCGGTGGCGAATGGCCACCGGGGTGCCCGCTCGATCCATACCTATCTCAGCGGTAGAGCCAAGAAGACCGTGCTGAGCCGGTTCCGCATCCTACCCAACTGGCAAATGCCCCGTGGGTACCTGGGTACACCGCGCCAGCGCATGCCGGTGCTTCCGACCAACCGGCGCATCGGAATTGCAGAGGTCGAGCTGGGGTTTGACGAGGCGCAGGGCCGCGCCGAGGGGTTACGTTGCCTGAACTGCCAGGTTAATACCATCTTCGACGGATCGAAGTGCATTCTGTGCGGAGGCTGCACCGATGTTTGCCCAGAACATTGCCTGCGTCTCGTAGATCTGATCCATGTACGCGGCGATGAGCGCTACCAAGGGCTGATTCAGAAGCGCTACGGTTGCGCCGCCGCAGAACTGTCGCCCAAGCAAGCCAGCGTCATTATCAAAGACGAGGAGAAGTGCATCCGGTGCGGTCTTTGCGCTCAGCGCTGCCCTACCCATGCCATCACTATGGAAGCGCTAGAACAGCAGGAACGGGAGGTTTTTGAATGAATCGAAGGGCATTCATCAATTGGAGTGTGGCCGGACTAGCTGCCGTTTGGTCGGCAGTAGGCATCGCGCTCGGAGCGGCAGCACGATTCCTGGTGCCCAGTGTGTTCTACGAGCCGCCACAGAATTTCAAGATCGGCAACCCCGGAGATTTCTCTTTCGGGGCGCCCACGCTGCTGCCGGATGAGAAGATATTTGTCTTTCGCGATCAGGAAAAAGGTTTCGCGGTTGCCAGTGCTGTGTGCACCCACCTGGGATGCACAGTGCAGTGGTTCGCGAGTGATGACCGATTTCACTGTCCTTGCCACGGCAGCGTCTTTACCGGAAACGGCGAAGTGGCGCACGGCCCTGCGCCCCGCGGGCTGGAATGGTTCGAGGTGACACAGGCTCGGGACGGCCAATTGCGAGTGGACAAGTCGCGCACGGTGCCGGCGTCTTATCGCCTGGTGGTGAAGGCATGAGCAGTATCGCTGCAGTCTACCGTTCCATCGTCCGCCGGGACCCGCTCTCCACGGACAAAGGAAAGGCCGAGTTGGTCTTTCTCAACCTGTGGCTGCACATCCATCCGGTCAAGGTGAAGAAGGAGAACTTTAAGGTTCACCACACCTGGTATCTGGGCTTCATCACGTTCTACTTGTTCCTGATTCTTGTCGGCACCGGCGTGGCGCTCATGTTCTACTATCGCCCTTATCCGACGCAGGCCTACCAGGATATGAAGGATCTTCAGTTCGTGGTGTTCATGGGATCTTTCCTGCGCAATCTGCATCGGTGGTCGGCGCACGGCATGGTCATCTGCGTCATCCTGCACCTGTGCCGGGTGTTCTACACCGGGTCATACAAGAAGCCGCGCCAGTTCAACTGGGTGATCGGAGTGGTTCTGCTGCTGCTGACGCTCGGGCTGTCATTCACCGGATATCTTCTGCCGTGGGACCAACTGGCATTCTGGGCGATTACGGTGGGCACGAACATCGGCGGGTACGCCCCTTTGGTTGGCGCCAAGATCAAAGAAGTTCTGTTAGGCGGCCATAACGTTGCTGAAGGCGCCTTGATCCGTTTCTACGTCCTGCATGTGGTGGTGTTACCGGCGCTGGTTATTTTGTTCACGATGGTGCACTTCTGGCGGATTCGGAAGGATGGCGGATTATCGCGCCCCACGTGGAAAGTGGAAGAGGAAACGGCAGCACAGGAGCTTGTGCAAATCGGTAGTGCGGCCGCCGTGACACTGCGCAAGGAGGCCGTTTTGCCTGCTTCTCCAGACAAGACCTACGGCCTGATGGAGGTGGTGACCGGTTCGCCGTTGTTCGAGACCGTCGCCAAGGAGCAAGTGGACGAAGAAGTATTCTCGTTCCCTTTTGCTTTCTATCGCGAGGCAATCGCATTCTTAATCACGCTCGTTTCCGTGATGGTGATTTCGCTGGTGTGGAGCGCGCCGCTGGAAGAGATCGCCAACCCCGCAAAGACGCCCAACCCGGCCAAAGCCCCCTGGTATTTTCTCGGGTTGCAGGAGCTGGTGAGCCACTCGGCGTTTGTGGGCGGGGTACTGGCACCTACGTTGATGGTGCTGGCACTGGTGGCTGTCCCCTACTTGGACAGCAACCCCAGCCGCCGGCCGGACGCGCGAAAGTGGGCGATCTGGACCTTCACCGCCTTCATGCTGGTGAATTTGGTCCTCATCATTGTAGGCACATATTTTCGTGGGCCGGGCTGGGCCTTCACACCGCCGTGGGTCCATGTAGCGGGGCATGAGTAATGGAAAACCGGACACCGCAAGCCTTCTTCGCCCTGAGCCTTATCGTTCTGGCACTGCTGATAGGCGCGATCTTTCAGGCGAGCAGCCCGGCCTGGAAGGGCTACCAGCATCGGTTCTATCAGTTGGAGGCGCAGCAGGAACCAACTGCCGCCGCCAAAGACGCAGTCATGAACAGCGCAGTCTCGATTCGCCAGATTCTGCTGCCAGGATTGCAGCGCGTTGACCGTTGCACGACTTGCCATCTCGGTGTGGACGATCCCACGATGGCCAAAGCGCTGCAGCCGTTCACCTATCATCCGAACGTGGGACCGCACCTGGTCGCCAGGTTTGGCTGTACCATTTGTCATGGCGGCCAGGGGCTGGCGGTGGATAAGACCAACGCACACGGCCGCGTGGCGTTCTGGTCGCAGCCGCTTCTCACGAAAGATTATGTTCGCGCTTCCTGCGGCCGATGCCACAAGGAAGGTGACGTCCCCGGCGTACCGGAGTTGGCGGAAGGCCGCAGGCTTTTCGAAACTCACGGGTGTCGCGGGTGCCACAAGTTGAATGGCGTAGGCGGCAGCATCGGGCCGGATCTCACTGAAGAAGGCGCCAATCATCGGCAACCTGAATGGCTGAAACGCCACTTCCTTGACCCGAACTCTCTTTCGCCAAGCTCGCCCATGCCCAATTTCCACTTCACCGACGAGCAGGCGCGGGCGCTGACGTTCTTCATGCTCTCACTCACCAGCGAGCAAATGGGCGCGTACTATTCGAGCGTGCGAGTTATTCCCAGTCCCGAACTGGGCCGAAAGCTGTTTGTCGAGAGGAACTGTATCACGTGCCACAGTATTGGAGGGGTGGGGGGCCGAACCGACAGCCCCGATCTCGCCGGAGTTACGAAACGCCACTCGACCGGTTGGCTCGACGAGCAACTGGTCAATCCAGAGATGATTTCGCCGGGAAGCCTGATGCCGGCTTACGAACTCGGCTCCAACGAGCGCAAAGCGTTGATCGGATTCCTGAACGTGGCGACCGCGGATGATGCCAGACAGATGTTGACGGGCCGGCCCAAAGCGCTCAATGCCGAAGCCGCGCTTGTCGAGGCCGGCAAACAGAACTTCTCTCGCTTTGGCTGCGTTGGCTGCCATGGCCTAGAGGTACAAGGCGGGGTACCGAACCCAAACAGCCAGGGTGGCGAGGTTCCTTCGTTGGTGCACGTGGCGGATGATTACACCAAGGTCGAGGTGGCAACAATTATCCGCAACGGGAAAATGCCGCCGCTAGCCGACGCCAAAAGGCCGGCACCTCCGCTCTACATGCCAGCCTGGAAACAGATGCTGACGGACGAAGAGATCAGCCGGATCGTCGAGTACCTCTGGTCGCTCCAACCAAAGAAGGAGACAGCTTGGTAACTTTCGGAGCTTGCGAGGTCAACCGGCCGGCCAGTTGCTCGAGTTAGGCACACGGCCTTCGGACATGAGAAATCATGTGACGGCCCTAAAAGCTCGTGTGATCAACGCCAGTACATCCATTTGAAGAAGGCTTTCGTGTGTGCTCAAACGAGGACCTAGGGTACTTGGGGAACGGAGATCCTGCGCACCAGGGAGGGCGCACGATAGAACTCTGACCCGCAATCCGATCGGACCACGTTGACGTGCAGACAAATCGACGCGTAGGCCCACCGATTCCGCGCTTTGCGGGGTCACCGCACCATTTTAGGTCGGAGCGCAGTGGGTTCGAACTGTGCAGGAAGAGGCAAAGAATTGCAAAAGCAGCCGCGCTCAGGGCTCCAGGTGTATTTCCACCAAAGATACGCTGTAAGGCTCGAAAGCAAGGCGGAACCGCTCTCCGGCAATTCCTGCGTCTCTGCGTTCATGAACCCGAATGCGGCGAGGGTCGGCAGGGGAATTCATAGCTTCACTGTCGGGCGTGGCCTCACTATCCTTTAACACAAACAGGTCTGCGCCGGCCGCCCGCCCTCCGCCAGTGAGCGCCACGGGCGCCATTATTGGCGAGGGAGTGGAGTTCACCGCATAGATTCGCAGCGTGTGGTGATCGGGTGTGAGCGCCGCGCTGATGTCCGGCTCTTGTAGGGCCCAGGCGAGCGGTGACTCCCGCTCCGTTCGGACCGGCAGTGACCCCGCGGCCCGTTGGTAGAGCTGCTCGGCATAGTAGGTTGGGGACTCATACATCCAACCGGGACCGGTCAGCAAAACGCCGGACCCGAAACTATCAATCAGGTTCGATCGAATCGCGATCTCAACCAGGTCCGCATTGCGCTGCAGCAGGTTATGGTAACGCGAGCAGCTCAGGGCGTTCCCGAGCGTTTGCAGAATGCCGCGCTTCAACCCGAATTCTCCGCCCGTAGTATTCCATTCCGTCACGGCCACCCGGATGTCACGGCCCTTCGCCTGGCGAATCTGTTCTCGGAACGAGTCGAACTCGCGCGTGACATCCGTCATATCGCCGAAATCGTAGTGATGCGGTGCCAGGTAGTCGAGCACCTCGCCCGCCAGACCGACGGTTTCGTGCGAAGGGTACGAGCTGATGAGTTTGATGGCCGGATCGACGGCACGCATCGCCCGCCCGAATGCCGCGATGGACCGCGTGTACTCGTGACCTCCGACTTCATTGCCGATCTGCCAGTATTTGACGCCGTATGGTTCGGGGTGGCCGTTACGTGCGCGCACTGCCCCCCACCGGGTATTTGCGGCGCCGTTTAAGTACTCCACTTCGGCCGCAGCATCGGCCGGGGACTTCCCCGTCCAACGAACGCAGATCAAGGGCTCGGCGCCGACGTGACGGCAGAGCTGTACAAACTCATCCAGGCCAACGAAGTTCAGCTCGAGGCCGCCCCAGTATGTTGTGAATGGCACCCTGGAGTCCCAGCCGCCGATGGTTTGCTCCCATTCGTAGCTTTCCACCGATGTGCCTCCGAATCGGATCACTCCAGGATGGAGCTGCCGCAGCGCTTCCACGACATCCGGCCGCCACAGTCCGAGAACAGCGTCGTCTCCGATCAGGTATATCCGGTCCAGCCAGACGGTTCCAGGCCCTTCGAACTCGAGGGCTAGCGTCGCGTCCGGTGAGCTTCTAGCCGCGCCCAGCATGACTTCGACAGGCTTCCATGACGACTCGATGCTGCCGAGCGGGGTCTGCGCGATAGACCCTTCAGAATCGCGGAGCACAGCCCGGCCGCGTATTTCACCGGCGCCTTTCGCGTGTAATCGAAGCCGGTAATGAATACCCGCTTTCAGGTAGTAGCCGTCCTGCGCTATCCCAGCGCGTACTGTGGGAAGCGGGATGACAATCTTCTGCGAGCGCTTGCCGTTGAATGGGTCGTGGGTTTCGTAGGAATACTCGGCCACATGAACCGCGCCATCGGGATACCAGGGCCGATGGGCATGATCAATCTGCTCTTTGTAGGAATACTTGTAGGGCGGCTCTTCTTCGAAGTCCCCGTCCACCACCTGCTGGGCAAGCATGGATGGCACCAGGCGGCACAAATACTCTATGAACTGCCCTTGCTGTTTGGCATCCACCGGCCGCTTTCCGGGCCGGTCGAGAAGGATGCGGATGCCGCCTGCTTCCGGCTCCGGGATCTTTTCCAGGCGGACGTCGGCAAACTCGGTACGTCCCGTCACGGGAGCAGCATCCTCCGCAGCATTGTCGAGATGGACTTCGGCTTCGCCTGGCGACGGGATGCGGAATACGATTTCGTGCGCGCTCCAGGAATCGGACGCTTTGAGGAGTTCCCGGCCGATCACTCCAGAGGGAGTATCAATCAGGACGAGACCGCCGGACTGAGGGCGGGAACGTAGTTTCAAGCGCCAGAGAGAGCCGGGAGTGGCATGTACGATCTGTGAAACTCCTCCGGCTGCGGACGCGTGGGAATCAAGCAAGAGCGCGTGCGGGGATTCCGCCGTGGATGCTGTGGGGGCGGATGGGAGATTCCCTGACTCGCCGTGCCGGTGGACCGTCCATGCGCCCAGGCTTTGGGAAAAATCACCATTCTCCAACTGCATAACCAACAGGACAGTCGTGTACAGCAGCAACATCGCGCCTCCGGATCTCTGTGGATCAGTTTTAGCACGTGTTCGGCACCCAGGGCACAATCCTACTCTCGTCGGATGCCGGAGCCGCGGAGGCATGCGTTTCCCCGTATGTCGTCAAAGAGCACGTGCCGCCCTGGCGTGGAAGACAGGGCAGGCTCGAGTTCGGCGAACGCGGACGAAATCGGCGCGGATCTTAATTTGGGGCTGGGTAGGCATGGCGGACGGTTGTGGGCCTATTTGCCTGCGCTCGCCTGGGTTGTGGATGCGCTATTGCAGGCAGTTGCTGATGTATCACAGCATTACGAACGCATTCCGCGGAACGCCTCGTTCGAATCTACCCCAACCAGCCAGCCTCGAGGCGCCCGGTGATCTCCCTATTGAACACCATGTTTTCCTAATTGACTTCCTTGGATCGCTGTGAAATAGTCGGCCCCTTGGAGGCATCCTGACCAGCGATCCCCAAAGCATCGCGCTCCAGCCTCGCCGGATCTCTGCTGGAGTAGTCGGCCCGGAATTAATGGGCCACAGTATCATTTGTTGAGCACCGACCCGTCAAATACCGTCCATAATGCGACAGGTTGTAGAATCGGGTGTCCGGGGCATCTCTAACGGGCGTGGATTCTATGAACCTACACGTACCCAGGCCCAGCAGCGGGAGAAGATATTCGTGAAATTCAACTACGATGTGCGCCGTCTGGCTATGCAGTATCCGGACGACGCTGGCGATCGTCCTGACAAGCGTAGTCGAAGAACCGCGCAACGCTGACTGCACGATAATCATGATTCTCATCGACGCTCACCTCGACCTATCCCTGAATGCGGTCAACTGGAACCGCGATCTAACACGCTCGACCGCGGAAATCCGCGCCTCCGAACGTGGGATGACTGGACAGGGACGTGCTAATAACACCGTCGCGCTTCCCGATATGCGCCGCGGCGACGTAGCCATTTGTATTGCTACAGTGCTTGCCCGGGCCAACCCCAAAGGCGCGACCAGCATCGATTTCAAGAATCAGGAAATTGCTTCCGCCAGTGCTCAGGGGCAATTGGCGTACTACAACATCTTGGAAATGCAAGGACAGCTTCGCCAATTGCGCACTTGGCGCGACGTTGAAGCCCACCTGCGCGAGTGGCGGAGCGATCCCGAGCATTGCCCCATCGGCTACATTCTGAGCATGGAGGGCGCGGACCCGATCCTAAGCCCTGCCCACGTCGCCTTCTGGTGGGAGCGCGGCCTTCGAGCGGTGGGGATCTCGCATTTCGGGCTGGGAAGTTATGCGCATGGCACCGGCGTTTCCGGTGGGCTAACCCCTCGTGGCCCGGATCTTCTGAAGGCCTTGCGCGAAGTCGGAATGATTCTTGATGTGACGCATCTAGCTGATGAATCTTTCTGGCAGGCGGTAGAAATTTTCGACGGTCCTTTGTGGGCGAGCCACAACAATTGCCGTTCCCTGGTTCCGGGCGACCGCCAGTTTAGCGATGAACAGCTTAAGTACCTGATCCAGCGTGATGCTGTCATCGGCGCCGTACTCGACATCTGGATGCTGTATCCGGGATTCCAAGCCGGCGTAACACCCAATACCGTGGTGAGCCTCGAAGACGTGGTCAATCATATCGACCACATCTGTCAGCTCGCCGGAAACGCCCGCCACGTGGCTGTGGGTAGCGACCTTGATGGTGAATTTGGCACGGAGCAGACGCCTCACGACGTAAACACCATCGCCGACCTGCAAAAGCTACCTGGGATTTTACGCGCACGCGGATATTCGGAGGCGGATGTGCAGGGCGTGATGCACGGGAACTGGCTGCGCATCTTTCAGCACGCACTACCATCCTAAGGAGAGTCTTAGACAAATGAATCGAGTCCGGTTTGGAATTATCGGCACGGGAACCTGGGGGCACGTGCACGCGGAGACGTACGCGAACCATCACCGTGCCTCACTCGCTGCCGTCTGCGATTTGGACGAGGAGCGCGCGAGAAAGACCGCAGCCCTCTTCGGCGCTTCAAAGGTTTATACCGACTATCAACAGATGGTGGCGGATCCGGAAATTGACGCGGTCGCGGTGGTGACGCCGGACTTTGCGCACCGAGATCCCATCGTTGCCGCCGCCCGCGCCGGCAAACATGTCATCGTCGAAAAGCCGCTGGCTACTACACGCGAAGACCTCGAATGCATTCGGCAGGCGGTAACGGCTGCAGGTGTGCAATTGATGGTGGATTTCCATTGCCGTTGGTGTCCTCCACTGGTGGTCGCCCGAAACGATATCGAGAACGGGATACTCGGTGACATCGTCTCTGCGTACCTGCGTCTGAACGACACCCTCTACGTTCCGCTAAAGATGCTGTCCTGGGCTGCCCGGAGTTCCATCCTCTGGTTCCTCGGCAGCCACACCGTGGACGCCTTGCGCTACCTGCTCAACGACGAGGTCGTCCGCGTCTACTCCGTTTCGCGTTCCGGCGTGCTGCGCGCGCGCGGCGTGGATGTCCCCGATATTTATCAAAGCATCCTGGAGTTTCGTAATGGCACTGTCGCCACCATCGAGAATCAGTGGATCGTCCCCGATACGAACCCCGGCTACAACGATTTCAAGGTGAACATTCTCGGGAGTAAGGGTATGTTCAATATGGATCTGACCCACAATCAGATGATCGAGAGGTATCTAACCGACCGCTGCGATCGGCCGGATGTCATCGACGGTCCCTTGATTCACGGCCGCCATGTCGGGTTCGTTTACGAGAGCATCAAGCATTTCGTCGACTGCGTGGCCGATCAAAAGCAGGTTGCATCTACTCTGGAGGATGGCATCCGTGTATCTCAAGTTATTCTCGCTCTGATGGAATCGGCGTCCAGGCGCGAGCCCGTCGAGGTGACCTACTGATGCACTCCAGCCTGCTTGCGCAATTCGACTTGACCGGCAAGGTCGCCATCGTCACCGGCGCGTCCCGCGGATTGGGAGTGAGTTTTGCGCGCGGACTGGCCAAGGCGGGCGCGGACCTGGTTATCACCGCCCGCGATCTGGCGCGCCTGCAGCAAGTGGCCGGCGATCTCGAACAATACGGTCATCACGTGGTGCCCGTTAAAGCGGATGTTTGTCGCGAGCAGGACGCCGGCGAAATGGTGGCCCGTGCCGTGCGCGAATTCGGAAGGTTGGACATTTTAGTCAACAACGCCGGAATTTCCGCGCTTGCCGATGCCGAAGCGATGGCGCGCGAGCAATGGCAAAGCGTGATCGACACGAACTTGACCGGGCTTTTTCTCTGCGCCCAGGCTGCTGCCCGCCACATGCTGCCGCGCGGCAGCGGAAAAATCATCAACATCGCCTCCATGTATGGAATCAGTGCGTCCAGTTGCGTTTCCCAGGCTTCTTATGTGGCCAGTAAAGCCGCGGTTCTTGGCTTGACGCGTGAACTGGCGGTGGAGTGGGCCCCCCGTGGAGTCCAAGTGGTGGCGCTCGCGCCCGGCTTCTTCCGTTCCGATCAGACCATCTGGGCTTTTGAGCAGAACAAAGAACTGGGCGAGAAGCTTCTCGCCAAAGTGCCGATGGCCAGAATGGGGAAACTCGAGGAACTCGAAGGCACCATCGTTTATTTGTCGTCCTCTGCCTCGGATTACATGACGGGTCAGGCGCTCATTCTGGACGGCGGATTTCTTTCGTGGTAACTCGCAGCGTCCTGACTCTTCGCGACCTCATCGTTTACGGCATCGTTCTGATTCAACCCATCGAACGGTCAAGTCGTTACCATCATTCTCATCGCTATTGAAGCAACCCGAGCCAAGTACGGCATCGGCCAGCAGCCAGCCGATTCCTATGGGCGCCGCTGCTTGATGGCCCGTCGCTTCATCGAGCGTGGCGTGCGTTACGTTCAGCATGAATCAACTCGCAGATCTGGGACAACCACTTCCACTGGGAAACCGATATCCGCACCATTCACCCGGGGCCTGTGACCATTGGCCGCAGGAATCACTGCAAACGAGGGCCGAGAACTCCACAGGAAACCGGTGCGCATAGTTAGTAGTCTCATGTTTGTTCAGTTGGTGGAGAGCATCGTTACTTGCTCCGAAAGCGACTTGTAGCTTCCTTCGTCGAATGCTCCGTTGTGGCGCCAACGTATGATCCCGCGCTGGTCCAGGAGTATCAGGTAGGCGGCGTCCGGAGACTTGAAGCCTAGACGCAGTTTCCAGGGCTCTGTGCCGCCGTACACGGTGATCACATTCTCGTGATCCTTCACGGGAGTGCCTTTACGCATCCCGCTGTCGATGAACCACTTTCCCAGCCGCGCCATACCGCCGATCATCGGTATCTCGTAGAAGGTGACCTGGGATTTTCCACCAAAGTCTTTGCGGAAGCGGCCGATCCAGGCTTCGACGGCGAATCGCGAATTGTATGTGAAACCCAACGCGAGCAGCGCCACGCGACCGCAAGCGGCCTCCGGCAGGACAGCCTGACGCCCGGTGAGGAACTCGCCCTTCAAGACCGGCATGGGCTCGCCCGGAGAGAGAACTTGCACTATTGCGGAAGCCATCAGAATCATGTGAACCATAATCATCTGGATGCAGTGGCTTCTAATCCCGTTTGCGGGTTATCTTGCGGGCGGCGAATTCCTGGAAGAGATTGGCGAGGGCATCGACTCCAATCCCGATCGCGGAATTCCGAAGGATCACCCCGGCCTTGTCGCGGTCCGCCGCCGGGTAGTAATAGTTGGTGATGAATCCGGTTCCCAAATGAGTGACCAAGCTGGAGTAGCAGAACTGGTCCTTCTTGTTGTCGCCCCGGCAAATGAAAGTCCGGCTGATAGCGTACAAGGCGCGTGAGCGCTTTGTGCCGGTTCCGCGGTAGAAATAGCGCGGATCCTGTTTGAAGATGGTTGTGGTGACGACCTTCTCGACCAGAAGGCTGGTGCCGTAATCCGCAAAGCCCGCTCCGTAACGCTTTGCATATCCTTGTGCGCCTTGGCCGAAACCTGGGTGCGTATTCTGGGCCTGCCATACTCCGGCGATAATGCCTTCGATGACGAACGAGGATGGGTCAAACTAGGTCCGCGCGGTGAGTTCGAGCTTTTGCTTCGCGTTGAGCGGAGCCGCGTCCCGATCATAAACGGCGAAGAAGTTGGGCAAGACGCCGAGCAGACGCTGCTGTTCCGCTACTTTGATTTGCGCCTCGGCGAGTTCGGCTTGGGTTTGGGTGACGTTCACTTCGGTGGCGAGCGTATCAATAGCCAGCGTGGCGCGCGGGAGGCTCAGTGCTTCGCCCGCGTGCAATTCGCCGGTGATGGTTTTCGAGGCGAAGCCCGGGGAACTGAAAGTCAAGCGGTATGGCCCGGCGTCTACATTCCGGAACGAGAACTCGCCGCTGTCGGCGGACTGCATTTCCCGATCCGGTGGCTGTCCTTCGAGCGAGAGTCTCACCTGGGCATGCGCGATCGCCGATCCACTGGGATCGCAGACGGCGCCGCTGATTGATCCCTGCTGACCAAGCGCCATGGGCGCCGTGGCAAGGATCGCGACCCACGGCAACTGATGTTTCGCGAGTCGCGGAACAGCGAATCGATGGCACACGGTGAACTGCTTCATTTGGATGGATTCTCGAACAGATAGTGCGAAACGATCCACTCCTGGCCGCCTGCGTATCCGAATAACTCGGAGCAAGCCATGAAGAAGACCCGCCACCGAACCAGCCAACGGAGCTCTTCGCCCGCTCCGTAGGTGCGCTGGAACAGTTCCAATACTTGTTTGCGGTTGGCGTCGAGCCGGCGCAACCAGGCCTCGCAGGTCTGTTGATAGTGGCGGCCGTTGACGCGCCAGCGGTCGCGAATCCGAAGATGATCCTGGAAGTGCAAGAGCAAGTCGTCACTAGGCATCAGGCCGCCGGTGAAGAAGTGCTGCGCCATCCAGTCCGAGGCGTTGCGCACCTCGAAAGGATAAGCAAACCGGCTGTGCGCGAACACGTGCACGAACAGCAGCGCCTCCGGCCGGGACCAGGTGGAAATGCGCCGGAGCAACTCGCGGTAGTTGCGCATGTGTTCGAACATCTCGACCGAGACGATGCGGTGAAATCGCCGCGCTGTATCGAAGTCGTTCATATCGGCGGTGACCACGTCGACGTTGGTCAAGCCTCGCCGCGCCGCCTCGCTATCGATGAACACTTTCTGCGAGCGCGAGTTGGAAACTGCCAGGATGCGGCTGTTCGGATAGCGGCTGGCCATAAAGAGCGACAGCGAACCCCATCCACAGCCGAGTTCGAGCACATCCTGCCCGTCCTCGAGGCGCGCCCGCCGGCAGGCCCGATCGAGCATCGCGAGTTCGGCTTCTTCGAGTCCTGACGCGCCTTCCCACAAGGCGCAACTGTACTTCATGTTGGGGCCGAGTACATGCCGGTAGAACTCGGCGGGCACCTCATAGTGCTGCTCATTAGCGGCGGTGGGATGGATGGCGATCGGGCTGCGCCGCAATTGCTCCACGATGGTCATCAGGCGCCCTGCTTGTGTCTCTACACCGCCTTGCTGTTCTTCGCGAAGACGGGTGGACAGGAGCCGGCGGATGCCGAATCGGATTAACCAATCGGGAAGCAGGTCCCGCTCGAGCCACTTGCTGTAGCTCGCTTCCTGAACAGGTGAGAGGGTCAAGGTGTCGGCTTGCATGGATCATTCCTTCGGAACCACGGCACGAAGGCGCTCGTGTTCTGCTGATATTGCTTGTAGTCGTCGCCCTTGGTTCGCAACGCTTGCGCTTCGGTGGCGGGGATACCGGTCACCCGGAAGAGGAAAAACAGGATGAGGAGGGGTGAGACCAGGCCCAGGTAGCCATAAGGCGAGGCCAGCGCGAACAGCGCGAAGGCCACCCAGATCAACCACTCAAAAAAGTAATTCGGATGGCGCGAATAGTTCCACAGCCCGGCCCGGCAAGTCTTTCCCCGATTGGCCGGGTTCGACTTGAAGGCGTGAAGCTGATAATCGGCCAGACACTCTCCGATGAACGCTGCCAGCCAAAATGCCGCCCCGGTGTATTCAAGAGGCGACAGCGAGGGCCGCGAATTCAATGCAGGCGCAAGGAACGGTGTCGAAAGAACGACGCACAGCAGAGCCTGGAACTGGAAAAAGCCAAGAAACTTCAGAGCAGTGTTGCCGCCCCAATCGCGGCGTAGTTGTACGTAGCGGCCCTCTTCGGGATGCCCAATGACGCGCGTGAACAACAGGTAGAGAGATAAGCGCAGACCCCAAAGCATTGCCATGGCCGCGACCAAACGCGATCGCGGTGCGTAGCCGCCGGCGCTGGCGGCGTAGATCACGCCGAGCAGAGCCAACCCGCCCGCCCAACCGGCATCCACGATCGCGGCATTTCGCATCGGAAGGTGGATTAGCCACAGCAGCAGCATCAGACCGCAGACCGAAGCCGTCCCAATGATGAGCACGTGCGTGGCTTGTTCCATCATGAAGACCCCGCTTGCAAGGATTGACTCAGCCGCCTCAAGAACGGCGTTAGCAAGACGTAGATCACGAGCGACGCCAATGAACCGAGCATGAACCACGCCACCAGCGCGTGGACCGTTGCGGTCCAGAGCGTGGCGATCGCGTTCCAAACATCCGCACGGATAAGGCCGATGATCTCACCTAGCGTGACCTGGGCCGGCGGGGCAGCGAAAATCCATTCCCCGACACGGATGAAGGGCACCAGCAGAACAAACTGCAACGGATAGACGCAATAATTGACCAACTGGATGGCCGGTAGATTCAGCCTCAGAAGGGCGGCCGCGACGAAGCACAGCAGCGACGTAGATCCGAGCACCGGTGTGACGCCAAGGGTGAATCCAAGTGCGATGCTGAGCGAGAGCTTCTCCGGGCTGATGCCCTGCCGGAGTAGGTCCAGAATCGGGCCGCCGATCCTGCGGCGCAACCAGCCGGTGCTCATCGCTGCCGCCTCCACAAGACGTTTTCGACCGGTTCGTCGTGGGGCAGGCGCGACAGTTGGATCAGCATGTATAAAGAGATGGCGATGTTGCCCAAACCTATGATCAGCAGGAACCACAAGATGCGCGACCCCATGCGGTTCTCTTTGTAAGCGACCCAGATATAGAAGGTCAGGAAGCCGAAATAGGCGTCGTAGAGGGTCGCAATGGCCCACGGGTTGGCGGCATAGCTTGGCCACGCGGCCCACAGGCTGACAGCGAGGCTGGTACGGATCGTCAGCACGCTCATCCAAACGAAGATTGCGCCGAACAACAGGCTCAGAAGCAGTTTCATCGAGCAGGCCCCCGCGAAGATTTCGCGCTCAATCGGGTCAGGTGCTGTTCGAAGTGCGTGAGGTCCTGAAGTACCAGGAAGCCTTCTCGCGCAATTCCATTCGATACCGAGGAAGCTCCGCTGCCCCCCAGCCAAAGTTCGGTAGTGGTGGGAAGTGCTTCGGAAAGCTGCCGGACCTCCTCGACCACGGCGGGCGTCGCGTTCGTCTTCATGATGCCAAGGACCACTGCCTGCGGATCGCTCTTCTCCACCGCACGGAGCACTTCACGCGCCGGCAGGTTCGGGCCAAGGTAAGCAACCTCGAACGCGTGCCCGACTGCAAGCATGGCTGCAGCCAGGATGCCGAATTCGTGCAGTTCGCCCGGGGGTGTCGTGAGTAACAGGCTGCCAGCCCCGGCGCCCCTCCTCTCAAGACGGACCAGCCCGCCCAGCAGATTTCGTACACAGGCGGAGAGCATGTGCTCCTGGGCGATCTGGAAGACCCCGTTCTCCCAGTTTTCGCCGGTTAGCCGCATCAGGGGAAGAACGACCCGGTACACGAGTTCATTGGGGTGCAGTAACAGCGCCAGCCTTCCCAACTCGTCGTTGGCAGCAGTGTAGTCGTAGGCTCCTATGGCCTCGAGCAGTGGCCGGAGCACCGGCATCGCAGTTTCCGGGGGGGAAGCGTTCTCCGCTTTGCCGCTGAAAGACTGGGTGTTGCGCTCCAACTCTTCGAGTTTTGTATCGGGCAGCGATGCCACCGTGCCGATCGAATGCCCGCTTTCCACAGCGCTTTTCAGAAGGAGCAAACGCCGGATGGCGCGTTCATCATAAAACCGGCCGCGCTCGGTCCTAGTCGGAGTTACCGCGTCGTACCGCCGCTCCCAGGCGCGAAGGGTGTCCACGGAAATCCCGGTCAGCTTGGCGGCCGCTCGGATTGGGTATTCGAGAGGCATTGCCCCAAATGTAGCCAATACCAAGCCAATCTGTCAAGCATTTGTCTAATTGCTATACTTGACAAATAGTGGACAAGATTGTAACTTGAGTTTGTGATCTCTTCAGCGCGACGCCAGCAGTATCGATTTGGAGCCGTCATTTCTTTCGCGGTCTTGCATTTGGGAGCGGCAGCCGTGTTTTTCTACCCGCCGACGCTGAGGCTGCTGGCCTGGATGGCGGCAACGTACTCCATCCGAATGTTCGGCGTCACCGCCGGGTACCATCGCTATTTCAGCCACCGAAGCTACCGTCTCAGCCGGCTTGGGCAGTTCCTGATGGCCTTTTTGGCTCAGACTTCAGGTCAAAAGGGCGTGCTTTGGTGGGCGGCCCAGCATCGTGACCACCACCGCCACTCGGATGACGAGCAGGATATCCACTCGCCGCAGCAGCGCGGCTTTTGGTGGTCCCACGTTGGCTGGATTCTCTCGAACGAGCACGACGCTTACGAACTAAAGAAGGTGGGGGATCTTGCCAAATTCCCGGAATTAAAGTGGCTCGACCGCCATCACTGGGTTCCGACAGTCGTGTTTGCAGCTCTCATCCTTTTGACGTACGGCGCCGCAGCTTTCGTTTGGGGCTACGTCGTCTCGACATTGCTGCTCTACCATTGCACTTTTGCGATCAATTCGCTGGCGCACATCTTTGGTACCCGGCGTTTCGAGACTCCGGACCACAGCCGCAATAACTGGCTCCTCGCTCTGCTCACTTTTGGCGAAGGCTGGCACAACAACCATCACTTCTCGATGGGGAGTTGCCGGCAAGGGATCCACTGGTGGGAAATCGATATCACCTACTGGGTCCTGAAACTGATGGCCGTGCTCGGGGTGGTGCGGGATTTGAGGCCCTTCCGAATTCCCCCGGGCACCGCGCAGGAGGCCAGGTTATGCGCGTTGCGGTGATCGGCAGCGGAATTTCGGGCCTGGCGGCGGCGTACTACCTGAGCCGGAAGCACGAGGTATCCGTCTTCGAAAAGGACACCCGCATTGGCGGGCACACCCATACGGTCACGGTGGAATGCAGCCGCGGGACGCTGGCGGTGGACACCGGCTTCATCGTGCACAACGACCACACATATCCGAACCTGGTCCGGCTGCTGGCCGAGTTGGGGGTGGAAACACAGCCAAGCGACATGTCATTCGGTGTCTTGTGCCGGCACACGGGCTTCGAGTACTCCAGCCGCGGCGTCGACGGGTTCTTCGCGCAACGCAGCAACCTTTTGCGATTGGACCAATACCGCCTCCTGCGCGAGATCCTGCGCTTCAATCGGGAGGCGCCCAAGCTGCTGAACGATCCGGCGGCGGAAACACTGACCCTGGGTGATGTCATCGAACAGGGAGGGTACTCCGCGCTGTTCACGGAGCGCTATCTGTACCCGATGGCTAGCGCCGTCTGGTCGATGTCCACCGAAGCGATCCGTTCCTTCCCGGCCTTCACGCTGCTGCGGTTTTTCGACAACCACGGAATGCTGGGCATCAACACGCACCCGAAGTGGAAAGTGATCCGCGGCGGCAGCCACAGCTACATCGGGCCGATCACGGCGCCGTTTCGCAATCGTATCTTCATCGGAGCGAAACTTGAGTCCGTGGCCCGGAGCCAATCGGAGGTCACTCTGCGGTTTCATGACCGCCCATCGATGTCCTTCGACCAGGTTGTGTTCGCCTCCCACGGGAATCAGATTCTCCCGCTGCTCGAATCGCCGAGCGACACCGAGCGGGACGTCCTAAGCAATTTCAAGACCAGCCGCAATGAAGTCTGCCTCCACACCGATTCGTCCCTGTTGCCGTCGAGACGCCAGGCGCGCGCATCCTGGAATTACCATCTAAGCCAGGACGCCGGCGAGGGCGCCACCTTGACCTATCACATGAACCGTCTGCAATCGCTGGAGGCTCCCGAAGAGTACTGCGTCACGCTTAACGACAATGGCACTGTCGATCCTTCCAAAGTCTTGCGGCGGATGGTGTACTACCACCCCCTTTACACGCACGAAGCCATCCGGGCGCAGGCACGCTGGAAGGATGTCAGCGGCGTGAACCGGACCTACTACTGCGGCGCATACTGGTTCTACGGTTTCCATGAAGACGGACTCAATTCCGCCCTGCGCGTAGCCCGCGGGCTGGGAGTAGAGTGCTGACAAGATGGAGTCCGCAATCTACACCGGCACCTTACGGCACCGCAGGTTCGAACCCAAACGTCACGAATTCACTTATCCGCTGTTCATGGCATTTCTGGACATCGACCGTATCCCCGACCTGATGGCGGTGTCGCCGTTTGCCAGCTATAACCGATTCAACTGGGCCAGCTTCCATGAGCGAGACCATTTCGGCGACGCGGCGTTGCCGTTGCGCGCCAGGTTGAACGGCGACGCGGCGCAGCATGATATCCGTTTGCCGGATGGCCCCATCTTCCTGCTGACTCATCTGCGCTATCTGGGATACAACTTCAATCCCATCTCACTGTTTTACTGCTACCGCCCGGACGGAAAGCTCGAGACGATCTTGGCAGAGGTCAACAATACCTTCGGAGAAAGCCGGAATTACTGGCTCTCCACGGATTCCATCGAAGATCCGTCCCGGCCGCACGTTCACCACTGTCCGAAGTCGATGCACGTCTCACCGTTCATGCCGATGGAGCTGGGCTACCGCTTTGTGCTGCCGCCGCCGGGCGAGCAACTGGTTGCGCATATGAACACGCTGGAGGGCGGACGCAGTTTCTTCGACGCGACGCTCACTCTTCACCGCGAGCCCTGGAGCGCACCGGCACTACATCGGGCGCTGCGACGTTTCCCGTGGATGACGGCCAAAGTGATCACAGCCATCCATTGGGAGGCATTGAAACTCTACCTGAAGAAGGTTCCGGTTTACTCGCACCCGGCACGCCGCAAGGAGAACAACCATGAAGCCGTTTCTCACATCGCTCGCTAAGAGCGCCTTCTTGAAGAGCCTGGAATCCATGCGCGGGGGCTCGTTAGAACTGATCGTGGACGGCAAGATCCGGCAGTTTGGTGCGGACGCTGCACCGCTCCAGGCTGTCGTATTGGTTCATCGCGACCGGTTCTTCCGGCGCGCCCTGTTCGGTGGTGACGTCGCCATGGGAGAGGCATGGATGGACGCGGACTGGTCCTCGCCGGACCTGGTTGCCGTAATCCGCCTCGCCGTCCGGAACCTCGCCGGGATGGACGGGCAGAACCGGCTGCTAACCGGATTGAGTCGCGGGTTGGACTACCTGAGTCATCGCCTGCGCGCAAACTCCATCGCGGGCAGCCGCAGCAACATCGGGGCGCATTACGATTTGAGCAACGAATTTTTTCAACTCTTCCTGGATCGAAGCATGATGTATTCCTGCGCGTTATTCGAGTCGGAAAACGATTCGCTCGAATCCGCCCAGTTCCAGAAACTGGACCATATCTGCCGGAAGCTGCGCCTTGGCCCGGACGACCACGTACTCGAAATCGGCACCGGCTGGGGCGGCTTCGCCGAGCACGCCGTCAGGCGTTATGGTTGCCGCGTGACGACCACGACAATCAGCGAGCAGCAACACCAGTACGCACGCCGCCGCTTCAACGCTTTTGCCGGCGGAGACCGGATTGAGCTGCTCCAGGAGGATTATCGAAACCTCCGCGGCCGGTACGACAAGATCGTGAGCATCGAGATGTTCGAGGCCGTGGGACTGCCCTACTACGACGAGTTCTTCGGCGTGTGCGACCGCTTGTTGCGGACGGACGGCAGCATGCTGCTCCAGACCATCACCATCAACGAACAAGCATTTCGCGCCTACCGTCAGAGGGCCGACTTCATTCAGAAACACATTTTTCCGGGGGCGGAGCTCGCCTCGGTGAGTGAGGTTCTGCGGTCGCTGGCGAGGGTTACCGGCCTTTCGCTCTACCACGCCGAGGACATTGGCACCCACTACGCGCGAACGCTGGCGCAGTGGCGGCATCGGTTTCACAATTCGCTGGACGAAGTCAGGGCTCTGGGCTTCGACGACCGTTTCATTCGCATGTGGGACTACTATCTCGCCTATTGCGAGGGCGCGTTCCTGGAGCGCCATATCGGCGACCTCCAGCTGTTGCTTACTAAAAAACATTCGCCCCGCAAGTTGTTTGGCGAACCCTGGGGAGAGGAGGGACGCACGATTGATCCCGTTTCACACCTTGCGGCGCCGGCAGTAGATACCCCGGCCTATCGATGAGGTATTCGTCTTCCTGCTGGCTGGGATTCCGAATCCAGACGCCATGCGCGATCCGCATCGGCGAGGGAACGCGGATCCGATACCGTCTACGCTGGTACGGTATTCCGGTTGGCTGGGAGACCTAGATTCGGGAATGAAAGCCGGCCCATCGTTTTGTCGACGTCCAGGTGCGCTAACTGCGATTGAAATTGGTGTGGATCTTGGTGTGGCTGGTTCCGGGTGCGCCGTTTGTGGCCGTCCTCGCTGGAATCGGGAGCCTTTGAAGGTAAGTTATTGGAGGCGCGGGTCGGAATCGAACCGACGAATAAAGGTTTTGCAGACCTTGGCCTTACCACTTGGCTACCGCGCCAGTCTTCTTAGAGATAACGCGGTTGAGCATAGTAAGTCAATTGAGCCTTTCGCAAGCCAGAATCGCGCGAATGGCAACGGGGTCGCAATCGCGGGATCATCCTCTTTTCGCCAGATTCTCGGAATCCACACCAGCTTCGCCTTCACCTGTTTGGTTTTTGCAAAAGGCTCACGGCAAAACAGGCTCGCGTTTGCGCCGGCGGCTGGCGGAGTTGGTTCAAGCCGAAGCGCCGGCATCGGCGGGGCGACGCCGACGAGCCCCGCGCGTGCGCAGGCTCGCCCGTTGTTTCGTTTTGTTACGTAGTGTCCAGCGCTGGCTTAAGCGAAGCTGAGCTTGCATACATCGTGAACACATAGTGTGAAAGTGCATCACTTGAAATGCGGACTACGGGATAGAATTGATCGATGAAAGCCGCGGTACTCGCATCTGCCGGTGATGTTTACCGCCGGCCGCTGCTCATAGACGATGTTCCGCAGTGCAATGCCGCATCGGGTCAGGTTCTACTGCGTGTCCGAGCGTGCGGCGTATGCCGGACGGACCTCCACATCGTGGAAGGCGAGCTTCCGTCACGGCGATCTCCCCTGATCCCGGGCCATCAAATTGTCGGTGAGGTCCTGTCAGGACCGCCTCGATTTCCGGCGGGTGCGCGCGTTGGAGTGTCCTGGGTCGGGGGCGTCGACGGTGCCTGTACATATTGCCGGCGCGGTCTCGAGAATCTTTGCGATGACCCTGTCTTTACCGGATACACGGTTGACGGAGGCTATGCGGAGTATGCGGTAGCGCGTGCGGATTTCGTTTTTCCCTTGCCGCCTGCGCTCGACGATTTGCACGCCGCGCCCCTACTGTGCGCGGGCATCATCGGTTATCGCAGTCTTCGCGTGGCTGGCGTGGAACAAGGCGACAATGTGGGGTTATTCGGATTCGGTTCGTCGGCTGCGCTCACCATCGCCGTGCTGGGAGCGTGGGGCTGCAAGGTGTATGTCTCGACGAGAGGCGAATCGCATCGACGGCTGGCAGAGTCGCTGGGGGCGGTCTGGGTCGGCACGGAGCGCGAGAAACCGCCAGTTGAGCTGGACCGCGCTGTCACGTTTGCGCCAAGCGGCGATGTGGTCGTCGCAGCTCTTTCCAGCCTGCGCAAGGGTGGAATCGTTGCCATTAACGCCATTCATCTCGACCGGATGCCTCAGTTCGACTACGACAGTCTGCTGTGGGGCGAGCGCCAGATTCGCAGTGTTGCGAATATGACGCGCACTGACGCGACCGAATTTCTCGAACTGGCCGCAAGAATCGGATTGCGACCGAAGGTTACGCCGTTTCCGCTGGAGAGCGCCAATGAGGCGCTGGCTGCGCTGAAGAAGGACTCGATCGACGGGGCAGCGGTCATCGTTCCGGCGTGACGGGCCCGCGCAAGGCTGCGCGATTGAGCTTCGATTTCTGTGCAGCGCCCATGCCGAGGCAAAACTGCGCGTGGCCCGTGTAACCGGTGAGGTCGCGCTGGTGTGTTGGCACAGTAGAATCGGTTTGGTGCCCGAGAAAGGACTTGAACCTTCACGGCCTTGCGGCCACTGGAACCTAAATGCAAACCTACGGGGACCAGATGCGACCCAAGGCCAACAAAAACGAGGAAACCCAGCACTCCTGCTCGCCTTCAATCGCCTGCTTTTCCGTTTGAACCGTTACAGCGACCGTTACAGAAATGTCTCCGAAGCCTTTGGTGTACTTAAGTGCGTTGATTTTTAGGAGGAAGGAGTCTGGGGAGGGCCGGTTCTAGCGGCGACTCCCCGGTGAAACATCCGAACCAGTCACTTGTCCGATACTCTACCACTTTGCGGGGCAAAGATGGTCCCGTACAAGCGCTTTAATGGGCGTGACGGTCAAAGCCCGTCCGGTGTGTTCCCGATCGTTCTGATGCGCTTTTCTGGCCTGAGTTTTGGAGCGAAAGCCTGCTGGGTTGCGCTGGCTCGGTATGCAGGCAGCGACGGTAAATGTTACCCCTCACAGGCGGCGCTGGCTGCCGACCTCGGGACAACTACTAGGGCGGTTCGAAAGTACCTAGAGGAACTCGAGCGCGAGGGCTTTATTAAGCGAATAAAGCGCTATGACTGTCGAGGCCAGGCGACCGACGACTTTGAATTTCTAGATCATCCGATATTCGCGCCAGGCTGCTACTACCGCGGCAGAAATAACGCCACCTCGGCTTCCGGTGGTGGAACATTTGTTCCGGCACTCGTGCCGGAGGTGGTGGAACAAAAGCGTCAAGGTGGTGGAACATCTGTTCCTGGGGGTGGTGGAACACTTGTTCCTACGGAAGAGAGTCAGCTTGAAGAGATTCATGAAGAGACAGAAACGTCGAAGCGGATTACTGGCGGCGAATCGCAAAAACCGACGATTCGGCCGCCAGGCCGTCCTGAAGGAAGTACGTGCGACTCCGTCGCTGAAAAGCAAAAAGCAGACGCGCCGGCCGGCTGGACAACCGCGGCCGGGGTCCTCCCCGCGCTGGTCCCCAAAGAAAAACCCTTTCCTGGAAGGCCAGGGGCAGAGAATGTTCCGGATCTGGTGCCCTTCGCCTACGAGTCGGAACTCGCAGCGCTGCGCGCCAAACTCGCGGCATACATGGGCGAAGAGCCACCGCCGGATTTCGAACAAAAATGTTTCTGGCGGGCGCGTGGTGCCAACGTCGCCGATATCTGCGATCTACTCGACCGAAAGTGGGCGCTCAAGAAATTCAGGCCAGATGGCAGGTGCGGGCCACGCGACTGGAATTGGTTTCTGACGGTCATCGGAACCGCGTTTTCGCCGATCGAGCGTGGCCGGCTGCCGGAGGTCCCCGGCATGGACGCGCCCGTTTCCGTGTATGTACTGGCGCGCGGAATCGAGGCCATCGAAGTCGTCACGGCGGACGATTCGCTCGTAGCAAGCTACACGTGTAAATGCGGCGCCGAGATTCGGCAGTACGCCTCGCGAATCGAGGGAGAGTGCAGGTGTCAGCAGAATCGGCGAGCTTCACCGGGCAAGGAAAATGGCCCCGGCCATCTTGTGCGCGCGATGGCGACCGGCACATGAGCACCAATCACCAGCGCGTCGCCGCCCAGTTCACCGAGGCCAATCGGCGCGCCGCGGCCGTCATCCTCGAGGATCCGGAGAAGTACGGCGGCGACAGAGCGGCAATCGTCGAGTGGGCACGTGTGGTTCGTTATGAAGTCGATTTCAGGGCTCGCTCCGTCGCATACTCCGGATGCCACGAAGAGGAGTACATCGAAGACTATCCAGCCGTCGACATACCGTAGCTCCGCTTTTTTTTTTGCTTCCACCCACCCAGCATCGAGGAGGAGAACCAATGCGCGTCTGAGAATTATCCTCGCGTCTGCCACGCCCATCATTTGAGCGTCGCGATGGTTTCGGTCTTACCCACCAGCAGCTTGCTACCTACGATGAACCATAATTCAAGCCTTTGCTGTGCATACCGCGGCGGTGTTGCTGGTGAATTTGGTCCAATCCATTACAAACGTGCCTGCTATCCGATGCACATTCGCGGGCTCAAAGATGACTCGCATACCGATTCGGTAGATATTCTTCACGCATTCGCCCTTGTTGAAGTTCTCCAAGCGATTGCCGTCAATTCCAAAGGCGGCTACAGAAGCCGAGAACACCCTGGTTTCCATTGCGATCCCCTTTCGTCGGAGTACCAGATTAGAACGACCGTAGCGGCGCGTGCTCGCGGATGGCGGCATCGGCCGTACGCGAAGCACTCACCAGAGCAATCAGCTGATTTAGGGCGATACTTCGTTGGCTGAATCCACGAGGCTCGCCGCGTTTCGTGCGTGCTTCCTGGGCGTTGAAATCCTTGCGCAGCAGACGTTCGCGCTCGCGTCCCCTCCGTTCCTGTTCAATTCTTCGGCGTTCTGTGAGAGCCGCCGCGATACGCTCCGCCAAGTTGTTGTCTGTTACTGGATATAGAACAACATCGAAGCTCGAGGAACCGAGCGATATCAGTGTATCGTTATGCAGTTGTCCCAGATGTTTCATTTACATATCCCTCAACGCGGACTGAAACAGCCCCTTAACTTCGCGATAATCCTTCAACGCGAACTTGGCGAAGATGCGATCCCACTTTTCGTTATCTCTGCACGAGAGGCATTGGCCGCACCTGCAACGAGGATACGGAGCCAGAGGGTTGCGATTAAGGAACGCCTTCTTCGGACGGCCGAATCCCCGGGCCGCGTCCGCTCCTGCTTCAGACGGAAAGGTCGATACATTCATGCTGCGACCTGGAGGCAGCTGAATAGCCAATGATGTACAGCGACGGTAAACGAATGATAACGGGAGGCTTGCCGCTCAGCGCTTGCCGGTCTCTCGGGCGATCCACACTATTGAAGGTTAATGTTCACTGCGAAAGTTGGGTCAGAATGCCCAGCAGTAACCTCAGATCTGATGGGTCATTTCACGCATCCCGCACGTACAAAACGAGAAACCTGTTTGTGTGCAATGACTCCGGCCGTGGCGTCGAACTTGCCCGACTCAGTCGCATCGAGGTCGGCGGGAAACCGACTTTCTCGAAGGCGTCCGTTACACGCCGGCTGGGATGCGGTTTCCCCTTGGCTGAGGAGGTGTAAACAGATGCCTAGCTGTTCAGTCTGCGCTGCACGAGAGCAACGGCTTAAAGAAGCCGTAGTCGGTCATTGGCATGAAATGCCTTTATAT
>Ga0070734_10000460_pt1 | contig 85560 bp, 79 predicted proteins | sample Coa_R1_8_FD_66444 | JGI IMG/M metagenome (GOLD analysis project Ga0070734, IMG submission 66444) | Surface soil microbial communities from Centralia Pennsylvania, which are recovering from an underground coalmine fire - Coalmine... | ecosystem: Environmental > Terrestrial > Soil > Unclassified ...
GAAGAGTTTTTGAGACCGCCGCGTCTACCATTCCGCCACCCCGGCGCGCTGAGGGTAGTCTAGCACAGGGATGGGGACGTGTCAAGGGGAGTCTGAAACGCTCACCCCTGCTGCTTCGGATGACCAGGGCCATCACCATCTGACTCCTGGGATTGGAACGAGCTCCCCGCGCCAGGGCTAGACGATGAAGGGATGGACAACGAGGAAGAGGCGTAACTCACCGTCATACTCAGCCGTAAACGTTGTAAACAATGTAAACACTGTGCAGATTGTGGACTCTGTGGACAGTGTGGACGTTTGAGCAAGAGGTATCCCCTGTAGCAACTGTAGCGAGTGTAACAAGTAAGGAGAGACATCATGATCAAAGGAAAAGCTTTGAAGGGCTTTCTGCTGGCATTTCTTTTCGTCCTTGCCGGAGGGTTCTTCCTCGTGCAGAATGGACCCTTTCAAGTCAATAACACTATCTTTCCTCTCTCCTTCTACGTCGGAGCAGCGTTCATCTTGCTGGGGCTGCTCATTGGCCTCTTTTCCAGCGTTCTCTAGGCAGCATGCCTGCCTATTCATCTTGTAGAATCGTCTTTCCTTTGATGAACCAGGCAAGGCCAAATACCAGGATGGCGAGCGTTTCCAACCAGAAGCCAGGATTAAGCGCTTGCAGCCATTGGACGCTGTGCAGGAAGAGGTCAGCAATCGACAGCGCAATGCAGACGAGTATCACGATGCCACACGCCCGATAGATGGCGTTTCTTGCTTTCTTTTGCTCCGTGAGTTGCTTCCCGGGGTCCAGGCGCGGAAAGAGCACGAGCGCGAAGAACGCCAGCGCTGCAAAAAAGAGCGCGGTGAAGATAGAATGCGCGTATCCGATCATGATTTGGTGCTGTGTCGCGCCCGCAGCCGGGGGTGTTGGAAAGAAGGCCGCGCCAATCGCGGCGATGCCGGCCACATCGCCCGCAATGTCGCTCAGCAGATCAAAACGATAGGAAAGCAGAAAAACCCCGACAGCACACAGGCTGCCAACAAACACGTCGCGCATCACGCTGTAATAGTAGGCGCTGATCGAAGGCAAGATGCCAGGGCCTTCAAAGAGCCACTTGCCGAAGATCAGCACGAACGGTAGCGTGATGCCAATAATGCCAATACATCTGCGCAAACCCAGGTACGACAGGACGTAAGGATACGTCGGGTTTTGCATTTCATTCCTCATTCTATGCCCGCTCCAGGTGTGGGCCAGGCGAGGCATCCCCAGCGTTCACACCCTCCACGGAGATGGGCAGCATCTTTCAGCACCAGTATACTGGCGCTGTCTAGCCGGTGCTATAATTGGGTGCACATTGCTGGGGCATTTCCTACGTTGAGGAGAGCTTCCAGGCGAAGAACGCAGGAACAAAAAGGGGGGCTGCTCCTATGGCAGAGAATGTTTGTCTGCTGCTTACCGAGACCGACACGGTCAATGGGTTCGCCAGGGTGTTGTCCCTGGCCGCAGCGGCAGGCGATCTGTACAAACGCACCGTGCCCTTATACGCTCGTTTACACTGCCCGTAGAGGAAAGGAGCGTGCGATGCTGGATGACCATCTCATCGAAGAGGATTGGTGTCCCTGCCCGAAGTGCCAGCTTTACCGGCGGCGCGGGCTAAAGGTACAGCCGCATGCTTATGACGACATCCACGCCGAAGATGTCAGTTGGTCCTTCAAGCTGTTCTGCCGCTGCTGGCGCTGCCGTGAGGTTCGGCGCGGCCTGGCCCAGCGGGTGATTCTGCCCGAATGATTGCCACCAGGCACGCCTATGGCTCGCGCTTCATCTCGCGATGCCATGGCTTGCCGCGCTTGTTCCACTGAAACGTACGCTCCCCAAGCTGAAAGCCCGCTCGCTCGTAGACTTTGATGGCGCGCTGGTTGAACTCGGCCACGTCCAGCCGGAGGTATTGCAGCGCAAAGCGCTGTTTAGCGAAGGCCACACCCGCGCGCACGAACTCCAGCCCGATGCCCTTGCCGGTGAGGTCGGGCCGCAACGCCAGCCCCAGCGTCACGCCGCCCTGGGCTGCTTTGGTGAACATGAAGATGCCTACCAGTTCGCCCGCTTTGTTCCAAACGCTGTACACCTCGTACCCCATCGTTTCGTTCAGCCAGCGCAGCAGCACCCAGGCAAGCAATGGCGCGCGTTCCAGATTGTATATGTCGTAGGGCGCGGCGTAACGCCAGCCGCCGATGGCCCAGGCATCCGCCCAGCGCAGCGGCTTGAATTGGAATGATGGCTGCTCGCCTTTGCTATCCATCAGACGCTGTGTCCGGCAGGCTGCCGCGCTCCTGGTAATGTTTAAGCGCCGTCAGCAAGGTTTGCTCGTCGGGGGCCACGTATTCCAGCGCGCCCTGAATCATCGCGTTGAGTTTCGTGCCCGGGAAGGCTCCGCGCCGGTCGGTGTGCAGGCCAATCAGCAGCTTGCGGGGCTGCTGCAAGGTCTTCTGGCTCCAGGCGATGCCGAGCTCCACGCACGCGCCTTCATCGGGCACGCGACCATCCAGCATGAACAGGAGCACATCGGCGGCGAAGACGCGCTCGGCATCAAGCTGGAAGACGGCCTTGCTCCATTCCTCGCCTGTCATCGTGTCATAGGGCGGAGCGCCGCGTTCCGCGCCGTCGCGCTGCGGCAAGAAGACCTCATAGCCCAGCGCCTCGATCTTGTGCGTCAGTTGTTCGTTGAATTGGCGTTCGCCTACTGAAAACAGCGGGCCAGCAAAATAGACCAGCATACTTGGCTCCAATCAGGTTCAGGGTGTGGGCGGCGGTGTTGCCGGGCTAGCCTGGTTCGTTCCGCCAGGTGTGGCCGATGGGCCAGGCGTGGGCGGCATACCTGGCGGCGTCGGTGGTCCATCCAACAGCGGCACCAGCTTATCCAGATCAGTCAGCGCCTCCTCCGTCAGCTTCTGGATGGTGGCCGGGCTGGCCGTGCCAGAAAAGAGCACCGTTTCATTGCTTTTCATCTGTACGACAATGGAGGTATATGCCTGGTGGGTCGTTATCCAGGCCGGATGACCGCTAATCTTCAGCGAGGTTGCGTCAGGTGTGGGGCGCAGATCAATCGGGTTCCAGCGATAGAGGATGAAGGCGTTCTTGCCCGCCGTCCAGAAGGTATCGGCGTAGCGGTCCGGATTGCTGGCGGTGGCATATTTGCCGCCGTTGCCGCCCTGGCAGACTTTCAAGGGAAAGGTCAGCGGCCCATCGGTGGCGCTGGCGCTTATGCCACAATTGCCGAATGGCAACAGGGTGCCGCCGAAGCCGGTCCAGGTCTTGGTGCTCGGATCAACCTGCACCGTCACCAGGTCTACATAGGTTCCGGCGGGGTCAAGCTGCACGGCAGCCATGCCAAAGGTTGGCCCGCTTGCCAGCCAGTCAGTAGCAGCGGGCGTGAGGGGAGTGCCTGAATTATTGTGGAATACTTTCCCTGCCTGGGCGTAGGCATCGGCCAGGCTCACCGATTGACTGATGCCGCTGTTGGGGGCAAACCAGGCGAACATCCAGGGTGGCAGGCGAGAGCCAACCGGCTCGCCAGGTGTTGGGGCGGTGGGTTTCGTCGGCTGCGCGGCGGTCTGGGAGCCACCGCCCGGCGAGCAGGCGGCCAACGCCAGTGCCGCGAGCAGCAGCGCGGCGGCAGCGCGAAGTAAGGAGCGAGAGGAGTAGTGCATTGCCAGTGGTCCTTTCCTGGCACACCATTGCTCATACGTCTGGCGGGGCTGACGCCAACGTTCGTGTTGTGCCTGCTTGAAAGACGCCGCGCCCTGGCTATTGGTTCCCTCACCGACCCTGAAAGATGGGCGGGCGCTTTTCTCGGAAGGCCAGGCTGGCTTCGCGGGCATCGGCGGTGCCAAAGCAGCGCATAATCCCCTCGACCTCATTCTGGAAGGCGCGCTCCAGGTCCGGCTCCAGCGGCAGGTTCAGCAGCCTCTTGCTTTCGCGCACGGCCAGCGGAGCGCGGCTCAGCAGCCTTGCGGCCAGCGCCTGGGCTGCGGCATCGAGTTGTTCCGGCTCGGCCACGCGATGCAGCAGCCCATAGCCCTCTGCCTGGTCCACATCAAAGATGTCGGCCATCAGGATGATTTCGCGCGCCAGTCCTGCGCCGACCAGGCGCGGCAGCAGCACCGTCGTCCCGCCTGTGATGACCATGCCCACGCTGGCCTCCACGCAGCCGAAGCGTGCCCGCGTGCTGGCAACGCGAAAATCGCAGGCCAGAGCAAGCTCGAAGCCGCCGCCGAGCGCGTAGCCGTCCACCGCTGCAATGGTGGGCTTTTCCCCCAGGAAGAGCAAGCGAGTTAGCCGCTGGAGGTCCATAATCACGGCCTGGAACATTTCGGCGGTGATGTGTTCGGCCTCCTTCAAGTCGTCGCCTGCACAGAAGTTGCCGCCCGCGCCAGTAAGCACAATCACCGAGGCATCCGGGTCGCTTTGGGCACGCTCCATCGCCTGGCGCAGTTCCGTCACCAGCGCCACACTCATGGCGTTCATCGCGCCGGGGCGGTTCATCGTCACCCGCGCCACCTTGTCGGCAACGGTATAGAGAACGGCTGGTTCGCTCATATGCTGCCTCCTATATATTCATTGTTGAACCGTTTCGTTTCTTCATAGGTCGGTACGAGTTGACCTCTTACCAGCCGAACCGGTGCTGGCTTCAAGAGCAGCACCATCATAGCATATGGATAGAATGCCTGATAGATGGCATCCCCTGCCGGTTATTGCGATGGAACGCCCGTCCACGACCCTCGACAGGGGTTGTCTTCTCCATCGAATACCCAGTTGCCTGATGCTTGCTTGCCCGTAGCCTCGATGGTGCCGCTGACTTCAACATCAATATCCCCTGTGGTGTCGTCTGATGAGATGACCACATCCGCGTCGAATTGCCCTTTGCTCATCGCCCAGGGTGGGTCAGTCCGAACATCTACGGAGTCTACGCTGTAGGTGATGTCAGGGCAAGTGATCTTGGGAATCTGAAAAGCAAACTCGGTGATGGCGCTTTGGCTGCTGTTCGTCTTGAACTCAAAAGTGCCTAATCCTGGGGCGGTTGCCTTCCACCAGCCCGGCCCGGTGGTCTTGGGCAGCGCGACGTTTCCCAGGGAATTGAATACGCCGAAGCCTGCCAGCAGAGCGACCACGATGCCGCCGACGATGATCACCGCCAAAAGGCTGCATCCTGCAATCGCCCAGGGGCTGGTATTGCGGCCTGGCGCGGGCTTTTGCGGAGGGGCGAACGTATATGCTGGCTGGCCGGGGACAGGCTGAGGAAAAGGCATCGGGCGTGGCGCGCCGCAGCGCACGCAGGTTGTTTCCTGGCCGACAAAATTGTTGCCACAGTATTGGCATTGAAGGGGCGTCATAGGAAAGCCTCCAGCTTAGTTATACTGCTTGAGCGGGAGGCATATGATGGTCAGCCTTCTCTGATTCCTCCCACTCTACATTTCCACCGCAGAAAGAAACGCGCCTGACAGAATAATTCGGGCCCGCCTTTGGTAAACTCAGCAGGACAGGCTCAGGTTGCCTGATAAGTTTTGATGACTCGCCGCGCCTTGCCCTCCGTGCGGGGAATAGTGCCATAGGGCACCAGTTCTGGCTCGGCACGAAAGCTCAACTGCTGGCGCAACGCGTGAGCAATGCGCTTCGGAAGATCGCCCGCTTGCACCGGGACCTGGCCCTGCGCCAGTTCGACCTGTACATGCAGATATTGATGTGGCGGCGGATGATCGACGATGATGAGAAATTCGCCGGAAAGTTGATCGGACAGCCGCGCCAGCACGTTGCCCACGCCTGTGGGGAAGACGTTGACGCCGCGCACGTGCAGCATGTCGTCGCTGCGGCCCAGCATGCGAAAGCGGAAGCTCGTCCGGCCACAGGCGCATGGCCCCGTGCCCAGGATGCGCACGACATCGCGCGCGCGATAGCGCACCACCGGCTGCGCCTCTTTATAGAGGTGGGTATAGACCAGTTCACCTTCCGCGCCATCGGTGATGGGCAGCGGCGCGCCGCTTTCCGGCTCGATCAATTCGACGGCAACATAGCCCTGCGCGTGGAAGTGCAAGCCATCGCGCTGCTCGCATTCGGACCCCATCAGGCTGAGCACATCGGCCATGCCGAAATTGGCGTCCATGGCGCGCAGGCCCCACAGGTCTTCCATGCGGGCGCGCACGCTTGGCTCGCTCATGCCTGGCTCCGCGCCAAAAAAGCCTTTGCGCAGGCCCACGTCGCGCGGCTCTAGCCCCTGGGTGCGCGCGGCTTCGGCCAGCGGCAGCATATAGGACGGCGTGGCGCTGATGGCGTTGATGCCAAGCTCGCGGATGGTCTGAAGCAGCAGGGCCGTTTCGCCCACGCCAAAGGGCACGACGGTTGCGCCGGTCGTCTCCAGGCTATCATGATCGGAATAGCCGCCGACCCATAGGCGATAGTTCAGACAATGCACCACGCGATCACCTGGGCGCAAGCCCGACGCCCAATAGCAGCGCGCGCCGCATTCGGCCATCACGTTGCGGTCACGCCGGGTGAGGGCCACATAGAGCGCGCGGCCTGTGGTGCCAGAGGTCTTGTGCGCGCGGATGATCTGCTCCGGCTCCGCCGCCAGATAACTGCCGAAGGGTGGCTGCTCTTTCTGGCTGCGCCTGCACTCGTCTTTTTCAGTGAACGGCAGCAAAGCCAGATCAGCCAGATCGCGGATAGCTTCGCGCTTGATGCCTGCTTCGGCAAATTTGGCCTGATAAAACGCTGAGCGCGCCCAGACGTAATCAAGCTGGGTGTGCAAACGCTCGTTTTCCAGCCGCCGCAGCGCCGCTGGCTGCATCGTCTCGATGGCTTGATCCCAAAATCGCCGCTCCACCAGAAGGCCCTCCCTTGTGCGCTGATGTGCCCTTCTAGTGTAACTCATCTGTCTAGCCCTCTTGTTCTGCCAGGTAGAACCAGATATACTGTGCAGCGCAGGCACTTATCATCCTTGCCTGCTCGCCAGATTTCAGGAGTATTGCTGTGTTCACCAAATATTGACACTAGAACGCCCGTGCGCCACCGGCTCCTTTGTGCCTGGATGATCTGTTCTCTTGCGGCTGCAAGCGCGGCGCAAGATGATAAATCTGCACGAAATGGAGCCTGTGAAATATGTTTGTGATTCCCGATGAGTTTGCCCGTGCGCGAATTGCGTATCAGGGCGAAGACGGCGCGCGCTGGATTAGCGCATTGCCGACCGTTCTGGCGGCATGTGAAGCGCGCTGGAATATCACTATCGGCGCGCCTTTCCCCAACCTCTCCTATAACTATGTTACCTCGGCCACGCGCGCCGATGGCAGCCCGGTGGTTGTGAAAGCCTGTATCCCAACGGGGGAATATCCGCAGGAGTCTGCGGCGCTGCGCCTCTTTGGGGGGCGTGGGATGGCTGAACTGCTGGCTTGCGATGACGCCGACGAGGTGATGCTGCTAGAAGCGCTTCAGCCAGGCATGCTGCTTGCCAGCATAGAGGATGACGCGCTGGCAACCTCGATTGCCGCCCGCGTGATGCGTCAGTTCTGGCGGCCTGTGCCAGCAGGCCACCCTTTCCCAACGGTTGCCGATTGGGGGCGTGGCTTCAGCCGCCTGCGCGAGCACTATGCTGGCGGCAGCGGGCCGTTCCCGCCACGACTGGTGGAGGAAGCCGAAACGCTGTTCGCCGACCTCGGCTCCTCGATGGATGCTCCAGCGCTGCTGCATGGCGATCTGCACCACGATAACATTCTTGCCGGACAGCGGCTCCCCTGGCTGGCTATCGACCCCAAGGGTCTAGTTGGCGAGCCAGCCTATGAGACGGGCGCGCTGCTGCGCAATCCGCTGCCCCAATTACTCCAAACGCTTCAGCCCGCCCGCATCCTGGCGCGGCGGATAGATCAACTGGCTGAGGAATTAGCCCTTGATCGAGCACGGATTCGCGGCTGGGGACTGGCCCAGGCAGTCCTTTCGGCCTGGTGGAGTGTCGAGGATGAGGGCTTGATTGGCAGCCAGGCGTTGCTCTGTGCCGAACTGCTCGCCAGCATTCCGGACTAGCGTCATTGCCTCCGCAGCGCCACAGCTTGCGTTGCAAGCTCGGTTTGTCGCGCCACCAGTGAGGTGGCGCGACAAACGCATTGGGTGGTGCCTATAGCCATTCGGGATTTAGCGACTATGTGAGCGCCGAATCTGGCGAATTTCCTCGCAATGCGCCAGCGCGTGGCTGGCCTGGCTGACAATGATTTCGCCAACGGTGACCTGCTCCGGATTCGACAGATAAGGCGCTTCAAAGCGCATCGAGCGCTCCCAGGCATTGGGCAGATGGCGCACCAGTTGCAGGACAGCGGCTCGATTCGCCCGAAAGAGGGCGACAGCAGGCTCAATCTCTCTGCCCGCGTAGTCCAGCGATTCGGCCCAGGCGTTATCAGGCGTATACCAATCATGCCGATAGAGGCAGCCCGAATTAGCCAGGGCTGCTTTCAAGGCCATCGACCAGAGATCGTCACCATCGGTGATGTGATGAACGATCTGGCGAATGCTCCATTCCCCCTCTGTTGGTCGCAGATCAAGTTCTTGCTTCGAAAGCCCTTCCAGCGCAAACGTGAGTTCATCTACTCCCTGCGCGTACAGGGCCATGCTTTCTTCTGGTGTCTGCTGCTGTTCCATCAGTTTTTCTCTCATTCTGTTGTTTGAGCGTGTTCTGCTGTTTCTGGCTCGTCGCTCAGCGAGTGCGCCACGTCGGCGAAGAGGGCAGCGGAAATGTGCGGCTTGAGCGCTTCAAGCGTGTCGTAGGTTTCCAGGCAATAATCCTGTGCATCCCAATCCCAGGTGGCCCAATCATCTTTGTTGTAAGCGGACCAATGAGGGATTTCTCTAGTATACAAGACCAGTTTTCCACGTGTATTCTGTGAAACGATCTGGTTCACCAGCCGATCATCGGCGGTGTGGACTGTCTGCCGCCCCAGCTTGCGCCCCCGGAAACTCTGGCGCATCACCTCGTTCTCTTGCCGCGCTGCGTTCGCCTGGTAGGCTCGCGCCTCTTCGGTCTGGACAAACTGACGCAGCGCCCGCGCGATGACTGCCGATAGGCTGCCCCCGGCCAATTCCCTGGCGCGGTCAAAGATGGGCAAATCGTCTTCTGCAACGTAGATCATTTTGTTGGGCATTTTCACCTCCTTACCTTCAGCTCATCTCGACAGCTTCCATATACATATATACTACTATATATGTATACGTCAAGAGGTTTTTGAAGAGAACGCCACGATTAAGGAGGATTTCGTGGGCTGGTTTGGGGAAGAGATTACCAACCAGCACCGGTTGGCGCGTCGGTGGCAAACCGCAGGATGCATCCTGCGGTTTGCCTAGATTTCGAGTGCTCTGGCTTGTATATGCACGATCTCGGCTTCTCTATGGCGGCCCAGGCACGCCAGCGCGCGCGATTTCCCATAGTAGCCACGGGCATCATTGCGGGCAAGCTGAATTGCGTGATCGTAAGCCTCCAGCGCGCCCTCATAAGAACCTGCGCCCATCAATGCCTCGCCTCGAATCAACCACGCGCCATTATTGCGCGCGTTCGCATCCAAAAGCTGCTTTGCCAGCGTATGGACCGCACGAGAGCCGCGCCGAGGCAAGAGCAAACGCCCGACACGGATGGTTACTTCCACATTCCCCGGGTCCAACTGAAGCGCGCGTTCATACGCAGTGATCGCCTGACTCTGCCGTCCGAGCGCTTCCAGGGCCAACCCTTGCCCAACCAGGGTGGTCACGTCGTCGGGAGTAAACTTGTTCGCTTGCGCATACGCCGCCAGCGCTTCTTCATAACGCGACAGCCTGAGCAGCGCTCGCCCGGCTTGCCGAAAGGCCAGCGCGCTGCCGGGAGAGCGTTGAAGTGCGCGGGTGTAGCGGGCCAGCGCCTCGGTATAGCGCTGGAGGTCATAGAGCACATCCCCCTGGCTGACATAGGCATCGGCTTGCCCGGGAACAACCGCTATCACGTGCTGCCAGGCATCCAGCGCTTCTTCCAGGCGGCCCAGGTGGTGCAGCGTTTCGGCCAGCCCGATCAGTGCTGCTCTGTCTCTGGGGGCAGCATCGAGTGTGCGTTGATATTCGTTTAGCGCGGCGTCTTCTGATTGGGGCGCATAGAACCGCGCGCCTCTCTCCAGCAGGGTATCGACATCCATCTGCTGGGAGGATGAAAAATCGGTCATTATTGCTGACTCAATAGGTAAGTAACCAATCATAGGTATTTTTCCGCCATCCTTACCTTGTATAACGGGTCAGTTTCAACAGAGTCACTAGATTTTTTGCCCGATTTGAGATGGAAGGGCCTTCTGTTCCACTCTGTGGAATCCTCTATCGATGCTCTTCTTTGTTGCCGCGAACATCACAAGCCGAGAAAGTACCACCATGGCCTGCCTCCCGAATTCCCCTGGCTTGAGACGAACTGGCCGAGGATGAAGCACAGGATGGCAAAGCCCAGCAAGAGTCAGATAACAACATCGGATGGTTTACATAGGCGAGTCACCTATTTTCCAGCTTCAGCACTGGTGTGGCAGAAGCTGTTTCCCAGAAGTCATAATGAAAGGGAAAGATCGGATTGAGGAGGAACCACATGGAAACTGAAACAGGCGAGGCAGCCGGGCTGGATTCGCTGCAAGGCAACCATATGATGTTGACGACGTTTCGCAAGAGCGGCAAGGCGATGCCTACTCCCGTCTGGTATGGGCGTGTCGGCGATCATTTGTATGTCTTCAGCCTGGCTTCTGCCGGAAAAGTGAAACGCATTCGCAATAATCAGCGTGTCCAGATCAGCGCCTGCACTGGCATTGGCAGAATTACCGGCCCCACGATGGAGGCGCAGGCGCGCATTCTGCCCAAAGAGGAGCAGATCATTGCGCGGCGGGCGCTGCGCCGCAAATACCCCATTGCCTTTCGCTTCAGTGAACTCTTTGCGAACCGCTTGCTGCTGCGCAAATGGGCATTCCTTGATATTACCCTTGTATGAAGCGGTTGGATGACTGCGCTTGTTTCGCTGCTGGACGAGCGCCGTTGCAAGCTGATAGAATGCCCTTTGATCTTCGCGCACCATTTTACATGACAGGTAGGATACACACATGCCCGAATTGCTCCAGTTTCCCGCAGGCTTTGCCTGGGGCGCTGCCACCGCCGCCTATCAGGTCGAGGGGGCAGTGAATGAAGATGGCCGAGGGCCATCCATCTGGGATACATTTGCCCACACGCCGGGCCGCACGCTGAACGGCGAAACGGGCGATGTTGCCTGCGACCATTACCACCGTTATCCGCAGGACATTGGCCTGATGAAAGAATTGGGCCTCAACGCTTATCGCTTCTCGATTGCCTGGCCGCGCATCCTGCCCAGCGGGCGAGGCCAGATCAACCAGGCTGGCCTGGATTTCTATGATCGGTTGGTCGATGGCCTGCTGGCCGCTGGCATTGACCCCTATGTGACGCTCTATCACTGGGACTTGCCCCAGCCGCTGCAAGATGAGGGCGGCTGGCAGAATCGCGAGACATGCAACCTCTTTGCGGATTACGTGGAAATCGTGGCCGGGCGGCTGGGTGATCGCGTGAAGCATTGGATGACGCATAATGAACCGCTGGTGGTGGCCTTCTTTGGGCACTGGATGGGCTTTCATCCCCCGGGCATCACCAATCCTGATGCTGCTGCGCAGGTGGCGCATCATTTACTGCTGTCGCATGGCCTGGCGCAGAGCGCATTGCGCGCCGCCGGGGGCAGCCAGGCGCAGGTGGGCATTGCGATGGCACTGCAACCGGTGTATCCGGCGGGTGACAGCGAACAAGACCTGCTGGTGGCCCGCCGCGAAGAGTTGATCTGGATGAAATGGTTTCTGGACCCAATCTTCCTGGGCACGTATCCGTTTGAGGATATGGAACTGGCCGGTTTGGGGCGTCCAACGATGGAGGCGGGCGATCTAGAAGTGATCTCGCAGCCGATAGATTTTCTGGGCGTGAACTATTATTCCCGCAACATCGCCAGAGGCTCGGCCTCTTCTTCGGCCATTGAAGAGGAGGGTGAACATACGACGATGGGCTGGGAAGTGTATCCCGATGGCCTGCGCGTGCTGCTGGAGCGGCTGCACCGCGACTATCAGCCGAAAACCATCCATATCACCGAAAACGGCGCGGCCTTTGAAGACACCCTGCGCGCTGATGGCACGGTGGAGGACGACCAGCGGCAGCGCTACCTTCAGCGGCACTTTACCGCAGCACATCAGGCCATGCAGGCGGGCGTGCCGTTGCGCGGCTATTTCGTCTGGTCGCTGATGGATAATTACGAGTGGACATTCGGCTATTCGCAGCGCTTCGGCCTGATCTACGTTGATTACGCGACACAGCAGCGCTACATCAAAAAGAGCGGCTATTTCTATCAAGGGGTAATCGCACAAAACGGTGTCACCAGCGCCTGAGCATTGAGCGCACCCTGGCGGAGTGTATCCGCCAGGGGCATTAGAAAACCGCCAGCACATCCAGCGTCTGGCGGTGCGCCAGCACGGTCAGGCGCGCGGCGCTGGTGAGGTCTGCCATCTGAAACCGCAACGCAGGCTGCCCCGCGTATTCTACCAGCAGTTCTGGTTCGCTACGCCAGCGTGGATGGTCGGCCATAAAGCGCTGGGTCTCTGCGTGCGACCAATACACCAGATCGCTGGCCGCGAAAAAGCCAGCGCCTCCGGTGGCAGCATACTCACAGCGTGAGCATTTCCACCACAGCCAGAACTGATACGGGTGTCGGGAGATGCCGGTCGGCAGCGTCGTCTCCTCAATCGTTTCGACCGCTTGCATCTTGTCTATTAACTGGAGCGAAGCTTGCGCGCCACAGTACGGGCAGGTACGCCCGCTCGCGTGCAACGCCTGCATCAGTCGCTGTGTCACGCCCTGCATGGTGCGCTTCCAGGCCGGGCGGAACGCCTGTAATCCCTCCAGTTGGACCAAGCCCTTGCTATGGACGCTGCTGTTATCGGCATCGCTCAGGCCAAAGCGCTGCTCGCAATCGGGGCAGCGCATATGCAGGTTCACGCTGGCGTTCGGCTGCGGCAGAAACAGGCCCATGAGCCGACGCTGCCCGCACAGCGCGCACCAGAGGCGCGTTTCGCGCCAGCCGCCCGCGCTTTCGGCGTCCAGGGCCAGGCCGAGTGCTTCCGCATCTTCGCGCAGGGGACCATTGAGCATCTGCCGCAGTTGCTGGCGTGCCCGGTGCAGCCGCGCCTCCAAGGCGCTGATGGAAAGCCCCAACTGCGCGGCGGCTTCGCGCTGCGGTAGTTCCAGCAAATAGCAGAGTTCTACCACCTGGCGCGCATTGCCGGATAGCAAGCCAAGCGCTCGATCAAGCAGCAGTATCAACTCCTGGCGGCTGAGCGCTTCAAGAGGGTCAAGGGTATTGCTGTCGGGGATGTTCGCCAGCAAGATAGGCGCTGTTTCCTCGTGCTCGTCATCTTGATTAGGGGCGAGGGCTGCAAAGCGCTGCTGCTCGAGCAGACGCTTGCGCGCGTGGCGGCGGCAGACGTTGCGGCAAATCTCGTCGAGCCAGAGATGCACTCCCTCCGGCGTATGGAGGCGGTCTTGATGTTTCCAGGCTTCTAAGAGCGTTTCTTGCACCACGTCTTCGATGGCATCAGGAGCCACGCCGCGCAACCGCGCCAGGCGTTGCAGGCGCGGGCGCGCCGATGCTATCCATCCCTCGATTGCTCTGCTGTTGGTTTCTGTTGGCATGGCTGGCATCTCCTTTTCGTTCTCTCCATCCTATCACCAAAAACGACATCTTCCTTGCGCATTTTTTGCGGCGCCAGCCCCGCCAATCTGAGAAAAAACGCGCAAGGGGATGGGCAGATGGCGTGATAGGGAGAGCGGAACGACGCGCCAGGGTGTTCCTGGCGAACGAGCAAAGAGCAAAAGGAGTATCCTATGGAAGCATGTCCCATCTGTGCCAAGCATCAGGGTTCGGTGGTCGGCAGGCCGATTTATGAGGACGATCTGCTGTTCGCCCATCATGTCGCGAACGAAGAAGGGCAAACGTTCCTCGGCTATGTGCGGGCGGAGACCAAGCGGCACGTTCCCAGCTATGCCGAATTGACGCGGGCCGAAGCGCAGGCGCTGGGCTTGCTCGTCGCGCGCCTGAGCCGCGCCCTGAAAGACTGCACCGGAGCCGACCACGTGTATGTCTTCTTTTATGGCGACCATGTGCCCCACCTGCACTTGCACATCTTCGCGCGCTATCCTGGCACGCCTGAAGGATACTGGCGCGAGCGCGTGGGCGAGTGGTCTGGCTCGCCCAAAGGCGGCGAGGCAGAGATTGCGGCCCTCTGCGAACGCCTGCGCGGCTCGTTGGCGAATCAGGCGGCATAAGCCATGATAGACTGTCTGTTTTGCCAGATTCAGCAAGGAGTGACGCCGCCTGTAGGCGGCCCAATCTATGAAGATGATCTGGTGTACGCGCATCATGCCCATTTCGGCGAGGGGCCGCATTACCTGGGGCAGCTCGCGCTGGAAACGAAGCGCCATACCCCCGACTTCACGGACCTGACGCCCGCCGAGGCGCAGGCAATTGGCTTGCTCAGCGCGCGTCTGAGCCGCGCCATCAAAGCGTGTACCGGCGCGGAGAAAGTCTATCTGGAGTTTTATGCCGAGGTCACGCCGCATCTGCACCTCTTCCTCACTGCGCGCTATCCCGACACGCCCGCCGAGTATCTGCGCTGGAATGTGAAGAATTGGCCTGGCGCGCCACGAGGCGACGAGCCAGAAATTGCCGACCTCTGCGAGCGGCTGCGCGCCGCGCTGGCGCAAGCCAGCCCATAGGCTGCATCCAGCCTGGCCTATAAATAAAGTGTCAGCCAGACGTGCTTGCTTGTAGCGCCGCCGTCCCTGGCGGCCAAACGTTTGGCCGCCAGGGACGGCGGCGCTACAAGTGGTACCGAAACGCCAGCGCCAGCCTAGACGCGCGGGAAAGACAGCGCGTAGGCCCAGATGGCAACAGTGAATGCGATGCCTGCGGCGATGGTGAACAGGTGAAAGACTTCGTGAAAGCCGAAGACGCGCGGGAACGGGTCGGGGCGACGCCGGGCATAGATGATGCCTCCGATGGTATAGAGCAGGCCACCGAGCAGAAGCAGGCCCGTCGCCTGCCAGGGCAGGAGCGTGAGGAAGGCGGGCAGGGCAAAGATGGCAACCCAGCCCATGCCGATATAGAGGATTGTTCCCACCCTGCGCGGCAGATGTGGCCGGGTGAGCGTCAGCCAGACGCCTGTGCAGGCCAGCAGCCAGATGACGCTGAGCAAGGCAATCCGCAGCCAGCCCGACAAGATGTTGAAGCAAAGCGGGGTGTAGGTGCCCGCAATGAAGATGAAGATGTTGGCGTGGTCGAGCGCGCGAAGTGTGCGCCGCCTGGCATGGTTCCACATGCCGATATGATAGAGCGCGCTGACCGTATATAATTCACAGAGAGCTATGCCATAGATTGCCATGGAGAACAGGCGCGGCGGGTCGCCCCGGCTCTGCCAGCAGAGGGCAATGGTAAGGCAGACCGCGCCCGCGGCGGCCAGTCCATGCGACCAGCCGCGCAGCAGTGGTTTGGGCGGCAGCGCCATCGGTTGGGCCTCTGCGCTGCCGATGTGTTCTTGAATCAATTGTATACTCACTTTCGGTTGGTATCTCTACTCCAGGCTGCTTTTTTACGTCTCAGGAGTCAGGACATGTACAATTTGTATACGCTGTTGCAAGATAGGAGACGAAAAAGCGCACTATTGTTACAGTGGGGGCGCTATGATTGACCAGCCAGATGAAGAGCGTATTCTCGATGCCATGCAGATTTGGGTTGCCACGATAGGGGCGCTGCTGATTGGCGTATTGTATTGGGTGCTGCCAGAAGAGTTGACCTTTGGCCCCGGCTGGCTGCTGCTGGTAGTGGAGGCCGCGCTGCTGGCACCCCTGCTGATTATGGGGGCAATTCTGCGCCGCCCGCTGCCGCATAGCGTGGCGCGGGGGCTGGCGGTGGGCTTGCTGGTGGTGGTCACGGCGGCATTGGCCGGTTCAGTGGTTTTGCTGGTCAATCACCTGGATGAGTTCAGACGCGCAGGCGAACTGCTGCCTTCGGCGGCGCTGATCTGGGGCATCAATGTGCTGGTCTTTGCGACCTGGTATTGGGAGATCGACGGCGGCGGTCCGCGCAGTCGTCTGCAAGCGGGCCACGAAGCGGCAGATTTTCAATTTCCGCAGCAGTTGGGCGGCAATACCACAGGCTGGGCGCCTGGCTTTATCGATTATCTCTTTCTGGCTTTTTGTTCGGCCACGGCGCTCAGCCCGGCTGATACGATGCCGTTGACGCGCGCGGCCAAGCTGCTGATGATGTGCGAGGCAATTATCTCGCTGCTGATCATCGTTTTGCTGGTGGCGCGCGCGGTCAATATCGGCTGAATGCTTCAGGCTTCTGCGCGGGTGACGGGATTGCGCAGCGTGCCGATGCCGTCTATTTCAGCTTCGACGACATCGCCCGGCTGAAGGTATTCAGGCGGCGTGCGGGCATCGCCCACGCCTGCGGGCGTGCCGGTGGCGATGATGTCGCCTGGCTCTAGGGTCAGGCCCGCTGACAGCGCCTCGATGATGGCGGGCAGGTTGAAGACCATCAGGCTGGTGTTGGCGTCTTGCTTGGTCACGCCGTTGACGCGCAGGCGCAGGTTCAGCGCGTGCGGGTCGGGTATCTCGTCGGCGGTGACAATCCAAGGCCCCATCGGGCAGGAACCATCCAGGCTTTTGCCCTTGAACCACTGTTTGTGGCGGAACTGAAGGTCGCGGGCGGAGATGTCGTTGATGACGGTGTAGCCAAAGACGTAATCAAGCGCCCGCTCGGCGGGGATATTCTTGCCAGCCCGCCCAATGATGACGCCAAGCTCCACTTCCCAGTCAAGACGGTCGGAGACGGCAGGGTCGATCTCAATCGGGTCATAGGGGCCGTTGACAGTGGTGGTGGCTTTGCTGAAGAGAATGGGCGCGGCGGCCACTGCTGCGCCGTGTTCAGCAGCGTGATCGGCGTAGTTCTGGCCCATGCAGAAAATATTCTTGCGCGGGCGCTGAATAGGCGCAAGCAGATGCACGTCTGCCAGGTTGTGCGCCGCGTTCTGGCGCTGGAGGATGGGGCCGTTTTCAACTTCAAGGTCCTGCCGCAGTCGCGCCAGACCTTCCGCGCCCAAATCGATCAGGCTGAGCATATCGGTTACTTGCCGTAATCCGACCAGCGCCGACACGTCGAGAATCTGTTCGCCAACAATGACGCCCAGGCGTGGCCCATCGTCGGCGCGATACGTTGCTAAACGCATGAAAAGCTCCTCTTTTGGATGATGGCAGCCGTGCGGCTCTGCGAGACGCTGCGGCTTTCTGCTGTAGTATATCGCAAGCAGAGATTGCCCACCGCCAAAAGCTCGTAGGGTTTCCCTATGCTCATGCGTTATAGGGGTAGCCGGGGGAGAACGATGAGTAAGGAGGCCCTTTTTGATGTCTCAACCTGCACAGGGTTCCACGCTGCCAGAGCAGTCAGCCGATGACGTGATGCTGGCGGCATTGGTGGAGCGTGCGCGTGCTGGAGATGTTGCGGCCTTCACCGCGCTGTATGAGCGCTTCTATGTCCCGATTTGCCGGTATCTGGCCCGCCTAGTGGGGGATGACGACCTGGGCAATGATCTGGCCCAGGATACGTTTCTCGCGGCCTGGCGCGCGTTACCCGGCACCGAGGATGGTTCGTACTTTGTTCCCTGGCTTTATCGGATTGCAAGCAATTTGGCCCGCTCGCATCTGCGGCGTGCTCGGCTGATTCGCTGGCTGCCCTGGGCGGGTTCTGGAGGGTACCATCCAGAAGGCTACCCCAGCATTGCAGGACCAGAAGAGCAAACGGGCGAGGCAGAGCGCATCAAACTTGCGCTGACGGGGGTCTCGCCGAAGAACCGTTCCTGTTTGCTCCTGCAACTCGATGTGGGTTTCAGTCAGCGGGAAATCGCCCGACTGCTGGGCCTCAACGAGAAAAGCGTCAGTGTCTACATCAGCCGAGGGCGTCAGCAGTTCCGCCAGGCATATGAGCGCCTGGAACATGAAGCAGATGTGAAAGCGAAAGGAGGGCCGACGGGATGACCGATTTTGTACCCCAGCCCTGCAACCGCTGGGCCGACCTCCTCGCGGCGCACCTGGACGATCTTTCGATAGAGGAACGTCGCGCGCTCGACGCGCACGTGTCCTCGTGTCGGGCGTGCGCTGCCGTTCGCGCCGACTATCAACGCATGGCGGCGCAAATTCGCGGCCTGCCTGATCCCCGAACGCGGCCAGGTTTTCCGCCCTGGCTGCTGGCGCTTCAGGAGGCAGCGCGGCGCGATGCGTCTGCCCAACCACAAATCATTCCCTTTCACTCTCTGGAGAAACATATGCAAATGCAAAAAGAACCAGGCCGGGCCGTTCCTGCGCCCACGCCTGGCAACCAGGACCAGCATCCCAGGCGGCGCGTGGTTTCGTGGGTCACGGCAGTGGCCGCGCTGGTCGTGATCGCCCTGATTACCGCCGCATTGCTGGCAAGCCACGCGGGCAAGCCTTCAACCACAGGCCACCCAGGGAACACAACGACATCCAGCCCTGCTGCCAGCAAGGGCTGGTCCAGCCCTCCAGGGTTGGCGCATCTTTCTGCCCAGCCGGTTATTGCGCCCAGCGACCCCAAGACTATCTATCTCATGGGCAGCAATCCTCCGGTGTTTTTGCAGCGAACCACTGACGAGGGCGCTCACTGGAAGAAGCTATCTCTGCCGGTTCAGGGGTCTCAGCCGGAGCTTTTAAGCATTATGGTCAATGCTGGTGATGCGCAGAACATCTTTCTCCTGCTGAGCTTTTCGCAATCGTCTGCCGCCTGCTCCGGCAGCCAGGCGTCCAGCGGGCAGGTCAATGCGTATTCAGGCGGGGGCTGCCAGGTTCCCTACTACAGCACCAACGGCGGAGACTCCTGGGCGCTGATGCGTTGTCTGTTGTGCGCCCAGACATTGTATATGTCGGGGAGTCTGGCTCCAGTTGGGAATATTTTCGCCCAGGGAGACTCCCTCTATTCTTCGTTCTATGATAAGAACGGAAATCAACATTTGATTATTAGTACAGATGATGGGGCGACCTGGAAGCCAGCAGATACGTCGCTGCTGGCGCAGGGACAAGGGGCGTGCAGCTTTACGGCTGCCCCGACAGGTTCAGCTATCTTTGCCCTGGTGCAAGCGGGGCAGTGCGCGCAGCCGGTTGGCTCGGTCCAGCAGCCGGTTGGCGCTCTGCTGAGCGCCGCGACATACCCGCAGGCGCAGTCAGGAGTGTCGGTCTGGCGGAGCGATGACGCTGGCGCGCATTGGGCGCAGGTGAGCGCGTTCCCAAGCGCACAGCCAGACACAGCATCCTTCCAGGCCGTCAACACTGGTGGCGCTCAGCCGACGCTCTTCGTTGGCGCGGGCCAGGGCACCAGCTATACGAAACTGGTCAGCATCGACGGAGGCAAAACCTGGCAAACCCTGCCGACCAGGGGTCTTCCGGCAAGCGCCAGTATCTTCAACCTCTTCCCCACAGCGCTTAGTAATGGGGCAGTGCTGCTGTCGGCTCAGGCGATCTCGAACGGTTCCGGAAATCTCTATGCCTGGAAGCCAGGAAGCTCGGCCTGGCAGCGGGTAACGCAGCCATTTACTGGCGCTCCGATTGATCTTATCATTGTGCCCGCCGCAGGTGGACATGAGACCCTCTGGCTGAGCATAACCGATTATAGGGGCAACTTTAGCGTTTTGTCTTGCACGATCTAGCAAAAGCGCGCTGATTGCGCGCGAGCGCTGCCAGCAAGGGCGTCAGTCCTCTGCTGGCAGCGCTCGCCGCTGCTGGCTGCATCAGGGCAGGCCGGTGACGTTCAGGTCGCGGGGATATTCCACGCTGAAGCGCACATCGAAGACGCGCTCCTGGTCCGGCGGCAGCGTGAACTCCCACTTCAGGATGTCCAGCTTGGTACGCTCGTCCGGCTGGGGGCGCATCTCCAGCATGCGTACCTTGATACGCTCGTGCTGGGCGACGGGCAGGCGATCACGCAGGGTGATCTGTGCGGGCGCTGCGCGATAGTTGCGCACCTTCATGCGATAGGTATAGGTGATGCGGCGCAGGTTGGTTTGTAGGACTGTCCCTTTGTCCACATCCTTTTCTTCCAGGTCGCGCTTGACGCGAATGTTGTCATCGATGCCCACAAAGAGCTTGAACTCTTCGCTGGGCGCGATCTTTTCAATGGCGGTGACGCCCAGATAGGCTTCGCCATGGAAGATATGCGCGCGACCGGGCAACAGCACGCGCTCGGTGCGGTTGGTGATGGTGGCTCGCTGATGGGCCACCAGGTCGATGACCGGCGCGGTCACATAGTCGAAGGCGCAGGGCAGGTCGTCGCGGGCGATGGCGACAGTGTGCGGCGAGCCATCGGAGGGGATGTCGGCGCTGTAGCTGGTGTGGAACAGCAGCGCGCCGCCCGACTGTTCGACGCTGGCGGTGGCAATCTCCGCCTCCTGGGCTGGCTCCTCATCTATCTGAGCCAGTTGATCTACTGCATCCAGCATGATTTCACCGCTCGATTGGCCGTAGGCCGCAGATTGAGGCATGGGCGCTGCGCCGCCAAACGAAAGCCCTCTCGATTTCCTCATGGGCTTGAATACCTGGGGCGTCCAGGCTTGCAGATACCAGGGGTCCAGTTCGGGCACGCGCGTGGCCTGGCTGGGCCGCGCCGTGGAAAGCGTCAGGTCCACCTGCTGCCAATCTTCGCCTGTGGACTGGCTGACCAATCCTTGATAGGTGAGCGTGACCTGGCCGCGTTCATCATCGACGCGCACATCGTACTGGGGCGTCCACGACGCGCCGGGCAAGACATAGCTGAGTTCGAGGGTGAAGATGCCCGCTTCGGTCATGGTAATTTCGACGGTGGCGGCCACGCGGTCTGTGCCGCGCCAGAGATTCACCTGGGCCAGCGTGCGCTGTTTGGCCTGAAGTTCGCGCTCAAGCTGGGTGTGCTGCTTGTCCAGATCAAGCTTCGCTTCGTTCAGGCTGCGCGCCTGGTCGGTGGCGAAGGTGAAAAACGCGCCGCAGTCTTCGGGCTTGAGGCGACTGAAGGCCAGGCCGCGCGCCATATCGGTTGCCGACTGTTCCCCCAACTTGTTCAGCCATTCCTGCTGGTTGGCGCTTGCCTGCTGGCGCGTTTCGAGCAGGCGAAGCTGATATTGCAGGTCTTCGATCTCTTGCTCCATCGCGCGCACCTCCGCTTCGGGGGTGACGGCATGGATTTCTGGGGCGACATCCAGGCGCTCGATGCGCGCGCCCTTTGGCCCGCTGCCGCTGGCGCGCACCGAATCGCGCTCCAACCGTTTGGGAAGGCCGCCGATGACGAGTACGTGCGCGCCTGCCTCCAGCGTGGCGCTGCCCCGGCGTTGGATGAGCGCGCGGTCTGGAAAGACGGTGACGTGCGCGATAGGCGCGGTCAGTTCCATACTACTATCCCTTTTCTCTTCTTCTATTATGCTGGTCGCAGCAGCAGCACTGGGCAAGGCGCGTGATCAACCACAAAGCGGGCGACATGGCCGACCGATTTTGGCCCAGGCGGATGGGGCGGCTCGTGTGGCCCACGGACGCGGCGATTGCCGATGATAATGAGATCGGAGGGGGTGCTGGCGCTCAGCCGAACAATCTCCTGTTCGGGCCTGCCGCGCAGGGAGGTTGCCTCGATCTGTGCTGCGTCTGGAGGGCCACCCGGCCATTGGGCGCGAAAGACTTCCAGGGCTGCGGCGAGCAGTTCCGCTGCCTGCTCTTGCTCGGCCTGGGTCGCCTGCGCCAGCAGATCAGCGCGGCGCTGGCCGATGCCCATATAGCGCTGACGCATGCGCTCCATATCCTGGCCGGGACCGCTGTCGATGACATACAGCAGGACGAGCCGCAGGTCATGGGCATTGAGCAAGCCAAAGATCTGACGTGCCAGCCATTCGGTGTTGGTGCCATCAAGGCAGCATAAAGCGTTCATTGCTTCCTCGCGCTTCCGCTCGTGCGCTCTCTCAGTTTCTGCCCTCATCATACCTTCAACATCAACCAGATTGCCAGCGCGCCGATCAGCAGCATGAGGGGCGTGACGACGATGCCCAGCTTGAAGTAATCCAGCGAGGACACGTCCATGCCCCGCCGCCGCAGCAGGAGCAGCCAGAGCACTGTTGCCAGGGAGCCAACGGTGGTGAGGTTTGGCCCCAGATCGCAGCCGAAGATAGTCGCGCCGATCAACGCCAGCCGCACGCCTGGCGTGCTGCCGGAAAGCGCGCCGATGGTGGAAATGAGTACCAGGGCCATCGGCAGGTTGTTAATCAGGTTGGAGCCAACGGCTGCGCCTGTCGTTCCCACCAGCGTAGCCGCCAGCGTGTTCGAGCCAGCAACGCTGGTCAAAAGCTGCGCGGCATGCTGGGTGAGGCCGATGCTTTCGACGCCCTGCACGACGACAAACATGCCCGCGATGAAGCCAAAGATGGACCAGGAAAGCTCTTTGCCCAGCGCTTTCCACTGCACCTGTTTCCAGCGCAGCGCGCCCAGCAGCAGCAGCGCCGCCCCGCCGATGGCAACCAGTGACAATGGCTGCTGCACCAGAGAGATGACCAGATAAGCAACAGCCACGACACCAAGCACAATGGCGACGTAGCGAAAATAGCTCTGCTGGCGAATGGCGCTGGCGGGCGTGCCCAGGCGCTTGATCTCGAAAGTTCCGATGAGTTGACGGCGAAAGAGCAAGAAGAAGACGCCGATATTGATGCCGATGACCAGCAGGCTGGGCAAGAGGAGCAGGCGCAGGAAATCGAGCAGCCCCAGGTTGAAGCGCGAAAGCACGATGATGTTGATGGGGTTGCTGACCGGCAGCAGAAACGAGGCAGTGTCGGCAATGAAGGTGCAGGCGAACAAAAAGGGCATGGCGCTGACGCGCAGCCGCGTAATGAGGGAATAGACGATGGGCGTTAAGATCAAGGCCGTGGCGTCGTTGGAGAAAAAGGCCGAGATGAGCGCGCCCAACAAGAAGACGTTGAGATAGAGGCGGCGCGTGCTGCCCTTTGCTAACTGCGCGGCCTGCGCTGCCAGCCAATCGAAGAAACCCGCACGCTCGGCCAGGGCGCTGAGCGTGAGCATGCCCAGGAAAAAGAGGAAGATGTTCCAGTCGCCCAGCAGCGTTTGGAGGGCTTGCCAGGGGCTGACGATACCCGCCGCAATCATGGCGATGCCACCAGCCAGCGCGGCCAGCGCCTCGTTCAATTGTTTCGGGCGCAGCATAATCAGCGCGAGCGTGGCGACAAAGATGCCCACAGCCATAGACGTGGTGACGCCTGCTGGCAAGCCATAGCCCAGGGCTGCAAGCGGCAATTTCAAGCCTTTTCCCTCCTGGCATAGCTCTTGCATGAAATCTGTCAGATGGCAAGCCCTGCGCTGGCCGCCCTGACTGAAGGGAACGGAGAATACAGATGGAAACAATGATTCGCTGGCAGCCTGGCGAGACGTTGACGACGTTGCGCCAGGCGATTGATAAATTGCTGGATGAGACGTTTGCCCAGCCACTGGAGACCGTCATCGAAGACGGCGATACGCTCACCTCGACGACATTGTATCAGACGGACCGCAACTATCTGGTGAAGACGGGACTGCCAGAGGTGGAACCCGATCAGGTGGAAGTGACGGTGCGCAATAATCAAGTCTCGATCAAAGCTGAGATGGTCCACACCAGGCACACGCGCATCGAGGGCTGCACCAAGCTGGAGCGCACAGTGGAACGCTTCTTTCGCTCGGTGGCGCTGCCAGGCGCAGGCGACATTGAGGGCGCGCGGGCAGTGCTGGAACGTGGCATGCTGACGGTGACGATTCCGAAAGCGCCCCCGCCGCCATCGCGACGGCTGGTGGTGGAAGTTGGCGAGCAGAAAGCGGTTGAGAGTTAGCAGTTATCTCCGCTGCATGGGCCGCTTTGCCAGAGGCTTGCCGAGCCGGGCCAGGCGTTCGGCGCGAATGCGCTCCTTGACTTCGGCTGGTGTGAGGACGCGCACGGTTGGGGGGACAATCAGCAAGCTGCGGCGAAAGAGGTCATAATGCGGCTGCTCGGGGCGGCGGCGGTCCATCCATTCTGCTTTCAGGCCATGCAATCGCCCCCACTCGGCAAGTTCGGCTTCGCTGTCGGCGTAGACTTTCACCACGCGCTCGCTGCGCTCCAGACCAATGCGGGTATTGCCGCCATGCAGCCCGGTCCAATCCTCAAATCGTATCATCGCTTCCCCACTGGCTTGTTGTTTCCCCTGATGGTTACGTGAGCGGCCAGCGCAAGGTTGGGCTGAGGCGGATGCGCGTGCCCTGCTTGCTGAGCGCTTCGTCCAGGCCCAGTTCGCGCAGCTTGGCCGGGCTGCCGCTCTTGAGGGCGTTGAACTCAGCGGCGGTCAGGTCCACGCCCTGCAATGCCTGGCGCGGGTCGAATTGAAGCTGACGGCGAAACTCGGCGTCAGCGGTGGCGCGCTGAATGAGCGCGGTGAGCGCCTCGATGCTCATGGATATGCCTCGTTGATGGTTTGTTCTCGCTGGGAGCAATCCCAACGGTCCACTGCATCCATCATAGCATCTGGAGGAAGCCTGAGACAACTGAGGCGTGCTCATGGCCTATAGGGCCACAGGTTGGGCCGAGGAGATGGCTCTGGAACAATGTCCTCGAATCCTTCTTCTTCCTCCCCTTCATCGTACAGCGTCTCCTCTTCCTCATAGAGCGGTTCTGCTGGCACTGGCTCGCGCCGCCGCCTTTGGGTGAGAAAGCGCATCACGCCGAGGAAACAGACAGCAGCAGTGGCTCCGGCATAAAGCGCCCGCATCCAGGGCTGGCTCGCGTCGCTGCCCGCGAGGAGGCCATGCAAGGTGACCAGAACGAAGGTGGCAAAACTGGCATAGTGCAGCACACGCCAGAAGCGATATGGGATGGAGCGGCGTATCCAGGTGCTGCACAGGACGACGACCAGAGTATAGAGGCCGACAACTCCCAGGTCAACGGCAAGCGGGCGATATGGCTCATTGACTGGGAGAAGAAGGTTTGTGAGGGAAAAGGGAAGGAAGGGGTCGTAGAAGAGGGTGAGCAGATGCAGCGCGACCAGGGCGGCAAAGACTGTCGCCAGCACTTGATGGAGTTCATCAGTGACCCAGGATAAGCGCTCGCCCGACCCCCGCGCCACGCCGCGCAGCATGCCAAGCATGGCGGCAAAAGAGAGCGTGACGTACGCGGATACGGCAGTGGTGCGCGTGAGATACCACAGCAGCGGGCTGGCTGCGGCGGCGCTTTCCAGTGCGCTGTGCCCTTGCCGAAAGAGCACGCTCAGCCCCAGGATTAAAGCCATAGCATGCCTCCCCCTGCGCAAGTCTCAAGATATGCTTCCAAATTTGCGGAAACGGCCACTTCTCCGTTCCCCAACACCAGCAGCAGCGCGACTCCTCTATCAGCCGGAAGATGCGGCGCGGCTGACAGATCGTTTTGCCAGGCAGCCTCCACGGCGCGCAGCGCCTCAGGATAGCCGCGCAGCAGCGCCATTTTGGTGGCTACCTCGGCTCTGGCGGCAGTTGGGGCCAGGGCCGTGGCTGTGGCGATGAGGCTGCCCGCATCGATTGCTTCTGGTTCCGGCTGCTCAGCGTGCATCCAGAGCGGGACCGGACGCCCGGTGCGCGGGTCGAGCACATGATGCTGCCGTGTACCCTGATGATACCACCAGCGTCTGGTGGACCCCGAGGTTGCCAGGCCGCCACGGCCAAAGGTAATGACGGCGCGATGGTTGCTGGTATCGGCGTGGCCGGTCTCATCGAGATCGCCGATGCCAATTGCCCACAGTTCCCCTTCTCTGGGGCCGCCGCGCATGCGCAGATCGCCACCAACATTGACAATCACGTTATCGACATGCTGGAAAAAGCGCTTGATCGCCCTATCGGCTGCCCAGCCTTTGGCGATGCCGCCCAGGTCCAGCCGCGCGCCCGTTGGCAGGTGAATGCGCCGCGCTTTCACATCCAGCTTGATGTCGCGCCACAGGCCGAGGGGATAGCTAGCCTGTACTTCTGCTTCGTCTGCCTCGCCGGAGCGCTGAGTCAGCAGCGAAAAATCGCGGTCGTAGCCCAGCGCCTCCAGTTGCGGCAGCAGCGCCGGGTCAAAGAGGCCATCGCTCGCCTGGGCGGCGGCCAGCGCATCGCGCACGGCGGTAAACAGCGCTTCTGACGTTGCGAACCAGCAGCCAGCGCTTGCGTTCAAGTGGCTGAGTTCGCTTTCGGCGCTGAACCGTGTCAGCCTGCGGTCAACTTCGCGAAACCAGGCCATGCTGGAGTCTATCGCGGCGCGGGCGCTCGCTGCTTCCCCTGGCGCGACGGCCACATGCACCCCGACCTCGGTTGCCATAATGCGCTCCTTTTGTTCCAGGAGCAGGCGCTCATGCGCGATGATGCTGGTCATCCTTCGCCTCCCTTTCTACTGGTGGGGCGTGGGGGTAGAGGTAGCCGTGGGTGTCGGTTTGGGTGGTTGCGGGGTCGGTGTTGGTGTCGGCGGTTTGGGCGTTGGCGTTGTCCCCGGCTGCGGCTTAGGCGTGGCAGTTGTGCCTGGTTGGGGCGTGGCAGTTGTGCCTGGCCTCGGCGTGGTGGTGGTGCCTGGCCTGGGCGTGGCAGTGGGAGATGTGCCGGTTGGCGTCTTCCCCTGCCCGGCTGGCTGCGTGGGCGCGCTGGAGTTGTTTGATGCCGCGTTTGCGGTGAGACTGGCTGGCTTGTGGTTGGTGAGCAGCCAGGAGCCAAAGACCAGCCCGCCCACTGCCAGCAACGCGGCAAAGCGTGTGCGCATGACAGCAGTCTGCCGTGTGTTGGGCACGGCGTTGGGGGCCAGCCTGGGCGTAAAAGCTACGCCGCCTGCGGGCGCGCGCCCACCTGAGGCAATGGTGACATCTTCCTGCGGCACGGCAATGCAACTCAACACGTAGCCCGCCCGCCGCTCAGCCGCGCTGAGCGCCTCGCCAACGGGTTGCACCTGCCCGGCCAGCACTCTCAACTTGCACGCGCCGCACGAGCCAGCCCGGCAGCTAAAATCGGGACGATAGCCATGTCGTTCCAGCGTGGCAAGCAGCGTTTCGTTGGGGCGCACATCCAGCGTGGCTCCGGTTTCTTCGACATAAAGCTGCGCCGCGTTCCCAAGAGCGCCGCTGCTGGCGCGGCCTGTGGGCGCGATAGGCTGAGTCGGCCTGGCCGGGGTGAAGATTTCCGCGTGTATCTGTTCATCAGGAACTTCCCACTCTTCCAACAGCCCTTGCAGGTCGCGCTTCAAGGTATCCGGGCCACACATATACCAATGCGCCTGCAATGCCAGATGTTGAGCCTTTGCCATCACGGCTTCAGGCGTCATGCGATTGCCATCTGAGGATAAATAGAGCCAGCGGCGCAGCCACTGTTCTTTCGGGTCTAGCTCTTGCAGTTCGCGGCGATAGATCATCTCAGTCAGCGATTTGGACGCATAATGCAACTGCGCCTGGGGACGATATTCTGCCGGAAGCAGCGCCAGCGCGCTCAGCATTCCTACAATCGGGGTGATGCCGCTGCCAACCGCCACAAAAACCAAAGGGGTGCCTGGCTGAATATTTTGGGGCAGCGTAAATGTGCCGCGCGGCATGCTCGCGTACAGCAGCGACCCTTCTTTGACTTTATCGAATAAGTAGCTGGAAACGGTCCCCATATGCAGCCGCTTGATGGTGATTTCCCAGGGTTGGTCGGGTCGGCCATCGCCACACAGTGAATAGGACCGGTAAATGGTTTTGCGGAAGGTGGGGACGGCCAGGGTTACAAACTGCCCTGGCTGATAAGGCGCTGGAGCTTGCTCGGTATCTGGCAGCACCAGAAACAGAGAGACGACCCCATCGGCAATGACTTCTCGCCGCAGCACTTGCACTGGCATCATACTGGCCGGTGAGACGATTGGCAGTCCGGCTGTATCGCCGTTCCCAAAGCTCATAACATGCTCTCTTTCTTAACGCTTGCCCGCTCTTAGTTATCAATATAGGAATACACAGAAGAGGCCGCAAAAGCGCCACCAGTTTGATAAGTCCCCTGTAACCTGACGCGCCATCCCGCAGTGAGGCCATTCAACGACGTGCAGAGACCCTGGAAGGTTGTTTGTGATGTTACACTGACCGTTGCGGTGCTGCCAGTCCCCAGCCGGATCATAAACGAGTTAGAGTCGGTGTTCACGCTGGTCACTGTGCCACGAAGCGTTGTCTGGCCGCTGCTTGCGGTGGGTGTAGGGGTAGGGGTTGGAGGGCGCGGCGTTGGCGTGGCTGTGGGAGATTTGCCTGGCGTGGCCGTGCGTGTGATCGGTGGAGCAGTCGCAATTCCTGCGGTTGCAACGTTTGCAGACGTTTGCAGATGCGTCGTGGCAGATTGATTGGGCGCGCTTGAGAAAGGCCCGGCAGCTATGAGCGCCGCCGCGCCCCCAAAGAGCAACGCGCCGATGATGGCTAAAGAAACTTTGCTTTGGAAGAAAGCTATGAGCCTGCTCATGCGGAGTAGACCCCCTTGTTGGCGTATCTATCAGATGCTCTCTGCCGTGCTGGTTGCATCGAGAAGTGAGCATCATACCGCAGCTTGCCTGTCCTGCAAGCGTTGCTGCTATTATAGAGCCAGCAAAAGCAGCTTTATGACGCGCTTTTTGGCAGTTAGCCCATATTTCCTACTGCTTGTAAGCCCTACACACCTATTGGTCGATGACACTGTTTCGTTGACGGGGAAGGAAGCATATCAGAAGGTATTAAGAGATTTTCAATGAAATTCCAATGTTTGGATGTTATCTTTCAATGAAAGAGGCGTTGCTTTTCTGTGTTATAACTTCTCTGGCTCTCATCAAAATCAGGGAGTACGGAGTATGCAAGTTCTCGTCATCGAAGATGAGCGGCGATTAGTGCGTTTGATCCGCCGAGTTTTGGAAGATGAACGCTATGTAGTGGATGTGGCCTTTGATGGTGAGCAAGGCATCGGGAAAGCTGGCTTCGGCGCATATGATCTCATCGTTCTGGATGTCATGTTGCCTCGTTATAGTGGCGTTGAGGTGTGTCGCTGGCTGCGCACGCATAACATTGCGACCCCCATTCTGATGCTAACAGCACGCGATCAGCTTGAAGATAAAGTGGCCGGCCTGGATGCCGGAGCCGATGATTATTTAACCAAGCCCTTTGACTTTGAAGAACTGCTGGCCCGGCTGCGCGCTCTGTCGCGCCGCGCACCTGCTCTGCCCCAGGAGCCGCTGTTGCAGGTGGGTGACCTGACGATGGATTTGCAGCGCCATGAGGTGCAGAGGAATGGCCGACTAATTCTGCTGACCATGCGCGAATTTGCTTTATTAGAATATCTGATGCGTCACCCCGGCCAGGCGCTTTCACGGGCGCAGATTACCGACCATGTCTGGCCGTATGATAAAGATGCCGTCAGCAATATTGTCGATATTTATATCCACTATCTGCGCGAAAAAGTAGATCGCGACTTTGCCTTGCAGTTGATAAAAACGATCCGAGGGGTTGGCTACAGCATTCGAGGGTAGTCTGTTATGAGTACTGCGTTATTCGCTGCTACCCGTCGCCGCCTGGTGCTGTGGAACATTGCGGTGACCGGAGTAATCATTGTTGCTTTTGCGTTGGCGGCATATTTCGTGGCTAACCAGGTGCTGGTAGGGGAGCTTGATGAGCAGCTTGCAGGGCGGGCTAAGATCGTGCAGCCTCTCCTGGACAATGATCTCTCTGACCCCGACCATGACCATGATACTGATGGCGATGTCTCTGGCGTGTTCCTCGTGCTGCTGCGGAACGATGGGACCGTTCTGCAAGATTCGTTGAATCAGAAACTTGCTGGCATTCCTAATATGGATGCCGTCCACGCGACCCTGGCGAGCGGAAAACCTGATATGCGCACCGTGGATGTTGGCGCGAACGGAGCAGTCGAGGTGCGCCTGCGTACCGAGCGCATTACACGTGGTGGCGTCCTGGTGGGGGTACTGCAACTGGGGACCTCGACCGAGCCTTATGAGCATGAATTGCACATGCTGGTGCTGGTGCTGGTGGTGGTCGGCGCAGGTGGGTTGGTGCTGGCGCTGGCCGGTGGGTTTTTTCTTGCCAGCCGCGCGTTAGTGCCAGTGCGGGCAGCATTCCACCACCAGCGCGATTTTGTGGCTGATGCTTCCCATGAACTACGGACGCCGCTGATGTTGATTCGGGCTGATGTTGATGTGCTTGGACGCGAGTTACGCGCCAGGCGCGCCAGTCCTTCCAGGGTATTGGTGGCGAGTGAAACATCATCAACAGGCGGGCTAACTTTAGAAACACCAGATGCGCCAGTGGGCATTCAGGCCAGTGGGCAATTGGATGATCAGATCGAACTGGTGGATGATGCGCTTGGCGAGATTGACCGCATGACCCGTCTCTTGAAAGAACTGCTTTTGCTGGCCCGTTTGGATGCAGGCGCGGTGAAGACCGCTCCCCAACCTGTGGCGCTGACCGAGCAGTTAGAAGGGCTGGTCAAGCAGCTACACCGCCATGCCGAGGCAAGCAGCCTGACACTTAATGCCCACCTGGAACCGAATCTTTGGGTGATGGGAAATGCCGATCACCTCCAGCAGCTCTGGCTCATCTTGCTCGACAATGCCATCCGCTATAACCAGCCAGGGGGCAGCATTACGCTGACGGGTGTGAGCGAAACGCATCAGGTGAAGGTTTCGATTCGTGATACGGGGATTGGTATTGCTGCGGCTGATCTGCCGAGACTGTATGAACGTTTCTATCGGGCGGACAAAGCCCATTCGCGTCCTTCGCCCGCGCCATCAGAATCTTCGGTGGCGTCTCCTGGGGAGAATGAGGCACACGGATTGCCCTTGACAGGCTCTGGCGCAGGTCTGGGGTTGGCAATTGCTCAGGGAATTGTGCAAGCGCAGGCGGGGCAAATCAGTGTGCAAAGCACACCAGGCGAGGGTACTACATTCACCATTCGGCTCCCTTTGCGAACACAGCAGCAGTAAGCACTGGTACATGAGACTCGGGCATCCCAGGTTTGGTTCTCTTTTAGAAGAGGCATACGTTAGCCGAATAGTTTTTTCTGTAGAAAATGGTTAAAAAGAGCCGCTACAGAAATAGTACGCGCTGACGTTACACTTAAGAACAGTGCCAGGCAGGAACAATATCTCCTCTCCTGGCAGAAAGGAGGGAGTCCATGAACCAGGATACGAAGCCCCCGCAGCCAGCGACACCTCTCCAACCCCCGCCTCGGGTCAGCGTCCTTTCAGGGCCGTAACGACCCGCCCCGTGCTGGCAATCAGACTCTAAGCAGAGGCCAGGTCTGGCCTGGAATGGCTGATGAAACCACATCGTCACGGCCATAAGCTGGCGCGGTAAAAGGAGCAGCAGACGAGCTAGCTTTGGCGTCGAAGAAGACGAATAAGGGGGTCTGCATTGAAACATTCGGCTGGCTTTTATCTCGGCATCATTTGTGCCTTTGTGCTGGGCTTCGGCCTGGTCGCCGCAGTCTGGTATGGCCTTTCCTCGGAGGCGGCTTTGGGCTATGTTCCTTCGGTTTTGAAGGCCACCAAAACCGGCCCCAACACCGCTACCCTCGATCTCTCCACCTATCCTGACAGTCACGTGTGCCATACCGATGCCACGGACCCGGAAATCGACTGGGTCACCTATTGCCCAACGACGAACTTCGAGTTGCCCGCCAACAGCACCGTCACCATTATCATTGCTAACTTTGATAGCGCAACGCCGCTGCACAACGATTACTTCGACCAGGTGCAGGGAACGACTGGCGGGACCGAGACGGTCAACGGGCAGAGCGTGAGCCAGGTTGATGCTTCGACGGTTTCCCACACCTTTACGATTCAATCCAAGCCTGGCACCGACAGCGCCGATCAGTTGTTTGTCAGTGTGCCAATCGTCGGGGTGGCCGACGATGCTGCCACCGACCCGAACACCGGTTATCCGATCACGCCCAACCTCATTTCCTTCTCGTTCAAGACAGGGCCTGCTGGCACCGAGTACGTCTTCAAGTGCTATGACCCTTGTGGCAACGGGCTTCAGGGCGACCAACACGGCTTCGCTGGGCCAATGGCAACGATTGGCTATATGGCCGGATTTGTAAACGTCACGAGTTATTAAGGGGGGTAAGATGTCCGAAGCTACAGTCCCGGAAACTGCTGGGGGCGCTTCGCCAGCCCGGACAGAACCTCATCATCTGCGACGGGCCGTTCTTCTCTGGATTGTGCTCTCTATCCTGGGAATTGCAATATGGTTGGTTGTCGCGCAGTTCATCCTTCCGACGGAGATCACCGATGCTGGCGCATTCGATAACCTGACGATTGTCGTCTTTACGGTTCTCGCCATCCCGGTGGCGATGTTCGTCTGGGTCTTTCTTGGCTACAGCCTGTTTGTGTTCAGAACCAGGGAGCGGCCAACACAAGATGGTATTCGGATGCAGCCCCGGCTAGGGGTTCAGGTCGGCTGGTTAGGAGTTACCAGCATCCTCTGCCTGTTTCTGGTCATCTGGGGCATGTTTGGCCTCTATCAAGAGACCAGCGCTGCGTCCAATGATACGCTGATCGTCCAGGTGACCGGCCAGCAATGGCTGTGGACCTTTTACTATCCAAAATATCAGATTTCCAGCGCGGGCCAGGTGCTGGAACTGCCGGTAAATCAGCCGGTGCAGTTTGAAGTGACTTCCAAAGATGTGCTGCATGGCTTTTCTATTCAAGCGCTGGGTGTGCGCGTGGACGCCAATCCAGGACAGACGACCACCACCCAGGTGGTGACACCCACGGCGGTTGGGGACTATCAAGTGGTTTGTGTGGAGTTATGCGGGCTGTATCACACCTTTATGTGGTCAGCCGTGAGGGTGGTGTCTCAAACGGATTTTAATGCCTGGATACAAAGTTTGGGAGGGCAACCATGAGCGTAGCTGCCACCACCGATGTCGGCGTTCATGTCAAACGCCGTGGCTTCTTTCAACTGCTGTTTCCCAGCGTGTTTTCTGGCATCATCCTGGGGGTAATTGGCGCGGCGGTGTGTGGGATCATCGTGAGCCACATTGTGTCGCCGCCCACTCCTGATGTCATCGATTACACCAACGATTCCACCGCCGTTGCGGTCTATGCCGGCTGGACGATCTTCTTCTTTATTGGCATTGGAGCCTTTAACGGCATCATCAAATGGGGATTTGGCCGCAAGGAACCAACGCTGGCCGAAGAACAGGACTTAGCGGGTAAGGACCAGGGCTTCTGGCGCTACTTCCGCTATACCACCGACCACAAGGTCGTGGGCATGCAGTATCTGGCAACCGTCCTGTTCACCTTCTTGCTGGGGTCTCTGGGCGCGTTCTCCATTCGCCTGGAGCAGTCCCAACCTGGAGCGCTCTTCTTCACGCCATCCACGTATAATACCATCGTGGGCATGCACGGCATTCTGATGATTGCCTCCACGATCATCATGGTGAGCGGCCCATTCGGCAACTTCATCCTGCCCATCATGATTGGCGCGCGCGACATGGCCTTCCCCCGGCTCAACGCGCTGAGCTATTGGTTGCTGTTCACTGCCCTGCCTGTTTTCCTGTCTACGCTGTTCCTGGGCGGGTTCCAAACCGGATGGACGGGATATGCCCCGCTCGCCGACCAGGGCGGGCCAGGGCAAGATGCCTATGCCTTCACCATTATCCTGTTCGCCCTTTCGACGACGATTGCGGCGGTGAACATCGTGACCACCGTCCTGATTCTGCGCACCAAGGGCATGACCTGGGGGCGGCTTCCGGTCTTTGTCTGGGGCGTGCTGCTTTCGGTCGTTCTTGGCCTGACGGCGTTCCCCGCGTTCTTCACCTCCCAGATCATGGTCTTGATGGATCGGGTCTTCCAGACTTCCTTCTTCATTGGCACCATGGGCGGCAGCAACTGGGTCTATGAACACCTCTTCTGGTTCATGGGGCACCCGGAGGTGTACGTGATTGCCCTGCCGTCGTTAGCCATCGCTGCCGAGATTGCCTCGGTGTTTGCGCGCAAGCCGTTGTTCGGGTATCGGCTGATGGTCAGCGGACTGGTGGGCATTACCGTCCTCAGCTTTATCGTGTGGGGGCATCACCTGTACACCAGCGGTTCAGAGGCCGCTATTGGTGGCCCCTTCATGCTCGATACCGAACTGATCTCCATTCCTACCGGCGTGGTCTTCCTGGTGCTGGTGGGAACGCTCTGGCGCGGCAAAATCTGGGTGACCGTGCCGCTGCTATTTGTGGTGGGGCTGCTGGTCAATTTCGTGATCGGCGGCATCACGGGCCTGTATCTGGCCGACGTGCCCACCGACGAGATTCTGCACGGCGGCATGTTCGTCGTGGCGCACTTCCATTTCACGCTCGTCGGCAGCATGGTCTTCGGATTTATGGCGGGCTTCTATTACTGGTTCCCCAAGATGGTTGGGAAGCGGCTTGACCCATTCCTGGGCAAGCTGCATTTCTGGCTGTTTGAAATCGGCTTTGTGGGCACGTTCAGCGCGCTGTTCTATGCTGGCCTGGAAGGTGAGGCCCGCTGGCAGGCGTCTGTTCCGCCTGAATATGCCGTTCCCAACCTGATTGCCAGTCTGTTTGCCATCCTCATCGCCGCGTCGGTCTTCACCCTGATCTACAACGTGGTGATGACGCTGGTGCGCGGCGAGAAGGCCGAGGCCAACGAGTGGGGCGCCAAGACTCTGGAGTGGACGGTGCCCACGCCGGTGCCGCTGGAGAACTTTGAGGAACTGCCAGTCATCACATCCGATCCTTACAACTACGGTGAGCCTGAAGCGGAAGAAGCGACTGTGGGCGCTGCTCCTGCGAAGGCCGAGTTGCAGACGGAGGGATGAGGATAAACCATGAGTGAAACTGCCATTACAGCCACAGAACACGCGCACGAAGGGGAGTCTCACGCGCTCCCGCTGCACACCAGGGTTTCGCGGGCGCGCGCCATTGTGATCTTGCTTATCATCTCGGATGTCATGATGGTAGCCTCTATCATGGCCGCAGGAGGCTATCTCAACGCGATCAACACGGCCAACGCCTTCAAGGTTTCGACGGACCAGCCTGCCTTCCCGCCCGGCTTGATCGTTGCCATTGTGCTGGTGCTCAGTGGCCTGTGCTACTTCTGGTGGGAGCGCAGCGTGCGCGCAGGAGGCAACCAGCAGGCCGCCGTTGTGCTGGCGATGCTGCTGATGCTGGGGGCGTTTGGCTGTGAAATCTGGTACTGGCTGGCGCTGAACTATACCACCGCGCCGCTTTCCGCCCCGGCATACGATACCTACCAGAGTATTGTGCTGCTGGTGACGGGGTTCTCGACCGTTCACCTGTTCCTGGCCGCTGTTGTCGGCGTTTTGATGACCGGGCGCAGCGCCAATGGCAGGCTGAAAGGGCAAGAATATCTTGTCCAGGCGGCAGGGTACTGGTGGTACTATACGGTGCTCTCCGGTGTGCTCATCTGGCTGTTTACTGTGATTCTTTGAGACGCGAAAGCTGCGGATATACAGGAGCGCTGCAATGACGATCTGGGTGTATGCTAATGGGTGGCCTGTTCCGCCCACGGTGCTGCTTGGGTGTGTGGTTGCTGAAGTGCTGTATATCCGTGGCTGGATGTCGCTTGTCAAAGCGGATGTGGCGTCGAAAGCCTCCAGGGCTGGTTCCCGCGCTGGTAGATATCGGTGGGATAGCTGGTTCTGGCGGGGCGTGTACTTTGTCATCGCACTTTTCCTGGCGCTTGTCGGCGATTCTGCTCCCGTCGACATCCTTTCTGGTCAGCTATTCTGGGTACACATGATCCAGCATCTGCTGTTGCTGGTTGTAATAGCGCCGCTGCTGGTGGCAGCCGCCCCGCTTCAGCCGTTGTGGCTGGGGTTCCCCGGCTGGATGCGCAGGCTTGCCCGCGCAGCGGCGACACCGAACATAAGACGTGTTGTTGCTGGGGTGGAGCACTGGCTGCGCCACCCCATGATCTCTTGCGCGCTGCTGCTGGCGGGCATCTGGGTGTGGCACTGGCCGACGCTGTATGATCTGGCGCTCACCAACGATACCATCCACGACTGGTGCGAGCATTTGACCTTTCTGCTGGTGAGCCTGATTTTCTGGACCCAGATAATATCGTCGCCGCCTTTCGTTCCCCGCGCGAACTCCCTTGGGCAGATGATGTGTGTGGGCTTTGCCATCATTCAAAACGTTGTTCTGGCGGCGCTGCTTGGCTTTGCTCAGGTTCCGCTCTACGCGCCCTATGTCCACCTGGCAACCGCGCCGGTCATCCTGGCGGCGCTGCACGATCAGCAGCTTGGCGCGGGCATCATGTGGACATTCGGTGATGTTCCGTTCGGCCTGGCGCTGAGCATCCTCTTCCAGCGGTGGCTTGCCGAGCATTCGGACGATGCCAGCATCGCGCTGCAAACGCCTCGCGCCACGGAAGGGTAAAAAAAACCTCCCTGAAAGGACAGGACCATGCGTCGCCTTGACGGTATGCAAAAGCTGGCTCTGGCTATCTGTGTCGTGACTTCAGCGCTGGTCATCATCGCCGCAGTGGTCTGGGGTATCAGGCTCATCAATCTGAACCGCAGCCAGGCGGCTGGGCAAACGCCCAGCCTGGTCACGGCTGGCTTTCCTATGTCTGGCGACCTCGCGCCGGACTTCACGCTCACCGACCAGTTTGGGCAACAACAAACGCTTTCGGCGCTGCGCGGGAAAGAGGTGATTCTGGCATTCATCGATTCGCGCTGCAAGACGCTGTGCCCGCTGACGGCAACGATCATGTTCAACGCCAGGCAGCAGATGGGCACTGCGGCAGCCAGCAAAATTGCGCTGGTTGCGGTCAACGCGAACCCCGATGCCACCAGCGTCAATGACGTGCAAACCTGGTCGCTCGATCACGGCATGCTGCACCAGTGGCTTTTCCTCACCGGCTCATCACAGCAACTCCTGGCTATATACCGGTCCTATCATGTCTATGATGCGATTGCCTCCGATGGGTCGGTAGTGCATGACCCCATCCTGTTTGTCATCGATGCCCAGGGACACGAGCGCCTTTCCTACGAGACCCTTGACTCGAACGCCGCGTCCGACCTGAACGATGAGGAAATCGGGCTGGAGGATGGCATGCGGCAGTGGCTGCCATAAACAGAGTAAGAAGGACATTTCCATGTCTCAAAGCCGCTTTTTCAGCCGGGTGACGCTGGCTCATATTCGTCGCCTGGCCTGGATAACTGTTGCTTTTATCTACGCGCTGATTATCATCGGCGGAATTGTGCGTATTACGGACTCTGGCCTGGGCTGTCCCGATTGGCCGACGTGTCACGGCAGCCTGATACCGCCGCTTGATCTGCACACAGATATTGAGTATTCGCACCGCTTGACCGCCTCCATTGTCAGCACGCTGACGGTGCTCTTTGCGCTTGCCATCTTCATCTGGGCACGCCAGCGCCGCTATGTCATTCCGACGGTGATTGCGGTGGTGCTGTTGATCGCGCAGGTGATTCTGGGCGGCATTACGGTGCTCAATGATCTGCCGCAGTCGATTGTCACCGCCCATCTGGGCACCGCGCTGGCCTTCTTTGCCATAATGATTGTTGCCGCCGGTGTGCTTGGCGAGAAACGGCCCGTGGCCGGAACGTATCGCAGCGCGCGCCGCTTCGCGGGCCTGGCCCTGACGGGAACCATTCTGACTTATGGCCTGCTGCTTAGCGGCTCCAACGTGCGCGGCAACAGCGCTGATCTGGTCTGTCCCGGCTGGCCGCTGTGCGGGCGCACCGACATTCCCAGTTCGGCCATGCCGCTGGTCTTCATCAATCTGTTTCATCGCGCGGTTGCCACCATCGTTGGCCTGTTCTTGATCGGCCTCATCATCTATGCCATGCGCCGTCGCCGCGAAGCTCCCCGGCAAGCCTTGCTGGCGGTCCTGGCTGGAGTGTTCTTCGTCATCCAGAGCGGTTTCGGCGCGGCCATCGTGTTGCTGGGTTCGGCCAACAACACCGACGGCTATAACGTCTCGCAGGGCTTTCATCTGGCCTGCGCTACTGCCGTCTGGGGGTGTCTGGTGGGGATGACAATGCTGGCCTTCCGCGACCTTCCGGCCAAACCGGCGGCTGAGCCATCCGCCGAAGCTTCCGCGCCAGAACGCGAATGGGTGCGTGGGCCGGTGGGCGAGACGCAGGTTGTCAGCGAGGCAGCCAAAGAGCCGTCTCAAGCGGCTGGTACGAACATGCCTATAAAAGCGTATATGAATCTGCTCAAGCCGCATGTGACGGTGCTGCTGCTGGGGGTGACGCTGGCCTCTATGGCGATTGCGCAGAGCGGGTTTCCACCGCTTGGGCTGGTGCTGGCGACGCTCTTTGGCGGCGCGTGCGCGGCGGGCAGCGCCAACGCCATCAACTGCTACTTTGACCGCGATATCGACCAACTGATGAGCCGCACCAGCCGCCGCTCTCTGCCGTCGGGCAAGGTGCCTCCCCGACACGCCCTGATTTTTGGGCTGGCGCTGGCGGCGCTCTCTTTCGCGGCGTTGACGCTGTTTGTGAATCTGCTCAGCGCCCTGCTGGCCTTGTCCGGCATCCTGTTCTATGTGTTCATCTATACGCTATGGCTCAAGCGCACCTCGCCGCAAAACATCGTCATTGGTGGCGCGGCTGGAGCCGTGCCCGCCCTGGTTGGCTGGGCAGCGGTGACCAATTCGGTAGGGCTTCCGGCAATCTGGCTTTTTGCGATCATCTTTTATTGGACGCCGCCACATTTCTGGGCGCTGGCGCTGCTCATCAAGAACGATTACGCGCGCGCCAACATTCCGATGCTGCCCGTGGTGAAGGGCGAGAAAGAAACCAAGCGCCAGATTCTGCTTTATAGCCTGCTGCTGTTGGCGGCCACGCTGATTCTTTTCGTGACCCGCACCATGGGCCTGTTCTATCTGGTATCAGCGCTTGCGCTTGGCGGCGGATTCCTGTACATTGCTGTGCGGGTCTTCCGCGACGATACCAAGCGGTGGGCGCGCACGCTTTTCTGGTATTCTAACTGCTACCTGGCCTTGCTCTTCGCCTTGATGGTGATAGACCGGGTCATTGCCTGAAGGTGAGGGCGGGTTCGTGCCTGTGATCTTACGTTTCTCTGGCTATGGAGTTTGTATCGTTGGCTTGCTGCTGGCGCTGCTGGGGCTGTTCCCCTCATCTGCCTTTGCAGATGGGGGCGCGCCTCAGCTTGCCTATGTGGCCGGAGCCGCAAACGGCATCGGCGTCATCGATATTGCCCAGCAGCGCGTGGCGGGTTCCATTGCGGTGGCCGGAAATCCGCACGCGGTCTTGCTCAGCCCGGATGGGTCCACGCTGTATGTTACGCAGCCGACGCTGGGCCGCGTGGTGGTGATTACCGCGAAAACGGGCAAGACGATGTGCGCGGCCAACGTTCCGGGGCAGCCTTCGCTGCTGGCCTTCAGCCTGAATACGCCTGTGGTCTACACGGCGGGCCAGGGAGATACGAGCGTGCGCGCGCTGAATCCGACGACCTGTGCCATTGAACGGGCCTTCGATACCCACGAACCCATCTATGGAATGGCGGTGACGGCCTCGACAGCGGTTGACGCCACGCCCTCAACGCCGAATCAACTCTGGATTACCGGACCCAACGCGATTACCATCTTCGACGCGAGCGGCGCGCTGCTTGGCGCTGTGCCGGTTGCCGCCGGGCCGCAATATATCTGCTGGCCTGGCGGCTTTACCGCGTATGTGACCACCCGCCAGGGAACGGTAGTGGCCGTTGATCTTGGTTCTCGCAAGGTGATTCGCACGCTGCTCAGCGGAGGGCCGTTTGGCACGATGGATTATGACGCGACGACGGGCGAGGTCTATGTGCCTGATGAGATGCGCGATCAACTGGATGTCCTTATTCCCGTGACGGCGAGCATGACGACGCCGCCGCGCGAGCCGGTGCGGGTCTTTCATCTGAACGGCTCGCCGCAGTCGATTGCCATCACCAGCGACGGGACGCTCGGCTTTGTGGCGCTTGGCAACGGCCAGGTGGTGATGCTCGATGTGCCGGGACGCAAAGTGATTGCCAGCTTTGGGGTGGGCGGAACTCCGCATTTTATCATCACCGGCACCTATCCACCGAAAACAAACACGGCCTTTCCCACGCCACCGGCGGGGCCATCCTCATCATCAGCCATCTCCCCGAGTCGTCTTTTGCTGCTGCTGGCGGTGGCACTTGCTGGATTAGTCCTGCTGGGCGCGCTCTGGTTTGTTTGGAGGCAGCCCCGGAAACGCTCTGCCAGTTAACGCGCTGCTGGCTGGCGATGCCCGGCTTCGTTCTGAAGAAAGGGACCGCGCATGTCTGAACTTGCTGAGTCTGGGCATACTGAGTCTGCCCCTCTTCAAGCGCCGGTGCGGAAGCAGCGGAGCAGGCGCAGGGTGGTCATCTTTTGTCTGGCGAGCCTGGTTAATATCGGGCTGCTGGCGTTCATCTTGACCCAACTACTGACCCCGGCATCGCCCACCGCGCCAGCAGACCCGCTGGTCGGGCATGCCGCGCCCGCGTTTACGCTGACCTTGCTGCATCCCGCTGGCGGCCAGAGCACGCTTTCGCTGGCAGACCTGAAGGGCAAACCTGTGGTCTTGAACTTTTGGGCTTCGTGGTGCGCGCCTTGTAAAGAAGAGATGCCGCTGCTGGAGCAAACCTGGAAGCAGATGCAGGCGCAGGGCAAAGATGTGGTCTTTCTGGGGGTAGATTTTCAGGAATCAAGCGGTGACGCGGCCAGCTTTTTGCAGGCTCATGCTATTAGCTATCAGATTGGCCTGGACACGGATGGAGCGGTTGCCCTGAAATATGACATCACCGCCCTGCCGCAAACGGTGTTTATCAATCGGCAGGGCGTGGTGTCGAGCAGAATACCCGGCGAACTCACCAGCAAAACGCTGACAAGCAGTCTCAATCAGATACTCTAGCTCAGGCTTGCTTCAGCGTCTCGTAGCCGGGGCCGCGATCAATGAAAGGACGCTGGCTGCGCTCGCGTCGAAGCTCCTCGCGCAGCGCGGTGGTTTCGGTCTCCAGCAGCGGATAGTCCTGCTCTGCTGGGCCGAGCCGTACGCCATAGTCGCGTTCGGCGCTCTGAAGCGAGACCAACCCGCGCAGCACATCCAGCCGCACCAGTTCTGGCTCGCGCTCCAGCGGGTCACCCCAGCCGCCGCCGCCCGTCGTCTTGAGCCGGATGAGATCGCCTTTCTTGAGTGGTTCGTCGTCGACCAGGCCGGGCAGCTTGTGTTCGTCTGGCGCGTCGGGGTTGATGATCGTCTTATACGTGTCGCCTGCCATGCCGCCCGCGACACCGTAGCAGCTTAGGATGGTGCGGTCGGCGGTGCTAATCAGCTTGGAGTCGTTGAGCAGGCGCACATCTTTCTCATAGCCCAGGCCGCCGCGTCTCTTGCCTGGCCCGCCCGAATCGGTTGCCAGCGCCAGTTTTTCGATGAGCACGGGGAAGCGCGTTTCGCAGAACTCGGCGGGCAGATTCTTGGAATCGGGCACGATGTGGATGACATCGCTGCCATCTGCGTAAAAGCGCCCGCCAGAGCCGCCGCCCAGCACCTCGCGCAGCAGATAGAAGCGCCCCTGCTCGTCGGTGCCGTGAATGCCCCAATAGCGGATGGTTTCTTGATCGGCTGGCATGCGGCCACCTGTTGCCAGCGCCAGTGTGCCCGCGAAGATGCCCAGCAGGCGCAGGATGGTAAACGAGCGCGCGTTGGTGGGCGCGGGAAACTTTGGCGTCATCAGCGTGCCTTCTGGCGGAAAGATCACCTCCAGCAAGTCGCAGATGCCTTCGTTGATGTCCAGTTCGGCGGCGCGTTCGGGGCTATCGGCCAGGTTGCGCAGGACAGCGGCAATCCATTTCTTAAGGAAGCGCCCCTCAGAGTAGTTGCCGGGCCAGTTGATGGGGCCTTTGGTCTGCGGGCTGGTGCCGTTGAAGTCAAGGATGATCTTGTCGGGCGTTTTAGTCATGGTCAAACGGATAGTGTGCAACCGGGGCGGCTCGATGCCATCATGCTCGATGTAGTCTTCCCAGGTGTACGCGCCATCGGGAATCTTGGGCAGAATCTCATTGCGGAAGGTATCGGCGCAGCGCCGGATGATGGCCTCGAAGCAGGCTTCAGTCGTCGCGCGGCCATAGCGCGCGAACAGGTCAACGATGCGCTCCGCGCCCATGCGGCAGGCGGCGACTTCGCCGTCGATGTCGCCTGCCAGGCTGTCGGGAATGCGCGTATTGCGAAAGATGATCTTATAGGCATCTTCGTTGAGCACGCCCGCCTTATAGAGCCGGATGGGCGGGACCATCAGCCCTTCCTGAAAGATGCTGGTGGCGTGCGCGGGCATGCTGCCGGGGACCATGCCGCCGATGTCGTCGTGATGGCCGAACGCCTGCACAAAGGCGGCCACCTCGCCCTCGAAGAAGACGGGAACGGTGACGGTGAGGTCGGGCAGGTGGCCGACGCTGCCTTCGGAGAGATAGACATCGTTATGAAAGAAGACATCGCCAGGCTGCATCGTTTCCAGCGGGAAGTCGCGCACGACGGGATTGACCATCGCGGAATAGGAGCGGCCCGTGAGCTTGCGGCACTGGCGGTCGTGGATGCCTGCGCGATAGTCGTGCTGGTCGCGAATCATCGGTGAGCGCGAGGTGCGTTCAATCGCCGCCTCCACTTCAGCTTCGACAGAGCCAAGCGTGCCCTCGACGATTTGCAGGATGATGGGGTCCACACCGTAGGTTGCCGTTTTCGCCGTTGTCGGTTGTTCCAGAAGATCGCTCATGGCCGTCTCCTTGAAGTTTTCTTGTATGGGTTGATACTCCTCATATGGCTCGTTCAAAAGTCTTCGTGGGCCAACTGCTCTGGCTCAGGGATAAGTCGCTCTGGCATTACTCCGCCATGCCAGGTATAGAATCCCCAGCCATCATGGTATTCTATACATTTACCGGCAGCGTTGTGCAGCTGACCATCAGCATCAAGGTGAAGCGCTTTGGGGCGACGAACGATCAGCGCCACATCTTTGCCAAGCCAATAGCCGGAAACCAATTCGTTGAAATGAGCCAGGGGACGCGCATCATTGGGCACCAGATATTCATCGAAAAAGCGGCAACCTCCCAACACGGCGGCGACCGCATAGGCCCTGACGCTGGCTGAGATGCTGTCGTCCACACTGGCTCTGATCCTTTCCCAGAGGCCAGCTTTCACCTTGGGTCTGACACTGGTGTTGACCTTCGCCCAGACATTAGCCTCTACCCTAGCCCCCACACTGGCGCGCACCAGCATGTAGAGATTAGTTGAGACGCTGGTCATTATCTTTCTCACGACATTGGCACGTACACTAACCTGTAGTCTGAACGCTCCGGCGGCCTCTCCACTTTTCCACGCCTTGGCCCAGATGTGCTCTCCAACGTTTTCCCCAACTCCTGCTATCAGGTGTCCCCAGGCCCTGGCGTCCACGCTAGCTTCTATGCTCGGAGGAACAAACAGTCCTACCAAGTTCAGCGGCCCATCTAGCCAGAGGATAGCGCTGGGCGACTCCAGACCTGCCACCTGATAAGCTTGAAGCAGCCAGGCTTCAACTTCTTGCTCATCAATTGGTTCGGTGGAAAGCTGCGCCTGAATGCGCTCGTTGGCAAAGCGTCGGGCCTCCGCTTCCTGCTCTGGCGTCAATTCCTGCTGACCTGGATGCAGCCGAAGCGCATCGGGTATGCTGCTATCTCTCTGAGTCATGCTGCCTTTATTTCTTCTCGGAACCGGCGAAGGCTGCCGTCAGACCCAGCGCGATATAGATGCCGCCCGTGGCATAGCGGCGGATGGATTGAAAGCGCGTGGCTTTGGTGAGCCTTTGCCCCACTGTCGAACTAAGCAAGGCATAGAGGCTGTCCGTACAGGCGGCGAGCAGTACAAACAGCAGCCCGAAGAAGAGCGTTTGCGCGATGATGTTGCCCCTGGCAGGATCAACGAACTGCGGCAGGAAGGCGTAGAAGAAGAGCGCGGTTTTCGGGTTCAGCAGGTTGACCAGATAGCCCTGCGTGAACAGCCGCGAGAGGCTTCTGGGCGCTGGCTCTGCCTGGTGGCTGTCATCTCGCGTCAGCATGGCGCGCACGCCCAGATAGATCAAATAAGCCGCGCCCACGTATTTGACGATGTCGAACGCCAGGGCCGAGGTGAGCAGCAGTGCCGACAGCCCCAGCGCGGCGGCGACGGCGTGGGTCAGGCCGCCCAGTTCGATGCCGCCAACCGAGACCAGCCCCGCGCGTCTGCCCTGGGACACGCTGCGGGTGACGATATAGAGGACGGCTGGGCCAGGGATGAGCAGCAGCCCCAACGCCGCCAGCGAAAACAGCAGGATGGTTGACCAGGCAGGCATGATGAAACTCCTTCAGAGAACAAACAACGCAAGCCACTGAGGCTTCAGGTGTACTGGACGCGCATGTCCCGGCCCTGGCGGGCGCGGCTGAACATCTGCGGCAGGCAGCCGCCGCGCAAGCGCCAGATATGCAGCGCCTCATAGCGCAGGCTTTCCCACCAGCGATAGCGATCTTCCCAGGCTTCGGCTTCGGTGGTGAAGCGATAGAGGCCGATGGTGCGGCCCACAAAGGGGCGCAGCAGCCCGCCCTCGGTGGCGCGCTGTTGGGCAAACTCCACCGCTTCGACGAGATCAGCAAAGGTCAGGTCTTTGAAGGCCAGCGTGATGTGCGCCGCGAAGCCGTATTTGCGCTCGTCCGGCGTGAAGGGGCATTCTGGATGCACGAACTCGGGGTCGATGTGATGATACACAGCGCCGTGCAGGTCTTGCAGGCGCGGGTTGTGCATCGAAGCCAGGTCGATGATGACTGCATCGGGCAGATGGGTGACCTGATTGGGCTGAATCTGGAACGACGGGAACGGCGAAATCACCGGATCGAGCGTCTGCGTCAACTGCTCTTCGCTTTTGGATGGGTCAAGGCGAAAGAAGCCCTTAAGCGTGCAATGTACCATGAAGTTGCGCGAGGCATGGCAATCGAAGCGTTGTTCCAATTCTTCGCGGAGGGTGTCGATGCTGGCGGCCAGGCCGGTGGGTGGTAGTAAATAGACACCATAGAGCGGAAAAGTCATAGATAGGCCCTTTCAGAAAAGCAGGCGGATTACTCTACTGATGTTTGCTCAGCAGCACGTTGCCGAAACGGTCTACGGTTGCCTGTTGTCCAGGAAAGACGACAGTGGTTGAGCCATATTCTTCGATGATGGCTGGACCAGTGATGAGATTGCCCGCCAGCAGTTTGGTGCGATCATAAAGCGAACACGGCTCAAAAGCGCCGGACGCCTCGAAATAGACGGCGCGCTCGCCTTTGCGCGCGGCGCTGGCGTCCGTGTTGCCCGCTCCGATTTCGCGCAGGGCGGGCTTGTCGATGAGGCCCAGGCCGGTGACACGCAGGTTGACAAACTCCACCTCCTGCTTGCCGCGATAGTCGTAGCCATAGGCGCTGCCATGCGCCAGATGAAAGGCTTCGACGGCGTGCTGGCCGGTGGCGGCGTCGATCAATCCGGCTGGAATGTCGACGCGCACCTCATACGCCTGCCCGTGATAGCGCATATCGGCGGAGCGCAGCAGCCGCTGGCGCTCCGGTGGCACGCCGTGCCGGGCCAGCGCGTCGAGGGCCAATGTTTCCAGACGTTGATAGAGTTCTTGGGTGCTGGCGGGGTCAAAGTCGTTGGCGTTTTGCACGTTGGTGATGACGTAATCATTGCGCAGGTCCACGACGAGCAGGCCAAAGGCGGAGGTGACACCAGGGATGGGCGGGATAATGGCGGTACGCATGCCCAGCAGATCGAGCAGACGCCCGGCCTGCAACGGCCCGGAGCCGCCGAAAGGCACCAGCGCGTAGTCGCGCGGGTCGCGCCCCTGCTTGACGGTGATCTGGCGAATGGCGTTGGCCTGGTTCCAGTTTGCCAGTTCCAGAATGCCTGCCGCCAGGCGCAGCGCGTCCATCCCCAGCCTGGCCGCCAGCGTTTCCAGGCCGCGCCGCGCGGCATCAGCATCCAGCGGGACTTCGCCGCCGAGCAGATGCGGCGGGATGCGGCCCAGCACCAGATTGGCATCGGTCAAAGTGGGTTGTGTGCCGCCTCTACCATAGCAGATGGGGCCAGGGTCAGCGCCCGCGCTGCGTGGGCCAACGCGCAGGCCGCCATCGGGAGCCGTCCAGGCGATGGAGCCGCCGCCTGTGCCAACGGTGATGATGTCGATCATCGGCGTCTTGACGGGGAAGCGCCCGATCTTGCCTTCAGTGGTCAGGCGTGGCAGGCCGTTGTTGATGAGACACACGTCGGTGGATGTGCCGCCCGCGTCCAGGGCGATGGCATCGGGGAAACCGGCGGCGCTGGCGATGAAGCTCGCGCCCAGTGCCCCGGCAGCGGGGCCGGAAAGCACGGTGGTGATGGGCTGGCGCTCCACTTCGCGGGCGGCCACCACGCCGCCGTTGGATTTCATAATCAGGAATGGGACGTTGATTGTGTGGCTGGTTTGCCTGCCGTCCAGCGCTTCGGCCAGATGGCCTTCGGCGGCGTTGATGTAATCGCGCACCTGCGGCTTGACGAAGGCGTCTACCAGGGTGGTCATGGCGCGCTCGTACTCGCGATATTCGGGCAGTACATCGCTGGAAAGCGAGAGGAATGCATCGGGGTATTCTTCGGCAAAGAGGTCGCGCACGCGCTGTTCGTGGGCCGGGTTGGCGTAGGCGTGCAGGAAGCAGACGCCCACGGCAACGATGCCCTGCGCCTTGAACCAGCGGGCGGCTTCGCGCACATCTTCTTCATTCAGCGGGGTCAGGACTTCGCCGCGCCAGTTCAGGCGCTCGGTGGCCTCGCGCACCCGTTCCAGCGGGACGATGCGGTCAGGCTTGACCCAGAAATAGGAGTTGCCATAGCCGGAGGGCACGCTCTGGCGGGCGATCTCCAGAATGTGGCGGAAGCCGCGTGTCACCAGCAGCCCCAGCGAGGTGAAGCGGTCTTCCAGCAGGGCGTTGGTGGCAACAGTGGTGCCGTGCGCAACGGTTGCCACCTGATCGGGTGCCGAGCCGATCTGGCGCAAGACTTTGCGAACGCCATCCAGCAGCCCGCGCGATGGGTCGCTGGGCGTGCTGGGCGTCTTGGTGGTTGCCATTGCGCCGCTGTGTTCATCGATGGCGACAATATCGGTAAAGGTGCCGCCGGTATCTATGCCCAGCCGATAGCGGGGGGAATCTGCGCTCATGAGATGGTCTCCTCGACAACTGCGCTCGCGGCAGATGGATGCAGGCGGATGGGACTGGTCTGATTTGCTGAGAGGAGAAGCTGCGAAAGCCACCGCCCACAGCTATTGTGGCACACCTGAGCCGTCTTGTCTATGCGTGGCTGAGCGGGACCGCGCGCTTGAATAAACCTCTTGCCAGCCAGACGGCGGTATGCTATAGTGTAGCTCGCATTGGAGCCGCCAGGCGGATTTGCGAGAGCGTAGGCGAGAAGGCAACGCGGTCCCCGATGGGGTGTCGCTCGTCGCGGCTGGCGACGGTGAACAGCCACAAGACCAGGATTCTCAGCCTTTGCCGCAACGCCTGGAATGTGCCAACGGATGCCCCGCACCTGACCTATCATTTCCTGCGCGAGAAGTGTAGGCGCTACGATGCCGATGCCCTTGCTCCTTAGAGCAAATATACCTGCTCGGCGGGGAAGCGCATCCGAGAAACCTCTAAGAAAAATCCGAGCAAACGCTGATGCGTTGCTGTGCCTGGAGGATTATGCTTGGGGGAGATTCATAATGTAGTAGGAGGGTGCCCCGATGTTTTGGGACGGTTTCTTTTTCTGGCTGGCAAATGCGTCGGCGGTCGTGGGCCTGGTTACGGGGCTGCGGCGGCGTTTGCGGCGGTGGCGTTGTGGATGGAGCGCCGGAAGTATCACCGCAAGCTGCAATTGCTGGCGCAGCAAGCCTCGAAACGACCTGTGGCTATTGCTGTTGGGGTGGGCAAGCCAGGAGATATCCGCGGGACGGTAGAGAGCTATCTGAAAGATCAAGGCTTCATAATGGAGCTTTTCTCCATTGCCAGGCCAGGAAATATGAGTGTGGACGATGCCCTCCAGGTGATCAAGGAGTTTACTGATTTGAAGGGCAAGTTGACCGCCCAGGTGGGGCCGACACAAATCCATTTCTTCTATGCCGGACCGGTTGCCGTAGCAGCGAGTCTGGGGGCTATCTTGGATAATTGGGTTCCTGCTATTGTTTATGATTATGATAAAGGAACCTATCATCCGATGTTACAATTGGATAGGGTGTTGACATCGGGCAAGCCCAACCGCTAAAACCGCTGCCGACGCGAAGAAGAGAGGAAACGACGCATGGGGCTGCTGGTGCTGAACTTCAGCCATCCGCTGACGCCGGAGCAGCAGGCGGAGATCGCGCGGCTGACGGGGCAGTCGGTGGAGCGAGTGATTAACGTGCCGGTGCAGATTGACCACGACGCGCCGCTCGCGCCGCAGACTGCCGCGCTGGCCGATACAGCAGGACTGTCGCCGGGGGATTGGCAGACAAAGCCGCTCATCGTGAACCTGCCGAGTCTGGCGCTGGCGGCGGGCGCGCTGCTGGCGGAACTGCATGGGCGTCTGGGCCATTTTCCGGCGGTGCTGCACCTGCGGCCCGAAACGCGCGGGGCAACAACGGTCTTTGTGGTGGTGGCGCTGGAGAACTTGCAGGCGCTGCGCGATGCGGCGCGCACGCGGCGGCAGGCCCCATAGGAGGACTGGTTTTGAACGTTTCACTTCCAACGAACGATCTGCTCTGCGCGGCGCTGCTGAAGGTGCGGGCACGGGCGGCGGGTCTGCTGCCCGCGTTCTGGGGGACGCTGGTGCAGGGAGCCTGGCTGGACTGGGTACACCAGATGGACCCGGCGCTGGCGGCCCGGCTGCACGAGGAAAACCAGGAGCGCCCGTTTACCTGTTCAGCCCTCTGGTTGCCAGACCGCGAGGAGCAGGTGCGCGCCCAGGAGATCGGGCAGCGCGTGGCCGTGCAGCAAGGCCAGGTGTGCTGGCTGCGTCTGGCGCTGCTGGATGGCACACTCTTCGGGGCGCTCACCCGGGAGACAGAGGGCGAGCAGGCACCCGTGCCGCCGCTGATGCTGAACAGCATCCCGTTCGATCTGTTGGAACTGGTGGTGGATGATCGGGCGGGCGCGGGCGAGGCGTCGTGGAGCGGCTGGACAAGCTACCCGGCGCTGGTGCAGCGGAGCCAGAAGCGCCCGGGCAGCCAACTGAGTCACCTGACGCTGGAGTTCGACACGCCGACGGCTTTCACGGGAGAACATCAGAACTGGGGACGCTCGACGATGGTGCTGCCGGAGCCGCTGCGTGTCTTTGGCGGGCTGGCGCGGCGCTGGCTGCGCTTTGCCCCGCGCGAGCAGGCCGGGGCCATCGACCCGGGGGCGCTCGCGCTCTATCTGGAGCAGCGGGTGTACGTGTCGGAGTATGCCTTGCATACGCAGCGGATACACCTGCGCCAGACGCCTCTGCTGGGGTTTGTGGGGCGCTGCACCTATCGGCTGCCAATGGACAGCGTGGGCGACGAACTGCGGCGACAGGCGCACCTGTTGGCGGACTTTGCGTTCTACGCGGGGGTGGGCCACAAGACGGCGCAGGGCATGGGCCGTGTCCGGCGCGTGGAGGGATAGGCCCAAGAGTTCACAGAGTTCTTTCTTCTTTCTTCGTAATTGTTCCCTACACCCTGGGAGAGAAAATCACGCTCGCCTTTTGCCTCCCGCATGGGTGGCAGGGCTGATGCGCTGCTCTCTCGCTCTCTTCTCTCTCTTGCTCTCTCTTGCTCTCTCGGGATATGTCCCTATACGTAGATATATACAAATATATATATAGAGAGATAGAGATAGATATGGAAGCAAAGAGAACGATATCATCATGGTCTCTCCCACGAGAGCAATGCAGCGTTCTCTCTGCTGCTGAATGTACAAGAGCAAATTACGAAGAAAGAAGAAAGAAGGTAATGTGCCCCTGGCTCTCATGGGCAAGGCATTGCTCTTGCGGCTATGTTCTTCCTGGCGTGATAAAAGCTATTGACGGTTTTCGCTTGCCAGAGGAGAAAGGACAGAGCCGTATGAGCCATATTCATGTTGAGACAGAACGGGTGATCGATGCCCCGCCAGCCGAGGTTTTTGCCTTCCTGGCGGATTATCGGGAGAAGCATCCGCGCATTTTGACTTCCAACTTCCTTGATTATGCCGTTGAAAGCGGCGGCGTGGGCGCGGGAACAGTGGTTCGCTATCGCCTGCACGCGGGCGGGCGCGAGCGGCCCTATCACATGCAAATCGATGAGCCTGAAGCGGGCAGGATGCTGCGCGAGCATGATACCGGTTCGTCGCTGTTTACGACCTGGACGGTGGACCAGGGGCCGACGCCCAGGCAGAGCCGGGTGAGGGTGTCGACGCATTGGGAAGGCGGCGGCGGCATGGGCGGCTTCTTCGAGCGCACCTTTGCGCCGATGGGGCTGCGCGGCATCTATGGCGAGATGCTGAACCGGCTGGAGCAGTCGCTTGCCGGTTCAGCGGCGGCCAGCAGATAATAGCTGGCGACTAGAATCCCAGCGCGGCTTTCACCTGGGCCAGCGCGTCGATATGCGCCTGGGGCGAGGTCAGGCCCGCGCCCATGGTGTTGAAGCCCAGATGCGTTGCGCCCAGGCTGCGCCAGGTGTCGGCATAGGTTGCCCACAAATCCCTGGAAACCTGGCCGATGGGCAGCCGCGCTTCGATGCCCATCGCTTCGGCTGAGCGCCCCGCTTCGCGGGTATAGGCGCGCAGTTGGTCGAGCGCCTGGCGCACGTCCTCTTTGCGCGGGTCGGGCATCTGGGGCATCCAGCCATCGGCCAGGCGCGCGATGCGCCGGAGGATGGGTTCGGTGGGGCTGCCGCCAAACCAGACGGGAATGGGCTGCTGGACGGGCAGCGGTTTGATGCCAGCCGCGTCGATGTGGTGCCAGCGTCCCTGGAATGTGACGACCGGCTCGGTCCAGAGGGCGCGCAGGACGGCCACCTGCTCTTCGATGCGCGCGCCGCGATTATGGAAGTCTTCGTTGAGCGCCTCGAATTCGACAGGGTTCCAGCCAATGCCCACGCCCAGGCGCAGCCGTCCGCCGGAAAGCACATCGATCTCTGCCGTCTGTTTGGCAACCAGCGAAGTCTGGCGCTGAGGCAGGATGATGACGCCGGTGGTGAGTTCGACGCGGCTGGTGAGACCGGCAAGATAGCCGAAGAGGACGAACGGTTCCTGAAAGGTTGTGTCGCTCGTATAGGGGCCGCGCCAGTCGGGACGGGTCGCGGTACTCGCGCCCACGACATGATCATAGACGAGGATGTGCGTATAGCCCATTGCTTCGACGGCCTGGGCGTAATCGCGGATGGCAACGGGATCGCTGCCAATTTCAGTTTGCGGGAAAACGGCTCCAATGCGCATGGATGCTCCTTAGCTGCGCTGCAAGGCAGCAACGTTGGGGTGGGTATCGTCGGTAAGAAAACGGTGAACGAGTTTCTGGAAGTGACGCAGGCCATTTTCGCGGTTGAGCATCAGCTTACCTTGATCGAAATAGCCGGAGCGCAGCCCGCGCTGCACCGATTCGCAAAGCACAACATCTTCTTCCTGTACCTGGTCGATGAACTTCACGAAGTCGCGCTCTTCTTCTTCGCCCACGGCGTCCACGAAGCAATATTCGTAGATGGCAAGCGTGCGATGTGTATCAACCGGCACGAAGAGGTTGAGCGAGACGTTGCCCGGCCCTGGGTAGATGTTGAGGGTGAAGTTCGGCCAGAGGTAAGCGTAAAAGCCTGCCTGCACGCCTTCGCTGATGTCGTAGACGGCTTTGCCGTCTTTGGCTGATTTGGTGATGGGCGCAGCCTGGGCGGAGAAGTATTCGTACTCGGTTACCTGGTAGTTGTTCAGGTCGATCAGGCTGGTGAAGCCTTTGTGCGCGATGGGGCAGTGGTAGCATTCGAGGTAATTATCAACGACGACCTTCCAGTTGGCCTTGATGTCATAGGTGCGCGTGACGCGGCGCTTGATGGCGTCGAACGGCAGACCAGTGGCGGCCACCAGTTCGGGGAGCGTGCCCAGCACTGCTGAGAGCGGCGGCGCTTGCGGGTCGAGGTTGACGAAGAGAAACGGCCCCCAGCTTTCGATCTGGATGGGTAGCAGCCCCAATTCGTCGGGCTGAAAGCCTGGCTCGTCTTTGGAGCCGGGGGCGGCACGCAGCGAGCCATCGAGGTTATAGGTCCAGGCGTGGTAAAGGCATTGCAGCGTTTTGCGGTTGCCGCAGCCATCAGGCATCAACTGCGAGCCGCGATGACGGCAGACGTTGACGAAGGCACGCAGCGTTTCGGCTTCATCGCGCAGGATGACGATGGGCACGTCGTCGATGCGCGCGGTGAAGAAATCGCCGGGCCGGGTGATCTGCTCGATGAGTCCGACGTATTGCCAGGTGCGGCGAAAGATGCGCTTCTGCTCGCGCTTCAAGACTTTCGGGTCGGTATACCACGCGCCAGGCAGGGTATAGCCCGCTTCGAGCGAGGCGTGCAGGTGAGAACGGTTGGCGGTGAGAGGCCGTGTGCCGCCCATATTTCCTCCTTACAACAGGGCCGATGTCCTCTTGCATGGTATCTTACCGTTCGCGCCTCTTGCAAGCGAGCATGCTATGCTTGCATGCAGCGCAGGCAGATGTCGGCCTCGTTGCCCAGCAGCGCGGGCAATTCCTCTGGCGTGGCATAGCGAAAGCCGTCAATCTCAATGCCGTCTTCGCGCGGCGTGCCCAGCAGCGTGGCGCGATAGTAGAGGGTAAGCTGATGCGCCGCCGCGTTGGTTTGCGCGGAAAGCACCGGCCCTATCTGCGCCTGCGCGCCCAATTCCTCGCGCAGTTCGCGTGCCAGCCCGACGGCGGGCTGCTCGCTGGTGCGCACAAATCCGCCAGGCAGACCCCAGGCCCGCCCTCGATAGGTATGATGCGCCAGCAGCACGCGCCCCTGCTCATCCAGAATGACGGCGCAGGCTCCCGTCGTCGCTTTGGGCGCGGCGATGCGCACCGCCAGCCGCTGAACCCGTCGCGGCAGCATGCGCCAGCCGTGATAAAACGCGCGCCGTAGTCGCGTTTTGAGGTTGGATGCTGCGCGGTGCTCTGGTTGGGGGCGAAACACGCGCGGCTTTGCTGTCTGCTGCTGCTGAGGATTCAGCAGCGGCTCTGTGTTCTGTGCCATGGCATCTTTCTCAGGAAGTTTGGGGTCTCCCAAACGCTGCGTATGCTCTCCATAAGAGGATGTATCACAACCTCTCGCCAATGATCTGTATGTGCGGCTACTGAGGCGGGCGCTTGCCTGGAGCCTTTGTAATACGCATCACAGATTGTGCGCGCCCTGGATGGTATCTCTAGGAGACAAATAGGATGACGGATAGCGCCTGAAAGTTTGTTCAGAGGCCCTTTGAAGACCCATGAAGGAGGAACGCAATGCGTTTAGAGGTCTACCTCCCTCACCAGTATCCTGACCGGCAGGAGGCGCTGAATCTTATTAAGCAGGCCGAACAGATTGCCGGGCTTCAGGTGGTAGTGCGTTCCGTTGGGTCTGGCGATCTGCGCGATTTCTTTGCCGGGGCCATGCCGATCTATCTGCTGGATGGGCAACTGGTGGCTGCCGGGCATCCGCCGCCAGAGACGCTGCTGGCCTTCCTGCGTCAAGCGGTGCAGGAAAGCTCGCGCGCCACTGATCGCGCCGCTGCACGGGAGACGCCCATCGACGCGCTGCGCGATGTCTTTCGCAGTCTTGGGCAGGAGGAATTAGCCGCGCTCAGCGCTGAGGTGCGTCTGAAACCGTATGCCAAGGGGGCGCGCATCTTCTTGCAGGGCGAGGCGGCAGACGCGATGTATCTGCTGCGGCAGGGCCGGGTGGAACTGTATCATCTGACGCGCCATGGGAAGCGTTTGAAGCTAGGGGTCATGCGGCCTGGCATGATTTTTGGGGAGGCATGTGTGTTGGCCGGTGGCGTCCGTTACGCCACCGCTGAAGTGGTCGAAGCGGCCCAGGTGATTGCTATTGACCGCGCTGAAGTGGAGCGGCTGATTCGCGAGGAGCCGAATTTTGCGCTGTATCTGGCGAAGGAGCTTGGTCGGCGCTTGCAGTTGAGTAACTGGCGGCTGGTGACGCTGGCCTACGCGGATGTTTCGACGCGGCTGGCGGCGGAACTCTTGCATGTGAGCCGGGAGGAACGGGCGACGCTGTTACCCATTACGCATCAAGAACTGGCCGAGCGCAGCGGCTTGCTGCGCGAAACGGTGACTAAGACGCTGGATGCTTTTCAAGAGGAAGGGCTGGTGGAACTGCACCGGGGCCAGGTGCGCTTGCGCGATGTGCGCGGGCTGCGCACGCTGCTGGAGCCGCTGAATGCCGAGGGTATCCTTCAGGGCTGAGGTTGGGAGTCAGCACGATTTTGTAGTTCCCACTACAGAAGGTGGCGAACGAGTATGCTATGGTAGAAGATGCCGGAATTATCGCTTCTGCTCTCCTAGAAATGGGGAACGTTGGACTGATGCGTCTTGAAATATATATCAATAGCCAGAACCCTGATTATCAAGAGTCAGAGCAGCTTGCCGAGCAGGCAAAAGCAATTCCTGGGCTTGATGTGGCGCTCATCAAGCTGGATGAGCCAACGGAACGGCACGCGGCTCCGCTGCAAGACCCGCCTACGTGTTTGCTTGATAGCCAGGTGATTTCGATGGAACGGTCCTCCTGGGAGGGATTCTTTAAACATCTGCGCTGGCAGGCGAAGGCGCACCAGGACAGCGATGGTTCCCCGCAGCGCGCGGCATCTTCCGCAGCCAAAGCTGCTATAGCTCCATCCAATACGCCTTCGCTGATGACGATGGATTTGTTTGCCGATCTGAAGGAAGAGGCCATCGCTTCGATCTACCAGCGCATGTCGCAGCGCAAGTATGCCAAGGGCCAGCTTATCTATCTGCAAGATGAGCCAACGCCCGGGCTGTTCTTGCTGCGGCAGGGGAGTGTGCAGGTCTACCGTATGACCTCCAACGGCAAGCGCCTGGAACTGGCGACGATTCATGCCGGGACGTTCTTTGGCGAGGTGCCGCTGTTGGGCGAGGCGATTCATCATGCCTCAGCCGAAGCGGTGGAAGATGTGGTGGTTGGCATCCTCAGCCGCGCCCATTTGGAGCAGATTATCCGCGATTGGCCCGTGGTGGGGCTGCGCTTGATTAGCGAATTGAGCCGCCGCATGAATCTTGACGCCTCGCGTCTGGAAGAACTCGCCTATCAGAGCGCTCCGGCGCGTCTGGCGGCTGCCCTGCTGCGGCTGCATCAGTCCGGGGGCGACCACACGATTACGATGACGCATCAGGAACTGGGCGAAGTGACCGGCTTGCTGCGCGAGACGGTGACGAAGATGCTCAACGAGTTTCGCGGGGCGGGCCTGGTAGAGCTGCACCGTGGGCGCATTCACCTGCGCGATGTGGCCGGTCTGCAACGGCTGTTGAAAGAATACGATCTGGTTGGTTCACGTCAACTGAGTCGGCTCGCAGCGAGCTAGCGGCGTTAACAACAGATAGCCCTCGCTTTTCCTTCCCACCTGGAAAATAGCAAGGAACGCGAAAAGTAGCCCTTCAGGCAGCGCCTGGAGGGCTACTTTTTTGTCTTCCTGCTGCCCCCTCTCGTCAAAAGACTAACACGAATAGAAGGTTTTTCCAATACTTGACTTAGCCAGTCTCAGGCATATACTGTGGCTTGCGCCGATCAGGGTACTCGCTTAGGACAAAACCTGATATTCCACTAGAGAGAGAGGGGTTAATGCCTCGATCCCGCATTGTCGGTGTACCAATTCTCTTATTGCTCCTGGGGAGCGTTGTAGCAGGGTGTGGCAGTCCCTCCAGCACGACGTCAGTTCAACAGGATCAGAATTCAAAACCGGCGAAAGTTCCTGGGATGATCCAGGGCTACTTGCATACAAACAAGGGTCAGTTGGTTGACGCTGCCGGAGATGTGGTGCATCTGACTGGGGTAAACTGGTTTGGGTTCGAGACCACGACCTTTGTCCCGCATGGCCTCCAGGCTCGTAACTATAAAGACATGTTTAAGCAGATTGCCGAGTCGGGCTTTAACGTTATTCGGTTGCCCTATAGCAATCAGCTTTTCGATCCGAATAGCAACACCCCTCAGGGCATCGATTACCAACTGAATCCCGATTTGAAGGGCCTGAAGGGGCTGGCGTTGATGGACAAGTTTGTCCAGGCAGCCGGGCAATATGGTCTGAAGATTATTCTGGACCAGCACCGGCCTGACGCCTACGCGCAGTCAGAACTCTGGTATTCCGGCGATCTGCCGGAGGCCAAGTGGATCAGCGATTGGCAGATGTTGGCCGAGCATTATAAGGGCAATACGACGATCATTGGCGCTGATTTGCACAATGAACCGCATGGCTCGGCGACCTGGGGCACTGGCAACCAGGCGACTGATTGGCGTTTGGCGGCAGAGCGCGGTGGCGATGCCATTCTGGCGCAAGAGCCGCACTGGCTGATTCTCGTTGAAGGCATCGATAACTACCAGAACAACTTCACCTGGTGGGGTGGCAATCTGATGGCTGCTGCGAAGTATCCGGTGCAGTTGTCCGTGCCGAATCAACTGGTCTACTCTCCGCATGATTACGGGCCGGAGTTGTGGAACCAGTCCTGGTTCCAGACATCAAACTTCCCGCTGAACCTGCCTTCGTTCTGGGCGCAGGAGTGGGCTTATCTCCAGCAGGATAGCCAGACGCCGGTGCTGCTGGGTGAGTTTGGCGCTCAGTCTGTGAACATGGGCAGCGCCGAAGGTCTGTGGATACGCGCGCTGGTTGCGTTCCTGAAGCAGACTGGAATCAGCTATACGTATTGGTGCTGGAATCCGGATTCTGGTGATACCGGCGGTATCCTGGAGGCTGACTGGAAAACGATCAACACGGCGAAGCTGGACATCCTTCAGCAGTACCAGCAGCCGATTCCTGGCGAGTTCAAGCCTTCAGCCAACTAGGCTGATCGGCTCTCGGCGCAAGGACGTTTTTCAGGCGTTGCGTTCGTCTGTGAACGGATGAGTCATTCCGCGTGTTCGCTGTTACTGCACGCGGAATGACTCATTTCCTTTTGTTCGGGGCTGCCGTGCCCCTCGGCGAAGCAATAGGCTCCGACCAGATGAATGTGTTCCCACATGATGGGGTGCAGCGTGTGCCACATCTCGTCCGCAATGGGCTGCCCGCGCTGCGCGGATTCCTGGGCAGCCGCTTCCAGGTGCCGGGTGTTCCAGACGATGATGGCATTGAGGACCAGGCTCAAGGCCAGGGCGCGCCTGAGATATGCCGCTGCGTCTCGGTCACTCAGGCGGCCCTGCTGGCCGAAAAAGATGGCGCGCGCCATGGCGTCGAGCGAGGCGCAGCGAAGCTGACCCGCCAGCACTCGCTGCCGGACCTCGGGGTCGGCAATGAAATGCAGCAGATAGCGCGTGCGAGCGATACGCCCCATTTCCTGAAGCGCCAGGCGCAGCGTTGTTTCTTCGTGCATGTTATGCAGCTTGGGGAGCAGCGCGGATGGGCGCGCGAGTTGGTCGCGCAGCGAGGCGGCCAGCCGATTTAGCGTCTCCCATTGTTCGCTGATGAGCGACTCGCGGAGGGGATATTTCAACAGCGCGTCGAGCGCGCCATAGGCCTGGCTCTCTTGCGGGCGCGTCATCAGATGGTCGGCGAGGTCAGGCAGCGGCAGGGCCAGCCGATAGCCCAGCAATTCCGCGAGGCCAAAGAGGAGGTCGTTGCCGCCTGCGATGTTGGCAATATGCTCGTGGTTGGGAGGAAGCTGCTGCGCGATCAGGCCATCCAGCGCGTAGGCGGCTTCTTGCGCCAGCGGGTTCACCAGCCCAACCCAGAACTGCATTGCCTGATCGGAGACGTGGCTGTACATCGAGACTTTGCGGCTGGCCCCGCCGCGCGCCGCCTGCTGGCTTGCCAGTGGGCCGCTGATGAGCCGCGCAAACTCGCTTTCGCTGGAGGCAGAAAGATGGCCGGAGCCAAACTCCCTGGTGAGAGGCAGGCTTTGATGAAAGGCGATCAGTATTCTGATGGCCTGTTGCAGTGTCTCTTCGCGCAGATACCAGTCGGCGACGCGCACAAGCTGGCCGTGGGGAATGCCAGAGGCGGCGGACATAGCGGTCAGGCCGATGTTGGTTGCCTCGGCTACCAGCACCGCCAGCAGCGCGGGGCGAATCGCCTGCTGGTGGCTGGCGGTGGGTTCGCGCCTGGTGGTGAGGTGGTCGAACGCTGAGGTAAAGCCGGTCCAGCTATCTACTTCTTGCAGGAGTTGGGGCAGCCCTACCCTGGGCAGCAAGGCCGTCAGCGAGCGGCGCGTGGCCGCGCTGGCTGGCGGCGTCTGGAGGCGTTCCTGGGCCGTGAGGATGAGTCGGCCTGCCTGTATCTGAAGATAAGGATGGTTCGGCATCTGCGCGGCGGCCCTGATTGCCAGGGCATCTAACTCTGCTCTGGCCTGGACAATGTAATCTGTGGCTTGCTCTGGCGGCCCACCCCCTGAGAACCAGTCTGCACGTCGCTGCCGCCATTCGTCAGAGGTGTAGAGATGCGTTGTCCAGGGGGTGTAGTTCTGGCTGCCTTCCACCGTGAGGTCGCCCCCGCGCAGCGCCTGACGCGCCTGATGCAGCAGGCACAATTCCCAGGCGCGCCGGTCGATGCCGTCCGGGCCAGAGACGACTTTCAGCCAGCGTTGGGGCACAAAGTCGAGCGGGGCATCTCTGGGCGTTTTTTTTCGGCGCTCGCGGTCCATGCCGCGCAAGGTTTCCAGCCCCGCCAGCACCGGGTTCTGCTCGTCGGGCGCGCTGAAATGGAGGGCTTGCAGCACGACACGCGCCACCTCACGCGCCTGGGTGAAGCGTGCCTTGAGCAAGGCAAAGAGCAGTTCAGCCTCGCTCTCTTCGAGCGATTGGCTGCGCTTGACCAGCGCGCTGACCTGCTCGCGCGAGACCTGCTGAAAGATGTGGTCGCGCACCAGATGCGGGGGGACTTTGGCGTCGAGCAGCACCTGGGTGATGCGGCGAAAGAGGCGCGCGCTGGAAAGATGGGTCTGGGCCTGCTCCATCTGGACTTCGCGCAGTTCGGCGCTGCTGCGCGCGAACAAGCGCCCGACCAATGTATCGAACATTTCGACGATAGCGTCAGTCACCTCCGGCCCACGCACGGTGAGGAAGGCCAGCAGCAGTGCGTAACGTTTGGCAGGCGGGTAGCGGCGCAGGGCTTGAGCCGAAAGGCGCTTGACGATGGCTGCCCATTGCCAGAGGCGCGGCGGCTGGATGCCCAGCCAGTCGATGGTGTCAGGCAGGGCGGCGCGAATCCGCTGCAACCGCTGGGCTTCGTCGCGGATAGCATCGATGGAGGCAGCGCGTGGGGGCGTGACGAGCGTTGCCAGGGCGCTTCTGCCCTGCTTCGCTTCGCAAAGTTCATCAAGCTGAGCGCGCTGCTCCTGGCCGAGCTGCTGGGTCAGGCGCTCGAAAAGCTGTTCTTCGGTCTCGTGGCGCACCTGATAAACCAGGCGCTGGATGACCGTTTTTGCCAGAGGCCGCAGGATGCCTTGCTCTGCGAGCCACGCATAGGCGGCTTCGATGAGTTCGGCGGTGGTGGCTTTTTGGGGAACCTGCGCGGCTATCTCGCCGCGCAGGTGCGCGGCATCTTCCGCGTTCATCGAGCGCAGGCGCAGATAGCCCTGCACAGCCTTTACATCGGCGTTGGGGAAGGCCAGTTCCTCTTCACAAGGGCACATTTCTGGCCGAATGCCAAGCTGGGCGCTGACGCCGGTGATGATCGCTTCGGACAGCAGGGCCGGATGCGCGGCCATCATGGGGTCGGCGCGTGCCCAGATGAGCAGCAGGGCGCGCGCCAGCCGATGATGGTCGTCGTGTGCCGCGTTAATCAGCGCGAGGTCGCAGGCGCTCAGAGCGCAATCGGCCAGGCACGCGCTCGCGCCACCCGAAGGGGTGGCTGATAGCTCTTGAATAATGCCCGGCTGGGTACTCATGATTGGCTCCCTTTAGCGCTCTCTGGTGGATCGGGGTTATTTCCCGTCGAGCGAACATTTGAACGGCGCTTGCGGCGGCAGTTGCACGGCGGTTTGTGGCGGCATCACCTGGACGGTTGCCGTGGCCGAGGCTCCGCTTTTGCTGCCCGTCAGGGTGAAGGTCAACTGGCCCGTCTCCGCGTCGCCTGGAATGACGTAGGAACCCGCGCCGCCTGCTCCTCCTTGCCCATCGGTCTGGAAGCAGCCGACCATGGTGCCCGGCGTATTGCGGGTTGCGCCGATGTAGATGTGCACGACTTCGCTGCGCGCGAACCCGGCGACATAAAAGGTGACGGCGGTGCCGGGGCGGCCACCGTAGGTGCTCGGCTGGGCGTTGGGCGTGTAGGGCAGCACATCGAAGCTGACAGTGGCGGGCGTGTGGCTTTGCTGGCCGATAAAGATGATGGTCTGCTGGCCTTTCAAACTGAACGGAACGGTGAAGCCGGGGATGTTGTTGAACGTGCCCTGGCTGTCGGCCTGAATCTTCAGCACCGGCCTGCCCGACGGGTTGTTGACATAGACATCAATATTTTCGTTGGGGCCAAAATCTTTGCCGGAAAAGCTCAACAAGTTGTCAGCCTGAAGCGCGTAGCTGGAGAGCTTGACACTGGGGTACAGGTTCAACAAGAGGAACGGCACGGCCTGAGGCTCCTGGCTTTTTTGGCCCACGAAGATGAAGGTGTTGTTGCCAATCGCCCCGAACGGCACGGTGAGCGCCTGGTTCACAACTTCGCCCAGAGAGTTGGCGGCAAAGGTGGCGATGGGCGGCGTGCCCACTTTGTTCCAATAGACATCGACGGTTTCGGCAGGGATGAAGCCCCTGGCCGAAACGCCAATCACATCGCCGGTTTTGCCCACCTGCGTGCCCAGCGTCACATTGGCAACGCCGGTATCAAGCACGCCCTGTGACTGCGCCTCGCTGTCGCTGTTGCGCTGGCGTGCCTCGATGGTGAACGCGCCAGAGGGCTGCGTGGCGGGCAGATTTAGCACCGCGCCCGCGAACGAGCCGTTTTCGTCGGCCTGCACGAACGAAAGCGGGGTTGCCTGGCCCGAGCCAGTTTGCTCGAGATAGAAGTCGATGATCGCTTTGGGGCCAAAGTTATTGCCGAGCGCGGCCAGACTGGACCCCTGCCGGACAACGCTGGGGTTGAGCAAGATAAAGGGCGCGTGGTCGCCGCTGATCGCGCCCGCGCCCTGCGGAGACGTTGGCGCGGCGCTGGTGGCCGTCGGGGCCGGATGTGTGCTTGTTCCTGTCGTGTCCAAGGCTGTTCCACCTAGTGAGGGGCCGCGCAGCGCGTAGCTGACGATGACGGCAATGGCGAGTGTGCTGGCGGTCCCCCAGAAAAGCAATTTGCGTCGGGTCATAGTGTGCCTCTTTTTCATAGGTTCATAGAAGTTTTTAAGCATAGAGACTATAAAGAGATGGGTCTGGCGCTTCCCTTTTCCCAAGGGAGCGCCGGTTGCGTTGTTTCTGCCTGTTGTGCCTCTCTTGTCTAGGGCGAAGGGATGTCGGCGGTGGTGGTGACCGCCGCTTGCCGGTGCGCACCCACATGCTGGGTTTTCTCCCAGTTGTTGATGCCCCGCAGTTGGCGCAGAGCCGCGCGCATGGCCGCGTAGGAAAGCACCCATTGGTAGGGTAAATACGATATAGCCATAATAAAGAGGGTTTTGAAAGTTGGCTTCAGTCCATGCGCAGAAGTGAACTCAAAGAGACCGATGACTGACAACAGAAAGTGAGCAATCAGCAAATAGAAAGGCATGTCGAGAATGATTGCCACGCCCGCAGGTGTCTTGATGGTGAACATCGTCCCCAGCGACGCCAATACATACAGCCCCAGGATGGCCTGCGCGCTGGGGAACGCGAGCGTGTAAAACGCCAGGATGCGCTGACCGAACGTTGGCAAGCGCTGCCAGTCGCCCTTCATCAAGGTTTGCATGAATCCCTGGCTCCAGCGGGTGCGCTGCTTGATGAACTGCTGCAACGAGGGAGGCGTTTCTTCGCGGGTGACATAGCGATCATCATAGACGACCTGCACCGGTTCATTCAGGCAACTGATGCGAATGCCGATGTCGGCATCCTCCGACAGATTGTATTCATCCCAGCCTTCGACGCGCTCAAGCACAGTGCGGGTAAAAAAAACCGTATTGCCGCCAAGTGTGATGGACCGATGTTTGGCGTGATAGTGCAGGCGGCTCTTGAACCAGAAGAAATATTCCAAGACATTGAGCGTAGAAAACCAGTGAGATTGATAATTCATGAGTTGCACGCCGCACTGGAGCACCTGAAGCTCTGGCTGCTGGAGCATGATGGTGTTCACAATGTTGAAGATGTCGGGGTGGATGTCGTCTTCGGCGTCGAAGATCGTCACGATCTCATTGCGGGTGCTGCGCAGGCCCACATTCAGGCCATGCGGCTTGTTGATGGGGCGATCATTGAAGCTGACCACGCGCGCCGCCTCGATGCCAGCCGCCCGCAGCATATCGACTTTCTTCTGCGCCTCCTCGATGGTGCCGGGATCATCGACCGAGCAGATGACGATGCACTCTAATAGGGAGAGGGGATAGTTGGCGCCAACTACCCTCTCGATGGTGGTCTGGATGACTTCTTCTTCATGCCGGGCAGGAAGCATGATGGTAAAGCTTTTTTGAGGTGGCAGAAATTCCTCGGGAACTTTAGACTTCTGATCCTGCCTATCCCACGTATAGAGCATAATATAAAGGGTGTGGGCGGATTGAAGGATCAACAAAATGGATAGAATAAGCGAAACAAGTATCACCACACTTACGAGCAAGTGGATGGACGAGAGTTCGGCAAAAACTAGGTGCATTATGTTATTCCCTCGCCTGGAAGATCAATGTGCTACACATCCTCAACACAGCCGCTAAACTGCGTTCGCACGATGCAGATTCGCTGCGCTTGCCACCCATTGTGTCGCTGCGTGGCGACAGGAGAGAAGCGCATTTCACCTCCTTTGGCGCATGCCGATCCCAGGGTATGTGCTGCTGAGCGTGGCCCTTTCGCAAGCGTCCATGCCGTTTGGCCTGGATGTCTCTGTCTCTTCCTCTTAGTTTTATCGTTCTTTCCGGGAATCTTCAGTATTTTCAACTACAAAGCTTCGGCGCTCGGCTCTTTTTGTTCCGCTTCAGCCCTGGCACGCCTGAAGCGCCAGGGTTAGAAAAGTTGAGGCCGCAGGCAAAGAAGCCGATGACGTGTCGGCTTCTTTGCCTGCGGCCTCCCAGGTGATGTGTTTGAATGGAACGGTCAGAAAATGGAAGCGGGAGTTCTGCTGCGCGTGTCGCTTCTGGCGCTCTGGGGCACGCGCTCCAGATAGTAGAGCGGCAGCGTGCTTATCCACTCGCCCTGCTTGTCGAGTTCATAGATGCCGCTCACGTTGCCCGCGTTGGGCCGAAGGAGTTGCACCTGCACCAGCAGTTCCTGGGGGAAACCACGCTGCAACCACTGAAGCAAGTCCTTGGGCCGCCAGGAATACCCGGCGGAATTAAGCACATAGCCTTCTCCCATCAGAATGATTTCCTCTAAGCAGGTTTTTAAGTTGGGCATCGCTGCTCTCCTGTAAGCATGGCTGGTTCTTGGCAGGCGTTAGTCGCTGGTTGCCAGCGTGGTTTCGTGGTCGTCTCGTCCCGCTGGTGGCGGTTCTCCATACAGCGTTTCCGCGAACACTGGTGGATGGGACGGGTGCTCTCTATCAAGACCCGGGCCAATGGCGATCTGGCGGGGCGCAGGAGCAAGGGAAGATTGCAGGAGGGCTTGAATAAAATCTTGAATCCACAACGGTTCAATGAGCGCCAAAATCTTGGGTTTTACTTTGACTTTGCCCTCCAGGCTTTTGGAGACCAGAGCCGCTGCTTTGATTTTGATTTGCTTCGCTTTGTTCAGGGCTTTGAGTTCGGCAAGCGCCTGGTGTGCCTGGGTGTCATCGTCAAATACCAACATGAGCAGCGTCATACGATCATGGGGCTGGCTCGTCATGGGGCCTCCTTCAATACAACCGCCTTCTTGCTCACCTGTGGGTGTGTTCGGTTTGTCCTGGGCGCGGTCTCCCGCATTCACTCTATCGCAAGACATTGCGTCTGGCCTCCCCCAATGTGCGCGTCTTGGGGGAGAGGATTCTCCTCTCCAAAAGGGGAGACTTATCCGCCCGACCCAAAGAGTGCATCATCAAGAAGTGTACATTGGAAGATAGATGGTCAGGGAACATGCTGACGCGAGAGGTGCGAGGAACCTGAAGCAATGTTATCGATTCCTGGCTGCGTTGATGACGGCGCTGTTGCTGCTAACTTCATCATGATGGCGGTGATATTGTCGAAGCTGCCGCGTGTTTTCGCTTGCTCGACCAGCGTATTGCTCGCTGGCGCGCTGTCTGATGCCTGCTGCATCATGGTTTCCAGGTCGGCGTCGGCCAGGCTTTCCCAGAGTCCGTTCGAGCAGAGCAGCAGTTGGTCTCCGGCATCAACCGGCAGGCGAAAGGTATCTATGTGCGCGTCGGGGTGCTGGCCCAGGCTGCGATACAGGCGGCTCTGGCGCTGCGGTGGGGAAGTGTCATCGCGCAGTTTGATGCCCGCAGCCACCCAGCGTTCGATAATGGAATGATCGGTGGTGACGCGGCGCAGCGGCGCGCCAGCCGGAAGCACGTAGGTGCGGCTGTTGCCGATGTTGCAAATATAGGCCATCTGGCGGGAAACGAGGGCAGCCGTCACGCTGCACTGCGTGTTCGCGCTTTCTCGCTGATTTTGCCAATAGAGCAGGCGGTTGGCTCCCTGGAGCGCGTGTTCCAGATGCGCAGCGAGGTCGTCATGGGGCGCGTTTTCCTGGATGAGATAGGGCACCAGCGATTGAAAAATGGTGTGAATGGTCTTGTGGCCCGCGCTCTGGCCGTTGGCGTAATGCCCAACGCTGTCGGCAACGACCAGCAGGGCAAACGGTTCGGCCTGGCCTAGTTCTCTGCGCGTGCCGGTGATTGCCAGAAAGTTGTCCTCTTTTTCCTGATCGTCGCGTGTCTGGCCGCGCTCGGTTCTGGAACTGACCTGCATGCCCGGCGTGGGCAGCCCGCGCTGATGCAGCCTGGCCCATTGCGCGGGCGCGGCGGTGGCGGCGCTTGCTTCGGTTTTGGCGTGCGTGAGCGAGTCTGTTTGCTTCGACGGCCAGGGCAGGTGAGGCGATCTTGGAAAGCTGTCCAGCGAGCAGAGCACCATGAGGGTAACTGACAGCAGGAGCCAGAACGCCAGCAAGCCGACGACCAGGATGGCGGGGTCAATGGCGAGCAGGGAAAATGACCCCACAGGCGCATCGTGCGCGAAGGCCGAAACAGTGGAGGCGCTGCTGAAAAGAGCAGCGCCTCCACGGTGTTCTTCCACATGTGGGGCGGTAAAGGCATGGCTGAGCATGGTATCAATCTGCCCGTTTGGCTGCGGGGTCAAGACAGTGAAGTTGACTGACACGATCATTTTTGAAGTTGTGCCCACGAAGATCAACGTATTGTCGCCGCTGAGGTCTCCCACATCCCAGACTTGATTTTGGGCAAACTGCCCGCTGTTGTCTGCCTGCATCTGAGCGATGGGCTGCGAGTCTTGCGAGTTCAGGTAGACTTGCACCTGCTCGTTAGGGGCGAAGTCCTGGCCGTGAAAACCCATGCGATAATGCGGATAGGGCGCGTAGTTGTCCAGCACGACCCAGGGCGTGAACTTCAGCAGAATAATGTTGATGGTGTTCGTGCACTGCTGCCCCTCAAAAAAGAGGCGATAATTGCCAGGGGGCATCATGGCGATGTGCGCCACGCCCGCCAGGTCGCCGCCTTTATTGGCGTAGGCCGTGGTCAGCGACTGGTTTGCCTGACTCTGGGGTGTGCTCTTCTCGGTGCCCAGTACGACGTTCACCGCTTCACCAGGTTGAAAGTTATGACCATAGAAGCCTACGTCGAACCCCGGATGGAAGCTGTAACTGTCCAGCGTGACCAGCGGCGGCGCTTTGCCGTTTTGCAGGGTGTTGGCGTCGCAGGGGCTGGCCCCCCCGGTGGGGGACGACTGCACAGGCGGCGTTGGTGTGGGTGTCGGCGCGGCGCTCTGGCGCTTTGCGCCCTGGTTGTTGCTGGCACAGCCCACCAGCAGGGCAAGGGCGATCAGAACCACGGCACAGCGTTGTGCGATTCGTATGGCTGTATGCCCCATAGAAAACCTCCGTCAGCATATATAGATTTTTTTATAAAATTTATTGACTCTGGCAGGCCAGGGAACATGGCCTGCCGAACAGCACATCATTGCCCATCCAGTGGGCAGGTGAAGGGCGGGGATGGCGGAATCTGCACGGGCGTTGCGGCAGGCGAGACGTTGATGCTGGCGATGGCAGTGCCTCCGCTTTTGGTGCCGGTGAAGGTAAAGGCCACTTTCCCCTGGACATTGCTGGGAATCATGTAGGAACCCGCTGCACCCGCGTCGCCCTTGGCATCGGCTTTGAAGCAGCTTACCATCTTGCCGGGATTGCCCGTGTAGACATGGACAATTTCGTTGCGCGCGAACCCCGAGGCATAGAAGCTGATGGTCGTGCCCGGGCTGCCGCCGTAGGTGCTTGGCTGGACATCGGGGCTGTAAGGCGCAACGGTGAATGCCACGGAATTGGCCGCCCGGCTCTGGCTGCCCAGGAAGAGCAGCGTTTGTTTGCCCTTTAAGCCGAACGGAATGAGGAAGCCTGGCGACGTGGGGAAGGCCCCATACGCATTTGTCTGCACGATGGCGAGCGGTTGCCCTTCTGCCCGATTGACGAAGACCATCACCATCTCATTAGGCCCGAAGCCTTTGCCGGAGTAGGTCAAGGTGTTATCGGCCCTGATGGAATAGGTGGAGAGCTTTACCGTTGGGTAGAGCTTCAGCATGAAGAACTGGCTGGTAACGGGCGTCTGGCTCTTGACGCCCATGAAGATGAAATAGTTGTCGCCCTGCGCGCCAAAGGGCACCTTGATGGCCGCCTGACCAATGCCGCCGCCTTGATCGGTGGTGAGCGTGGCGATGGGGTCAGTCGCCATGCTGTTCCAATAGACGTTCACCTGCTCATCAGGCGCAAACCCCTTGGCCGAGACTTTGAGGGTGTCGCCAACCTTGCCCACAATGGTGTTGAGCTTGACGGTGGCAACGCTGCCGTTCTGAAGAAAGCCCATCGAGACAGCCGATTTCTGGCTGTGGCGCTGTTTGGCTTCGATGAAGAAGTTCCCGTAGGGTTCGTTGACGGGCACGGTGATGGGTACATTGCTGAACGACCCGCTTTTATCGGCCTGCACGGAGCCGATGACTTTGCCGGTGGCTCCTGCTTTTTGCTTGATCGAGAAGTCGATGAAGGATTTGGGGTCGAACAAGCTGCCCAGCACGCTTACGATGGCTCCCTGGCGTACCACCCCTGGCGTAAAGAGAATGAACGGTGAGTTGTTGCCGCCCGCCGGAGGGTTCGTTGTCACCGGTGTATACGGTGGCTGCGTGGGTGTCACCTGCGTAACGGGCGTGTTGGCGCTGTTGCCGGTGTTGTCCACCGCTGTGCCAGAGGAATTGGTGAACGACCTGAGAAAGACGCTCGAAAACAAGGCCAAAAGCAGGACGATGATGATCCCCCATATGATAACCTTGCGACGGTTCATTAAAATACCCCCCTTTCCGGTCAGCAGGCAATGTATCTATTGGGATACCAGTTACTTTTGTACTTGATAGATTTGGAGTTCAATGCCGCCTCGTTTCATATCCCAGATGCGGACAGAATGTTGCAGAGCTTGTAAGATATAGTTTTCACCGCCGTCTCCATTATTGAGTTCCATAGCTTGCAGCATTTGGTTGGACATCACGATATAGTCAATGTTTTGCCAATTTCTGCCGAAGAGTTTGTCGCGCACGTCGGGGTCGGATGCCGCTTTCCAGTGCGAGTGCGCCCATTTGTAGTACGGCGCAACATCATGGAGCTGCACCCACATGTCATCGTCGATGATGATTCTGGCTGTTGGGGGAATGTGCGCGCGAATAAAAGCAAGCTGCTCGGTTTGCATATAGGTGACATTTAATTTGTACAGGTCATGCGGGACGGTCTTGCCGTACTGGTCTTTGACAAAGTAGTAGCCCGCCATGGGCGAAAGCAGCCCGGCCCAGAGGGTGAGGATGGCTATTCCCTGCATGGAGACTGAGATGGTCGTTGGCCGCAGCTTCGCCAACGGCTGGAGCAAGATGGACCCCAGGATGCCCAGGTTCATTGCCAGGAAGGGCAACTGCGGGACAATATAGAACTCCAGCATCTCGCTGCCACGAATGAGATAGATGGCGTAACTGATCGAAAGCAGCGCCGCGACCATATAGCCCCGATTCTTGGGGCGCGAGGCCACGCCGATGATCAAGACCAGCACGGTGGCAATGCTGCCCAGGATCAGGATATATTTGTCCCTTGGAAACCAGATGCCCAGACCAAATTTCCAGAAGTCGCTGCTTTGGTCAAGGATGCTGCCTTGCCCACGGTGAAGCTGCCACCAGATGGTGTAAAGCAAGGACACGTGGTCTGTTGGTGTTGTGTTCAGATTAAAGTTCAGATGACTCGGCAAGAGTTCGTTTTTCAAAGTGGCATAGAGGAAATAGAACGAGATCACCGAGCAAGACATATAGGTCCAGAACCCCAGGGCGAAGCGATAGTTTGGCTGCTGGCGCACCTGGTGATAGAGCAGATAGGCGATGACCGGCGCGAAGAAGATGGCATTCTCTTTCGTCACGACGGCGATGCCAAAGGTTATGCCGCTGAGCATGATGGTGAGCACCCGCCCGTCATCGCGCGTGACCAGATAGAGGCTGAGCAGCAGCCAGAAGACCATGATGTTATCCAGCAGCACCTGGCGTTGATAGTAGACGGCCAGGGGCGAAAAGTTGAAGAAGAAACAGGCGATGGTCGGGGCGCTCAGGCGGCCAGCAAAGCGATAGGTGACCTGAAACAGCAGGTAGATGCTGATGATGTGCAGGATGAGCATCAAGACTCGGCCAGTATTGATGGCGTTGCCGAAAGTCTGGAACTGGAACGGCAGGATGCTCACCCAGCCGCTAATCAGCAGCCAGCCGGCAGGGGCGTGGTCATAGAAATAGGTGTAGGGTTCCAGCTTGCCCTCGCGCAGCACGGACCAGGCTTGCTCCATATAGATGCCTTCGTCGGTGATGTAGAGGGGATATTGGAACAGGTGCCAGCCATGCGTGATCGCTCCAGACACCAGCGAGAAAAGCAGCAGCGCCTGCCCGGCTACGCCCAGGGCGGGACGGTGAATAGGCTCGTCAACGGCCTTCTTGTCGACGGGCAGCGCTATGGACCGGTCGAATGGCGCGGCCTCTAAGGATGAAGTTTCCTGCACGCTCAAGAGGTGATCTCACTTTCTCCTGCACGGAATCACACTAGCAATGTATCTGGTGCCGACATAAGTTTCTGTAGCACCAACTACATTGTGGGGCTGGCGCGCGAGTATATAAGAAGATGGAAGGTATGGGGGAACTCTTTCGTCAGAAAACTAAAAATGATAGTGATGGTTTCCCATTTTTGGGTAGTTGACAACTGATACGTTTCTGCTACACTTGGCCCCGTTCGTTCCGGTAGCGGTTTCGGAAGCGGTTACGAAACCGATGGGGTGGGACGGTTAGAGAGGCTTCGATGCCAGAAAGACTGACAATACAAGATATTGCCCGCTTGGCTGGCGTTTCCAAGGCGACGGTGTCGCGTGTCTTGAACCACAAGCCTGATGTGGATAGGCAGACCCGTCAACATGTGTTGCAGATCATGGATGAGCACGCGTTTGTTCCCAGCATTACCGCCTCCGGGCTGGCCGGTGGCCGCAGAGGGATGATTGGGATTCTGGTGCCCGCGCTGACCTGGCATTTCATTCCAGAGGTGGTGCAGGGGGCAGCAGAGGTGATCGAGCAGAGCGCCTATGAACTGCTGCTCTACAGCATTGCTCCCGGCGAGAATCGCAAGGCGGTGCTGGATCGCATTCTGGATACGAAGCTGACGGCAGGATTGCTCTCGGTTGCGCCTGGCGCGTTTGTGGAGCGGCTGGCGCAGTGGTACGACGAAGGTTTCCCGGTCGTGTTGATCGATGATCAGCACGTGCCTTCGGATACACCAGGCATCAGCGTGGATAATCGCCGGGGCGCGCTGGCGGCGGTGCGCCATCTGATGGGCCTGGGGCATCGGCGTATTGCCTACATGCAGGGGCCGCTTCAGTATCAGTGCTCGCAAGAACGCTATGAGGGCTATCAGCAGGCGATTGCCGAGGCGGGCCTATCGATGAATCCGGCGTATGTGGTGGAGGGGGATTTTTCGGTTGCCAGCGGCTTCACATGTGCCAGCGAACTGATGACGCTGGACGGCGAGCGCCCAACGGCGATTTTTGCCGCGAACGATCACATGGCCTGGGGTGTGTTGGAGTTTGCGCAGGAATACGGGCTGAGCGTTCCCGAAGATATTGCCGTCGTCGGCTTCGATGACACGCCGCCGTCTCAATATAAGCAGCCGCCGCTGACTACGGTGCGCCAGCCGTTTCAGGAGATGGGGAAGCGCGCCGCCGAGCTTTTATTGTGGCTGATCGATTTGTCGCGCAACAGCGCCGATGAGCGACGCAGGCCGCCAGCGTTCGCGCCGCCTTCGCCGATTCGCGGCTATACGCCGCCGCTGCATATTCAACTGGAAACGTCGCTGGTGGTGCGCCAATCGTGTGGCGCTCACCAGGTTACCTCGATCAACAGCAGGTAAGCGTTGGCCGATAGAGGCCGCCTCATCGACGTCGTTTTTCGTAGCAACGTTTGTAACTTATCGGTTTTTCCAGTCTTTCTTCGTGTTACACAAGAACAGGAGGGATGCTTCCAGGGACCCGCGCTTATTTCTTCTTTCTTCGTCTTTCTTGTTTTTGTGTTTTCTGCACTGGTTCATTTTGGCCCTCGTGAGGAGATTTTCGATGAACTTCTGGCAACGCCGCACAGGCGCTTCGGTGCTGATGCTGCTGGTGGTCGTGAGCATGCTGCTGGCAGGCTGCGACACGGGCAGCAGCGGCACTGGCAGCAAATACGGCGGCTCTGTCACCATTGTGCCCGCGCCCAATGGTGTCTTCACCCGCAACTTTAACCCATTCCTTGCGAACAGTTCCCGCACGGGCACGCAAGGCATGATCTATGAAACGCTGCTGATGTTCAACCGGATGAACGGTAATTCGCAGCCCTGGCTGGCGTCGAGCTACAGCGTGGCGAAGGATGCGACCAGCATTACCTTCCATCTGCGCCAGGGCGTGAAGTGGACGGATGGGCAGCCCTTTACCAGCGATGATGTCGTCTACACCCTGAAGCTGATGCAGAAGTATCCGGCTTTGGATGGCAATTCGCTGTGGTCGACGATTCAGAGCGTGAGCAATCCTGACGCCAGCACCGTGACGGTGGCGTTCAAGCAGCCAGCGGTGACGATGCTGTGGTATCTTGGCGGGCAGACGTACATCGTGCCAGAGCATATCTGGAAGAACATCAGCGACCCATCGACGGATGCTAACCCCAATCCGGTTGGCACCGGGCCATTCGCGCTGAAGTCTTTCGACCCGCAGCTCTATGTGCTGGGCAAGAACGCGCATTACTGGCAGCCCGGCAAGCCCTATGTCGATGAACTGCGTTATCCGGCGTACAACTCCAACACCAGCGCCGATCTGCTGCTGTCGCAGGGGCAGGTCGACTGGACGGGTCTGTACACGCCTAACATCAACAAAACCTTTGTGCAGCTTGACCCGACACACAACCATTACTGGTTCCCGCCCAGCGACGTGGTGATGCTCTATCTCAACACGGCCAAGGCTCCGTTCAATCAACTGGCGGTGCGGCAAGCATTGAGCGCGGCGATTGATCGTCAGAAAATCTCGCAGGTGGCCGAAAACAACTACGACCCTGTGGCAAGCCCAACCGGGCTGGTGCTGCCCGCCGATCAGAAGTATCTCAATGCGGCGTATGCCAACAGCACCTTCAGCGTGGATGCCGCCAAGGCTACCTCGCTGCTGGAGAAGGCAGGGTACAAGAAGGGCGCGAACGGCATGTTTGTCGGCCAGGATGGCAAGCCGCTGGCGTTCAAGATCAATGTGGTGGCCGGATGGACGGATTGGCTGACCGCTTCGCAGATTATGGCGAGCGACTTCAAGGCAATTGGCATCGATGCCACCGTGAATGTCGCCACCTTTAACGACTATATCAGCGCGCTGGCGCAGGGCGACTTCGATACGGCGATTTCGTGGACCAGCCCTGGCCCCACGCCCTACTTCCTCTACAATTCGATGCTGAACAGCACGAATACTGCTGCCATCGGGCAGAAGGCGACTTCCAACTGGGAGCGCTGGAACGATAAGGCGACGGATACGCTGCTGAACCAGTATGTCAGTTCCACAGATGAGGCGACTCAGCAACAGGCGCTGGCGGGACTCCAGAAAATTATGGTGGAGCAGCTCCCCAGTATCCCGCTGATGTACGGCCCCACCTGGTATGAATATAACACGAGTCATTTCGTAGGTTGGCCGGATCAGAGCAATCCCTATGCTTCGCCTGCTCCGTACAACGCCCCGGATGCCGAACTTGTAGCGCTCACCATTCACCAGCCTTAGCAGCCGCTTAGTCAAAGGAGACAACAGATAGCCTGGGCATTGGAGATCGGCGCACGCCCGGCTATCTGCCGCCTCCCTTGAAGGGACCGTCTATGCAATTCCTTTTGCGTCGGCTCGTCTTTTACCTCGTGGCTCTCTGGGCTGCGATCAGTCTGAACTTTCTGATTCCACGCTTGATGCCGGGTGACCCGGTGCTGCTGCTGGTGGCGCGGCTTCAGGGCCAGGTGGACCCGCGCGCCATTGCGGCGCTGCGCCTGCAATTTGGCTTGAATGCGAACAGCAGCATGTGGTCGCAGTATGTCAATTATCTGAGCAACCTGCTGCACGGCGATCTGGGCACATCTATCGCTTATTTCCCGTCGTCGGTGGCAGAGGTGATCGGGCTGGGCCTGAAATGGACCATGATTCTCGTGGGCGTGTCCGCTATTCTTAGTTTTTTCATCGGCACGCTCCTGGGGACGATTGCCGCCTGGCGGCGTGGCTCATGGTTCGATACGACGCTCTCGCCCTTGCTCACTTTTTTCTCTGCTATTCCGTATTTCTGGCTCGCGCTGATTGTCCTCTATATCCTTGGCTTTCTGCTGAAGTGGTTCCCGCTGACAGGCGCGTACAGCCTGGACCTGGAACCCGGGTTCAGCGGGCCGTTCATCCTCAGCGCGATCTATCACGCGATTTTGCCTGCCGCGACGATTGTGATTAGCTCGATGGCGGGCTGGATGCTGGGCATGCGCAACGCGATGTTGACGACGCTGGCGGAGGATTATGTCCTGATGGCGCAGGCCAAGGGGCTTTCTGAGCGGCGCGTGATGATTACCTACGCGGCGCGCAATGCAATTCTGCCCAATATTACCGGCTTCGCGCTGTCGCTGGGCTTTGTGGTTGGCGGCGCGCTGCTGACCGAGATTGTCTTTTCGTATCCAGGGTTGGGGTACATCTTGCTTCAGGCCGTGCAATCCGATGATTTCCCGCTGATGCAGGGCATTTTCCTGATGATTGCTATTGCGGTGCTGGGGGCCAACTTCCTGGCTGATGTCTGTTACGTCGTCCTCGATCCGCGCGTTCGGCAGGAAAGGTAGCGAGAGATGGCTATTAAACAACGCGATGCCCAGGCTTCGTTTCAGGGCCAGCAGGGCGTGGGCGCGCTGCGGGCGGATGAGGGCATCAGAGCGGAATTACTCAGGCGGCTGGCGAAACGACGGGCAAATCTATCGCTCTTTCGCTCGGTCAAGATTCGCATTGGCCTGGGGATTCTCGGCTTCTTTGTCTTGCTGGCGATCTTTGGACCGGTTTTCGTGCATCAAGACCCGCAGGCGTTCAGTTCCGATGTGCTGTCGCCGCCATCGGCGGCGCACTGGATGGGCACAACCCAGACCGGCCAGGATGTGTTTGCCCAGGTGATCGACGGCACACGCATGACGCTGCTGGTGGGGTTTGCAGTTGGCGCGCTGGCAACGTTCCTGTCGGTGGTGATTGGCCTGACGGCTGGCTATTTTGGTGGGGTGGTCGATGAGTTGATCTCGCTGGTCATCAACGTCTTTCTGGTAATTCCGGCGCTGCCGCTGACGATTGTGCTGGCGGGCTATATTCCGGTGCGCGGGCCGCTGCCGGTGGCCGTGGTCATCAGCCTGACCGGCTGGGCCTGGGGCGCGCGCGTGCTGCGCGCACAGACGATGTCGCTGCGCAAGCGCGAGTTTGTGGAAGCGGCACGGGCCAGCGGCGAAAGCACGTTCCGCATTATCTTTGCTGAGATTTTGACGAATGAACTGGCGATTGTCGCCTCCAGTTTGATCTTCACGATTATTTACGCGATCTTTTCCGAGGTCGGGCTGGAGTTCCTGGGCCTGAGCGATGTGACCGTGACCAGTTGGGGCAATATGCTCTTCTGGGCGACGAACAACCAGGCGCTGCTGCTGGGCGCGTGGTGGTGGATTGTGCCGCCGGGATTGTGCATCGCCCTGCTGGGGGCGGGGCTGGCCTTTACGAACAATGGCATCGATGAACTCACCAATCCGCGCTTGCGCGATGCTTCGCGTGGATAAAGCGCCGCACTTTGAGAGGTGAACGATATGACAAATGACGCGGTGCTGGAAGTGAAGCACCTGAGTGTTGACTACGGCAGCGCGGCGGGGGCGGTCCACGCGGTGGATGATGTGAGCTTTACGCTGCGGCGCGGCCAGATTTTTGGGCTGGCGGGCGAAAGCGGCAGTGGCAAATCGACGCTGGCCTATGCGATTGCGCGCCTGCTGCGCCCGCCTGCGGTGGTGACGAAGGGCGAGGTCTGGTTTTATCCGCGCTCTGATGAGGCGAGCGATGGCAAAGCCGCCTCAACGGCTCCGGTGAATGTGCTGGGTCTGACGCCCCAGGGGCTGCGCGCCTTTCGCTGGCGCAGGCTTTCCATCGTGTTTCAAAGCGCGATGAACGCGCTGAACCCGGTGCTGGACATCAACACGCAGATTACCGATGTGTTGCGCGCCCACGAGCCGGGGATGTCGCGCAAGGCGCGGCAAGAGCGGGCGCTGGAACTGCTGCGGCTGGTCGGCATCGCGCCAGATCGGCTGCACAGCTATCCGCACGAACTGAGCGGCGGTATGCGCCAGCGCGCGATTATCGCCATTGCGCTTGCGCTAAATCCTGACCTTATCATCATGGACGAGCCAACGACGGCGCTGGATGTGGTGGTGCAGCGCGAGATTCTGGCGGAAATCAGCGCGCTGCGTGATCGGTTGGGCTTTTCGGTTATTTTCATCACGCATGATCTTTCGCTGCTGCTGGAGATCAGCGATCAGATAGCGATCATGTATGCCGGTCGGCTGGTGGAAACGGCCAAACAGCGCGCTCTCTATCACCAGCCGCGTCACCCGTATACCTATGGGCTGCTGCATTCTTTCCCGAAGCTGCATGGCCCCCGGCAGAATATGACCGGCATCCCTGGCTCGCCGCCTGATCTGCGCGCTGTGCCCGCCGGGTGCGCATTCAATCCGCGCTGCAACTATGCGTTTGGGGCTTGCCAGCATGTCCAGCCGCGCTTGATGACGCTCTGCCCCGCAGAGCCGGAGCAGCAGGTTGCCTGCCATCTTTACGATCCCAAGATGGGGCCGCCTGATTTGCCTGAAGCGCTCAGCGGCCAGGATGCTTTGATTGGCAATGCTGCCCCTGCACCACAAAAGGAATCAGCCCATGAGCATTCTTCATCCCTTTTCTAAGTCCTCAGTAGACAAGACAGGCCAGAATGGTTCAAGGAAGCCTGCGAAGAACAAGGCCAACCAGGACACGCCCATTCTGGAAGCGCTGCATATCCGCAAAGAGTTTCCGCTGGGCGGGCTGAAGCTTTTCGGCCCCAGGCGTGGTGTGAAGGCGGTGGAGGACGTGTCGCTGGCGCTGCGGCCTGGGCGTTCGCTGGCGGTGGTGGGCGAAAGCGGCAGCGGCAAGACGACCATCGCGCGATTGCTGGCACAACTGTATCCGGTGTCGAGCGGTAGCATTCGCTTTCGCGGCGCGGCGGTTCGCGGGACCAGAGGACGCAAGGCCAGAGCGTATCGACGGCATGTGCAGTTGATCTTTCAAGACCCGTTCTCGTCGCTGAATCCCATGCACACTATCCGCTATCATCTGAGCCGCCCGCTGCGCATTCATGGGCATGCCCGCTCGGCGGCGCAGGTGGAACGGCAGGTGAAGGCGCTGCTGGAGCGGGTTAATCTGGTGCCTGCCGAGCAATACATCGATAAGTTCCCCCATCAGTTGAGCGGCGGCCAACGCCAGCGTGTGGCGATTGCACGCGCCCTGGCGGCGCAGCCGGAGGTGCTGCTGGCCGATGAGCCGGTGTCGATGTTGGATGTGTCGATTCGGCTGGACATCTTGAACCTGCTGCTGCGGCTGAAGGAGGAAGATCGGCTGGCCTTGCTCTATATCACGCACGACATTGCCAGCGCGCGTTACTTCGCTGATGAGACGCTAGTGATGTACGCGGGGCAGGTCGTTGAGGGCGGCCCCAGCGAAGAGGTGATTCAGCAGCCAAAGCACCCCTATACCCAACTGCTGCTGCTTTCCGCGCCTGCGCCGGAGCAGGCCGAGGAACAGCACCGCGCCGATTCGCCGCTGCTGGCGACGCGCGGCGACCCGCCGAGCTTGATCGACCCGCCGAAGGGGTGTCGCTTTCATCCGCGCTGCCCCTATGCCATGCCCATCTGCCGGGAGCAAGTGCCGCCGCGCACTGATCTGGGCGCAGGCCACTGGACACACTGTTTTCTCTATGGAGAAACAACACGGCTAGGCGATCTCAAGCCAGCGCGGCCAACCAAGGTAGCGTCAGAGGAATAAATAACGATGAGCACGATGAATAAAGTCAAGTCGAGTCTTTTGCATCAGAAGCAGGCAGACGAAGAACCAGTCTTTCCGACGAATTTTCTGTGGGGCGCGGCGACTTCTGCTTATCAGATTGAAGGGGCCGTTGATGAGGATGGGCGCGGACCGTCGATCTGGGATTGCTTTGCTGCCACGCCTGGCGCGACGTATCAGGGACACACGGGCAAAATTGCCGCCGATCATTACCATCGCATGCACGATGACGTGGCCTTGATGGCCGAATTGGGCCTGGGCGCGTATCGTTTTTCGATTGCCTGGCCGCGCATCATGCCCAATGGGACCAGGGCGATTAATATGCGCGGGCTGGATTTCTATGATCGGTTGATCGATGCGCTGCTGGCGCGGGGGATTACGCCGCTGGCGACGCTCTATCATTGGGATTTGCCGCTGGAACTGGAGTTGAACGGCGGCTGGCTGAACCGCGAAACAGCCTATGCCTTTGCCGATTACGCGGAGGTCGTAGCGCGGCGGCTGGGTGATCGCATCGATTGGTGGCTGACGCTTAACGAACCCTGGTGCGCGTCCTTCCTGGGCTATGGCATTGGCGTTCACGCGCCAGGCCAGCGCTGTTTGCAGGCGGCGTCGATGGCAGCGCATCATCTCTTGCTGGCGCACGGGCTGGCGGTGCCACGCATCCGCCAGCATATCCGCAAGACGGCTCAGGTGGGCATCACGCTGAACCTTGGCCCGATCTATCCTGCGGATGATTCGGCAGAAACGGCGCAGGCTGCGGCACGCGCTGATGCCTTTGTGAATCGCTGGTTTCTTGACCCGCTCTTTTTTGGCCGGTATCCTTACGGCCTCTTCGGTGAGAAAGCTATTCCCGCGCCGCGCGTTGAATCGGATGATTTTGCCATCATTCAGGCTCCTATTGATTTTCTGGGTGTGAATTATTATTCGCGCAAGGTGGTACACGCGCCCGACACGGCAGACAGCCTGAAGGTTGCGCTGGGCTTCGATGAGGTGGCTCAGGTACCCGGCGCGGCCTACACGAGCATGGGGGCTGGCTGGGAAGTCTATCCGGACGGACTGACTGATTTGCTGGTGCGGCTGAAGCGCGATTATGGGCCGCGCGCCATCATCATTACGGAAAATGGCGCGGCGTTCGATGATTGCTGGGACGGCGGCTGCCAGATCAATGATGTGCAGCGGCTGGCCTATGTCCGCGACCATATTCACGCGCTGGGGCGGGCGCTGGCTCAGAATGTGCCGGTGCGCGGGTACTTCCTCTGGTCGCTGCTCGACAATTTCGAGTGGGGCGAGGGTTATAGCAAGCGCTTCGGCATGGTCTATGTGGATTATGAGACGCAGCGCCGCATCGTGAAGGCGAGCGGGCGCTGGTATGGGAACTTCGTCTCAGCCCAGTACGCTCGCCAGCCCTGGCCGCCGCTCTTCGTGACCGCCTAACAAGAACGCCTCCCAAAACGGTGATAACGCGGCGTCAGTCGCTGGTAGCGCCGCCTTCCCCCACAAGGGGGCACGGCAGACTTGGCTAAACGCTGGCCGCCTGGAAGGCGGCGCTACCAATTTTTCCCTCCTCGGGTGAGCGCATTGCTGAGGGCTGCGCGGACTTGCCGAAGCAGGTCAGTATAATCAAAGCTGTCAGGTGTGGTGGTGTCGATTTCAACGAGCCGCCCGCCGACAGGCAGAGGGGCAAGATCGCCATGTAAAAGCTGCTCTTTGTGGTGTTCGAGCCATTCGAGATACTGGTGGCTGACATGCCGTTCTTCCGCCATTGCCCGCGCAAGGAAGCGCTCCAGCAGCACATTCCCATCTGCTCTGCACAGGATTTGAAACGGCTCAAAAGCATGTTTTTGTTGCAGATTGAGCAATTCGGCAGCGCGTAATTCAGGCCGCCCGAAAAACTGCTCGATCATCACCGATTGGCCTGCCGCCACCACCGAGCCGGTGACGGAGTAGAAGAGGGTAAACGCTGCCGCGCCCAGCAAGGGCGGCAGCCCATTGCTGTGGCAGTTAAGCGCATCGTAGAGGGTTTCATACAGGCTATCTCTGGAGAAGAGCGGGAGCGCTGTGTCGGCGGCGAGCCTCTTCGCCAGAGCAGTCTTTCCAGTGCCCGGCAAGCCGTTCACGATGATTAAAACTGGTTTGCCCATCTTCATTCGTTCGCTTTCCGCTTGAGGCAATTGATCTTTAAGATCATGATACAATGGCGTGTTCAAGGTGTGTTCATGCTGTCGAGGAGGATCGTCATGAAATTTACTATCGAGATGATTGCCAAGCGCCTTCCCGACCTGCTGGCGGCATCGCGGCGCGAGCGGCTGCCGTTGGGTCCGGCGCGCGTTGCTGCTGGCCCGCAAAACGGCGCGAAACAGCCCGACTATGATGATGCGCACTGGGAGCAGATCACGGTTGGGGAATGCTGGGGCGGCCAGGGCTTGACTTGCTGGTTTCGGTTCCCTGTGCAAGTGCCAGAAGCCTGGGCGGGCCAGAAGGTTGCGGTGCATATCGCGCTGGGCAGATACGAGCATATCACCGGGCCAGAGGCGCTGGCTTATCTCGATGGTCAGCCGGTGCAGGGCATCGATTTCAATCACCGCGACATCCTGCTCGATGCGTACATCCGTCCGGGCGAGCGCCACGTGCTCGCGCTGGAAGCGTTTAGCTCGCTGAATGCGGGCCAGCAGACCTTACAGGCGCTTGAACTGGTGCGGCTCGACCCGGAGGCCGAGGCGCTGTATCACGATATGCGCGTGCTGCACGGGGCGCTGCTGACGATGCCGGAGCAGTCCCTTGAGCGGGCGCGTCTGCTGCGCGCGTTGGAGCAGGCGTATAGCGCGCTGGACCTGCGCCAGCCACAATCTGACGATTATTTGCGCTCGGTGCCGCGCGCCCGCAAGATGCTGCGCCAGGAGACGTATCAGCAAAGCATGACAGCGGAGCGGCCTGGCATTGTGGCCGTTGGGCATGCCCACATCGATCTGGCCTGGCTCTGGCCGGTTGCCCAGACGCGGCGCAAGGGCGCGCGCACGTTCAGCACGGTCCTCAAGCTGATGGAACAATATCCGGCGTATCATTTTGTTGCCAGCCAGCCCGCGCTCTATCAGATGGTGCAGCAGGACGAGCCAGCGCTGTATCACCGCATCAAAGCGCGCATTGCCGAGGGCCGTTGGGAGCCAACCGGCGCGACCTGGGTGGAGATGGATTGCAACCTGAGCGGCGGCGAGGCGCTGGTGCGCCAGTTCCTCTTTGGCAAGCGCTTCTTTCGCCAGGAGTTGGGGATTGACCCGCGCCTGCTCTGGCTGCCTGATGCCTTCGGCTATTCCACGGCGCTGCCGCAGATTATGAAGGGCTGCGGAGTGGACTATTTTATGACCACGAAAATCTCATGGAACGAGTACAACCGCCTGCCTTATGATACGTTCCGCTGGCGTGGCCTGGATGGCACAGAGGTGCTGACGCATATGGTCACCGCGCCCATCGATCTGGCAACTGACCCGTGGTCAGGAGCCAGGGAATCGATGTACACCTATAACGCGAAGTTTACTCCGTTTGATGTTGCGGGCAGTTGGAAGGTCTATCGCGAGAAGGCCATCAACGATGAACTGCTCTATCTCTTTGGCTATGGCGATGGCGGCGGCGGCCCAACTGACACGATGCAGGAGACGGCGCAGCGGCTGGCCGATCTGCCGGACTTTCCGCGCGTGGAGCAGAGTTCCGCCGAAGCGTTTTTCCACCGCCTGGAAGAGCGCGTCTGGAACGACCCCGATTTGCCAACCTGGGTCGGCGAGTTGTATCTGGAATATCATCGTGGCACCTACACCAGCCAGGGCTGGATTAAGCGCGCCAACCGCCGCGCCGAACTGCTCTATCGCGAGGCTGAGTTGTGGTCGGCACTGGCCGATCTGGAACTACATCCTTCGCAGCGTGGCAAGCGCCAGGCGGAACTGAACCAGGGCTGGGAGTCGCTGCTGTTCAATCAGTTCCATGATATTCTGCCCGGCTCATCGATCTCGCAGGTGTACACCGATGCGCGCGGCGATTACGAGCAGATTTTCGCGCTGGGCGAGCGCGTGCGCGACGGCGCGCTGGATGGGCTGACAGGCGCGGCGTCGCCACAAGCGCAAACGCTCGTTGTGCTGAACCCCGCGCCGTTTTCGCGCGAAGACCCCTGCGAACTGGTGTTGCCTGCGAGCGCCCCACTGCCCGCGCTGCTGGATGAACGAGCGCAATCCTTGCCGGTGCAGGAGATCAGCCGCGATGAGACTGAGCGCCGTGTGCTGGTGGGCACGTCAGCGCCGCTGCTTGGATATCGGGCGCTGAACCTGAGCGCCCCCGCCGCCGTAGGCGCTGCTGCGTCTGGGGAACTGCGCATCTCACGTGACACGCTGGAAAACCGCTTCTTTCGAGTGCGCCTGAATGAACGTGGGCAGATCGTCTCGCTCTATGACAAGCGCGCCGAGCGCGAGGTGATCGCGCCGGGCGAGGTGGGCAACGCGCTGCTGGCCTTTGAAGATCGCCCGCTGGATTTCGATGCCTGGGATATCAATATCTATTATCAGGATAAGCCGTATCCCGTCGATGACGTGACTTCGTGGCAGGTGGTGGAGACAGGACCGCTGCGCGGCGGAATCGAGCTTGTGCGGCGCTATGGCAAGAGCACGATCACGCAGCGCATCTTGATATACGCCGATGTGCCCAGGATTGACTTCCCGACGCAGATCGACTGGCACGAGCAGCGTACCTTGCTCAAGGCGTCGTTTCCGGTGACGGTCAACAGTCCACGCGCGACGTTTGATATTCAGTGGGGCAACATTGAACGGCCCACCCATTGGAACACAAGCTGGGACTGGGCGCGTTTTGAAAGTGTCGCGCACAAGTGGGCCGATCTTTCAGAGGGCAATTATGGCGTCTCGCTGCTGAATGACTGCAAGTATGGTTACGATGTGAAAGGCCATACGCTGCGGCTGACGCTGCTGAAGAGCGCCACGTCGCCTGACCCGGTTGCCGACCAGGGCAAGCACGAGTTTTCTTACGCGCTGCTGCCGCATCAGGGCGACTGGCGCGTGGGCGAGACGGTGCGCCACGCCTATCTCTTCAATATGCCCGCGACGGCGCGCCTCGGCACGGGGCAGCCGCAAGCAATTTCGATGGTGACGACAGATCGGCCAGGACTGGTTATTGAGACGGTGAAGGCGGCGGAAAACGGCGATGGCATCATTGTGCGTCTTTACGACGCCTACAATACACGCGGCCCGGCCACTCTCACCTTTGGACGCGAGATTCTTTCGGCGGAAGAAACGAACATGTTGGAGGAGTCGGCTGGCTCGGCTGATTTCAGCGGGCGCGACCTGCGCCTGAACGTGCGCCCCTATGGCATCCATACCTTCCGCGTCCGTATGTGAGGGAGCATCGTTTTGCAAGAATCTGCAAAACGATGCTCCCTGATTACCCTACGAGAGCATGGGAGCCAGCATAGGCGCGGGAGAAGGCACTATCTCAGCAGTTGGCACACTAGAATGGCTGGTTGCTGGAGCCGGGGTAGGCGTATCGGCTGGAGTGGTGGGCGCAGGTGTGTCTGTTGGGGCCGGGGTAGGCGTATCAGTTGGAGTAGGCGTAGGTGGCGTGGGTGTGGGTGTGGGTGGGGGTGGGGGGGTAGGCGTAGGCGTATCGGTTGGCGTGGGCGTGGGGGTAGGAGACGGCTCTGGCCCGGACGTTGGCGCGGGAGACGGTGTAGGGGTGGGGGCTGGTTGATTTGAGACAGGAGGAGTGGGTTGAGGCGTTGACCCGGACGCAGGGGGAGCCTGCGGCGCATTTCCTGTGGACGGCGCGGGTGTTGGTTGATTTATGGCGGGAGGTGAGGGCTGAGGCGCTGGCACAGGTGAAGCCTGTGGTGGACTTGCCGCAGGTGGCGTAGAAGGAGACGTGCCAGAAGGAACTGGACTGATCGTTGCAGACGGCTTCAAAGCCGTAGGTGGGGTCTTGGCTGTGGCATCCCCTCTGGTCGCGCTGACGAGCATCACCCCAATCATGCAGAGCAGCAAGACAGCAGCTCCTACAATTGCCACGCGCCCTCTTGAAGCGTCCCACCATCGCTCGTTCCAGGGCAATGAGCCTCGCCGCAGGCGCAAAGATAACGCCTTTTTGCCACTTACCCACAGTGATTGGAGCTTCTTTAACTGGCTTGCCTGGCCGGGGATTTGTTCTCTGTTCTGAAAAGAAACCGCGTGTAGCGCTGGATTGCTTATCCATTGCACATCATTCCAGTCCATCTGGCCCCGCAGCACGCCAGGATCAGCAAGATCAGGTACGAACCGCAGTTCGCGTTGCCATTCGCTGACGACGCCCTCTAAGGGTGAGGCACCAGCCTCTTTCCAGTCAAGCTCTGGATGTAATCTGAAGGCAGAAAGAGGCTGGCTCCTTGCAGGCGACCCAGGCGCATCTGGGAGAACCAGGACGGCACCCTCCGCGAACTGAAGCTGAAACCATAGTTCTTTCAGCACTCGCCTCCACTCAGCCGGGCCTGGTGGTCTGGGCGCGGGGATGGTGACAAACCGCCCCCCCACTTCAGTTTTCAGCAACAAAGAGCAGTCGTAGGGCACATCCATGAATGCCTGACTCAGGGCGCTGTAAGAAATCTCCACTGCCACTTCTTGCCCGTGGACTGTGATCTGATACAAGTTCAAGGGATCGCCCACCACCGTCACCTCATCGAGTTGGACGTGTTTCCCTCTGCCAAAAGAGACTGATACTGTGGCCGAGGCAATCACATACCAGGTCAGGTGATCTTGCCAGCCAGCCATCAGGTCAGCGGCGTCAAGCGCCGCCGTCCACCGGAAGTTTGAGGGCCGCGCAACAAGCGATGGAGAAGGGGGGATGATATGTTTATCAATCGGAGAGGAATCTTCAAGGGACATGGGTGAATTGGCTCCATATCTGTATGGGAAGAGAAACCGCATTGCCTCCTGCATGGTAGAGGGCTGGGAAGAGAAAAAGCTCCACCTCAACAGGTGCATCATACGGATACTGAGCATTATCCGCAAGAACCCCCGTACTTTCGTCGTTTATGAGATACCTGGTTGCTGCTGTCTAGCTGTTCCCTCCAATGTTTTGGGAAATCCAGGTATCAAACTGGTCGCCGTAACGGAACACCAGAGGGTTTTCGTCTGCGGTTGGTGGTTCCGTCACCTGAAGAAGCTCTTCAAATGCTTCGTCAGTAAGATTCACCCTCATTTTCGTTACCCTATTTTCAAGTAGCCGCTGGTGGGCGATAGCGGCTGGCGTATCCACAAAGATGGTGACGACCTCGGCCTTTACTTTGTCTGCAATGGCTCTTGCAGACATCCGCTCGGCTTTTCTGAAGTTGCGCGAAGCATCAATCACCGTCTGCCCTGATCGTAGATAGCGCTCGATGAGGGTGTCGGTTTCGGCATAAATCCTGACCCAATCGGGGTGACTTAAATCCTGATCCTGGATGTCAGGGCCGAAGAGGTGGGTTTTCGTTTCGTCCACGTCAACTTCGGCGTAGCCAAACCGTGCGGCGATGGCGTTCGCCAACGTCGATTTTCCGGCAAATGAAATGCCGCAGATGATAAAAAGCTTGCTCATGCCCGCATTATAGCAGACCTCGCTGAGCGCCTGCCTGTGCTTACGGCTTTGCTGCCTCTCGGCGCGAACCGAGACGCAGCCAGGGACGGAGCCGCTTCTTCGCTGCTGCCTTTGTGGCTCCAACTACAGTTATAGCGGCCATCTCGTGGTAGCTTCGTTAGGAGGGCGATGTGCCCTTTGGACGATTGCAAAGAGCAAGAGATGAAGGAGCCATCAGTCCAAAACTCAGCAAACGATGCGGGCCAGCAATCATCATGGCAGGTCAAGCTCGCCCAGGCATGGCGGCGCGTTCCAGCAACGTGGCGGAAGCGCTGGCATTGGGGCGTGATTGGTGTGCTGCTCGTCTGTCTGGTGGTGGTGCTGTTTGCGAATCGCTCGGAGTCACCGCCCGTGGCGCGGCGGATTGCGCCAGATACGATGAGCTTTCCCGTTGGCAGCCAACCGACCTTGATCTTTGCGCATTCTATCGGCAATGTGCATATCACGCGGGGCGCTGCCGGGCAAGTGCTGATTAAAGAGATGAAAAATGGGTTTCCTGATGCCATCCAGATTCGCTATCAACAAAACGGCGATAAGATCACGACGACTTCTGATATTCAGGGCGGTTTGATGCAAGATACCTGGGTAGATTTTGATGTCAGCGTTCCTGACCAGGATGGCGCGGTAGTCATTTTGCAAAACGGCGGCACGCTGGAGGCCAACGGACTGAGCGGCCCCATGACCCTGAGCAATACCAATGGCTCGATCTGGGCGACGAACCTGA
>Ga0070734_10000463_pt1 | contig 84986 bp, 77 predicted proteins | sample Coa_R1_8_FD_66444 | JGI IMG/M metagenome (GOLD analysis project Ga0070734, IMG submission 66444) | Surface soil microbial communities from Centralia Pennsylvania, which are recovering from an underground coalmine fire - Coalmine... | ecosystem: Environmental > Terrestrial > Soil > Unclassified ...
CCGTGGGATCGCACATCGAAAAAGGCGCGGTGATTGCCGAGATTGAATCGCGAGGCCTGGATGCCCGGATCGCACAGGCGCGGGCGCAGATCGAGGTGGATCGTGCGGCGCTCGACAAAATCGGACGCGAACTGCAGCGAACGCGCAAGCTGTTGGAGGAGCGTCTCATCCCACGCCAGCAGGCGGACGATCTGGAAGACGACTGGAAAAGCGCCGGGGCGCGGCTCGAAAAGTCGCGCAGCGATTTAGCAGTAGTGGAAAGCGATCTGCCATATCTCGTCATTCGATCGCCGATCTCGGGCACCGTAGCTTCTGTCTCCACATTGCAAGGCGAGACGGTGGCTGCTTCTTTCAACGCACCCACGTTCGTCACCATCATCGAAGACAACGCGCTGGAGCTCATCGCCATGGTGGACGAAACCGACATTGCGAATGTGCGGCCGTTGAACCCGGTGGTCTTTTCCACCGAGACTTATCCCACGCGCGAGTTTCGCGGAACGGTGGAACGCATCGCGCCCAAGGCCACGATTGTCTCGGGCGTTGTGAATTACGAAGTGGGAATAAGGATTCGCGGAGGCCAGGGCGAGCTGAAGCCGGATATGACCGCCAACGTGACCATCGAGACCAAGCCGCGCGGAAGGAAAAATCGATGATCGAAGTGGACGCGCTCTCAAAAACGCACCAACGCGCGGGCGCGGCGGAAGTGCACGCGCTGCGCGGCGTCTCGTTTCGCATTCGCGCCGGCGAGTTCGTCACGATTCGCGGCGCTTCCGGTTCCGGAAAATCCTCGCTGCTGAATATCCTGGGCTGCCTGGACCGGCCGACTTCCGGCGCCTACCGCCTGGCCGGCGAGGATATTTCCTCGAGCACGGACCGGGAACTGGCGCGGATCCGCAATCGGCGCATCGGGTTCGTTTTTCAATCGTTCAATCTCCTGGCGCGCACCACGGCGCTTGAGAACGTGGAAATTCCCATGATTTATCGCGACGGCCGGGTGGATCGCAAGAAAGCCCGCGCCGCGCTCGATCGCGTGGGATTAAGCGGCAGATACGGCCACTACAGCTCCGAGCTTTCCGGCGGCGAGCAGCAGCGAGTGGCATTAGCGCGCGCCTTGATCAACGATCCGGCGCTGATTCTGGCGGATGAGCCCACCGGGAACCTGGATGAGGCATCCGGCAGCGAGGTCATGGCAATCCTCAAGGAGCTGCATCGCGAAGGCCGAACCATTCTACTGGTCACGCACGACAATACAATCGCCGCGCATGCGCAACGCGAAATCCTGCTGCGCGGCGGACAAATGGTATCCGGAGAATGAAAGCTCTCGCTGAATTCGCACAGGCGTTACGCGGCACGATCCGCTTTCGGCGGCGCAGCTTTTTTATGATGTCGGGCATCGCGGTGGGCATCGCATCGCTCGCGATGTTGGACTCGGTCGGGGAAAACACGCGGCGAGAAACTATGAAGCGGGTAAAGAACATGCTGGGCACCTTCGACACGGTGATCGTCCGGCCGGGGGGCGGCCGCACGCGCGGCATGGTTTCACTCGCCAACGTGGAACCAGTTTTGAAATTCTCCGACGCGCAGGCCATCGCCGCGGAACTCGCTGGAATCAAGCAAGTGGGCCAGTTGCAGAACGCCTTCGATGTGGAGGTGAGCTACCGCGCGCAGGAACTCACGCCGGCGGTATTTGGAGTCTCGGCGAATTGGCTGGAGTTGCGAGGCGATGCAGTGGAGCAGGGCGCCTTCTGGAGCGTGGAACAGGAGCAATCGCTGGCTCGAGTTGCCGTACTCGGATCGGAAGCTCGCAAGAATTTGTTCGGTGAAGAGACGCCGCTTCAAAAAACCATCCGCATCGGAGGAGTGCCTTTTGCGGTGATCGGCACGCTCGCTTCGCGTGGCGCCGGACCCGCCGGAGGCAGCCTGGACAATCTGGTACTGATTCCGGTCACGACGGCCTCGAAGCGCCTCTTCAACCGCGATTTCCTGACCATGGTCATCGCTCAACTGCGCGACCCCTCCGATGCCGATCGCGCGGTTCAGCAGATCACAACGCTCCTGCGCGAGCGGCACCATCTGGCGGCCACGGCCCTCGACGATTTCACCATCACGAATCCTGCCGCCGTGATGAAGCAGATGACGAACGTGGCGTCCACGCTCTCGCGAATTCTCCGGGGCGTGGCCTGGCTCGCGATGCTGATCGGCGGCGTGGTGATTATGAGTTTGGCGCTGATCGGTGTTTCCGAGCGCCGGAAAGAGATCGGCGTCCGGCGATCGGTGGGCGCGGGGCGGGCCGACATCGTGTTCCAATTTCTGGCGGAGGCGGCGCTAGTTTCTGTCGCGGGCGGCGCGTTCGGAATCGCACTGGGATTGGGCGGCGCAAACGCGCTGGCGGCCTATCAAAAGCTGCCGCTGATCTTTTCGTTTCAAAGCGTGGCGCAATCGCTCGCACTGGCGGCGGCAATTGGGCTTCTGTTTGGAATCTACCCGGCGTGGCGCGCGTCGCGGGTGGATCCGATCGAAGCGCTGCGAGCTTAGAGGGAGACGAGTATGCCGGCTCGATGGTTGGCCATCGCCCTCCGTTCGCTCTCCGGTTTGCGGCGCTTTCCTCTGCGTTCCGGGCTTGCGATTCTCAGCGCCGCTCTCGGAGTTGCGGGCGCCGTTTCGTCCATGAATTATGCCTTGGGCGGCCGCCAGAGAGTGACCGATCAACTGGCGCGGCTGGGCACGAATGTTCTGATCGTCACGCCGAACGCCAGCCGCAGCGTTGGCGGACGGGCGCGCACGGGTGCCCTTGTGACGACGCTGACTCCTGGCGATTACGCTTCCATTCTGAAGGATGTGCCGTTGTTCGAGCGCAGCTCGGCATTTTCCACGCGCAGCTTTCCGCTAAAAGCCGGCGATCTCGCCAAAACCAACTGCCCGATCGTCGGCGTGGAGCCGGATTACATGGCGATCAAGAACTGGAGCGCGAGCGAGGGCTCTGTTTTTAACGCCGCGGATCTGCGGCGGGTGGCACGCGTCGCGGTGCTTGGATCGAGTGCCGCGAAGAATCTGTTTGGAACCGGATCACCCGTGGGAAAGCGCATCCAAATTAACCGCGTGCCGTTCGTCGTCACGGGAGTGCTGAGCGAACGCGGCCAGAGCCTGGACGCCGCCAATGAAGACGATCAGGTGTACATACCGTTGAGTACCGCCATGCGACGCCTGGCAAACGTGGATTACTACAGCGGCATTCTTTTCGCGGTTCAGGGCTGGGAGAACATGGATCGAGCCGCCGCAGCGACACGCTCGGTCTTATCGCGCCGGCATCGGACCATCGGAAAATTGCCGGAGGATTTCTCGGTACAAAACCAAAAGCAGTTGCTGGATACCCAGATCGCGGCCTCCGGCCAGTTGCTGTTTTTCGTGCGCTGGATCGGTTTCAGTGCGTTGTCCGTTTCGGGACTGGGCGTGCTGGCCATAGCCTGGATTGGCGTCCGCGAGCGTACCCGCGAGATCGGCACGCGGCGCGCGCTCGGAGCAACCAGCCGCGACATTTTCTGGCAAGTGGCTTTTGAGTCGGCCATGCTGAGCCTGCTCGGATGCATCGCCGGAATGGCCGCGGCCGCCGTCCTCGCCACGTTGCTGTCGCGTTGGTTAAATCAGCCGCGGGTCTTCGATCAGGCCTCGGCTCGTCTGGCCGTTGCCGTCGCCATGACGCTGAATCTGGGCTTCTCGGCGATTCCGGCGCGTACCGCTGCAAAACTCGATCCGATTCATGCGCTGCGCTTTGAATAGGGACGACGGTCGGCCATCACATTTGCCACTCCGGAGTGCGGTTTTTAGCGGAGCGACAAAGACCATGCGGTACAATAGAGTCGATAGCCCACCAGATGGCCGCTCAACCCGATCTTTCCAAACTGAGTGTCGGTCAGTTTGCGGAGCGTTTCCGCAGCGAGATGATTCCGCTCAGCAACACCTTCTCATACTTCTGCGCCTCCGTTCCGCTGAGTGAAGAGGATCTCAAGGAGTACCTCGAAGAGCCGATTGCATCGCTGCCCCCAGCCATTTCCAGCCTGCTTCCCAAAGTTTCCATCATGCTGGTGCCGTATCTGGAACGCGTGGACGGCAAGGAAAAAGGCAACGGGCATCGCGGCGAGTTTGTTTGCACCGAAAAGCCGCCGCAAAGCCGGTTATCGCTCGCAACGCAGGTGCAGCTCGACAACGAAGAAGTGCTCTTGTTCGCGCTCAAAGATCAGGACGTTTCCGAATACCACTACCGCTTCTATCACGTGCTGGCGGCGCTGGCCGGCAGTTTGTGGACCCAAGAGACGCAGATTCAGTACTGCACTCTGCTGCGCGAAGAGCTGAATGCGGGCGTGCACGGCGAGGTGGATGAAGAAAGCTGGCATCGGAAGCAGGGTTTGCTGCGGCGCCAAACCAACGTCCGCAAAGAGACCAAGCTGTTTCGTGAATACGCCCAACAATCGTTCATTGACACGCTGACTCTGTATTTGCATGGAATTTGCTGCGACATCGACGTGGAAACCGGCCCGCGGCAGCTGCCCAGCCGGCATCTGCGCAAGCGCCTGAACCTTCTGCATTCGTTGTTTCCGCCGCCCTCCGGATACGCCGTATTTCCGGAACACCAGAAGCCTGACCGAGGTTAACTGAACCACCGTTCGCTGGCTGTTTTGATTTATAATTTGTTGAGCGCCCCAGCACTTTACGAGTTTTTTACAACGGATCTCGTAACGGTGTGGCCTTTGGGGACGTTCAAAGGTTCATGGTGTCGGAGTACGCTCTAGATCGCGATACGGCGTTGATGCTCGACGTCGCCCAAGGCGATGTGTCGAGCTTCGATCTGTTGCTGGAGCGGCACCGGAGCGGTGTTGTGAATCACCTGAACCGGCTGGTTCACAATCGCGCGATCGCCGAAGAGTTAGCGCAGGACGTCTTCATCCGCGTGTATCGCTTCCGCAACCGATATCAAGCCGACGCGAAGTTCACCACTTGGTTATTTCGCATTACAACGAACATCGCGCTCAACTGGCGCCGCGATGCCCGGCGGGAATTGAACAACGTCCGGCTCGATCAGGAGATCCGGAATACGCGCAAACGCGAGCTGTGGGATCGCACTCCGCGCGCCGACGAAGTTCTATTGGAGGAGCACCGCGCGCGGGAAGTACGGGCTGCCATCGACTCGTTGCCGCCCAAACAGCTCGCGGCAGTGCTGATGCATAAATACGAGGGGATGGAATATGCGCAGATCGCCGCGGTGCTCAACTGCAGCATGCCTGCGCTCAAGTCGCTGCTCTTCCGTGCTTACGCGACGCTGCGCCAGCGGCTGGCCCACTTCGCTCCGCCGCCGGCGGAATAATCCGGTATTTCGCCTATAATCGATGTAATAAAGGAGTGCCTTGCGCAAACTCCTCACGTTATTCTCGATCGCGGTCGGCGTATGGGCGGCGGAGCCAAAGCTGCCGCGCGCTTTCCGCTGCCGATGATTGGCGCGACTCCGGCAGGCCACGATCTACGTCGAATTGGATGGGTTGACGAGTACGGTCCGGCGTTAACTCGCCGCGTGCTGCTTGCGGGCTTCCGCCAGAATCCCGCGCATGTATTCAGCCGCGAGCTTCGCGTTTTTGTCGACAAAATCCAAACCCACCGTTTGACCGTTCACCACCGGCAGCGGATGGCACAGTTCGAAACCCGCGTAACCTTTGTATCCGATGTCGAGCAGGCCGAGCATCTCAGCCAGCGCTTTTTCGTCGCCCTTCACCGCGATGCCGCCATCGGCGCCGCGATCGTACTCGCCGCCGTAATGCCACAGGATTTGCAGCGCGCCGATTTCATTCAGCGCCTTGCGCACCGCGGCTTCGTCCAAAGAATGTTCCAGCCGCGCGTCGAAGCACATTTTCAAGTGCGGCGAGGCAATTTCCTTCACCATGCGCAAACTGTCGACGTAACCTTTGTCGATCACGGGCTTGTGATTTTGCAGCGCGAGCACGATTCCGAAATCGGCGGCCATGCGCGCGGCTTCTTCCAAACTCTGGCGGCACCATGCCCAGGTTTGTTCGGGGCTGAAATCCTGATGCTCGGCCTTCCACACCGCTTGCGCGAAATCGTAGCGTCCGCCACCCTCTGGAAGCAACGTCACTCCTGGCCATGCGGCGAACACGCGCAGCACTTTCGCACCCAGGTCCGAGGTCATACGCATCAACTCGCGCGTGTAAAGCAATTGCGCTTCGCGATGCTCGGGGATCGGGCTGCTGAAATCGTTGTTCGCGGCCACCGCGTAAATTTCCAGTCCTTGATCGGCCGCGCGTTTGCGCAGATCCTGGCAGCGCGCCTTCGGAAGATCGAGCGGATTGCCATGCGGCCGTTTGCCATCGATCTCGACGCCCTGATATCCGAACTTCGCGGCGCGATCGATGACTTGTTCCGTGGTAAGCGCGTCCCCGCGATACCAAACGCCGCCGTAAGTAATGCTGTAGAGGCCGATCTTGACTTCGGCCGCAGACGCGGATGCGTGCGCAAGATCCGCCGCTACGCCCGCTAACGCCGCGGTTTGCACGAAAGTTCGGCGGCTCACGCCGTTCTGATCTTTGCTCATGACCGAATCCTTTCCTAACTGAATTTTCGCAGGAACGGGACGCTCGCGGCCAAATCGGCGCCTTCCAGCTCGACAAAATAGTTCTTGACGCCGGCTTTCTTGGCCGCTTGGAATGTTCGATTCCAATCGACGATGCCCGTTCCCAGCACGACGTCCTTCTTTTGTTCCGGCGACCAGTCTTGCAGATGCATGGAGATGAATCGGCCTGGATATTTTTCGAAATAATCCGCGGCTTTGTATCCGAGCGAGATCACATCCACCTGGAACTGCATCTTGATCAATTCCGGATCGAACTCGCTCATCAGCTTGTCGTAGATCAGCTCGCCGTCAATCTTATGGAATTCGAAATCGTGATTGTGGAATCCCAACTGGATTCCGGCGGCGCGCGTACGCTCGCCCAATTTGTTCGCCTGCTGCGCGGCCTTTTGATAATCCGAAATTTTGGCATCTTTAGGAAGCCAGAAGGTCGAGATGATCATTTGCTTCAGACCCAGTTCTTTGGCGAACGCCATGCGTTCATCCAGATGCGGCTTGAGTCCGGCGAACGGATAGTGGCAGCTCACGCAGTGGAGTCCGGCGGCTTCGATCTTTTGGCGCATCTCGGCGGCGGACAGGCTCATCAGCGGGCCGAAGCCGAGGTCTTTGTAATCGGGAGGCGAACACATCTCGATGTTATTGAAACCCGCCGCCGCAAGGCTTCGCAGCGTTCCTTCGAAATCCTTGCCGATGGTTTCGCGCACCGGCCAGGTCTGGCATCCGATGGGGATTCCGAGCGGCGTGGCGTTAAGCTGAGGCAAAAAACGCGAAGCGCCTGCCATCAGGCCCGCGATGGTGAGTTGTCGTCGGGAAAGCATGTTCAACAAGCCGCCAGAATATCACTTTGAGGCAGACTCGAAGTATTGCTTTCCCATAGGACATATGACATCCTGATATGGGAACCCAATATGAGCATGCGCAAAGTGCGAGCCTTCCTGATGCGTTTCGCTGGATTGTTCGGTGCAGCCGGCCGAGATCGCGAGCTATCGGAAGAGATGCACACGCACCTTGCGTTGCAGATCGAGGAGAACATCCGGCGCGGGATGACTCCCGAAGAAGCGCGCCGGCAAGCGTTAATCGATCTCGGCAACATCGCTCCCGCACGCGAAATTTATCGCGACCGGCGCGGCCTGCCCATGCTCGAAACCTCGCTACTGGACGTCCGGTACGCACTTCGGACCATGCGCCAGAATATCGGATTCACGATGGTGGCCGTGGCAACGCTCGCACTCGGCGTTGGAGCGAATGCAGCGATCTTCAGTGTGGTCAAGGCGGTGTTGCTGAACCAGCTCCCCTACGACCATCCGGAGCGTCTCGTGGCATTAGGCCAATCGGATGGACCCGACACGCGTCCGGAAACCATCGGGTACGCCACCGCGCACGATTGGCGGCGGCTGAGCCACTCGTTCCAGAGCATGTCGCTCTATCGCGACGCGAGCAGCGCCATAGCCGGCGCGGGCGAGGCCGAACTGCTGCAAGGGATGCGCGTGAATTACGATTTCTTCGACACGCTCGGCGTTCCTATGTATTTGGGCCGAGGTTTCACGCCAGAAGAGGATCGTCCGGATCGCAGGCACGTACTCATTCTGAGCCACGGGCTTTGGTTGCGGCGTTTCGGCGGCGACCGGAATATTCTAGGGCGCGTCGTTCGGTTGAATGAATCCTCATTCACCGTGGTCGGCGTGCTGCCCGCCGGATTTCGCGCGCTCGAGATTCCGGGCGCGGGCGCGCCTGGATCTGCGGAAATGTTCCAACCGCTCGGCTATGCGCTTTCCGATCCGTTCGCCTGCCGCGATTGCCAGCATCTGCACCTGCTCGGAAGGCTAAAGCCTGGCGTGACGCCGGCACAGGCCCAGTCCGATTTGCAATCCATCATGTCGGGACTGGTCAAACAATTTCCACAGTCCTATAGTTCTACGGCGCATGTAGCGTTGGAACCTCTGCAGTTGCACATCGTCGGCAAGGTCCGCACGGCGTTGTTGGTTTTGCTCGGAGCGGTCGGATGCGTTCTCTTAATCGCCTGTGCCAACATCGCGAACTTGACGCTGGCGCGCGCGACGCGGCGCGCTAAAGAAATCGCCTTGCGGGCTGCTTTGGGAGCCGGGCGCGGCCGCTTGATCCGCCAGTTACTCACCGAGAGCCTGGTGCTGGCCATCGCGGGAGGAGCTGCTGGAATTTTGCTGGCCTGGAGCGGAGCGACTGCGCTTTCCGCTCTCGGTCCGCAAGAGATTCCGCGCGTCCAGGAAGTGCGAGTGGACGCTACGGTGATGCTCTTCGGACTCGGCGCCAGCCTTCTCACCGTATTCTTTTTCGGACTGGCCCCGGCACTTCGGTTTTCGCGAGTCGATCTGAACGACGCTTTGAAGGATTTGGGCAAGACCACGGAAAGCGGCGCCCGCTTCGGTCTGCGCAATCTTCTAGTAGCAGGCGAACTGGCGCTGGCGTTCGTGCTGGTGACCGGCGCGGGACTTCTCGGCCGCAGTTTCCTCAACTTGCTGAACGTCGACCCGGGCTTCGACGCGCACAATGTCCTGACGCTCCGAACCTACGTCTACGGCGCGCGCTACCAGAAACCGGAAGTGGAGCTGGCTTATTACGAGCAGGCCATGGCACGCCTGCGCGCGATGCCCGGAATCGAAAGCGCAGCGATGGCAAGCAATCTCCCGCTGATCAGTTTCGATCGTGCCGGATTTCACATCCGCGATCGCCATCCGCGCACACCGGACGAGGTTCCGAGCGTCGATCGCTACTCGGTTTCACAGGAATTCTTCAAAGTGCTCAGGATTCCCTTGCGGCGCGGCCGGTTCTTTTTGAACGCCGATACACGCACCGCTCCGCACGTTGCGCTCATCAGCGAGAGTTGCGCCCGCACCGTGTTTCCGAACGAAGATCCGATTGGAAAGCAGATTCAACTGGGCGGACGAAACGATGATCGGCCGTGGGCGACCATTGTGGGCATCGTCGGCGACATCCGGCAGTACGGACTGGACGCGCCGCCGCGCATGGCCGCGTATATCGTGGACAGCCAGGAGCTGGATTACAGCTTCGTGATGGCGGCGCGAACCACCATGGACCCGGCGCGCCTGGAGCGAGCCGCGCGCGAAGCATTTCTCAGCGTCGACCCCACGCTGCCGGTTTTTCGCGTGGAGCCGCTCGAAAACTATGTGCAATCGTCCCTCGCCGAACGCAGTTTCACGCTGCTGCTGCTCGGCCTGTTCGGCGCGCTGGCTTTGGCGTTGGCCGCCGTCGGAATTTACGGCCTGATTTCGTATGCCGTTACCTTACGCACGCGCGAAATGGGAATCCGGATGGCCTTCGGCGCTGAGCGCAGCGATGTCCTCGGAATGGTCCTCCGGCAAGGGCTGCTCCTGGTGTTCGCCGGGCTCGCGGCCGGTTTCGTGGCTTCGCTCGCGCTCACGCGGTTCTTATCTAGCTTGCTGTTTGATGTGCGTCCCACCGATGTCGTGACGTCAACGGCCGTGGCCGTGCTGCTCACCATCATCGCGCTGCTTGCGAGTTACCTGCCTGCCCGTCGAGCGGCGAGTGTGGATCCGATGATCGCTTTGCGATACGAATAACATCCATTTCCTATTGCGGGCCCGTGTGCTAAGCTGGCAAAGAAAAGGCGAAGCTCATGAACCTGACACTCGGACTTGGAGTCGCGCCTCAGACCGGCGTTAAAACCTCCGTCGCACGATTCGAGCAGTGGGCCGCGATCCCGGATTCACCCATCCGCGCTATCCGCCACCAGCCCGCGCGCGAGGGTGAATTCGTCGATATTCCAGCATCCGCCGCGCCTGTTTTGCGAAAAGCGCTGGAAGCTCGCGGCATTCCGCGGCTTTACACGCATCAGGCGGAAGCCTTCGAACATTGCGCGGCTGGCCGGAATGTCGTCGTGGTCACGCCGACGGCCAGCGGCAAAACGCTGTGCTACAACCTGCCGGTGTTCCAGCGACTCATCGACGATCCGGGGGCGCGGGCGCTTTATCTTTTTCCGACCAAAGCGCTGGCCGAGGATCAGCTTCACGAATTTCAAGCGGCGTTGAACGCCATGGGTTCGGATATCCGCGCGTTCACCTACGATGGCGACACGCCGCAGGACGCTCGGCGCGCGATTCGCGAACGCGCCAACGTGGTGCTCACCAATCCGGACATGCTGCACAGCGGCATTCTGCCGCACCATACCAAGTGGGCGAAGTGTTTCGAGAACCTGCGCTACATCGTCATTGACGAGCTGCACTATTATCGCGGCGTTTATGGCAGCCATCTGGCGAACGTGCTGCGCCGGTTGAAGCGCATCTGCGAATTTTACGGCTCCAAGCCGCAATTCATCTGCTGTTCGGCAACCATTGCGAATCCGCGCGAGCTGGCGCAGGCGCTGGTGGAATCGCCGTTTGAGCTGGTGGATCGCAACGGCGCGCCCAGCGGCGAAAAGTATTTCGTCTTCTACAATCCGCCGGTGGTGAACAAACAGCTCGGCATCCGGCGCAGCTATCTGGGCGAGACGCGGCGCATTGCAACGGAGTTTATCGAGCGGCATCAGCAAACGTTGGTGTTTACCAACAGCCGTCTGGCGACGGAGATTTTGCTGAAATATCTGCGTGACGCCTGCGAACGCGGACCGCTACCCGGCGACATGATCCGCGGCTATCGCGGCGGTTATCTTCCCAAGGAACGGCGCGAAATCGAACGCAAGCTGCGCGAAGGCGAGATCCGTGCGGTGGTCGCGACCAATGCCTTGGAGCTAGGGATCGATATCGGATCGCTCGATGCAGTGGTGATGGCAGGATATCCCGGATCCATCGCATCCGCCTGGCAGCGCGCGGGACGCGCCGGACGCCGTCAAACCGCATCGTTAGCGGTGATGGTGGCATCGAGCGCCCCGCTCGATCAGTACATCGTCGAGCATCCGGAATATTTCTTCGACCGCTCGCCTGAACATGCACAGATCAATGCAGACAATCTCGAAATCCTGATTAGCCATCTGAAGTGCGCGGCTTTCGAGCTGCCCATTCGCGATGGAGAAAAGTTCGGGCCGCACGATCCCACCGAGCTTTGCCGATTCCTGGGCGACGACGCCGGATTGCTGCATCATTCGGCCGGATGTTGGCATTGGACGTCCGACACCTATCCCGCCGACACGGTCAGCCTGCGCGCGGTTTCGAGCGACAACTTCGTTGTGGTAGACATCACGGGCGAGCACAAGATTATCGCGGAAGTCTCCTACCCGATGGCCCTCGTGACGCTGCATGAAAAGGCGATTTATCTGCACGAAGCGCGGCAATATCAGGTGGAAAAATTCGATCACGACGGGCGCAAGGCGTACGTGCGCAGCGTGGACAGCGATTATTACACCGACGCCATCGATTACACGCAGGTGAAAGAGTTGGAAGAGTTCGAATCCGAGCCTCTGAACGGCGCGGGCGTGCTACACGGCGATGTTCGGGTGAATACGCAGGTGGTGGGCTTTAAAAAGATCAAGTTCTACACCATGGAAAACGTCGGCGCGGGCAATCTCAGCATGCCCGAGCGCGAAATGCACACGACATCCTTCTGGATCCACTTTCCTGCGGACTTCCTGGCGCGCTTCCCGGATTTGGCCCCGACCGAAAAGCAAAACGGATTGGGCGGACTCGCCAATGTACTAAGGACAGTAGGTGCTTTGCTGTTGATGTGCGATCCGCGCGATCTGGGCATCGCGATCACCGAGGATATTTCGAAGGGCACCCGCATTTACGAGCCCGATCTGTTCCTCTACGACAACTATCCCGGCGGAATCGGCCAAAGCCAGCCACTGTTCCGCCTGACGCCGAAACTTTTGGCGGGCGCGATGGACGTGCTGCGATCCTGCGGCTGCGATGCAGGCTGCCCGTCGTGTGTCGGACCAGTCGGCGAAGTCGGCGAGCGCGGCAAAGAAGCAGCGATGCGGATTCTCGCAGAACTCATCCCAACATAGCTGCAAAGCCTCTTCTCTGCGAACGAGAAAAGAGAAAACGGTTTAAACTCTTTCATATGCGCCGAATCCTCGCCCTGGCTCTTCTTATTGCCCCCCTCGCTCTTCCCAAAATGCCGCTGGACGAGTATCGAACCCGGCGCGCGAACTTGCGCAAGAATTTAGATGGCGTGGTGCTTCTGGCTTCGCGCACCGAAGGCCGCGACGAAGTTTTCCGCGCCGACCAGGAACCGAATTTCTACTACCTCACCGGCTGGACCGATCCTGGCTCGCGCTTAATCATCACGCCCTCGCGCGAAATTCTTTTCCTGCCGCATCACGATACGCGCCGCGAGGCGTTCATGGGCGTGCGATCCTCGGCTGAAGATAAAGACGCACACGCACTCACCGGATTCGACGAAGTGTTGCCCATCGAGAAGTTCGAAGAAGAGTTAGACAAGGCCCTGAGCGCGAACGAAAAGATCTACACGCTGCCCAACACCGCGTTCGCCGACAAGCTGAAAACACTATATCCCTTCCGCGACATTTCGGACGCGTCGCCGATGATCGCGAAGTTGCGGATGAAGAAGTCGGCGGCCGAGCTTGCGGCCATCCAGCGCGCCACCGACGTTAGTCTCGAAGGACATCGCGCGGCCTGGAAGAAGATGGCGGCGGGGATCTACGAATATAAGCTCGAAGCTGCGCTCGTGAACACGTTCATCGAAAACGGCTGCGAAGGTGTTTCGTACGCGCCGATCGTGGGCTCCGGGCCGAACTCCACGGTGCTGCATTATTCCTCGAACCATCGCCGCGCCGACCTGGGCGAAGTGGTTGTAATCGATTCGGCCGCGCAGTGCGATGGCTATGCGTCCGACATCACACGCACGTCGCCGGTCGGCGGAAAATTCAGCAAGCGGCAGCGCGAGATCTACGAGATCGTGCTCGGTGCGCAGAACGCGGCGATCGCCGCCGCCAAGCCGGGGATTCGGTTGTCCGGACCCACCAGCTTGACCCAAATCGCCAAGGATTACATGAACGCGCACGGCAAAGATCTGCATGGCGAGCCGCTCGGAAAATATTTCATCCACGGCATCGGTCACCAGGTGGGATTGCAGGTGCACGATGCAACGGTGGATGGTCCGCTTGAAGCCGGTATGGTGGTGACCATCGAGCCCGGCATCTACATTCCCGAAGAGAACATCGGCGTTCGGATCGAAGACGTCATACTGGTGACGGAGAACGGCGCGAAGCTGCTCAGCGGCGCGCTGCCCAGGGAGCCCGACGAGATTGAAAAGGCCGTCGCCAAGTAGGTGGACGCTGGGCTACGCCGGCATCATCGGCGCCAGCCTCGCGATCGCAATCGTAGCCGGATGGACGGGCCTCGCGCCACAGATCGACGATTCCGCTTACGATTGGATGTTTCGCCAATTTCCGCCGGCCGACGCACAGCCGCATTGCATCATCCTGGCGATTGACGACGCGACGCTGGGCGCAATGGGCAGCCAGCGTGAATACCGGACTATTCTCGCGACAGGACTGCGATTGTTGGCTGCGGCGCATCCCAAAGTAGTCGCGATCGACATGGTTTTGGAGGACCAGGCAGGAGCAGCCGAAGACGATCCGCTGGAGCGGGCAATGCAGGCGACGAAGAATCTCGTGCTGGTGGCGCATCTGGCTGGCGATCGTTGGGAGCATCCGCTGGCGAGGTTCGCCAAGTGGGCCGCTGCCGTGGGCCACGACAAAGCCGACGAGCTTTCGCACGATGGCGTGACGCGGCAGATCCCGCTTGAGCAGCGAACCGCGCGTGAGAGGCATTGGGCGCTGTCGCTCGAAGCGTTTCGCTTGGCGCGCGGAGAGCGGATTCTCGAGTCGCCCGAGGAAATTCAAATCGGAAACCTGGTAATTCCCGCCGCGAGATCCGGCAAACTAAATCGTCCGCTGCGCGTTCTTTATTCAAAACGGCCGGAACAGATCTCGATCAAGCAACTCAATGATGATCCGAAACTGGCGGCACGATTCACGGACAAAACCGTTTTCGTCGGCGTAACATCGGACACCGCGACTTATGATCGCGTTGACACGCCCTTCGGAGGCGGCCGGATTCCCGGCGTTGAAGTGCACGCGCAGCTTTTTGAAACTCTGGAGCGCGGGCATTTTTTGACCAACGCACCGGAATCATCCGTGCTCGGTTTTTGCCTGCTGGCCGCGATTCTTGCAGCGTTGATTTTTGTCTTTCTGAGTGGATGGCCCGCTTATCTCGCTGCCGGAGCGCTTCTCATCGTCGCACACACCACGCCGTTCCTACTTTTCCAACAAGGGATCGTGTTTCCATACCTCGCCCCGCTGGCTTCCGCGTGGCTGACCGTGGCTGCCGCCGCCAGTTATCAGCATTTCGTGGTGCGTCGCGCGCTGCGCACTTCCGAAACCGAACGGAAGCGCTATCAGCAAGCGATTCATTTCGTCACGCATGAGATGCGCACTCCATTGACAGCCATCCAGGGATCGAGCGAGCTGATGGGCCGCTATAACCTCAGCGAAGAAAAGCGCAAACAGATGACCGAGATGATCAACCAGGAATCGAAGCGTCTGGCGCGCATGATCCAAACGTTTCTGGATGTGGAGCGGCTCTCGGACGGTCAGATGGAGTTGAAGCGCGAGCCGTTCACCGCCAAAGAATTGGTGGAGAACTGTGTGGCGCGAGTGCGTCCGCTGGGCGAGCGCAAGAACATTCGGATCACTACCGGTGAACTCGCGGGAGCGCTCGAAGGGGATCGCGAACTGATGGAATACGCTGTCTACAACCTAATGACGAACGCCGTGAAGTACTCGAACTCGGACACCGAAGTCACGGTCCGCTGCGTCACGGAGGCCGACCGCGTCCGTATTTCCGTCCAGGATCAAGGAATTGGGATGGATGCCAAAGAATTGCGCCAGATTTTTCAGAAATTCTACCGGACCAAGCGCGCGGAAGCGTCCGGCGAAAAGGGTACCGGCATTGGATTATCGATTGTCGAGCAAATTGTTCAGCATCACGGTGGAAAAATGGAAGTCACCAGCCAGCCCGGCCGCGGATCCTGTTTCACCGCTGTTCTTCCGGCCCACATGCGTGCGCCGCAGCCGCCCGCTGTGTCAGTCTAGAAGTAGCTTTGGGGACGGGTTAAGATCGGTGGGCAATGTCAGCGAACATGCAACGGCTATTAGTAGTAGAAGACGACAACTCCGTAAGAAGCACCATCACCACATTTCTGGAGCTGGAAGGATACGCCGTGGACGCCGTTTCCTCCACGCGTGAAGCTCTGGAACGTTTGCGAAATGATGCTTATCCCATAGTCATTACCGATATTTATTTGGACGAGCGAACCGGTTTGGATGTTTTGGCTACCGCGCGCCAGAACAATCCGAAATGCGCCGTGATTTTGATGACCGCCCGCGGCACCATCGAAACCGTGATGAAAGCCACGCAGGGCGGCGCGTTCGATTACATCGCCAAACCGTTCGAGTTGGACCGCATGCTCGACACGGTGAAGCGCGCCGAGGCGTCGATCGGCGATCAGGAGCAGGAAAAGGAATCCGAAGTCGACGATCTGCCGCAAAGCGAGATGATCGGCAGCTCCGCGAAGATGATCGAGATTTATAAGATGGTCTCGCTGGTCGCGCCGACCAATGCCACCGTTTTGATTGAAGGCGAAACCGGCACCGGCAAGGAAATGATCGCCCGGATGGTCCACAACAACAGCGCGCGCGCGAACCAGCCGTTCGTTCCAGTGGATTGCGGATCCATCGCGCCTTCGTTGATCGAGAGCGAACTGTTCGGCGCGTTGAAAGGCGCTTACACCGGCGCCGATCGCGATCGCATGGGCGTCTTTGAAGCGGCCAACAACGGAACCGTATTCCTGGACGAAATCGGCGATCTGGAGCTCGGCTTCCAATTGAACCTGCTGCGCTTCTTGCAAGAGAAGGAAATCCGGCCGCTCGGGTCGGCGCGCGGAAAAAAAGTGGATGTGCGTGTGATCGCAGCGACGAATCGCGATCTGCAGAAGATGGTGGAAGAAGGAAAATTCCGCGAGGACCTTTGGTACCGGTTGAACGTGGTGCGCGTGATCATCCCGCCATTGGTGGAACGCCGCGGCGATGTGCCGCTGCTCGCGCATTATTTCTTGAATCGCTACAACGATCGCTACAAGCAGCAGGCCAAGATTACCGAATCCGGATTGAAGACGCTCGAAAACTACAGTTGGCCGGGCAATGTTCGCCAGTTGCAGCACATGATGGAGCGCCTCACCATTCTAGCGCCGCACGGAAAAATCGATGAAGCCGCGGTGCGAGAAGCGATCGAGCTCACGGAACCGCGCGACATTGCGAGCGACACATTAGCCGATACGGAAACGGATCAAATCCGGCGTGTTCTTACGGCCACTGGCGGCAACAAAAGCCGTGCGGCAAAAATCCTGGGCATCGAACGCAAGACTCTCTACCGCAAGCTGGAACGGATGGGGCTGTAGTTTACTAATTTAAGCTTCCGATGCGCGGCGTGGCCTCTTTGCTGAGGGCATGCATCACCGCTTTCACCTTGCGCGGATAATCGGGCAGTGGATTGTAGGTGCTGAGCTTGTTATCCAAAGTTTTGTCTTTATACAACTTCGAATTCGCGAGCTGATCGGCGACGAAATGAATTCCTTCCCGCACCGAAGAGAAGCTCTCGCGGCAGGAATCCCATCCAAACACGTTGTTGTTGCGATAATCCTTGCCGCCGCTGGATTCGATGATTGAGATGCTGGGAAGCAGGCGCCAATCCAGCGCGTTCTCGTCGGCGGCGATCAGAAAATCGGCCGCCGCGTCGCGCAAGGGGCAATCCCGCTGGCCGAAAAATTCCTGCAGGCGAACCAGGCGAGGGTCGTGACCCAAAAGCGCCTTCGGGATTTCGTGGCTGACACCGACAACGGCCGGCAATCCCAATAATCCGCCAACCAACAGAGCTTTTCTCATGGAATCTCCTTGTATTGCTTGTTCTTCTAGATGGATCTGCGTGTCGAGGCTATCGCTCGAATTCTTGGAAGTTGTTGAAAATTAGGACATTACACGGCCAGTAGGTATTAACATGCTTAGAATCAATAATTTAACAGCGGGCTGACAATTGATTCGGATACGGCTAGTATACCATGCACCGGTCTTCAGGACCGGGAGCGATGATGCTTGTATCCGCCGCCGACCATGCCTAAATCGATCACGGCGGCGAGCAAAATCCAGAGAAGATTGACGCCCTCGAGCGGCATCCCTTGATGGAACATCCACGCATAAACCAGCGTGGTGAGAGGTAAGAAGATAAATCCGAGGACGAGCAGCAATAAATTGTGGCGGTATGGAGCGGAGAGGTATGTGGACAGGAAGAACAGCAGCGCGAGCACCAGCCGCGGCGACAGCAGCACTAAGATCAGCAGGCAACAGGGCACGGTTCACCATCATACCGCCAAGCCATGAGACGCGGGTAATCGGGCATTGTTTCACTCTCCGAGCCGTGTAATCCTTGGGGAATGTTCCGGTTTCTTGCTTCCAACCTCGTTTGCGTACTAGCCTTACCAGTGATGCTACCGGCGGCGGAATCGTACCAATCGGAAATCGCGCGATGGCGCGAGCAGCAAGAGCGCGAACTCAAAAGTGATACGGGATGGCTGACTGTCGCGGGATTGTTCTGGCTGAAAGAGGGCGCGAACACCGCAGGCAGCGCCGAGTCGAACGCGATCGTTCTGCCGCGTGGTCCGGCGCACTTGGGCGAATTCAAACTGCATGCCGGACAAGTGACGTTTCAACCCGCCGCTGGAGTTCCACTACAGGCAAAAATGTTAAAAGCGGATACCGCAGGCAAGCCCGATCCCATCGAATTCGACGGACTCACCATGTTCGTGATTCATCGCGGCGAACGCTACGGCATCCGGATGCGCGATCTGCAAAGCAAGCTGCGCAAGGATTTCACCGCGCGCCATTGGTTTCCGGTGAAGCCGGATTATCGCGTCACCGCTAGATTCGTCGCCTACAATCCGCCGAAAATGATTACCGTTCCCAACGTTCTGGGCGAAACCAGCGAAATGCCGAGTCCGGGCTATGTCGAATTCAAGCTGGGTGGACAAGAACTGCGGCTCGACCCGGTGGTGGAAGACAACGATCTCTTTTTCATCTTCCACGACGAAACCAGCGGCCATGGTACGTATCCGCCGGGCCGTTTTCTACACGCCGATTTTGCGAAAGACGGCGTGGTGACGCTCGATTTCAACAAAGCCTACAATCCGCCGTGCTCTTTCACACCGTACGCGACGTGCCCGCTGCCGCCGAAACAAAATCGGCTGCCGGTGAAGATTGAGGCGGGCGAGCAGTTCGCCGGACACGCTGGGCATTAGTTCGCCCGCGCCATGCATCGCCAGGAGTGGCGACGCGGCACGCAGAAGTGCGTGCGCTACATGTGGCGCGAACACTCGTGTTTGCCGCGTTCGCACTCGTGCGAACGCCCTCAACCTGGTCTACTTGGTCAGATAATTCCGATGCACCCAAGCATCGCGCTGCGCCCGGTCGCGCGTTTCGAACATTACGTTCTGCGATGTTTCCTTCACGATCACTTCGGTGCGGCTGGTTAGATCAGTGACTTTGCCTTTTCCGGATTCCGCATCCGCCAGCGCAGTCTTCACCGCGTTCGCGCTCACCGGTTCGAACTTCGCGCCCGGCTTATTGGTCGCCACCGCTTCCACTGAACTGGCGCGCAGCAGCTTCATCCAAAGTTTTGCGAACAGTTCGTGCGAACCGTAGACGTCGGCGCTGTTCAATTTGCCATCGATCGCGAAAGCATAGCCGATCACATCGCTCTTCCCTTTCACGATGCCGGCCAAGTCTTCGAGATACCCATCGATAGACCGCTGTACAGCCGGCGCTTCCAGCGTCATCGCGAAGCTGCTGGGAGACGGCGTCGCGCGCACATCCGTGCGCAGGTTGCTACTGAGCTGTGCCTGCGCCTCAGCCACGCGATTCCAGACTTCGCGCTGGTCCTGCTGCATCTTCACCGCCATCTTGAGTTGTTTGGACGCGATCGCCTGGTGCGCCTCGCCGAATGTGCGAACATCTTCCGCGCCGCGCCGGGTCCAGCGGCCATGCTCGACACAGAACGAATTCAGGCTGACTTTGCCGGATTTCGATGGCAGAATCAGATCGTCCTTGAGCGTGCGATCCTGCGCGCCGCCTTTGACGATATCGCCGGATTCGATGAACACGTCTTCGTTCGAGACGTTCTCCACCGCCAGCTCGTTGACGTTGCGGGTTTCATAGACAACCACTTTGTGCTGGTCGATGGCTTCGTCCAGCGTGAGCAAACGTCTCGCCGAGGTGTCAGCGCCATGAATCAGAAAAATCGAGAGATTGTCGTGTGTGTACGGTCCGGACAGATGAGTTTGCGCGAAACAGAGAGCTGTGCTGGCGATCGCGAGCACACTCCGGGTTAGCATTCGTTGCATGAGCCTCCTTTAGGCGACCGGGTCGCCCTTCACACAATGAATGCCGTGCCGGAGAAATTTCTTTCAGTACAGAAAGGGGCTTAGAGCCCTTTTTTGGCCAGATATTCCACCAAATCGATGACGCGCATCGAATAGCCCCACTCGTTGTCGTACCAAGCCAGGACCTTCGCCAGATTCCCGGCTAGCACTTTGGTCATCTGCGCATCCACGATGGAGCTGTTCGGATTATGCAGCATGTCTGTGGAAACCACCGGATCCGTCGTATAGGCGAGAATTCCTTTTAACGGACCGTTCGCAGCATCTTCCAGCGCCTTGTTCACTTCTTCTGTGGTGGCGTTCTTGGTGAGCACGACGACTAAGTCCACTGCCGAAACGTCAGGCGTCGGGACGCGCATGGAATAGCCATCCAGCTTGCCCTTCATTTCCGGCATCACGAGTCCCATGGCCTTCGCGGCGCCGGTGGTGGTGGGGATCATGTTCAACGCGGCAGCGCGGGCGCGCCGCAGGTCCTTGTGCGGAAAATCGAGTACGTTCTGATCGTTGGTGTAGCTGTGGATGGTCGTCATCGAGCCTTTCTCGATGCCGAACGTCTCATGCAGCACCTTCACCACCGGGGCGAGACAGTTGGTGGTACAGGACGCATTCGAAATCACGTGGTGCTTGGCGGGATCGTACATTTTCTCATTCACGCCTAACACGACAGTGATATCTTCGTCCTTCGCGGGGGCCGAAATCACAACTTTCTTGACGGTTCCGCGCAGATGCTTGCTGGCATCCTTTTTCTCGGTAAATTTACCAGTAGACTCGATGACCACTTGCGCGCCGAGAGAGCTCCAGTCCAACTCAGCGGGGTCTTTCGTAGCAAAAATCTTGATGCGCTTCCCGTTGACGACGATCGCATCGCCGTCCGCTTTCACCTCGCCGTGGAGGGTTCCGAGAGTCGAGTCATATTTCAGAAGATGCGCCAGCGTCTTTGTGTCCGTAAGATCGTTGGCGGCGACAAATTCAATGTTCGGATTGGCAAGCGCCGCGCGAACCACGTTGCGGCCGATGCGTCCGAATCCGTTGATACCTACTTTTATGGGCATACAACTCTAGTTTAGTCGTTTCTGATGTGGCGCACGCCCGTGGCGTGCAGCGTTCACACTCGTGTGAACGCCTTTGGATGTGGTGTTCGCAGGAGTGCGAACACGGCACGCAAAGTGCGTGCGCTACTTGATTGGCAGGGATGGGGCGGTGGATCCACCAACATCGGCGTAGGCTTCTTTGATCTTCACAACTTTGCTGTTAGCAAACGTTACAAAGGTGATCTTGCCCGGGGGATCGCCGTAGACCCAATCTTCGGTTTCGGTGCCGTCTTTGTCGGTGCTGCGTTCTTTATGGCGCGGTTTGCCGAGCGCCATCACCACCATTTCGCGATCCATCCCTTCGATCGCCTTGTTCTCTTTGATCGCCTTTTGGATCGGCTCCGGCAGCTTCTCCACGTAGTTTTCCGTGGCCGTTTCCTTTTCGAAATCGAGCACCGGTGCAAGGATCTTCTTGATGTCCGCGGCTTTCATCGGCGGAATCGGCTGATTAAATTTCAGCGCAATATTAGTGCCGCCGGGTGCATTCGAGTTTTGCTGCGTCGAGATGGGTCGCGTGGTGTTTCCCATCCCAACTTGGATGTGATCCTTCCAGCTTCCGTGGCCCTTCATGCCGCCGTTGATCTCGAGCAGGATCTTGTCGTTTTCGATGGCCAGTTTCGTGATCTGCACCAGATCGCCCACGCGCGCCGCCGGACCGTTCTTTATGTTCGCCGCATCCCACTTTTGCTTGTCCCATGTGCCGTTGCTATCGAACGGCAGCGGTTCTTTGGAACGCGGCAGCGGCGCTTTGACGGTGGCGTATTCAGAGAGCAGTCCGCGCAGAATTTCAATGCGATCGTCTTCGGTAAGTTTCTTGTCAGCGGCGGAAGCCAGCAGGCAGAACGCGGAAGGCAACAGGCAGTAGGCCGCAAATCTAGTTTTCATGGCGCCTCCCGGAGAAGGAACGCATCCTGATGTTGAATGGGGGCCTTCTGCAGAAAGAAGAACAGCGCCACCACAACCACGCTTGTGAGCCAACCGCCTTCGGGGCCATATTCGCCTCCGCTCCATAGTTCGCCAATTTTCCAGTGCAGGACGTACCCTGTAACTCCCATTGTAAACCCGCTGAGATTGGCGCCAAGCAGAGGTAACATCCAGTTCCAGCCGAAGTGCAGACCGATGGGCAGCCAGAGGTCGCCGCTCAACAGAAACGCGTAGCCCAGCGCGATTCCCCACAGCACGGTGTTGAATAGCGCGAGCCAGGTGAAATGCAGATTCTGGCTGTGCGCGAGTCCGAAAAGCACGCCCATCGGCAGAACCGTTGCGAACGGACCAATCGCTTTCACCAGCACTTGAAAACCGTAGCCGCGGAACAGCATCTCTTCGCCCACCGATCCGAACAATAGAACGATCGAAACCAGCAACAGGCTGGGCCAATGGAAATGCGATTCCTTGGATGGCTCGAGATCGGCGGCGCGCACCAGGACCGGAGCGAGCAGAACGATCATCCCGGCGCCCGCGCCTCCCAGGATGCCTACCGCGAGATTGCGCCGTGACGCCGCCGTCCATCCGAGGCCGATATCGGCGAGCTGTCCGCGCTCATAGATTCTTAGGACCATGGCATTCGCAACGCCCGCCGCGGCGAACGTGCTGAGCGCCGCGATCACGAACGGCGAGCCCACCCAAATCATCGCCCAAGGAAAAATGTAGTAGCCCAGAATCGCGATCAGCGCGAAGACGCCGACGCGCAACAACGCGCCCAGATTTTTGTTCGTTGGATTGGTGGGGGCGGGCAGCAATCCTTCATGTTACGTGAACAGCGAGATTCCCGCGATGCCGGCCGCTCCGGCCTCGATGCATCGCGGCGCGTTCGACGCCGTTACACCGCCTAGTGCATAAACCGGCAGCCGGACGCTCGCGCAGGCGGCTTTGAGCGCGGGCAGGCCAATCGGCACGACGGTTTTTGTCACGCTCTCGAACACTGGACCGTAGACGGCGAAGTCGGCGCCTTCATCCTCGGCCGCGCGCAATTCTTCCACCGCGTGGCAGGACACGCCAATCAAAAGTCCTGCCGGAGTAATGCGGCGGATCTCGCTCGGCGCAATGGATCCGGCCGGCAGATGGACGCCCTGAGCGCCGCAAGCGAGCGCGACGTCCACGCGCGTGTTCACCAGAATCCCCGCATTGCCTCTTACCGCAACCGCACCGCCCACGAGCGCCATCAATGCGCGAGCGGAAAGCTCCTTAGCGCGAATCTGGATCATCTCCACGCCTTGGCGCGCCGCGCGAGCGGCCACGTCGACGGAGTCCGTAATGCAGTACCGCTTCATAGAACACGCAGGCCAGTGGCGGGAAATTCGACCACCCAGTCTTTCGCACCGCGATGCTTCTCAAACGCTGTCCGAGGAACATCCACCGCGATGCCGCCCGCGAATTCCAAGCGAACGTGCTCCAGCTTCTCGACGGCTCGTTCAAGCGTGGCAGGAATCTGGTTCATTCCCGCACGGCCGTTCCTCGGCAACGCCGCGAGCGACTCCGGACGAATGCAAATCCAAACGTGATCGCCGATTAACCGGCCCGGGAAATAAGGACCCGCCAACTCGAATTCCTGCAATCGCAAACGGCTTACGTTTCGCCCTGGATCCAAGGCAAGAACTTCAGCCGGCAGCAGATTGTAGGTTCCCAACAATCGTGCGACGTCCACGTTAGCCGGCTGTTCGAAAATCTTCCGGGGTGTTCCGCTCTGGACGATACGGCCGTCGCGCAGGACCAGCATCTCGTCGCCGAGCTCAAGGCACTCCTCGAAATCGTGGGTGACCAAAAGAGCCGGGATTTGGAACTCGTCGCGGACCTGCCGCAGCGCCGCATATAGCTCCGCGCGTAACGGCGCGTCCAGCCCTCGCGACGGCTCATCCAACAAAACCAACCGGGGAGCGCCAATCAATGCGCGGGCAATGGAGCACCGCTGCTTCTGACCGCCCGACAATTCCTGCGGATGGCGCCCAGAAACGTCTTCCAAGTGAAATGTTTCCAGCATCGCGGCCACTTTGCGCCGCCGCTCCGGCCGCGGCGCGCGATTTAGCGCAAACTCCAGGTTCTCGCGCAACGTCATGTGCGGAAACAGCGCGTAATTCTGGAACACGTAGCCGCAATGGCGTGCGCGCGCCGGCTTATATACGCCCGCGGCGCCGTCGAAAAGAATTTCGTCGTCCAACAAAATGCGGCCTTCATCAGGGCGAACGAATCCTGCGATGCAATCGAGCGTCAACGTTTTGCCCGCGCCGCTGGGTCCGAAAAGCACGGTGATTCCGGCGGCGGCTTTGAAGTCCACGTCGAGCGAAAAAGCCGCGGATTCCGCCCCCGGCGCAAACTGTTTGCGAATCCGCGCCTGCATCATAGTGCAGTTTGGCGCGGACCGTACGGGTTCGTAGTCAGGCGATTAGCGAGCGTCAGCACCAGGATCGCGATGGCGGAAATGATCAGCACTAGCACGCGCGCGGCTCTGCCGTTGTTCGATTCCACGGCGTCGTAGATGGCGAGCGCTACGGTTTGGGTGCGGCCAGGGATATTGCCCGCGATCATCAGCGTCACTCCGAAATCGCCGAGCGATCTCGCGAATGCCAGCGCGGCGGCGGCCAGAATCGAACGGCGCGCCAGCGGCAGCGTCACGCGCCAGAACAACCGCGCTTCGGAGGCTCCCAAGGTCCGCGCGGCGCGTTCGTATGAGCGATCCACGCTCTCAAACGCCGCACGCGCCGACTTCACCAGCAGCGGCGTGGAATGAAACAGCGCCGCAACCACGGCTGCCTGCCAGGAAAAAACCAGCGGCTCGCCGAACAGCCATTCGTAGAGTTTTCCCACGGGACTGTTGCGCCCGAGCACGACCAGCAAGTAATACCCGAGCACTGTCGGCGGCAGCACCAGCGGCAACGTCACGGCGGAATCCAGAAGCTCCTTACCGCGAAACTGAGTGTTGGCCAGGATCCATGCCAAACCGAGCCCGATGACCAATGCAAACGCAGTGGAGAGGATGGCCACGCGCAGACTAAGCCACAGCGGGAACCAATCGATGGGCATCGGACGTCTCATGGTATCGCAGGCCCAAGTTACCGAACCGCGACCGCAAGGAAGCGCAACCACGAGCGGTCCGGGCACCGGTTTATGATACAGTCCCGACCATGCGAGCCTGCCTGCCGATTTTCTTCCTCGCCGCGACCGTTGCGTTCACTCAAAAAATCACCATCGAATTCGATCAGACGGCCGATTTCGCGAAATATCACACCTTCGCGATCCGGCATGGTGATCTGAATAGTAAGAATCCCGCGCTAAACAGCGAGCTGGTGAAAAAACAGATCGAGGCGGATATCGTCCGCTACCTGAGCGCGCGCGGTTTGCAGATGGTGACCGGTCCGTCGGACTTGAACGTTCGTTATCATTTCGGCACGGCGCGCAAAGTGGAGCTAGAACAATATCCGGCCGGATGGCGAGGTTGGGGTACCCGCGTGGTGCGAGTGCCGTACACCGAGGGAACGTTGGTGCTCGATCTGCGCGATGCAAGTGTCCATGCACTCGTCTGGCGCGGCATCGCGAGCGAAGAAAAAAGCGACCCGGCGAAGATCGAATCGAAGCTGGACAATATGGTGAAGAAGGCGTTTGAGAAATATCCGCCGAAGGTGAAGTGAGTGCGATTTTGATATTGCGACTGAAAATATGGCAACGAAGGAAGACATTCTTGAACAGCTCGTGGAAGAATTTTTGATTCACCGGGGCTATTTTGTCCGTCACAATGTCAAATATCTTCCTCGTAAAGACCACGTAGATTTCAACAGCAAACACGACTCGAATCATAGCGACATTGACGTCCTTGCGTTTCATCCGCGACGATCAGGTGCGGATCGAGTGTGGGCAGTCAGCTGTAAAAGTTGGCAAGCCGGCTTCGATCCAGCAGTGAAGATTGACGAAATCCAAAGGGACAAAATCGTGAGTGGCAGGCGCGCATGGAAAGGGTTTCGCGAATTGGTTAAACCTAAATGGTCTGAAGCATTCATTGGAGCAGTCAAAAACGCTACCGGCGAATCTTGCTTCACATACGTCACTGCCGTAACGCGGCTGTATGGTGACAAGTCGCTTTGGGAGAACAACCCTTCGTTCCGCAATGCCATGTGGAATAATCCCATAAGATTACTCACCCTTCGGGAGATGCTCGACGAAGTCTATAGAGAAATGAACACAACTCTTGCCGGAACCGAATTGGGTCGCACCCTCCAATTGTTCCGTGCGGCGGGTGTGCAGATGTAGCCGATATACAAACTTCTCCGTCGGGCTCGGCGTATTTATCTTACGCCCGTATTGCTATAAAACAACCAATAACTATCCCCCACCCGCACCGTCGGCTCCGTCAACTCGGGCCAGAATTTGAATCCGGGATCGTAGGCGTACCGCGTTTCGCCGAAAATTCCGAGCTTCAGCGCGGTCAAGCCCACCACGTTCCACCCCGGCCTTGGACCATTCACGTCCAGCGGATGAATGAACGGCAATCCATACAGCTTTTGGATATCGCCCGATGGGAATTGATTGAAGTAGATCTCGGTCGCGCCGAGTTCTTTCAGCTTCGCGGCCAAACGCTTCGTATCCTGACACCAATCGAGCTCGGAATCCACCAAAAAGGCTTCCGGCTTGCCCCCGGCCAGCAGGTTGAAATAAGCCAGATAATTCGGATGCGCGGCGAGCGACGTCACGGCGGCCAGCGCCAGCGTTACCACCACAGCCGCTTGCGCCAGCGCGCGATGTTTCACCAAATTCGCCAACCAAACAGCGGCGCACGCTCCCGCGATGTCGATCGCTGCAAATACCGGGAGCACATGCCGGCTGCCGATCCGGATCTGCGAAAAGAACGACGAGAAGATCAGGATACCCAACACCACGCTCGGCGCAATCCATCCACGCGTTCCGTATTTCTTGCGCGAGAAGAGCAACACCAGGCCAATGATGCCGAGCGCCAGAATCGGCAGCGGCGTTTTCAGCGCGATCCCAACCAGATAAAACTGCGGCCAGCCCGTGGTGTTGACGGCTCCCATCAAGTACGTCAGGTGGCCGGTGGAATTGTGCTTTTCCACTTCATTGATGCCGCTGAACAACTCGGGTGCCGGAACACGGAAAGAAAAATCCGCCGTCTTTCCGAACGAAAACAGGTACCCGGCCCAAATCACCATCGCCGCGATCGCTCCGGCCGCCAACGCTTGGGGCAGCCGTTGCCACACCAGTGCGGGCAATTGCCGGATTCGCGCGCGTTCCATCACCAGCCAAATCACCAGCGCCACGGCGGCGACCATGGGGAAAAACGCCAGGGTCGAAAACTTGGAGAGTACGGCCAATCCCAAAGCTCCACCGAACAAGGCCGCGCGCCGCCACACCGGATCTTCCATCCAGCGCCAGCCGCTGTAGATCGCGAGCCACAGCATCGCGGTGAGTCCCATGTCGGTAGTGGCCAATCCGCCGTGCGCCAAAATGGTTGGCGTCATGCTGACCAGGAACACCGCGAGCACGGCCGCGGAAGCGCTGCCCGAAATCCAGCGCGTACAGGAAAACGCGATCCAGCAAGTGATCCAGAAGAACGGCAGGATGCCCAGGCGCGCCAGCGAAAGATTGAAATCCTCGGCGCCGCGCATGAACAGGATCGCCAGTCCGTCGTCCCACATGCCTTTTTTGTTGAAGCCATGCGCGCCGAAAAGCTTGGGCAGCACGGCGGTCATCACGCGCGCCAGCGGTGGATGCTGCGGCTCGTAGGTATAGGTGTGTTTCTCGATCCACTCCATGCCGCACGCAATGTGAGCCGGCTCGTCGAAGGTGTGGCTGAACACGGTGTAGGTCGAAACAATTCGGACGGTTGCAAGCGCGGCCAACCCGATGGCGATCGCGACAGCATGCCGCGCCAGAAAGGTCTCGAATCGCACCCAGTATCCGGGACTCGCAGATTTTTTCTCCTCCACCGTGACGGTCGCGCGAGATGTTGCAGCCGCGGCCTTGGCGCGCTTTGCCATAAAGTCAGAATGCCGTACCAGTCTTGTGTTCGCAACCCGCGCCCGCGCCCCCTCGCTTACAACGCCTGAAATCCTGTTATTTGGGGGTTTGGTATAATTTAGTGCAGATGTTTTTTCTCTATCCGCCCTCGCGGATGAAGGTCGCCAGCCCCGCCTCTAACCGCTCGCATGGAACGCCAGCCTGTCCCGCTGTTCCGCAATGCATTTAAGCCTCTTTTTTGAATGAAACTCAGCGTTCAGATCACCCGCGGCATTGAGTCCCTTTTCGGAACCCGCGACGAGAACATCCGGGTCTTGGAAAAAGGTCTCAGTGTCACCACCAGCCTGCGGAACGACTCGCTCGAGATCGAAGGCGAAGAGCCGAACGTCATCCGTGCGGCAAGCATTCTTGAGGATTACGTTGCGTTGGTCAAGGAAGGGCAGACCTTCCCGAACGGCGATTTGAATAGTTACCTGCGCGTGGTCACGGAAGATCCGGAAGTGACGTTGCGCAGCCTGGTGCACAGTGGACGGCAACGGAACTTCGGTAAAAAAACGCTGGCGCCCAAAACCGTAAATCAGCGGCGCTACGTGGAAGCGATCGAGCGCCACGATCTGGTGTTCGGCGTGGGACCGGCGGGCACGGGCAAAACTTATCTCGCCGTTGCCATGGCAGTCTCGGCCCTGCTGAACAAACGCGTGAGCCGCATCGTGCTGACGCGCCCGGCGGTGGAGGCCGGCGAGCGGCTGGGGTTCTTACCAGGAAATCTGCAGGAAAAAGTGGATCCTTATCTGCGCCCCTTGTACGACGCGCTCTACGACATGCTGGATGCCGAGAAAGTGGAGAAGCTGCTGGAGCGCGCCGTCATTGAAGTAGCGCCCATTGCGTTCATGCGCGGCAGAACGTTGAACGACAGCTTCATCATCCTGGATGAAGCGCAGAACAGCACGCCCGAGCAGATGAAAATGGTGCTGACGCGCCAAGGGTTCAACTCCAAAATGGTGGTCACCGGCGACCTCACGCAGATCGATCTGCCGTCCGGCAAGCGCAGCGGTTTGATCGACGCGGCGGACGTCCTGCGCGGAATCGAAGGCATCAGTTTTGTGTACTTCGACGAGCGGGACGTCGTTCGTCACAGCCTGGTGCAAAAAATCGTGAAAGCCTACGAGCGATATCAAGAGATCACGGGCGCCGGCCGGCAGCTCGCGCTCAAGCTATCGGAACCGCCCGCTGAGGCGCTCCCTCCAACTCCGGAACCCCCCGCGCTCGTGCAGGGTCCCGAAATTCCGCTCAACTGAGTTTGCCATGTCATCGCAGCAGAGCGCTCTGCTTTTTCAAGTTGCAACTACAGGACTGTCTCGGCGCGGGTTGCGCGCGTTTCAGAAGCGCCTGCAACTGGAAGTGGGCGGCGGACATGGATTCTGCTGCTTGATCGCGGACGATGCCGAGCTGCGGCGGTTGAATCGGGAATTTCGCCGGAAGGATTATCCGACAGACGTGCTGTCGTTCCCTTCAGTAAAGCAAGCCGGAGACTTGCCCCACGGCGAAATAGCCATCTCTTACGATGCAGCTCGCAGGCAGTCGCAGGAATACGGACACTCCGTTGAACAAGAACTAAAGATTCTCATGCTGCATGGTCTGCTCCACCTGCTCGGCATGGATCACGAAACCGACGGCGGCCACATGTCGAAAGCGGAACGAAAGTGGCGCATCCGCCTTGGCCTCCCGGCGGGTTTGATCGAAAGGGTCGGCGCATGATCGGCCTGGCTCTGGCGGCGATTCTCCTGGTTGCGGCGGTGCTCTGCATCCTCACCGTGTTCCAAACCATGTACACGGATTCCCTGCGGCTGCGCGGTCCCGATCTTCCGGCGCTCGAATTCTTCAAAGAAACGCTGGAAGATCGCATTGGCCTGGAAACGCGCCACGGCGTGCTCGTGATCTCGATGATCAAGCACACGCTGCTTTTGTTGCTCGGAATCCTGTGCATCGCGGCCGCCTGGGGCGCGCCTGTCGGCTGGGAGCTTCTACTGGAAGCCTCGCTCTTCGGTTGGCTCACAATGCTGCTTTCCACCTACGTTCTCGCGCCGCTGCTCTACCGAAAAACCAGCGGCCATTGGCTGCTCCCGCTGGCCCCGATTCTTAAAACCTGCGCGCTGCTGGTGCGCCCGCTCACCGCCGTCCTGGGATTCTTCCAATCGCTGGTGGAACTCGCGGAGCCGGAAAAAGTTCAGGTGGAAGCTCCCGGGCCGGCCAACGATATCGACGCGCTGATTTCGGCCGGCGAGGAAGAAGGAATCATCGAAGCGCAGGATCGAAAGCTGATCGAGAGCGTGGTGGCGTTCGGCGACAAAACCGTGCGCGAGATCATGACGCCGCGCCCGAAAATCGTAGCCATTGAAGCGAACCGGTCGCTTGAGAATCTGCGCGAGCTGGTAATCCATGAGCAATATTCGCGCGTTCCGGTTTACGAACACAGCATCGACAACATTATCGGATTCGTCCACGTGCGCGATGTGTTTGAGCTCGATCCTGCCGAACGCCGCGGGCGCTTGGTGCAGGAATTGGTTCGTCCCATTCGCTTTGTTCCGGAAACCAAGCCGGTCAACACTCTGCTGCGCGAAATGCAGAATGACGGCGCGCATATGGCCATCGTGATCGACGAGTACGGCAACACAGCGGGCCTTGCCACCATGGAGGATATGGTGGAGGAGATCGTCGGCGAAATCCACGACGAGCATGAGCCGGAGCGCGACGTCCAAAAAGAAACGGAAGGGAGCTTCGTGGTATCCGGCAGCCTGGACCTGGACCGGCTGCGGGAGTTGCTTGGCTTCCGGCCGCGTGAAGAAACCGAATCCACTACCATCGGCGGACTCATCACAGAATGGCTGGGCCGCGTTCCGCGCGTGGGTGAGACGCTGGAGCGGGAAGGCATTCGCATGGAAGTGCTGGCAGGCGACGAATTGAAAGTGGACCGGGTTCGCATCTCGAAAGCCGAGGCGGAAACCGTCACGCAAGGGCAGGCATGACGCCGTTATCCGCGGGATTCCGCTCCGGTTTTGTTTCTATCCTGGGCCGTCCCAACGCCGGAAAATCCACGCTGTTGAACACTCTGGTGGGCGGCAAGCTCGCAATCGTTTCTGAAAAGCCGCAGACCACGCGCACCGCCATCGAAGGCGTGGCGAATTTCGAGAACGCGCAAGTCGTCTTCCTCGACACGCCCGGCATCCACAAATCGAATTCGCTGCTGAACCAGCGCATGATGCACAGCGTTCGCGGGTCGCTTGCGGATCGGGATTTGCTGCTTTACCTCGCCGATTGCACCGCGAAGTTCAGCCCCGAAGACAGCGAGGCCCTGGAAGTCCTTCGCGATGTTTCGACGCCTGCTTTTCTTCTGCTAACCAAAGTCGACAAGCTCTCCGACAAACGAATGCTGCTTCCCCGCATCGAGCAGTTTAAAGCCGTGCGCGAGTTTGAGGAATACATTCCGATCTCCGCAGTGTCTGGCGAGGGGTTGCAAAGGCTGCGCGAAGCGATCGTCAAAAAGCTTCCCGAAGGTCCGGCTTATTTTCCGCCGGACTATCTCACCGACCAGCCGGAGCGCTTCCTCGCCGCCGAGTTGATTCGCGAACGAATTTTGCGCGAAACCCGGCAGGAAATTCCCCATGCGGTAGCCGTTGTCGTGGAGGATTGGAAAGATGAGCCGAAGCTCCTTCGCATCACGGCCACAATTTACGTGGAACGCGACGGCCAGAAAGCGATCGTCATCGGCGCGAAAGGCGCGAGTCTGAAGAAAATCGGAACCCTCGCTCGTGAGGAAATGGAGAAAATGTTCTCGCGCAAGATTTTTCTCCAGCTCTTCGTCAAGGTTCGTAAAGATTGGCGTGAGAATCCGGAATTTCTAAATGCCATTGACTGGCGAGCCATGCGGGGTGGAGAATCAGAATGATGCTGCGATTTCTCTCGCTCACAGTGGTGTGCGCTCTGTTGCTGATGCCTTTGCTCGCCCAAAAAGCCCCGGCCACCGACGACGAGCTCACCGATCAGGTTCTCGTGAAGCTAGCAAGCGATGCGGATCTCGGCGGCGTGAAGTTCGACGTCACCGTACATCAGGGCGCCGTTACCCTGAAGGGCAAAGTTCGGACCGAGAAGCAAAAGACGAAAGCAGAGAAGGTAGCCAAGAAGGTAAAAGGCGTTACCAGCGTGGTCAATGAGCTAGTGATCAGTCCGCTGGATTGAGCGCGACTTCGGCGCAACTCCAAAGCCAGAAGCCGTATTCACAAGGGTTTACAGTTCTTGACAGACATCCGGTAACCCTCGTAACTTCTTCTGCGCCAAGTAAATTAGTGAAACTGTGGACAATATTTCTGTCTTTGGCGCTGGCCTTCGCGCAAACTCCGCCGGCGCTCAAAACAGTGGTCGGCGAAATCACTTCGCTCGACGCCTCCGCCAAGCAGCTCAAAGTGAAGGCCGACGATGGCACAGCCTACACCATCGATCTGGGCGACAGCACGAATTATCTCCACCTGCCGCCGGGCGAAAAAGATTTGAAGAAAGCTAGCAAGATCGCGCTCTCGGACATCGTCGTTGGCGACCGGCTGTTGGCGCGCGGGGCGTTTACGGATGAAACGAAGTCGATCGCCGCGCGAACCGTGGTCATCATGACCAAGGCGGATGTGGCGAAGAAGCAGGAACAGGATCGCGCCGAATGGCAGAAGCGCGGTATCGCCGGTACCGTCACGGCAGTGAATCCGGATGCCAAGGAATTCACCATTAATCCCCACGGCCGCGATGCCAAGGAAATAGTGGTTGAAACATCCGCAGCCTCGTTTCGCCGCTATGCTCCCGACTCGGTTCGTTTCGCGGATGCCAAACCGAGCGCGTTCGCCGATATTCATACGGGCGATAGCGTCCGGGCTTTGGGGACGAAGAACGACGATGGCACGCGCTATAAAGCCGAAGAGATCGTCTCTGGTTCCTTCGACACGATTGCCGCGACAGTAGTTTCCGTGAATGCGGCAAATGGCGATGTGGTGGTGACGGATCTCAAGACCAAAAAGCCTGTCACGATCCACACGAATTCGAATACCATGCTGCGCAAGCTGGATGAGCGTATCGCTACGTTCCTGGCGATGCGCATGCGTCCCGGTGCTGCGGCGGGCGGCGCTCCTGGTGCGGGTGGCGGAGCAGGTACAGCGGGATCCGCGGCATCCCGGCCCGCGCAAGCCGGAGCACCGGGATCTGGCGATACTTCAGGTCGTCCGCCATTCGTTGGCGGCGGAGCGCCAGGAGCTGGCGCAGGGCCCGGGGGCGCTGGTGGCGGTTACGGTGGCGGGGCCGCGCGTGGCGGCGATCTTCAGCAGTTGCTCGAACGTTCTCCTCAATTGGCGCTCGCCGATCTCAAAAAGGGCGATGCGCTGATCATTTCCAGCTCGAAGAGCGCGGATGGCTCTTCGATGACTGCTTTTTCATTGGTGGCTGGTGTTGAGCCATTTCTCGCAGCAGCTCCCAGAACAGCCGGTCAGGTGGATCTGGGTTCGTGGAGCATCGGTGCGGGCATGCCGGAGCAATAAACGCGGCATGCAAATTCAGTAATCACAGGAATCGGAATGTTGAAAAAAATAATCGCACTCTTGCTGCCTCTGACGTTTTCCTTGGCGCTCGAAGCCCAGCAACTCGGAATCTTGAAAGGCACCGTGATGGATGAATCCGGCGCGCTGGTTCCCGGCGCCAAGGTCACCGTTTCGAACGCGGCAGGCCCGGTGAAATCCGCCGTCGCTAGTGACGCTGGATCGTATTCCATCGCCGGGATCCCGGCCGGAAAGTACTCCGTACAGGTATCCTCCCCGGGATTGGTTCAGTTCCAGCCGGCCACGGTCGACATCGCGGCCGGTGGAACCGCGACACTCGACGTCAAGCTGCGCGTCAAGCTGGAGAACCAGGAAGTCACCGTGCAGGAAAATGTCGGGCCTACCGTCAGCACCGATCCCTCGCAGAATGCAGGCGCACTGGTACTGCGCGGCGCGGATCTCGATGCACTTTCAGACGATCCCGACGATCTACAATCCGATCTCGAAGCTCTCGCCGGACCCTCCGCCGGACCGAGCGGCGGCCAAATCTACATCGACGGTTTCACCGGCGGAACGCTGCCGTCGAAAGATTCGATCCGCGAAATCCGCATCAATCAGAATCCGTTTTCCCCCGAGTTCGACAAGCTCGGCTACGGCCGCATCGAGATTTTGACCAAGCCCGGCTCGGATAAATTCCACGGCAACGTGAACTTCAATTTTGGCGACGACGCGCTGAACTCACGCAATCCCTACGCCGCCGAAAAAGCGCCGCTATTGTTGAAAGATTTTCAGGGAACGCTCAGCGGGCCCATCAACAAGAAGGCGTCTTTCTTTCTCGATGTGTCGGATCGCGATATCAACAGTGGCACCGTAATCAACGCGGTGATCGCGGGTGATAATCCGGAAGGTTCGCCCTTTAATCAAGTTTTCAAAGCGCCGCAAAATCGGCTCCGCATCAGCCCGCGAGTGGATTATCAGCTTAGCCAGAACAACACGCTGACTGTTCGTTATGGCTTCACGCGAAACGATGCCGAAGATCAAGGCATCGGAAACCTCAATCTGGTTTCGCGGGGCTACAAAAACTACGATACAGATCACACTTTGCAGATCGTCGAAACTGCCGTTCTGAGCAGCAAGGTGATTAATGAGACGCGGCTTCAATTTTACCACGTCAATTCCGAACAGACCGCCGACACTCTAGCGCCCGCAGTAACCGTTGCAGGCGCGGTCAACAAGGGCGGCGCTCAGATCGGACACACCATCGATACCCAGAATCACTACGAACTGCAGAACTACACTTCGATCGCAAGCGGCGCGCATAGCTGGAAATTTGGCGTGCGCGTGCGCGCGGTCACCATTAACAATACTTCGCCCAGCAATTTCGGCGGATCGTTTCTTTTCACCGGCGGCTATGGTCCAATCTCCGCGGGAGACACTTGCGATCCAACGGATCCGGGCAGCGGATGTATCAACCTTACTTCCATTCAGCGATATCAGAACGCTTTGGCCGGGTTGCCGGGCGGAATCCCGTCGCAGTTAACCATCAGCACCGGAGTACCGCTGGTAAATATCAATCAGGTGGACACGGGCCTGTTCGTGGGCGACGATTGGCGCGTCAAGCCCAATCTCACGTTCAGCCTTGGTCTCCGCTACGAGACGCAAACCAATATTCACGATAACCACGATTTCGCGCCGCGCTTCGGATTCGCCTGGGCGCCGGGACAACGCAAGAACAATCCGCGTCCCAAAACGGTAATACGCGGCGGCTTCGGAATGTTTTATGACCGCTTTAGCGAACAAAATGCTGAAATCGCGGAACGCTACAACTTCGCCGGCAGCCTGGTGCAACAATACACGCTCACCAATCCGGCCCTCTTCCTGCCGAACGCAACGCCCGCTCAGCTTCTTGCGGAAGTAATGAGTGCTTCGGGAACAACTCCCGTCGCGCAGACCACGTATGGAATCGCCAAGGATCTCAATGCTCCGTATTCTCTGCAATCGGCGATCACGGTGGAGCGTCAGCTTCCCAAGAACACCACGATCTCCGAATCTTTTCTGCATACCGCCGGCCGGCACGAACTTCGCGAGCAAGACATCAACGTACCTGGGCTGCCAACCTTCGACGCGAGCAAGCCAGGTCCTGTGCTGCTCATGGAATCCAATGGCATATTCAACCAAAATCAGTTGATCACCAACATCCGCACTCAGCCCACCAGCAGAATCTCGCTGAACGGGTTTTACATGTACGGGCACGCGAAGAGCAACACGGATGGCGTTGGAACCATCGCGGCCAGCCCGTACAGCATGGCGGGCGAATATGGACCATCGTCTTTGGATGTGCATCACAGGGCGTTCATCGGCGGATCCATCACAACCAAGTGGGACTTCCGGCTCTCTCCGTTCATCGTGATTAATTCCGGCGCACCGTTCAACATCACCACTGGTACGGACCCGTTCGACACGACCCTCTACACCACGCGTCCGGGCTTGGTCACCGATCCCAGCCTGGTGCCGGATGGAACGAAACTCGTCACTTATGGATCTTTGCTGCTCGATCCCAATCCCAAACCGAACGCACCCGGTGAAGTTGTGCTGCCACGGAATTTCGGCCGCAGTCCCGGATCGGTTACCGTCAACTTGCGGCTGGCGAAGACCTTCGGATTCGGTCCATCGCGCGAAAGCTCATTCAACCCCGGCGGCGGTGGTCCGGGAGGACCTCCAGGAGGCGGCGGCCATGGTGGCGGAGGCGGCGGGCACGGTGGACCTCCCGGCGTAGGCATGGGTGGAATGGGCGGAATGTTCGGCAACCCCACCACCGGCAAGCGCTACAACTTGACCTTCTCGGTGAACGCGCGCAATCTGTTGAATCACGTGAATCCAGGTCCAATTAACGGCGTTCTCGGTACGCCGCTCTTCGGCGAATCCAATTCGTTAGGCGGCGGCTTCGGAGCCTTCTCGCAGAACGGCAACAATCGCCGTTTGGAATTGCAAGCTCGCTTCCAGTTTTAGCCCGAACCGCGACCGCGAGGGAGCGCTACCACGGAAGTTTGAGGGCGCGCTACGGTAGTTTGCACGCGCTTGCCGGCGCGACCCTGCTAAGATGAATCGAACCATGCCGATTAGCAAGGATTTGCTGGACATTCTGGTGTGTCCTTTGTGCAAGGCGACTGTGGAGTTGAAGCCCGATCAGAGCGGCTTGAAGTGCGTCCAATGCAAGCGCGTTTACCCCATTCGCGACGACATCCCAGTGATGCTGATCGACGAAGCCAAAATCGAAGAATAAGCGCACGGCGATCCAGATGAGTACCGTTTTGGAGCGCCTCGCCCCCGGCGCGCGAGTTGCCGTCATCCGGTTGCGCTCCCTGGGCGATTGCGTTCTCACCACTCCCGCAATCTCGCTTCTAAAGCAAACGCGGCCGGATTTGAAGATCGGCGTGGTGGTGGAGGACGCCTTCGTTCCCATCTTCCAGGGCAATCCGGATATCGAGACGCTGGTTGCTCCGAAAATTTCTCAAATCGCACGGTTCCGTCCGGATCTGGCTCTCAACCTGCACGGCGGATCCACCAGCGTTCGTCTCACCGTGGCTTCGATGGCCCGTCTGCGCGCCGGATTCCAACACTTTCGTTTCCAGCCGATTTACAACGTCCACATTCCTCGGGCGCAGGAGATTCTGAACGTAGACCGAAAGGTCCACACAGCGGAGCACCTGGCATCCGCAATGTTTTTCCTCGGTGTTCCTGCGGCGCCCATCCCGCGCGCGCGTCTATTTGCTCCCAAGCGGAGCCGGCCTGGAGCCTATGCGGCGCTGCACCCGATGGCATCCGCACCCGATAAAATCTGGCCGCACTCGAACTTCCTGGCCTTGGCGGACCACCTGAAGCACTCGCTCGGTCTCGAACCCATCTTCATTTCGGGACCCGGCGAAAGCTTGCAGGCATTCAGCCGATACACTTGCTTTGAAGGTGCATCGCTCGAAGAAATAAAGTCCTTGCTCGCTGGGGCCTCTCTGTTCGCCGGTAATGACAGCGGTCCCGCGCACATGGCAGCGGCTTTCGGACTCCCGGTGATCGTGTTTTTCGGCTCGTCCGATGCCGATGTCTGGCATCCGTGGCAGACAGAGTCGATGGTCTTAAAGTCGGCGGCAGGCATTCAGTCCATCGGAGTCGCGGAAGCCGTCCAGGCTGTCGAGAAAGTGTTCGTCCACCAATGACGCGGCTGCTCCGTTATGTCCGGCCCTATCTCGCTCCGCTGCTGCTTTCGGTTGTGCTGATGGCCGCAGTCGGCGCCGCTCAGGGTTTCATGGCGCTGCTCATCGGACCGATCTTCGATCGCGTTCTCAAGCCCGAAACGCCGGATTCCCCGGTTCCACTATTTACGATTCCGCTTTTCAACCACAAGGTTTATCTCCAGCAGTTCGTCCCCGCATCCATACACAATGTCTGGACCATGGTCGCGATCGCAATTCTCGGCGTATTTCTGATCAAAGGGCTGTGCGATTACTTCGGCAACTATTTTGTGAACTACGTCGGATTCTCCGCCGTCACCGACCTGCGGCAAAAAGTTTTTGATCGCGTTTTACGTCAGGACGCGCACTTCTTTGAATCGAACTCCACCGGCCGGGTCATGTCATCCATCATGAACGATCTGGAAAAGATTCAAGTGGCCACTTCGCATATGCTGGCGGATTGGCTCCGGCAATCTTTTTCGGTGATTTTCCTGCTCTGTGTGGTGCTGCAAAAAGATTGGAAGCTGGCCATCGCGAGTCTGACCGTTCTGCCGTTCGTTCTGGTTCCGACATTGCGCATCGGCCGCCGCATCCGGCGGACCACGCGGCGCGCGCAGGACGACGCCGGAGAGGTGAACCAGATTCTGCAGGAGACCCTCAGCGGGCATCAAGTAGTAAAGTCGTTCGGTACCGAAGACCTGGAATCCAATCGATTTTTAGTCGCCGCGAACCGGCTCAAAGCCACCAATCTCCGCTATGTCGCGCTGCAGGCGCTCTCGTCGCCGCTCATCGAATTCTTTGCCGCAGTGACGATCGTAATTTTGCTGACCTACGCCCGCATCCAGATCAAGAATCATGCACTCACGCCCGGCGAATTCACCAGCTTCGTCATCGCGTTGCTGATGCTGTACGAGCCCGTCAAGCGGCTCACCGGAATCCACAACATTTTCCAGCAAGCGCTCGGTGCGTCGCAAAAGGTTTTTGAATATTTGGATCGCGATCAGCAGATCGTGGAGAAGCCGGGCGCCGCCAAGCTGGCCAAATTTCAGCAGTCCATCGTACTCGACGACATCAGCTTCAAATATCTCAATGCACCCAACGGATTCCAGTTGCGAGGGGTGAAGCTGGAAGTGCGGGCGGGTGAAGTGGTGGCGTTAGTGGGTCCGAGCGGCGCCGGAAAAACCACGCTCGCGAATTTGGTCCCGCGCTTTTACGATGTTACCGAGGGCGCCGTCCGGATCGATGGCAAAGACGTCCGCGATCTGCAGCTTGCTTCGCTGCGCGAAAAGATCGGCATGGTGGCGCAGGAAACGTTTCTCTTCAACGACACGGTCGCGAACAACATTCGCTACGGAAAACCCAAAGCCAAGGACGATGAGATCCGCAACGCGGCGCGCAGCGCCATGGCCGAAGAATTTATCGAGCGGATGTCGCAGGGATATGAGACGATGATCGGCGAGCGCGGCGTTAAGCTAAGCGGCGGGCAGAGGCAGCGGCTGGCGATCGCGCGCGCGTTGCTCAAGAATGCGCCGATCCTGATTCTGGACGAAGCCACGTCGCACCTGGATAGCGAATCCGAGATTCTGGTGCAGCGCGCGCTTCAGACTTTGATGAGTAACCGGACGGTGATCGTGATCGCGCACCGCTTGTCCACCATCCGGCGCGCCGACAAGATCGTGGTCCTCGATCAAGGACGCATCTCCGAATTCGGAACGCATGAAGAGCTGGTCAACCACGGCGGAATCTACCAGCGATTGCATGAGTTGCAGTATCTGGAACCCGATCCGCTTGTGAATCCATGAGCGCTCCCATTCGCAGCATGACGGGGTTCGCCCGCGTCCAGCGCTCCGCGCCACAAGGCGAAATCACGGTGACGCTCAAGAGTGTCAATCACAAGGGCTTGGACCCGCATTTTCACCTTGCAGCGGATCTGGATGCGTTCGAAAACTCGTTGCGCGGCGCGCTCAAGAAGTCCGTGCTGCGAGGGCATGTAGATATCCGCTGTTCGGTGATGCAGCCTGGAAACGACTCCGCCGTGGGCGGTCTGAATACGCCGCTCATGCAGGCCTGTCTCGCGGCTTTCCATAAAATGGCCGCGCAAGAAGGCCTGGAGGACGCAAAGCCCGACTTAAACCAGCTCATGCGCCTTCCTGGAATGTTTGGCGCTCCCTTGGAAACGGCGCCCGATCCGGAAATCGAAAAGCCGCTCCTGGCCGTGTTCGAAGAGGCGCTCGCGACGCTCAACCAATTCCGTTCGCGCGAAGGCGCGGAGCTCGCCGCATTGATCCGGAATTACAACCGCTCCATCGGTGCTGGAGTCGCCGAGATGGCCGAAATCCGGTCGCGCGCCACGCCCGCTTTTCAAAGCAGGCTGGCCGAGCGTCTGGCCGAACTGCTCGCGAACACCGCGCTCGATCCCCAGCGGCTGGCCCAAGAAGCGGCGATTCTCGCCGATCGCAGTGATATCGGCGAAGAGATTTCCCGTCTGCAGATACATTCGCGCCAACTCGACGAAATCCTCGACGCTGGCGGCGAAGTTGGTAAAAAGCTGGATTTTCTGCTACAAGAGATGAATCGCGAAACAAACACGATCCTGTCTAAGACCAGCGGCATCGGCGAGCTCGGCCTGCGCATCACCGACGTTGCACTGGCTGCCAAAGCCGCAATCGAGAAAATCCGCGAACAGTCTTTGAACCTCGAATGATCTCCGTATTCATTATCTCCGCCCCTTCGGGTTCCGGAAAGTCGACTCTGGTTCACCGTCTTATGAAAACGGTTCCGGAGCTAACGTTTTCAATCTCTTACACGACACGCCAACCCCGCGCCGTGGAAACCAACGGCGTGGACTACGTTTTCATCAGCCGGGCGGAATTCGAGCAACGCCTGGAAAAACAAGAGTTTCTGGAACATGCCGAGGTTTTTGGTAATTACTACGGCACGCACATCAGTACCTTCGAACAAGCGAGTCATCAGGGCCGCGACCTGGTACTCGACATCGACGTCCAGGGTGCGAGACAATTGAAGGTAGCGATTCCGGAAGCGATTAGCATCTTTGTGCTTCCACCGTCCCGGGAGGTTCTCGAGCAGCGGCTCCGCGCCCGGTCGCAGGATAGTGAAGAGACGATCAAGCGGCGCTTGAAAGGCGCGGCGGAGGAAGTTCGAAATTATACGCAGTACGATTACGTGCTGATTAACCGCGAAATCGACGAGGCTGCGGCGCGCCTGGTATCCATTGTAAAGGCCGAGCGGTTGCGCAAGGCGCGGATGGAAGAAGAAGTCCGGCCGATTCTCGAGAGTTTTGGTTTTGAAAAGAATTGAGGTAAAGATCGATGGCTGAGAGATTGAGAAACAACGCGATGTACGCCATTCCGGACGATATCGAGCAAAGCACGTACCGGTTCATCATCGTAGCCGCCAAGCGCGCTCGGCAGTTGCAGAATGGCGCTCGTCCGTTCCTCCCAACCACATCCAAAAAGCCCACCGTCACTTCCATGGAGGAAGTCCGGCGCGGTCTGGTGAAGTATACGGATACGGTGAAGGGGCAACCGCAGGAATTTGCACCAGCTGAATAAGCCGAATTGGGCCGGAGGCATGGGCGCTGACACCAGGAACGTTGTGCTGGGCGTGGGCGGCGGCATAGCTGCTTACAAATCCGCTGAACTGGCACGCGCACTGATGGAACGCGGCCTGCGTGTGCAGGTGGTCCTAACCGACGCCGCGCAGCGTTTTATTACACCACTCACTTTCGCAGCGCTCACTGGACGTAAAGTAATTACCAGTCTGTTTGCGGCGGACAGCTCGGAAGCAACATTAGCCAGCTCGATCGAGCACATTGCCGTAGCCCAAGAGAACGACTTTCTGGTGATCGCCCCGGCAACCGCCGATATCCTCGCCCGCCTGGCGCATGGCCACGCGGACGATTTTCTGACCACCACATACCTCGCATTCACCGGACCTGTTGTGCTCGCGCCGGCCATGAACAGCAACATGTGGGCCCATCCGGCCACGCAGGAAAACCTAGCGATTTTGCGCAAGCGCGGGCATCGCATCGTCGAGCCGGAAGAAGGCATTCTCGCCTGCGGGATGACCGGCCCAGGCAGGCTAGCCGAACCGGATCGCATTGCTGACGTAGTCGCGACACTTGGGCTAGCTGCGAAAGATCTGGAAGGCGAAACCATACTCATCACCGCCGGACCCACGCAGGAGGCGCTCGATCCCGTGCGGTTCATCTCCAACCGATCCAGCGGAAAAATGGGCTATGCGTTAGCCGAAGCGGCCGCGCAGCGCGGCGCTCATGTGATTCTGGTTTCCGGACCCGTGCACCTTCCCGCGCCTTCGGGCGTAACGTTGATCCGCGTGCATACCGCGGTCGAGATGCATGACGCGGTTCTCGAGCATCTTAAAGAATCGACCATCATCGTGAAATCCGCCGCGGTCGCCGATTACCATCTGTCTCAGGTGCCTCAGCACAAAGTGAAAAAGACCGCGATGCGGATGTCGCTGGAGCTCGATCCTACGCCCGATATCCTTGCCGAGCTTGGCAAAAAGAAGGGCGATCGCCTCTTAATCGGCTTCGCGGCCGAAACCGAGAACCTCACGGAAAGCGCGCGCGGGAAGCTCGTATCCAAGAACTGCGATATGGTGGTCGCAAATCTGGTTGGCCACGACGGCACCGGATTCGAGGCCGATGAAAACGAAGCGATCCTGGTGCTGAGCACGGGTGAGACCATCGACTTGCCGCGCGCCCCCAAACGCGAAGTGGCGGACCGCATCTTCGATCAAGTAACGAAACTGCGCCTGGCCCTCCACGCCCGATGACGAAGGAAGAAGTCCGCAACCGCCTGCTTTTCTATCAGGATCTAGGCGTAAAAACCGTTTATCGCCGAGGCAAATCGCTAATCCCGAACCCCGAGCCCCCAGTCCCGAGTCCCCAGCCCCAATCCCCAAGCCTCAAACCCTTCGTAGCCCGAAGCGCTGAGGTGTTGCCCGTAGTACTTCCGCTCGCTCCGGCTCATGACAATCTGCTCAAAATCAGCGAAGATATTGGTGACTGCAAACGGTGTCGCTTGCATGAGGGCAGGAATCGGATCGTGTTTGGTTCCGGCAATGAACAGGCGAAACTGGTGTTTGTAGGCGAAGGCCCAGGGGCCGACGAGGACGCGCAGGGATTGCCGTTCGTCGGCCGGGCCGGACAACTTCTCACGCAAATGATCGAAGGGACTGCCTCGAAGGAAGGCATCCCGCTCAAACGGCCCGACGTGTACATCTGCAACGTTGTAAAGTGCCGGCCTCCGGAAAACCGCACGCCGCAACCGGATGAGATGGAGATCTGCGGCCAGTTCCTTTTCCGCCAGCTTGAGGCGATTCGTCCCAAAGCGATCTGCGCGCTCGGTTCCACGGCGGCCAAAGCCATTCTCGGAACCAAAGATGGGGTCACGCGTTTACGCGGAAAATGGATGCAGTGGCGCGATATTCCGTTGATGGTCACTTACCATCCTTCTTATCTTCTTCGCCCCTACAATCAGAACGCGAAGAAAGAAGCTTGGGAAGACCTGAAGAAAGTCCTGCATTTTGTCTACGATTAGACAACACAAAGGCCTCTTCATCACATTCGAAGGCCCCGACGGCAGCGGTAAAAGCACCCAAGCTCGGTTGTTTGCCGAGCGGCTCCGGCGCGAAGGGCACACGGTGCTCGAGTCCGTGGAACCGGGTGGAACGCCGATCGGCCAGCAGATCCGGCGCATCTTGCTCGATCCCGCGAATCAGGAACTGCGCGCGGTGCCCGAACTGTTGCTGATGTTCGCCGCGCGGGCGCAAAACGTGGAGCAGTCCATCTTGCCTGCGCTGCGCGAGGGCCACATCGTCGTCTCGGATCGCTTCACGGATTCTTCCATCGCCTATCAGGGCGCGGCGCGAGGCCTCGGTTGGGACACGGTGCTCGAAGTGGATCGCATCGCCTGCCATGGTTTAGTTCCCGATTTGACCCTCTGCATCGACATCGATACGGAAACCGGATTGGCTCGCGCGCATTCCCGCAATCTCGGCAATGTCAGGCAAGAGGCTCGCATCGACGAGCAGGCCGTGGAGTTCCATCACAAAGTCCGTGATGCCTACCACGAGCTGGCCCGGTGCGAGCCGGATCGCGTGCGCCTAATCGATGGCAGCGCATCTCAAGAAGAGGTCGCGGCCAAAGTGTGGGATGTCGCCGCGCCCTTGCTAGCGAGCCTTTGACACGGGGCTGCCGTGTGTTCTAACATGGCCATGTGGATCTAACATGGCCATGTTAAGTTAACATGGCCATGTTAAACAAACATCGCCACCATGCAAGCTATATCCAGCTCCGATTACCGGGGCATTCTTGCCAACCTCTTTCAAAAAAGGGGCTGGCGGATTCTCAGTCTTCCTGCTGCCGCGGCCAACGGTGCGAACCTGGCCGTCCAGGCCGGCAAAAATAAGTACATCGTTCAAATCAGGTCGGCCTCGGAGGGCCGCCGCGACCGTCTGATCTCTGTGCTCTCACAAGCTGTTCTCGAAGCTCAGTCGTCCGCCCGCCGCTTTCCCTCGTCCATCACCCCCCTGGCAGTGGTTGCCTCCAAGCGCGTGCCAGAATCGGTCGCGGATCAGCTCCAAGCGTTCGTGGAACAGAACGCTCCGGGCGTGGCTGTCGGAGTCATCGATTCCAGCGGGTTTCGCTCCTTTCGTGGCGCTGGCCTCGAACCGCTAAACGCATCTCCCGCGCGCCTTCCTCGGAAGCAACCGAACTCGCCTCAACCCCTGGCCAATCTGTTCTCCGATCTAAACCAATGGATGCTAAAAATCCTTCTCGGTCAGAGTCTGCCCGAAAACCTGATTCGCGTCCCGCGGCAGCCGGTCGAAAATGCATCGCAACTGGCTGAAGCTGCCGAAGTGTCGGGCATGAGCGGGTCGCGATTCGTAAACCAACTCGCGGCGCGCGGATTCTTGGATGAGAATGCGACTGAACTCAAGCTCGTCCGTCTCGAAGAACTGCTGGACCTGTGGGCTGCGGACAAGCGGACTGCCATAAATGAAATACCGGCTCGTTGGATCATCAAGGCCGGACCGGATCAATTACGCGATGCCGTCCGGCGATACAGCTCGAAAGCGATTCGGAACCAGCCTCAATGCTGTTTGGGCCTCTTCGCCGCCGCCGATGTGCTGGGGCTCGGATTCGTTCGTGGAGCCCTGCCGCATCTTTATCTGGAACGCATGACGCTCGATGCGATGAACCGGCTCGGCCTCGACTTCAGCAAGTCCAACCGTCCCGCCGACGTGATGGTGCGCATTCCTAGAAATCCGCAAGCCATCTTTCGCGCATCCGTGCAACGCGAAGGAATCTCGGTATCGGACGTACTGCAGATATGGCTCGATGTTTCGGCGCATCCCGGCCGGGGACGTGAACAGGCTCGTGAAATACGCCGCCGTGCGTTGAGCCCGTTGTTTAAAAAACGCAGATGACCGCAGCCAATCCATTCGCGCGTCTGCTGATGGCGCTCCAACCCTGGCTCCCCCACATCGTGATCGTGGGTGGCTGGGCGCACCAACTCTATCGACTCCATCCGCATGCACAATCGTTGAACTATCCGCCACTGAGTACCTTGGACACGGACATCGCCCTTCCTCAGCGCACTCCCATGGGAGAGGAGGACATCCGTTCCCGTCTGCTCGGCCACGGCTTCTTCGAAGAATTCATGGGCGAGGACCACCCGCCCGCCACTCACTATCACTTGGGAGGCGACTCTTCCGGCTTCTACGCGGAGTTCCTCACTCCGCTTATCGGCAGCGAACTCGATCGCAGCAAGAAACGCAAAGCGACGGCGCGAATCGCCGGTGTTGCTTCGCAGCGGCTCCGCTTCATCGAGCTTTTACTGGATCAGCCGTGGTCCATCGGCTTCGAGCAAAGCAGTTTCAGAACTTCGGTTCAGATTGCCAACCCGGTCGCCTTCATCGCGCAGAAAGTTCTCATCCATGGAAAACGTGCGCGCCCGGACAGAGTCAAGGACATCCTCTATATCCACGACACGCTCGAAGTCTTCGGTGCACGGCTGCCCGATCTCCACGAGTTGTGGCGGACCGCGGTGGCTCCGAAACTGCAGACCAGCAGTGCCCGCAAAGTCCTAGCCGCACCAAAGGAGCTTTTCCCGGAAGTGACCGATGACATTCGGAGTGCGGCGGAGATTTCGGTGGAGCGCGCGCTTTCGCCGGAGGAAATCAGAGCCGCATGCCACTACGGCCTGTCGAGAATCTTCACGAGGAACTAAATCGCGAAACGATGAAGAGCCCGCCGCCGATCGCGATGGCGTCTTCGATCAGCGCCACCGTGATATCGGGAAGCTTCCCCTTCGCTACGATGCGGCGCCTCGCCTGATATCCGCCAAACGTGCCGATCAGTGCTCCAACGACGCCTGCAATGGCACCCGGCCAGGCGCTGAGCGCGAAGCCCGTTAGCCCGCCCATAATCAGCCGGTCAATCAAGGGACCCGGCTTGGTTCGCGCTCCAATCCAGGATTGTTTGTCCAGCACTAACTCAACCAGCGCAAGACCGGTAGAGATGTAGACCGCCAGGATTGTTCCAAGAAACGCGAGTTTCGTATCGCCCAGTGGTATCCAACCCAGAAATCCCGCCCAGCACACAAGGGCGGGAGCGGTGAAAGATCGAAGACCGGCGACGATCCCAATAGCGAACGCGAGCAGCAAGGGCATGCGCTGTTAGCTTAACTCACCACTTTCAACTCATCAATCCGGTTCACATCCAGAATCAGATCCCCGGCTGGATCTACACTAAACGCGGGCTGAAATTTCGCTCCCCACACAAACTGATCGTAGGTGTAGGAATATTGCGCGTGAACCGTTTGGCTGAAGGTATCGTCGAAGCCTTTGATCAGCACCAGGATCTCGGTGCTGGCTTTTTCCAGGTCCTCTGCCGTTTTTCCGTAAAAAGGACTCCTTTCGTCGATCGGATGGACGATGGTCCATGTCAGCGGGAAAAAATAGATATGCCGCCGCTCCAGCGGAAGATCGATGAAGTCGCGCTTCAGCTGCCCGGAAGCCATATCCACGGTCATCAGCAAAACCCGAGCCTCCAGATCCATCAGGACATTGCTACGGGCATTTGTGATGCGGAACTGCAGGCTGCTTCCATCCTGATAAGGCGCAATCAGGAGATGATTGCTGAACAGAATGCGCGCTGAGGGCCGCGAAAATCGCCCATAGAGCAGTCCAGTGGCAATCGCAAATACCATCAAGCCGGTCGCCGCTTCGAGTGCGGCCACCAGATTGGTCGCGACGCCTCGAGGAAAAATATTCCCGTACCCCACTGTCGTCAACGTATGAATGCTGAAGAAAAACGCATTGACAAACGGTGCCATCTCCGGTTCCAGGCCCTGCAAATGTTCGATTCCGAGCATCATGTAAATGCCGGCGAACACCATGTTGATACACAAGAATCCAGTGGCGACCACCGCTAAAAAGCGCGGCCACGTGGTATCGATCAGCGCCAGGTACAGATTGACGTCGCGCAGGTGCGTTCCCTTGCGGCGGACATTGAACGTGCCATCCGGATTGATGGCCCGGCGCAGCGCACCGCCAAATTGCGTAGTTAAACCTGGATCGAAAGATTCCTTTTTCATAGCCGGGAATGAACTCAGAATAACCCAGCGCTGAACAGGAATGCGGATTCTTAGGAAGCGCTTTGGCGTGGGAGCATGACTTCGATCTTGGTGCCTTTGCCCGGTTCGGATTTGACGGCAATGTTTCCGCACAGCTCCCGCACGCGCTCGGTGATGCCTAGCAGGCCGAGCCCGTACGAAACGCCGCCGTGTTGGTCGAACCCGACGCCGTCGTCTTCCACCGTTACGGCCAGTTGGCCGTTGGCATCTTTCAGGCTCACCTTGATGTTTTTGGCCTGAGCGTGGCGAGCGCAGTTGGTGAGACCCTCCTGCACGATGCGATAAAGATAGGTCCGATGCGGATCCGGCAGATCCCGCAAGTCGCCAGCCACATCCAGCTGAATGGGAGTCTTGTAACGCCGCGAGTACTCTCTCGCCTGCCACTCGAGGGCCGGCCCCAGACCAAGCAGATCCAGCATAGCCGGACGCAGACCCATCGCGATTTCGCGCGTGGTTTTGAGTGTGGTCTCCGCCAGTTTCTTCGCTTGGTCCAGATGCGCGTCCGCTTCGCCAGTCTGGGTGGCTGGACGGGTCCGTTCCAAGTTCCCCAGCTCCATCCGCAATGCGGTCAACAATTGGCCGATCTCGTCATGCAGCTCGCGCGATAGCGATTTTCTCTCCTGTTCCTGCGACGAAACCAGCTGCTGGGAAAGCTGGCGCAGCCTTTTCTCCGCCTGTTTAGTCGCGTCCTGATATTCTGCGGATTCCTTTTCTAACGAAGAAATGCGAAAAATGCTGGCGCCCGCGATGATCGCGCCCAGGCAGAGCGCCGTCAGCATGGTCTTCCAGATGTCGTTCTGCAGATTCTCCACTGCGCTGCTGAGTTCACGCCGGCGCGCTTCGAAATTCTCTTCGTTTAGCTTACCCACCTCTTCGGTGAAGGCAAAGATTCGTTTGCTCTGGGCCGCGAACAAGTCCCGTACGGATGCGGTCTGATTCTTCACGGGGCTCTCTTGTGTCTCGGCACGCGTCGCGTCCCAGTAGTCGCGCAACGCCGTTTCCAGCCGCTCCAGCACCTTGCTCTCCTGCTGTGGACGCAATCCGCGCAATTGATCCAGATCGGCAGTCGTTTTGGCCCACAGCCCGCGCAGTTGGCCGGCATAATCTTCGTTGGAAATGGCGGAATCCAGCAGACGGTCGCGCCGCAGAATGTCCGCCCCCGCGGTATTGGTGCGGATGCCTTCCACCAATTGCTCAATGTGCCGGTAGCTGTCTTCCACCGACAGGATCTGTTGATGGATGCGGCGTGTCTCCTGAATGCTGGCCACGCCTGTCAGCCCCATGATCAGCAGCATGAAACCGAGCCCGAATACCGAGACCGGCCAGATACTCTGTTCCTGTATTTTCACCATTCCGCACTCATCTATCGGCCCAATCGCGGCGGCGAATTAGTGCCTTCCCCTTAATTGGCAACGGATTTTTGCGAACTTTGGAGTTAGCTGGTGCGTAACAACGGCATGGGCAACTTCCTGACCGATCTCCGCCATTCCATCCGCCTATTGATTAAATCCCCCGGATTCAGCGTGATCGCAATTGCCGCCTTGGCCTTGGGCATTGGCGCCAACACCGCCATTTTTTCCGTAGTGAATACCGTCCTGCTGCAGCCTTTGCCTTATCCCGAGCCGGACCGCATTGTGCGCGTCCAGCGCGTATACAAGAGCGGTGATATCGGAACGTCCACATCCCTTCCCAAATTCTTTGCTTGGAAGAACAACAACCAGACCCTGGATGCCCTGGCCATTTACGATTTCGCAGGACCCGGGCTCAATCTGGGTTCGAGCGATCATCCGCAGCAGGTCAAAGGAATTCACGTTTCGCAGGACTACTTCCGGGTGTTCGGAGTCTCGCCCGCCATGGGCCGGACCTTCACATCGCAGGAAGATCAGCCGGGCGGCGCGAAAGTCGCGGTGGTCAGCAACACACTTTGGCAATCGCGCTTCGCCAGCGATCCAAACCTGGTTGGAAAGCCCATTCTACTCGGCGGCGATCCCTACACTGTAGTGGGTATTCTTTCCGCAGGGTTCCGTCCCGATCCGCCGGCAGAGGTCTTCCTGCCACTGCAAGCCGACCCCAACAGCAGCAACCAGGGTCATTATCTGCTCTGCGCGGGCCGGATGAAACCGGGTGTAACCCTGCAGGCGGTAAATGCCAACCTGAAAGTATCCGCCGACCGTTTCCGCGCGACCAACCAAGCGCTTATGGACGGGAACGAAAGCGCCGGCGCAATGCCGCTGCGCGACTCGCTGGTGGGCGATGTTCGAATGCCGCTTCTAATTCTGGTGGGAGCGGTGAGCTTTGTTCTGTTAATCGCCTGCGCGAATGTCGCGAACCTGCTGCTGGCTCGCGCGGCCGCGCGGCAACGGGAAATCGCTATCCGCACGGCAATCGGCGCCAGTCGTGGACGTCTGGTTCGCCAGCTGCTTACGGAAAGCTTGATGTTGGGCTTGCTCAGCGGATTGGCCGGCTTTGTTCTCGGGGCCTGGGGCGTTCGCGCGTTGCTGGCTTTGAGTCCGGGAAACTTGCCTCGCATCAATGACGCTCAGCATGCCGCGTCCATGGTCACGGCGCTCGATTGGCGTGTTCTGGCGTTCACGATCGGCGTCTCGCTTTTTACCGGCGTTCTCTTCGGACTTTTTCCCGCGGTGCAAATATCCCGCATGGACGTGAACTCGTCGCTGAAAGAAACCAGCGGGCGTTCGGGAACCGGCCTCCGTCAAAATCGTGTGCGAAGCATACTGGTGGTCAGCGAGATGGCGTTGGCCGTGATTCTGCTCACTTCCGCCGCTTTCATGATCCGCAGCTTCCTCGGATTGCGTTCCGTGCAGCAAGGCTTCGACCCGCACAACGTCATCACGATGCAAACATCCATGACGGGCGGTAAGTATGATTCCACCGCCAAAGCCGACAATATGATCCGGCAAGTGGTGCAACGCATTGAGTCCCTGCCTGGCGTGCAATCCGCAACAGCGGCCATCAGCCTTCCGGTGGAAGGCAGCATCGACATCCCGTTCATCATCGACGGCAGGCCACTCGACAAAAACAGCCCCTTCCACGGCGACGAGCAATGGCGCTGCGTGAGTAATCATTATTTCGCCACCTTCCATGTCGCTCTGCTGCGTGGCCGCGCTTTTGACGATCGCGACAACCTAAAGTCAGCGCGGGTGATGATCGTCAACCAGGCATTCGCCAAGAAATATTGGCCCAACGACAACCCAATCGGGAAAACGATGACCATCGGAAAAGGCCTCGGGAAGGATTTCGAAGATCCTTCGCGGCAGATTGTCGGAATCGTTGGCAATGTTCGTGAGAGCGGATTCAGCGGAGCCCAACAGGAAGTGATGTACGTTCCGCAAAGCCAAATCTCGGATGGCCTCACCAAACTCGCGAACGGCGTGCTTCCGTTGAGCTGGGCTGTCCGCACCGCCATGGATCCCGCGTCCCTCAGCACAGCCATTCAGCACGAATTTCTCGCCGTCGACGGTCAGTTGCCCGTTTCCAACATCCGCACCATGGAGCAGGTGATTTCGGAATCCTCGGCGCGGCAAAATTTCAATACGCTGCTGCTGAGTATTTTCGCCGGACTTGCGTTATTGCTGGCGGCAATCGGAATTTACGGTCTGATGTCCTACACGGTGGAACAACGCTCGCAGGAGTTTGGAATTCGGATGGCCTTGGGCGCTGGGACCGGCGAAATGCTAGGCATGGTGGTACGCCAAGGCATGCTGTTGGCCGGTATCGGCTTGATCATCGGTTTGGGCTCGGCGTATGCAATTTCAAAAGTGCTCGCCAAAGTTCTGTCGGGGATTCAGGTGAATGATCCCGTGGCCTACACCACTGTCGCGCTCACCCTGATTTCCGTCGCATTCTTCGCCACCGTGATTCCGGCACTGCGCGCCACGAAAGTGGATCCGCTCCACGCGCTCCGCTACGAATAGTTGGCGGTTTCTTACTTCGCCGCTTCGGGCTCGGTCGCCGGCGTTGTGGATCCTCGGTGGCACGTGTAGCAAGTGACGTGCATCTTACCGTCCGGGAACTTGCCGTTGATGTCCTTAGCCAGGTTGATCATGTGGCGCGCGACTTCTTTGTGATGCTTTTCGTCGCTCGCAAAATCTCCCGGGACGTGGCAGAAATCGCACTTCTGTCCGAGCGCGGCGCTAAAGGCTTTCATGGTGGGGATCAAATTCTCATCCGCTGGAAGGATCTTCAAGTTTTTCGGCGCCGGATGTTGCGCGAACGCAAATGCCGCCAGGAGTAGTGCCGTAACGGTTAGTTTCATAGCAGCCTATTATGACACGGCTCGCGTCGGCTTGCATGTTAAATCCTTTATCTCCCTCACTTCGGGGCGGCTGGCGCTGCTTGGGAACAATCCACGTTGTTTGAGCGTTATACTTCAGGGAGCCGGGAAAAAATCTTATGAGTTTCCTTTCCAAGCAATTCATCGATGTAATTCAGTGGACCGAGCCGGAGGACGGCATTCTGGCCTACCGCTATCCCATGGAAGACATGGAGATCCAGAACGGGGGCAAGCTAACGGTTCGCGAGTCCCAGGCAGCTGTTTTCGTGAACGAAGGCCGCATCGCCGATGTGTTTGGGCCGGGTCTGTACACACTCACAACGCAGACTCTCCCGATTCTCACGTACTTGATGAATTGGGACAAAGCGTTCAAATCGCCGTTTAAATCGGACGTGTACTTCTTCTCGACTCGCGTCGAGACCGATCAGCGATGGGGCACCGCGACGCCGATCACGATTCGCGATAAGGAATTCGGCGCGGTTCGCATGCGCGGATACGGGATTTACGCTTACCGGATTATCGATCCCAAAGTTTTCCACCAGAAGATTAGCGGCACGCGGGATATCTACCGCGTGGCGGACCTGGAAGGGCAACTGCGCAACACTATCGTCGCGCGCATGACCGATACGTTCGCGCAAAGCACTGTTCCGTTCCTCGATATGGCCGCGAGCCAGCAGGAGCTGGGCGAAAAAATCACAGCAAATCTCAAGCCGGCGTTCGCCGATTTCGGATTGTCGCTCGAAAGCTTCGTCGTCGAAAACATCTCGCTGCCGGACGAGCTGCAAAAGATGCTCGACCAGCGTATCAGCATGAACATGTTGGGCGACATGGGCAAGTACACGCAGTTCCAGGTGGCGCAATCCATCCCTGTGGCCGCCGCGAATGAAGGCGGCGGAGGCGTTGGGGTGGGCGTCGGATTAGGCGCCGGACTTGGATTGGGACAAGCATTCGGCCAAGCAGTGACGAACGCAGTGCGTCCGCCCGAGCCTGGCGCTCCGCCATCGTCGCCAACGCCCGCGGCACCAATAGGAGGCGCGCCCATAGCGCCGGCGCCCGCTGCCGCGACGAAGTTCTGCGTCAATTGCGGGAAGCCAATCCCGAAGACCGCGAAGTTCTGTCCGGAGTGCGGCGGCGCACAATAGGAGAGCTAAAACGGGGACACCATGGGCAAGCGTCCGAGATCGGATCCGGCCAAGCGAAATCCAATGGCGTCCCAGTTTTGTACAGCCCGATCACTGTGCTAGCCTTCTAAAAACATGAGCGGTCTTGAATGGATCGTGGAAGCACACGGCTGCAGTCCGGCGGCGCTCACCGATCAGCACTCGCTCGAAACGCTTTTCGGCGCGCTCATCGGTGAGCTGGACCTGCATCCGCTCGGTAAAACCAACTGGCATCAGTTTCCGCACACCGGCGGAATTACGGGCGTGACGCTGCTTTCGGAATCGCACATCGCATGCCATACTTTTCCGGAATACGCGTCGCTGTGTCTCAATATTTTCTGCTGCCGGCCGCGCGCCGGCGCGGATTTTGAATCGCTCCTGCGCGAACATTTGGGCGCGTCGCATGTATCGGTGCGAAAAGTCGACCGCCCCTACGAATCATGAGCGCGCCCGCTGCGAATTGTCCCAATTGCGGCGCTCCGGTTCATTTTCGCTGGTCGAGCGCCGTGCAAACCACTTGCGAATTCTGCCATTCCATTTTGGTCCGCACCGACGTAAACCTGGAAAAAGTGGGCGAAGTCTCCGACTTGCCTCCCGACGCCTCGCCAATCCAAATCGGAACCGAAGGCGTGTATCAAAACAAAGCCTTTGTCGTAATCGGTCGCATCGTTTACGAATACGAACAAGGCTACTGGAACGAATGGCACCTGGTTTATAACGACAGCACCAACGGCTGGTTGTCCGACGCCCAACTGGAATACGATCTTTCCTGGCAAACACAACCCCCGGCGCACATGCCTGCATCGAGTGAAATCCAGTGGGGCGCCCAATTCCAATCGAACAGCAAAAGCTACACCGCCACATCGCTGACCAAAGCGCACTATAGGGGCGTCCAAGGTGAACTGCCCTTTCAGTACTGGGATAAATCCGATCTGCTTTTCGCAGATCTCCGCACGCCAACGGGAGATTTCGCCACCATCGACTACAGCGAAGATCCGCCGCTGCTTTTTGAAGGACGCGCCGTCGAATTCGACGATCTGCATTTCAAAAACCTGCGGCTGTTTGAGGGATGGTCCTGATGGCGAGTTCAATCGTCACACCACCCGTCGTCAAACCGAAATCTCTCAACTGCCCCGGATGCGGCGCGGCGGTGGAAATTCGTGGATTCGCGCACACACTCAACGCAGTCTGTCCGAACTGTCTGAGCGTTTTGGATGCCACCAACCCCCAGATCGAAATTCTCCAGCGATTCCAGCGCAAAGAGCGGATCCAGCCTAAGATCCCGCTGGGTACGCGCGGCAAGCTCGCGAACATCCCGTATGAAGTGATCGGATTTCAGCGGCGCGAAGTGCAGTCCGACAGCGACGTGTATTGTTGGGATGAATACTTGCTATTCAATCCCTACTACGGATTTCGCTACCTCACGGAATACCAAGGCCACTGGAACGTGGTGCGTGTGCTCGGCGCGCTCCCAGTCGAAACCGTGTCTATCGGCAAGCCCTCAGTCGAATTTCAAGGCCGCCGCTACCGCCATTTCGACAGCCTGCAAGCCCGAACCAACTACATCCTGGGCGAATTCCCCTGGCAGATCCGCGTGGGCGATGTGGTGGATGATCGCGATTTCGTTTCGCCGCCGTACATGCTTTCCGCCGAGACCACGTCGGGCGAACTCACCTGGTCGTTCGCCGAATATACGCCGGGCAAACAAATCTGGGCTGCCTTCCAACTTCCCGGATCGCCGCCGGCGACGTCTGGAATTTTCGCCAATCAGCCGTCGCCCTATGAAGGAAGACCCGGCTCGGTGTGGCGCACCTGGCTCTGGCTGACTGTGGCGCTAGTCGCCATCGCTCTGATCTTCAGCATGATTTCCTCGAACAAGGAAGTCTTCCAGAACACTTACTTGTTCACGCCCGGATCGAAAACGGATGCCTCGTTCGTCACGCCAACATTTGAGCTGACCGGCCGCACTTCAAACGTGGAAATTGAGGTCCACACGGATCTCAACAATAATTGGGCCTATTTTAATTTCGCGCTCATCAATGAAGACACCGGCCAGGACTTCGATTTCGGCCGTGAAGTGAGTTACTACCGCGATAGTGACGGCAGCGAAGGCAGCCCGAAAGATTCGGCGATCGTCTCGCGCGTTCCGTCCGGAAAGTATTATCTTAGGGTCGAGCCTGAAATGGAATCCAGAACCTTTCAATCCATGAGCTACGAACTCACCATTCGCCGCGACGTGCCCACCCACTTGTTCTTTTGGATTGCAGGCCTACTGCTGTTGATCCCGCCGATATTTGTTTCAGTCCGCGCCGCAGGCTTCGAAGCTGCGCGCTGGCGCGAAAGCGATTATGCGTCGTCCACCTCGAGCGGCGGCGGAGGAGATGACGATTGAAATCCCCACTGTTCCTGATTTACGGCATTATGCTGATCGGCGGCGCCACTTATGCGCACATCCAGGGCTGGGCCCCGACTCGCATCAACCAGCAACGCGTGTCACCCAAAAGCATTCGCGATAACCCTGGTGCGTACCGCTCCATGTACGGCGGCGGCTATTCTCGATACATCGGAGGTAAATGATCCATGACCGAATTCCATCCCGGCGCTTTGTTGAACGCCATCGTATACGCCGCGCTCGGCATCTTGATTTTCGCCGTGGCCTTCATCGTCATCGACAAGGTGACGCCCTACCATCTCTGGAAAGAGATCGTGGAGGACAAAAACATCGCGCTCGCGATCCTGATCGGGGCCATGTCCATCGGCATGTGCATCATCATCGCGGCGGCAGTTCACTAATAAATCGGGGACATCATGGGCAAGTGTCCGGCACGCCCCATTTCGCAAATCCCAATGGTGTCCCCGATTTTGCAGTCCACACAGCATGACTCTTGCTCTCTTTCTCTCCGTTTTCCTGATTGCCGCCTGCGGCCTCATCTATGAGCTGATCGCCGGAACGCTCGCCAGCTACCTGCTCGGCGACAGCGTCTTCCAGTTCTCCACCATCATCGGCTGCTATCTGTTCGCAATGGGAATCGGCAGCTATCTTTCGCGATTCCTGCGCCGCGGCTTAGTCGCCCGATTCGTATCCGTGGAGCTGATGGTCGGCCTGGTCGGCGGATTCTCATCTTCCCTGCTCTTTCTCGCTTTCGCTTACACCGAAGCGTTCCGTCTGATTTTGTACATCGTGGTGATCCTGGTTGGAACGCTGGTCGGCCTCGAAATTCCGCTGCTGATGCGGATTCTGAAAGAGCGTTTCCAGTTCAGCGAGCTGGTCTCGCAGGTCCTCACGTTCGATTATTTAGGCGCGCTCGGCGCGTCGCTTCTGTTTCCCATTCTGCTTGTTCCGAAACTCGGCTTGGTTCGCTCTGCGCTGGTCTTCGGAATCTTGAACGCCGGCGTAGCGCTGTGGTCGACCTTTCTTTTTCGCGAACAGCTCGGTCCGGGCTTGGGTCTGCGCGCCGGGTGCATCGCCGTGCTCGCCATGCTCGGCGCGGGAACCATTTTCGCCGACCGCATCTCATCCGCCGCCGACAACAATCTCTACGCCGACGAAGTGATCTTCAGCCGGAACACGCGCTATCAGCGGATTGTTCTGACGCGCTGGAAGGACGACCTGCGGCTGTTCCTCAATTCACACCTGCAGTTCAGTTCGCGCGATGAATATCGTTATCACGAGGCATTAGTACATCCGGGGCTTGCGGCGCTTCCGGGAGCGCGGCGCGTCCTGGTTATGGGCGGCGGGGATGGCTTAGCGGTCCGCGAGATTCTGAAGTATCCGACGGTGGAAAGCGTGACGCTGGTGGATCTCGATCCCGAAATGACCGGCCTCTTCTCCACACACTCGGTGTTATCTTCGTTGAACGGACATTCGCTCACTGCGCCGCGCGTTCATGTCATTAACGCGGATGCCTTTCGCTGGCTGGACACGAATCCGGATCGCTTCGATTTCATCGTGGCGGATTTTCCCGATCCGACGAGTTATTCGCTCGGAAAGCTTTACACGACGACTTTTTATCGGCTGGCCGCCAAACATCTTAGCGCCGGCGGGCTTCTTGTGGTCCAAAGCACGTCACCGCTCTTTGCGCGGCAGTCGTATTGGTGCATCGTCGAAACGGTAAAGCAGGCGGGACTCCGGACGTATCCCTATCACTTATATGTGCCCTCGTTCGGCGAATGGGGATTCGTGATCGGCAGCCAAGCTCAGTATGAATTTCCGCAGCAGCTTCCGAGCGGTCTTCGATACCTGACGAACGTTCGCGACATGTTCGATTTCCCGAATGACATGAAGCCGATCGCGGTGGAACCGAATTATCTGAACAATCAGATTCTGGTCCGCTATTACGAGCGCGAATGGAAAGACATCGCGAGGTGACTCGCCGCACTATTCTGGCGGCGGCTCCCGCGTTGATTGGTCTGGCGAAGAAAACAGACCGCCCCATCACCGGCAGCTTCGTCAACGACGCATTTCTGACTGGCCACCGATTGCGCGATCATGCCACGTTCCAAAAGCCGGCGCATCAGCAGCGCGTCCCGATCGTAATTATCGGCGGCGGTATCGCCGGATTAAGCGCGGCTTGGGAACTCGACCGCCGCGGCATCCACGATTTTGTTTTGCTCGAAATGGAACAGCAAGCCGGCGGTAACTCGCGCTGGGGCGAAAACGAAATCTCGAAATTTCCCTGGGCTGCGCACTACGTTCCTGTGCCCGCGAAAGGCGAGTCGCTCGCCCGCGAGCTTTTCGAAGAACTCGGCGTGTTCCGCGATGGCAAGTGGGACGACCGCGTGCTCTGCTTCGATCCCCAGGAGCGCCTCTTCCGCTACGGCCGCTGGCAGGAGGGCATCGAACCGGAAGCGGGAGCAAGTCCGGGCGATCGCGATCAGTATCGCCGCTTCAGTGAGAAGATCAACCAGTTCCGCGCCTCCGGCGAGTTCACCATTCCGATGCAGCGCGGCGCAAAGCTCTCGCCGCTCGACAAACTTTCGATGGCGGATTGGCTTTCGAGTGAGCGCTTCGACTCGCCGTCGCTCCGCTGGTATATCAACTATGCATGCCGCGACGATTACGGCGCGCTCGCCCGCGATACTTCCGCGTGGGCCGGCATCCACTATTTCGCATCGCGCGATCCGGAGGAGAAGGGACCGCTTACCTGGCCCGAAGGTAACGGCTTCATCGCGCAGGCTTTGATCAAGAAGCTAAGCCGCTACATTTACACCGGCTCTGTGGTTTATCACGTCACGCGCGATCTGCACGTGCTGACCGAGCAAACCGAATACATCGCCGAAAAATTGATTTTCGCAGCGCCAACATTTCTTGCGCAGTATTTGGTAGAAGGCGCGCCGCCGGCGGCCGGCTTCCAATACTCGCCCTGGCTCACCGCCAACCTGACGCTCGATCGAATTCCGGATCAAAAAGGCGCGGAACCTGCCTGGGACAACGTGATCTACGATTCCCCCGCGCTTGGTTACGTGAACGCAACACACATGAGTGTCGCCACTCACACCGAGCGAACGGTTTGGACGTTCTACTGGTCGCTCGCTGAGTACACGCCGCCTGCAGCTCGGACGCTCCTATTGGCCAAGGATTGGAACTACTGGAAGGAAGCGATTCTAACGGATTTGTCACGCGCCCACCCGGATATCCGGCAGTGTGTGAGCCACATCGACATCATGCGGATGGGCCACGCGATGATTCGTCCGGCATCCGGGTTTATGTTTTCGGGCGAACGCGAGCGATGGTTAAAAGCGCAAGGCCGAATCCACTACGCAAATTCCGATTTGAGCGGATTTTCGATTTTTGAAGAAGCGCAGTACCGGGGCGTAAGCGCTGCTCGGGACGCTATCCGCTAGCGCCCTTCTGCTCCTGCTCTTCCACGAAATCCAAGATGTCGTAGCGTGGGACTTTTCGATCGGGGAAAAAGCTGTTCACAGCTTCCACCTCATCCTGGTACGTTTCAAACACCGTATTCAGCTTCAGAATATCCGGCAGCCGTCCCTTGGTGTCGTTCAGATGCAGAAGCACGAGCTTGCCCCCGGCTTCCCGAAATCGTAACGCGGCGTTCACCAAAGTCCCGAGCCCCGTGGAGTCGATGTCGGAAACATCCTTCAGATTGACGATTATGTTGTGCCCGTCCGCGAACGTCTGCAGCCGCTGCCGCATCGCCGAATCCTCGGGCCCTAGTACCACGCGCCCCTTAAGGTCCAGGATGACAATTCCTTCATTCTTCCGTTCTTGGATTTCTAACTTCATGGTGGGCCTGCGTTCACCGGATCGAAAGCACGCCTTCGGCCAATCCGCACATGCCTTCGATCTCATTGCAACGACACAGCAGGGTCGGCCTGGCGTCGCCATCTTTGTCAGACAAGTGGCGAACTTTTGACACGCGTGGAGTGCGAAGTTACACAGGTCGATCCTTGGGTTATGCTTGATGAACGCTTTATGCGGCATTGGCTGGTTCCAACGGCTTTTTTCTTAGCCGCACCCTGCCTGCATGCGGTGGAGCTTCGAAAAGAAACAGCGGACGAGTTCGACAAATACATTTCGAATCTGGAATCCCGGCTCAGCCCGCGGTGGCACGGCGAGAATTTTCTCTGGTCCGATACATCGCCGCAGCGCGACCAGCTACAAAAAGGCAACGTCGTAGTGCAACCGGCCCATGGTAACGGAACCGTCACGCTCAAGAACGCGTTGATCCAAGACTGGATGGGCGCCATCTTCATCCCATCCGCCAATCTCGCCTCGGTGCTGGCGGTGGCCCAGGATTATGCGCGTCACGCTGAAATCTACAAGCCGGAAGTGGCCGCCGCTATCCTGCGGTCACGCACGGGAAACGATTTCAGCGTCTACATGCGCATCGTGAAATCGAAATTCTTTCTGACGGACGTGCTGAACACCGAACACGAGATCCATTTCGTCCCGCTCGATGGAAAGCGCGTTTACAGCAAGGCATACAGCACCCGAATCGCGGAGGTGAATGACCCCGGCTCAGAAAAAGAGCGCGAGCTCCCGGTTGGCAAAGACAGGGGATTGCTTTGGCGGCTCTACGGTTACTGGTTCTATGAAGAGCGCGACGGTGGAGTGATCGTGGAATGCGAATCCATCACGCTCACGCGCGACGTCCCGTTTGGAATGGGACACTTGCTCTCGCCGATCGTCCACGGTCTGCCGGCCGAATCGCTGCGCAAAGGCTTAGAATCCACTCGCCGCGCAGTGTTGAACCACCCGCAATCCCAAAACCCCAATCCCTAATCCCTAATCCCTAATCCCCCAACCCCTACTGCAGCGGCAACTGTCCCTCACCGCCGTTCGCCGTCCCGTTCTCATCCGGGACCACCGAAGCGGCGGCCGCCAGGTCGCCATCGTCCATGCGAACCAGCCGCACGCCTTGCGTCGACCGGCCGGCTTGCCGGATCTCGCCCGATTCCAGGCGAATGATCTTGCCGTCCTTGGTGATGATCATCAGATCGGTGTCTTCCTTCACCGAAAGAATCGCCACCACTTTGCCGATCTTGGGCGTCACCTTCATGTTGATCACGCCCTTGCCGCCGCGCGCTGTTAGCCGGTAATCCTCAAGCGGGGTGCGCTTGCCGTAACCGTGCTCGGAGATCGAAAGAATCAATCCTTCTTTCTCCACCACTTCGGCGCCGATGATATGATCGCCTTCCGCCAGATCCATCGCTCGTACGCCGCGCGCCGGACGGCCCATCGCGCGCACTTCTTTCTCGTGGAAGCGGATCGCTTTGCCGTCGTGCGTTCCCAGGAAAATGTAGTTTTCGCCGTTGGTCAGCCGCGCGCCCAGCAGCTCATCGTTGTCATCCAGCGACACGGCGATAATCCCGCGCGACATCGGATTGTCGAACTCCGTCAGCTCGCACTTCTTGATCACGCCTTGCTTGGTTACCATCACGATGTTCTGTCCGGCGACGAAATCCTTCACCGGCAGGAAAGTTTTCGCGGCTTCATCCGGCTGCAGATTCACCAGGCTCGATACATGTTTGCCCTTGCCCGTGGTTCCCGCATCCGGAATTTCATAGATCTTCAGCCAGTAAACGCGGCCCTTGGTGGTGAACACCAGCAGATAGGCGTGCGTGGACGCGACCACGAGATGCTCAACCACATCCTCGGTGCGGGTCCCCATCCCGATGCGGCCCTTGCCGCCGCGGGATTGCCGGCGATACGTGTCCACCGCGGTTCTCTTCAGATACCCGCCGTGCGTCACCGTCACCGCGACATCCTCCACCTGGATCAGATCCTCCAGATGAATCTCGCCGGTGTCTTCGATGATTTGCGTGCGGCGCTCGTCCCCGAACTCCTTCTGGACTTCCTTCAACTCCTGCACGATGATGGAGCGCAGTTTTTTGTCGGACGCCAGAATCTCAAGGTACTCGGCGATCTCCACTTGAATGGCGGCCAATTCGTCGATGATCTTCTGGATCTCCATGCCGGTCAGGCGCTGGAGCTGAAGTTCGATGATGGCTTGCGCCTGCTTTTCGGTGAACTGGAAGCGCGCGATTAATCCGTCGCGGGCCTCTTTGGGAGTCCCGGCCGCGCGGATCAATTTGATCACGGCATCCAGATTCTCGATGGCTTTCTTGAATCCGAGCAGGATATGCTCGCGTTCGCGCGCTTTGCGCAGCAAGTAGTCCGTGCGGCGCCGCACCACTTCGATGCGGTGATCGATGAAGCGCTTCAGGACGTCCACCAGACCAAGCTCGCGCGGCTGCCCGTTCACGATGGACAGCATGATCACGCCGAAATTGATCTGGAGCTGTGTGTGCTTGTATAGGTTGTTCAGCACCACTTCGGCCTGCTCGCCGCGCTTCAGCTCAAACACGATCCGCATACCGTCGCGGTCGCTCTCATCCCGGATTTCCGAGATCCCCTCAATCTTTTTGTCGTTTACCAGGCCGGCCGTAGTCTCAATCAGCCGGGCTTTGTTCACCTGATAGGGAATTTCGGTCACCACAATCGCTTCGCGATCCTTGCCGAATGCCTCGGTGGCGGCCTTGGCGCGCAGCTTCAACGTGCCGCGGCCTTTGGTGAAATAATCCAGGATGCCTTGCCGCCCCAAGATATATCCGGCGGTCGGGAAATCCGGACCCTGCACCAGATTCACGATCTCACTCGCGTGGGTGTCCGGCTTCTGCACCAGCAAAATCGTAGCGTTGATAATTTCGGTGAGGTTGTGCGGCGGAATATTGGTCGCCATGCCGACCGCGATTCCTGACGATCCGTTGATTAGCAAATTCGGCACGCGCGTCGGCAAAACTTCCGGCTCGACGCGCCGTTCGTCGAAGTTCGGGCGAAAATCCACGGTCTCTTTATCCAGATCTTCGAGCAGCGCGGTATCGATGCGCGAAAGCCGGGCTTCCGTGTATCGATAGGCCGCCGGCGGATCGCCATCCACCGAGCCGAAATTTCCCTGCCCATCGATCAGCGGATAGCGCAGCGAAAAATCCTGCGCCATGCGCACCAACGCGTCGTAAACCGGAATGTCGCCGTGCGGATGGTAATTGCCCAGCACCTCACCGACGATGCCCGCGCACTTGCGGTAGGCGCGGTTGAACGACAAACCCATCTCGGACATGGCGTACAGAATCCGCCGGTGGACGGGTTTCAAACCGTCGCGAATGTCCGGCAGTGCGCGCCCGATGATCACACTCATCGCGTAATCCAGATACGACCGGCGCATCTCATCTTCGATATTGATGGGGATGATGTTCTGCCGGCCCTCACCGCCTAAAGGCATTTGCGAGCCGCCCGTGGGCGGCGTAGTCGGGGTATTCGGATCTTCCGGATTAGCCAAGCTTTAACTCCTTGAAAACACAGGGCTGGACAGCCCAAGAATGGTGCCTGCTTTAAACCAATATTTTACCAGAACCGGCCTCCCCGCCACCGGCTTTTTTCGCGGCCATTTTCCGCGATAAACTTGGTGTTCGTTCCCATGCTGAAACACGGATTCGACATGCACCGCGTCTTCCTCTCGGCTCCGGGCGACCTCGAACGAGAGCGCGAGGCTTGCCGCGCCGCAATATCGGACGTCAATTCCGCAAGCGCCATGCCTGCGAAGATTTTGCTCGTTACGGTCGGCCTGACCAGCGACGACGCGATTGTTGGCTATCGGTCGGCTGTGGCCGAGAACATTCGTGCCTCCGCCTACTATGTGCAAGTCTTCGACGACGATTGGGGGCCCAAGGATCTTTTCCGGAAGATGTTCTTTCTCGCGGTCGAGTGCCGCGACGATCCAAATTTTCCGATGCAGGAGTTGGTGGTGTTTTTGAAAGACGCCCCGCGCGAACAGGATCCGGAAATTCTCGCATTTCGCAAAGAGCTGCGGGAGCAGTCCTGCGTGCGTGCCTATGTATTCGACAATCCCGAGGCCTTGAAGAAACAGTTGGAGCAGGTGTCGAGCGAGTGGGTCCGTCAGCTCATCGCGGCGGGTCCCGGTGAATCCAGCCATTCACAGTGAATCGGCTGTCGGCGAATGCTCGGGATGGCGCGTGTACTGGCAGCACTTCGTGAACGGCGTTGCTCGGAAAAAGCACAAGGGTGTCGCCGCACGGCTCGACGGGGTTTGACGCAACGATCAACTCGCCGCCCGAAAAGCGCCGCGGCTCGCTGTGCAGAAAATAGACGAACGTTACGGCGCGCGTATCGTCCGGACCTCCGTCGATATGCGCTCGAAAGTAATCGCCGTCGTTCGAAGCCGCGATCTGATGCTCAATCCGGCCCTGCGGCGATATCCGCCTGAGCCGTTCCAAGAATGTCCCGACGCGTGGCTCCAGCGTCTCCAACACTCTCGCCCGCCGCACTCCTTCCACCACCGCGCGGCCTCCGCCGATCGACACGGTGGCTAAGGTGAAATGCGATTCGCGAGCCAGAACGGAATCGAGCAGCGCCAGCCGCGCTTCGCCCAGGAAGCCCGGGATGATCGTCAGACCAGGGGCGCCGGGTGCCATTCCATGAAATAGTTCATCGGATCTTCGCGCACGATCTGAAATCCGAGCCGACGGTGGAACTTCAGCGACCCGGGATTGAACCGGTCCACCATGGATTTGATCGGCAGCTTTGCGTTTTGCGCTTCCTGTTGCAACCGCTGCACCAGCACGGTTCCCAAACCCTTGCTCTGCACGTTCGGATGTAGGGCGATGTCCACCAGCAGAAAAGCGCGGTCCCCTGGCGCCACCCAGAGCCGACCCACGGGCTTTGAATCGAGCAGCACCAGGTGATAGCAGGAGTTGGGAAATTGTTGCGTGTAGGAAGAGAGCTGCGCATGGAACTGCATCCGTAGCAGATGCTCTTGTTGCGCGGGCGTCAGTTGGGTTAACGCAAAGAGCGGTCCCCGGATGGCCCGGTACAATTCGTACAGGAAGATTTCATCTTGCGCGAGAGCCGGACGAACCGCGAGAGTCGACATGTCGGACGAGCGCCGGGAGGGCCGCTGATGTTACGGCCGCGCTGGATAAATGCCTTGCAGCGCGATGCAGAAGTTGAGCACCAGGTACGGCATCATATTGTTGTGCGGCTGGTTATTGCCGATCACCCCGAGCATATTCTGATTCATGTTCACCAGCGGCGAGGTTGCCGTGGAGTAAATCTGCGTTGCGGGGCCGGTGCACAGCGCATTACCGCCAGGAGATCCGCTGTTGGGAGGCGCGTCGTCGGGATCCGTCATGAAGTTGTGGTTGTGCCTCGGCATTTCGTTCAGCTGCAGCGTGACGAATTGACTTCCTCCGTTTTCCCCAATGCTGTACTGGCTAAGCCCTGAGCCGCTTCCCTGGCTGATCGACAGGTTGCCTTGCATATTCGGCAACGCGAAGTTGGACTTACCGTCGCCGCCGTAGTAGGTCCCGATCAAGGAGAAGAGCGCTGTGTTGGAGGAAATGGGGATGATTTGGCCATCGCAAAGCGCCCAGCCTTTGGGAGCGAAATTGCAACCGAAAACCCGAACTTCCGCGACAAATTGATCAGACATTCTGGTCTCCTTTCTAATTCCGGCTGGGGAAAACGCCAAACAGGCAGATGACCCAGTTCATAACAAGATAAGGCGACTGATTCGGATGCGCCTGGCTGCCGCCAGTCATGCTGATGTCCGAGGGGAACATTAGCGCCGGGCTATTGAGCGGGCCATATATGGTTAAGCTTCCGGCGGTGTTCGCCAGCAAATTGTTGGTCGGACTGACATTGTTTTGTACAGCATTAATTGCTTGCACAAAATGCGGATGCGCCGGCATCTCGCCGGTGGTGAGCGTGTGGTTGATTTCTCCGCCCTTCTGGCCCTGCACGAAGCCACCGCCAAAATGCATCGCCGCCGACCCTTGCAAATTCGGAAGCGCAAAAGTCCGCTGGCCGTCGCCGCCGTAGGTGGTTCCAAGCAGCGCGAAAAGAGCCTGGTTACTGCTGATCTGCAAGAGTTGGCCGTTGCACTGTGCCCAGTTTTTGGGCGCGAAATTAAAGGAAACCAATTTCAATTCGCTGGTATATGGAGTAGGCATGAATTCCTCTTCTTTTCCGCGTCAGTTCTGAGTGGGAAAAACACCGTATAGCGAAATCACCCAAGTCATAGTTAAAAACGGCTGCAGGTTGTTGTGGGGAATGCTCCCTCCCGCCGGTGTTATGGCGGCGGCTGGGTTCATGGCACGTAGCGGCGTCGGGCTGGTGACATAAACCTGAGTCGCGGCCGCCGCGAGCGCGTTGTTCTGTGGAAAGTTGCTGTTTCCATTCACGTTCGACGCGTTCAACGGGTGGTTATGCGTAGGCAATTCCTGCGTGGTCAGCGTGACATTTTCCGTGCCGCCGCGCTGGCCGATAATGAACGGAGTTCCCCCGAAATTTCCCTGATGCAACGGTGAGCGGCCCTGCAAATCCGGCATTTGAAAGTTCTGTTGGCCGTCACCGCCGTACGTTGTGCCAATGAGTTGGAACAGAGCCTCGTTGGAAGAGATAGCGATAGTTTGGCCGGAACACATTAACCAGCCGTTAGGCGCGAAGTTGAACGCCACAAGGCGGCATTCACCAATATAAGGGTCGGACATCCTGGAAAAGCTCCTTCTTTGGATTTCGACACAAGTTGGAGTAGCTTGATTACGTTATCACTATTCCGAAAGCCTGGCAACGATATTTTTCAAGGTCCGGGCCACTGTGATGCGACCGACGATCGGAGCTTGTGAAGGATCGTAAATATGTTTCATCCTGCTCTGGAGATTTAAGCCCCAAGCAACTGAAAATCATTGCACGACGCCAGATGTACCTCTGGCTCAGTGATTCGCCGGCACGTAATGCCTTATGAATTATCGGCGAAATACACTAGTACTTATTCGACATTCAAACTCGGTGAATCTTCACAATGTACGCAGATTTCCGTGATAGACTTTACAAGCGACGCTTGGAGCAGGTGACTTCCGGCTTCGGTGCACGAGGAGGGTTCGTAGTGTTTAATCGAAAAGCGTTCTCATCTTTATTCTTGATTCTCGTCATAGCGCTGGTTGTTTCGACAGGCGCGGCGAGTGCGGCAGTGGTCTGCACGCCCGGCTCGGGTACGGTTACCTGCACAGGCGGCCCCGGAGCTTCCGTCAGCTACAATAACCACACCGCTGGCACCACCGCGGACGGCTCTCCCTTCCCATCCACCATCCCAGTGACAGGAGGCTCCGGCACGGTTTCCAGCGTCACGGTGACATTGAATGGCTATAACGCATCTCCCGCCATCACGGGCTCCGGTTCGGCCGATGTCGGTATTTTGCTCACCGACCCCAACGGCAGAAATTTCCAATTCATTCGCGACGTCGGTAGGGGCACCAACGGCCAGACTAACTTAACGGTCAAGATACAGGACGGGGCCACGCAAATTCCCAGCGGCACGAACACTTGGACCACCAGCGGCACATTCGGCCCGACCGCAAACGCAGGCGCCTTCGAAAATAGTCCAGCTTACGGCCTCGGTACGATCAACTCGGCGGCGCCGCTGGGAACTTCCACGTTCGCCAGCGTTTTCACCGGCGAGCCCGTCAATGGAAATTGGAACCTCTATCTGGCCGATGATGGGACGGACGCCGCGGTCAGCTGGTCAAGCTGGGACATCACCATCAATTTCACGGCCGCATCCAGTCCCAGCACTACGACGCTGAGCCCGAGCAATTCCACGCCTTTCACCTCCGGGACGAACAGCACTGTGACATTGACGGCCACGGTCACGTCGGGAGCGACGGGAACCGTCACGTTCAAGGACGGGAGCACCAACCTAACCTGCATCGGTGGAAATCCGGCGGCGCTCAGCGGCGGCAGCGCGACTTGCAGCACATCCTTTTCCACCGAAGGAATCCACGGGCTCTCTGCGAACTATTCGGGCGATGGAACCTTCGTGGCCAGTTCGGGCACCGCGAACATTTTCGCCATGAATCACGCATCGAACCCGGTCAGCGGGACGTATTGCAACGCCGGAACCATTTCAAGCGATGGCGACTCGGAAGCCGGGTTCTCTCACACCGCGCCTTATCCAACGGTAATTTTCGTGGGCGATGGCGTGAACACGGATATTACGAACTCGGTTTCCACCGTGTCGGTGAAGCTGTCGAACCTCACTCCCGGAGCTTCCACCGACTTGCACATGTTGCTGGTGTCACCCGACCACTCGCACGCCCTCGATTTCTGGTCGAATGCCGGAGGATCTTCGGGGAACGGCGTCGGAGCTTACAACATTCAAGATGGCGGTTCACAGCTACCCTGTGCATCCACGCTTACGCCCGGCACTTACGGGCCGACATCCTGCAGCGCGGACAGTAATCCGACTTCCGACGGGTTCACACCCGGGCCGCCTAATCCGGCCCCGCAAGTGCCTGCCAGCTTCTCGCTCGCCCCGCCCGCAGGTTCAAGTAGCTTTGAAACCGCCTTCAACGGCGCCACCGCGCACGGTGCATGGTCGCTTTATATTTCGAACGAGTCGGGTTCGACCACTACTACGGCTTCCGGCGGTTGGTGCCTCAATATCACGGCCGCCACGGGACACCCGACAACCACCGCGGTCACCCCGAATCCGACCTTTGCCGCCTTGGGCCAGACGGTAACCTTTACCGCGACGGTATCAAGTTCACCTGCGGTAAATCAGGGAACTGTGACGTTCACAGAAAACGGCGCGCCCCTGGTGGGCGCCTTAAACAATGGGGTCGCCGGCGTTTCGGCAGGTGTGGCATCGGTCACAACGAACCAGCTTCCGGAAGGCGATCATACCGTCACAGCCACGTATCACGACTCCTCGAACACATACAATGACAGCCTCGGCACCACTTCCATGCGCGTGGATAAGACCACCAGCACTCCTACACTTTCCGGCGCCACCTGGAGCTACTGCAATACTGGTGCGGTCACCATTCCGGCCGGCACTCTTACGGTCAACGATACCGGACCCGCGCAGCCGAACCCGTCGAATATTTTCGTCACTAATCTGCCAGGCACCATTTCAAACGTGAACGTCACGTTGAAAGGCCTGCACCTGGCCCACGGCGCGAGCGATCTGGAGTCCCTGCTGGTGGGGCCGAACGGTGCAAATCAGCCTACCGCCGCTCAAACTCTGGACTTCTTCTCACTCGTGGACAACGGCACGGCGTTTGGCCCGCAAGACACCACCTTCGAGGATGGCTCGTCGCTGTCGTGCAATTCGGTCACCGCCATTTTTGCCACGAACGGTCCAACAAGTTGCGGTGCGACCTCGTACACGGCTAGTCTCTTTTACATGCTGCCCAGCCCCATCCACCAGGGCACCCCCACGGGCTCGTCTACGTTTGCTTCGGCCTACCAGAACACGATTCCCAACGGCACCTGGAGCCTCTACTTCGACCAGCCCCAACACGATACAGGCAGCGGTTTGAACGGCGGCTGGTGTGCCAATTTCATCGAGAATCCCGTCACCGGCATCGGGACCACGTCGCACACCGGTCCTGCGCCCAACAACCATATGCGGCAGGGCGGAACCGGCACGGTTACTTTGAGCTTGCTGAACAACGGCGACTCCAACAGCCTGGGTTCGACGGGCGATCCGGACCAAGCCGTGGCCCACGCAATGACCGTCACGGGCACCCTCCCTGCGGGGCTGTCATTTGGAACTTTGCCCACCACGCCATGGAACTGCATAGGTGTTACCAACTCAGTGACCTGCACGAATTTGAGTGCGATCGCCGCCGGGTCCAGTTATCCGGCGCTCAATCTGCCGGTGGTTGTAGCTTCGAACGCCCCTGTCACGGCTACGGTGAGTGGATTCACGTTCGGCGGCGCCGGCATGTCAGCGGGAACTTTTTCGAGCGATACCATCACCATCGATCCGGCGCCCATCCTGGCCATTTCCAAGAACCACCTCGGAACGTTCACGCAGGGCTCAACCGCAACCTGGACCCTCCAGGTTTCGAATACCTCCGCCACCACAGCGGGCGCAACCGACGGTTCCACCGTAACGGTCACCGATACTCTGCCAACCGGTTATACGCTCTCCTCGGGAATAGGAACAAACTGGAATTGCTCCGGAACTTCCACAGTTACTTGTACAACCACGGCTGTTGTCGCCGGCAATGGAGGAAGCTTCCCATTGATCACTCTCACAGTGAACGTACCGGCCGGCTCTCCGACTTCGGTCAGCAATAGCGGCAGCGTATACGGCGGCGGCGATCTCGTTCACACCGTGAGCAATCAGGCGATCTCAAACACCGACACAGTGAGCGTGGTGCAGGTTCCAGCGAAGATCGTCATCAACGGCAGCCAAACGCAATCGACCGGAGTCAACACCGCGTTCGGAAGTTTGGCCGTCACGATTGAAGACGCGAGCAATGTCGTCATCCCGAATTACTCTTCGGTAGTGTTCACGGCCACAACGGGAAGTAATGGCCAGAGCGGAACCTTCGGCAATACAACTGGAACCACGACCATTAGCGCGAACGCGAGCGGGATTGCAGATCCCGGCACGTTCACCGCGAACGGAAAAGTGGGTACATATTCCGTTGGCGTCACCGCCGGAAGCGCGACGACCAGCTTCACTCTGACGAACACGGGAACCGCGGCGGTGATTACGAACGTCACGTCCACCACTGCAAACGGATCGTATACCGTCGGCGCGATGATCAACGTCACGGTCACGTTTAACAAAACGGTGAACGTGACGGGTACGCCGCTGCTGGCTCTCAATTCGGGCGGAACTGCCAGCTTCAGCTCCGGATCGGGATCGGCGAATTTGTCGTTCATTTATACGGTCGCAGCCGGTCAAAATAGTTCGCGCCTGGATGCTACCTCGACTAGCGCGCTGTCGCTCAACGGCGGAACCATCCAAGACACCAGCGGCACGGCCGCGGTCCTGACACTGCCTACGCCTGGTGCGGCGGGGTCGTTGGGAGCGAATAAAAACATCGTGATCGACACGACATCGCCGACGGTGGTCAGTTACTCGGTGGATTTCGGCAGCCAGGCGTACAACCTGACTGGCGCATCGCGCACCACGCATCTTCCTTGGAGCGTGACGGGAGTCACCGTAGTATTTTCGAAGCCAATCGCCACCGCAAACGCGGCGAGCCTTGGCGGGATTTCCGCCACGGGGTTGTCTGGCCTCGGAACATCCACCCTAACCTGGACCTTCCCGGCGATCACCAATGCTACACTCAGCACCACGCTCGCCGGCAGCGGACCCAATGCAATCAAGGACGCTGCGGGCAACGCGTTGTCGGGAGGGGCTGGGTTTAGTCAGTCCTTCAGCGTTTTGTATGGCGATTTCAATGGAGATGGTGTAGTGAATGCGAGCGACCTAACATTGGTCAACAACGCTACGCACGCTCCTTATAACATCTTCGCGGATTTGAATGGCGATGGTGTGGTGAATGCGACCGATGTCAACATCGCCCGTACCAGAATTGGTAATTCCCAGCAGTGAGGACTGAACGGAGACTGTCATGAAAAATAAAATGCAATACTTCCGGCTTGGATTATTGGTGCCTGCGTTCGCTGCTCTGCTGATTTCTTCGACGCCGCTACGCGCGGACTTCATCTTTAGCCTCGATCCGGTCATCACCGCCCAAGCAGGTTCGACTGGAAACGTTTTCGACGTCCTGTTGAAAAATCTCGGAGCATCGACGGTCACCGTAGGAAGCTTCTCATTCGGCATCACGACGGCGAATACCGATATCACGTTCACTAACGCGGATACCTCCACGACAGCTCCCTACATTTTTGCTGGAGATTCGTTCGACGACATGAACGGATTCACGCTTTACACGAACTCTCTACCCGGTCAAACGGTGGAGGCTGCTGACGCATCAGCCAGCTTGGTAGGGGCCAGCGTCGGAGCCGGTGTGACCGTTGGAGTAGGCCGCATTATGTTTGACATTGCGAACGGCGCCACTCCTGGCCCGTTCGCTGTGACCTTCGAGGCATCGCCCACGACTGGCCTTTCCGATACCAACGGCAACGGTCTTGACTTCACCACAACGGACGGCACGATTACCATCACGCCCGCCACAAATCCTGTTCCCGAACCAGCGCAGGCCACCCTGCTGTTCTGCGCTTTCGCGGGAATCGTGCTTTTAAGCAAGCGCCGCCGCCCGTAAACGCCCGATCTTCGTTACAATGCACGGATGCCAATCCGTAAAGCTGCTTTCCTAATCGCGCTCACCGCCGCGATTCTCGGCGCCGCCGAATCCGCCAAAGACAAAGCCATGAAGGCCGATCTCGCCGGCCAGATCGACGCCATGCGCGATCAGGTGCAGATCATGGTGGACACCATCTTCAGCTTCGGCGAGCTCGGCTTTCAGGAATACGAAACCTCGAAATACTTGACGACCATGCTCGAAGCGGAAGGATTCACCGTGGAGCGCGGCATCGCCGGAATTCCCACCGCGTGGATGGCCACTTGGGGATCGGGCAAGCCGGTGATTGCGCTCGGCTCCGATATCGATTGCATCCCGCAAGCTTCACAGAAGCCCGGCGTGGCGTATCACGATCCGCTGGTCGAAGGCGCGCCCGGACACGGCGAGGGTCACAATTCGGGGCAAGCGGTGAATATCGTGGCGGCGCTCGCGGTGAAGCGGCTCATGGAACGCGAGCACATTCAAGGCACCATCAAGATCTGGCCGGGGGTCGCCGAAGAGCTGCTCGGATCGAAAGCGTATTACGTCCGCGCCGGATATTTCAAAGACGTCGATGTCACGCTCTTCTCGCACGTCAGCAGCAAATTCAACGCGCCTTGGGGTGAAACGCTCGGCAGCGGATTGGTTTCCGTAGAGTATCTGTTCAAAGGCGAGAGTTCGCACAGCGCGGGAGCTCCCTGGCGCGGACGCAGCGCGCTCGACGCGGTAGAACTGATGGACTCCGGGTGGAACTTCCGCCGCGAGCATCTGCGCTTGCAGCAGCGGTCGCATTACGTGATCACCGATGGCGGCGATCAGCCGAACGTGGTGCCTCCAACGGCCGCCGTCTGGTATTACTTCCGCGAGCTGGATTATCCGCACATCAAAGGACTGTGGGAGATCGGCGATAAGATGGCGCAAGGCGCGACATTGATGACCGACACGACGTTCACCGAGCGCGTTCTCGGCGAGGCATGGCCCGTGCATATGAATAAGCCGATCGCGGAAGCCATGTACGCGAACATCAAGCAAGTCGGACTGCCGACGTGGACGGAGGACGATCAGAAACTGGCGAAGGCGATCCAAAAAGAGCTGAAGGTGAAAGAGGAGGGTCTGGCGACCAAGATCGACGAACAGAAACCGCCTCCGAAAGAGGAAGAGAAGATGGGCGGCGGTTCAGACGACATCGGCGACATTTCGTGGACCGTGCCGACCGTCACGCTTTGGTTCCCGTCGAACATCCCGAATATGCCCGGCCACAATTGGGCTGACGCGATCGCGATGGCGACGCCAATCGCGCACAAAGGCGCGGTCGCAGGCGCGAAAGTGCAGGCGATGACGATGCTCGATCTGCTGACGCATCCGGATCTGGTGCAGCAGGCCTGGGATTACTACAAGAATGTTCAGACCAAAGACGTGAAGTACACGCCGCTGATGCGTCCCGAAGATAAGCCCGCGATTTGGCTGAACGAAAAGCGGATGGAGAAGTACCGGCCGCTGATGAAGCCGTTCTACTACGATTCGAAGAAGTACAAAACATACCTGGAGCAGTTAGGGATCAAGTATCCCACTGTCCGGACTCAGTAAATTCGCAACTCAGAGAGTTGCGCCACTTCCCTTTTGCAGATGATCGGCTAGGCGGTAGGCTAGAGCCTGGATCGTCGCGGTGGGTTGTTGGCGGGCGCAGGTTACCAGGCTGCTGCCGTCCACTAAATACAAGTTGGGAACGTTGTGCACGCGATTCCACTTGTTCACCACGCTCAACTTCGGATCGTCGCCCATGCGGCAGCTTCCCATCAGGTGCCGGGAGTATGACGTTTCCCCGAGCGTGGTGGGATCGTGCCAGACTTTCGTCGCGCCGGCGGCCAGCAGAATTTCTTTCTGCCGCTCGATCAGAAAATCCGCCGCTTTCAAATCATCCGGATGATTCTTGAACGTCACACGCAGCGCGGGCAATCCCCAGGCGTCCTTCACTTTGTCATCCAGTGAAATACTGTTCTGTTCCACCGCAAGGCAACTGACGTGCCCGAGACTCCCGCCGCAGTGCGTGTAATATTGCGCGAGATTTCGTTTCCATTCCGAACCCCACTGCGGACCATCGGGCGGCATACCGCCGATCGCGTAACCGGCCGGATAGTAATCCATGCGGCTGTCGAGTCCACCGCCTCCGTAAAAACCACGCTTCGGATCGGTACGGTAAAAATCGTGCAGTACGCGCGTCACTACGACGCTCTTGTATTCGTTTAACGGATGATCGAACAATCCGAACGCGAGTCCGCCGTTGTCGAACATCAAATATTTTCCGACGTTGCCGTGCGAGTTTCCCAGGCCATCGGGAAAAGCGTTCGACTTGGACATCAGCAACAGGCGCGGAGTCTCGGCGCCATTCGCGCAAACCACAACTGCTTTGGCGCGCTGGAAAACTTCACGGCCGTCCGCGTCGAAATAGATGACGCCGGTGACGCGGCCGTCCTTTCCTGTTTCGATTTTGCGCGCATACGAGTTCGGACGAATCTCGCAGCGTCCGGTTTTCACGGCAGCCGGAATCACGGCAGCCAGCGTGCTCGATTTCGCGCCCACTTCGCATCCGAACGCCTCGCAGTACCCGCAGTGGACGCAGCCTGCACGTCCTTTATATTGCTGCGATAGAACAGCAACCGGAGCGGGGAAAGGATGCAGTCCCAACTTTTTCGCGCCGCGCTCAAACAATACGCCGGACGATTTCACCGGCATCGGCGGCAACGGATATGGCTTGCTGCGCGGTCCATCGAAGGGGTTCGATCCGCCAAGTCCGGAAATGCCTAGGTCCCACTCGGCTTTCGTGTAGTACGGTTCGAGATCGTCGTACGTAATGGGCCAGTCGCGCAGATCCGCGCCGGGAATGGCGCCGAGCGTTGATCGTTCACGAAAATCTTCCGGATGAAAGCGCCAATAGTTCGACGTGAAGTGGACCGATCCGCCACCCACCATGCAGCCGTACTCCACGGCTTGTTGCTGCACGGCTTGGTCCGACGGCGTTTTGCGAAAAGTATTGAGCTGCTTCTTCGGATTATTGGTAAGTCCGGCGCGGAACATCACGGCGACTTCGTCATGCTTGAAATCTTTTTCATGGCGCCACGGTCCCTGTTCCAGCGCGACTACACGGAAGCCTGCGGTGGATAGCTCCTTCGCCATTACACCGCCGGCTGCTCCGATACCGACCACGATGAAATCCACCGTTTCGGCCGGACGAAATTGCGCCATGCTCATTTCGAGATCTCCGCGTCGTAGTAGCCGAACGGCGGTTCCCAGGTCATCCGATGCTCGACGCCCAGGAACTTGATTCCCTCCGGCTGGCCGAAGAATCCGAGAATCGTGTGCTGCCGGACCTGTTGAAAGAAATCCGTTTTCTCAATCGCTTTCAGCAACGCGATCTTCTGGTCATCTGACAAGCTCGTGATGGAGGTGGATCCAGGAAACATCTCCGCGCGTTTGGCTTGGGTTTGCGCGAGGCCAGTTCTGTAGAGCTGCTGCTTGTCTTGATCGAAGCCGGCGAGCGAGCGATCGATGAACAGAATTACGTTCGCGGATTCCGCGCCTGGCCCGCCATCGGCTGGAATAATCTGATCCGCGATGGTTTTGATTTCCCCCGCGTCCGCCGCGTTGAACCAAACGAACTGGTTCGAGGGAGCAGGCTGGGCGCGCAAGATCTCCGCCCAACAGGCAGCGGCCAGCCCCCATTCGCGTCGAGTGATGTTCATGGATCACTCATTATACGCCGCACCAACTTGAAAGATCGCGCTTCAGCAAGGCGCCAAGCTTTTCGACATCGGCGCGATAGAAATTACTTAAGAACGCTCGATCGGCGGACTCCATCGCCACAGCCGGCGCGCCAGCTTCCAGATACCGCCGCGACATGTCCGGGCGGAAGCGCGTGTCCACTTCCAGGAAGCGAAAAATGTCCGCCAGCATTCGCAGCGGTTTCGACTTGTACTCCTCGTACCAATAGATGCGGACTTGCTCTTTTGGAAAAACGTCGAGCACGCGTTTGACCTGATCGTGATAAAGACCGAGATCGAGGAACGGGTGGAAAATATCGAATCCGCCGCCGCGCTGCTCCAGCCCTTTTTGGATCGCCTCGCCAAACGAGAGACTCGATCCCTCGCTTCTTCGGTTGTGCAGGTACATCGAGAAGACCATGTCCACCGGATTGCGCAAGATCAAAATGATCCGTGCCTTCGGGAGATCGCGCCGGATATTTGCCGCGGCCGATTCCGACCAGAGATAGCAAACGCTCGCTTCTCCAATGGCCTTCTGGTCCTCGGCTTTGCGGAACAATCGCAAATAATCGGACCATTCGGTGACCATTCCGCCGAACCGCTTCTCGCGCATCGGCCCGTTCAAGTACGCACGCAGCGTGGGCCCATCTTTTTCCGCGCGCGGCCGCAGCCATTCACTGAAGTTTTCCAGGCGAATCTCGGAAGCGAAATAGTTCGGCTCCTTGATGCGGCTCATGTGGATATCCGGATGCTGATCTAAATAGTGATAGAGGGAAGTTGTGCCAGACTTCGGCGCGCCGGCTATGAAAAAGTTCGGAAGCTTAGGAGGTTTCACTCAGGTGCCGGCTCCAACAGAACGCGGTGATGCGGATAATCGAACGTGACCACGAATCGCCGCAGGATTTCTCCGCCTGCCAACGCACCGATATCGGGACTTGCGAGCGCTCCTTCCTTCGCGCCGGGCGCGAGGCCAGCGTTGAGATCGCGCAATACATACGGCCCGAGCTGAAGCTCCGCAATGACAATGCCGACGCGTTTCGTTTCGCCTGCAGTGCCGAGAATAGAGCCCGCACCGTTCGTGGATGTTAATGCGTTTGCCGCGGCGAATGAGTTCGACAGCATGAGGCCGCCCGCACCGGTATCGAGGAAGCACTTCGTTTCGATGGGACTCCCGCTGGGCAGAACGATCTTGACCGGGACGAGCGGCCAGTTTCCGAGAAAACTCAAAGGGAGGGAAGCCGCGGGTTTTTGCGGATCGAAGAACGCAGGATCCGCGAACGTGACTTGCTTACGCTGGTAATCGACGCGCACCACCAATCGGCTGAAGACGTCGTAACCCAGCAGGCCATTCCATTCGCGGCCGAGTGACGGCAATGCCGCCGCGGAGTCCAACACTGTTACGCTCGGCAAAGGAAAATCGAGGTTCGGCAAACCGAGGACCACGTTTTTCGCGATCGCAAGACTGGTGGCGCCGTTCGCGCCGACGGCCCGCATGGCGCCATTCGACGCCAATTGAATCTTCTGCGCGAATTCTTTGGTGACGACCGAGCTTCCTGCCCCGCTATCCAGGAAAAACCAACCCATCTCGCCATTGACGCGCACCGGAAGAAAGATATGCTCGCCGTAAACCTCCACGGGAACCGTAGTTTGATGCGCGCCGTTCGCGAACCGAAACTGCGCCGCCGCCTCGGCTGGCCTTGTGAACAAATTCGCCGCGAGCGTTGGATTAGTGTCTACGCGCTCGACCGTTGTAGTGATATCGAACTTCGCATCTCCGGACGATTGCACGGTGCGCGCGGGAAACTTGATCCCGTCCGAATCGAGCCAGTCCACGATTGTGAGCGTGCGTTTGTTGCCGAGCGGTCCCATTGTTTCTTCGCGCTTCGGCAGCAAGGTGTTTTCGTCAAGGAAAACCGTCACCGGATTTCCTCCCGCCGGTTCGAGCCGAATCACATAAGCGAATTGCGCCGCATCCCGGCCGATAAAAACAATCTCGCCTGCCAGCCGTCCCGCAAAAAAGAAGGACTCGCTCGCCTCATAAGCGCTCGAAATCGCGCTCCGCAGATTGCCGCCGGACAAGTCGTGCACCGATCCGCTCGCATCCATCGCCCAGCCTTGCTTGCCGTCGAAGATGTTCTCCTGGTGAATGGCGCCGCCCAGATCGATGGTCATGTGAAATTCGCCGCGCCACGTACTCCAACGCTCGAACGTGCCTTTTACGCCGCCGGTTTCGATGGTTCCTTGCGTGTGAACCGCGCGCAGCTTTTGGAGTTTTTCGCGCCCGCCGAGCGCGGCAGCCCAATGATCGAGCAGTTGTTCTTTGGTGAGATCGGCGCCGGAACTCTGCGCCATGAAGCCCAGTAAGCACGAAGCCGCGCAGAATACCCCGTTTCGCATCTTTCTTCACGTATATCACGTGTTAGAATCCTTCATGGCCGATCCATCCATCACGCGCAGACAGGCCGGTCAGATCCTTGGCGCGGCCGCCGCAACACCGCTTCTCGCTGGGGAAACGCCGGACATCTGCTTTTTGAGCGCGGTGGACATGGCTTCGCTGATCCGGCGCAAGAAGCTGAGTGCGCGCGAAGCGATGGACGCGCATCTAAAGCAAATTGATCGTTTGAATCCGAAAGTGAATGCGATCGTGACGCTGGTCGCGGATCAGGCGCGTGAAAACGCGCGCAAGGCGGACGAAGCGCAAGCTCACGGCGCGACGCTCGGTCCGCTGCACGGATTGCCCACCGCTCATAAAGATCTGGTAGAAACGGCGGGCATCCGCACTACCTATGGATCGCCAGTGTTCAAAGATAACGTCCCGAAACAGGACGCGATTCTGGTGGAGCGCATCAAACGGGCCGGAGCCATTGCGGTGGGCAAAACCAACACGCCGGAATTCGGGGCCGGATCGCAGACATTTAATCAAGTGTTCGGCGCCACCAGGAATCCGTACGATCTTACGAAAACCTGCGGCGGAAGCAGCGGCGGAGCGGCGGTGAGCTTGGCGTGCGGCATGCTTCCGATCGCCGACGGCAGCGACAGCGGCGGATCGTTGCGAAATCCCGCTGCATTTTGCAGCGTAGTTGGATTCCGCACCGCGCCTGGGCGTGTCCCGCATTCGGCGATTGGAAACGCCTGGGCGACCTTAGGAGTAGCAGGGCCCATGGGACGAACAGTGGCCGACGCGGCCCTGCTGCTGAGCGTGATGGCGGGTCCGGATGCGCGCTGTCCGATTTCCATCACCGAGCCAGGGGCGCGCTTTGCCGGAAATCTGGAACGCAATTTCAAAGGCGTGCGTGTCGCGTGGTTCAAGGATATGGGCGGGCTACCGTTCGATCCGAGAATCCGCGCGGCGGTGGATGCGCATCGCAAGGCCTTCGAAAATCTCGGATGCGTCGTGGAGCAGGCCGAGCCTGATTTTACCGGCGCCGGCGAAGCTTACGACACCCTGCGCGCTTGGGGCTATGCATCTTCTTACGCCGAACTGGTGAAGAATCATCGCGATCAGGTGAAGGACACCGTGATCTGGGAGGTGGAGCGCGGTTTGAAACTCTCGGCCGCCGACATCGCGCACGCGCAAACACTGCACAGCAAGGCGTGGGACAACATGCGGATCTTCATGGAGAAGTACGAATACTTCATCGCGCCCGCCACGCAAGTTCCTCCGTTCGACGTCACACTGCCGTATGTCATGGAAGTGGACGGCGTGCGGCTTGAGAATTATACGCAATGGATGAAATGCTGCTGGCTGATTTCGATTCTCGAGAATCCGGCGATTTCCATGCCGAGCGGTTACACCTCACCAGACGGCCTGCCGGTAGGCTTACAAATTGTCGGACGCCATCGGGATGAGTTCAGCGTGCTGCAGATGGCGCACGCTTTCGAGCAAGCGACGCGCGCGAATCATCGGCGCCCGAGCGCCGTTTAAACAGAACCAAATTCGATCGCTTTCCCGCGGCGCACGTTCTTAACGTGCCGTGTTCGCACCGTCGAAAACACTGGTGGGGCGGACCCCCAGGTCCGCAGCCGACGCCCTCGTCGGCTTCTACGAGGGGCGAGTCCAGGGGGACTCGCGCGGACCGGGGGGTCCGCCCCACGATGCGTTTTCATCCCTGTGGATGAATCATCGATTCATGAGAAACACTCATGCGTCGCCATGAGTGGCGACGCGGCACGCAAGAGTGCGTGCGCTACTGCTTCACCAACACAACCGGCGCAGCTTGGCCGCCTGCCACTTTGTCGAAGAAATCCTTGACGCGCGGATATTCCGCCACGTCGGCGAGTGCATCTTTGGTTTCGAGCGACTGCTCGAAATGGATGCTCTGCCCAACCGCTTTCCAGGATGCCCGATATGTTCCGTATGCAGCCTCCACTTGAGCCGGATCGGGCATTTCATCCACGGCGAAACCGGCGGGCGTCTTGACGGTGACGACATCCTGGCGAGCGCGCGAGGATAACTTCACCGGCAATTTACGTTCTTTGCTGGGGAACAGATATTCCGGATCCGGCACCAGCATGCCAGGTTTGAAGAGCAACATGCGGCCTTGCATGAGCTGTCCGAACTGAAGCACGGTGAAGTCCACCGCCACCTCGAACGAATCGTCCTGGACGTGATCCGTGGGCGTGATCTTGTCCAACGTTACGCTTCCCAACCGTCGCGAGAAGGAGTGCTCGAGATTGCGCTTGAATTCATCGGGAGCCGTGTGTTGTGAGCTATAGCGCATCATCGAACCGGATTGCCCGAAATACTTCGTCACCATGTGTCCCACCAAGTGGCCGCTTTGGTTCCACTCCACTTCCACGGCGCGCTCGATGCGATTGGTGGCTGAAGGAAGCTGCGGCATTTTTACGAGATCACCATCCAATCCGGCTTCTACCAGTGCGTAGCTGCCCTGCTCCTCGCGCGGCAAACCACCCACGGGCGTTACCGGATCGGTGGGATCGAAAATCAAGAGCCGGCCCATTTTTGGAACATCCATCACAGTGGGAAGATTGGTTTCAGGCGATACCTTCACCGCGACGATCGCGTGATTGAATTGCATGGCGGATGGCCATTCGGGGTGAACGTAATAGCGGTCGCGCGAAAAGATCGCCACTTCATAAGAATCCATGCCGGCCGCTTTCAACAGGGCGCGCATGAGCGCGGCTTTGTCCTTGCAATCGCCGTAATTCTTCGCGAGAACTTGGGTGGCCGGATGCGGAATATATCCGCCGCCATGCATGACGTTCAAGTCCACCGAAACGTAATTTGTTTGCTGCACGAAAGCGGCGATGGCGCGGATCTTTTCAATCTCTGTTTTTGCCTGACGAGTCAACTCCTCGGATTTTGCATGAATCGGCGGCGTGGCTTCAGCGGATGGATCGGCAAATCCGGCCTGCCAGGCCGAGACGCTGTGCCAATCTTTCAACGGAACGAGCTCCGGTTTGCGCGCATTGGTGGGGAAATAGGTGACGCCCAAGCGAGGCGCAATCGCGTAGAACCTGGGGCTATGCTCTTCTTCATCTGCCATCGGAGGCAGATCGTGCAGTTCCCATGTAAATGTGGTGCCCTCTACTTTCGGCGCAACATCGGCGTGATTGAAGAGAGTTCCGCGCGCTTCCCAGGACGGCGGCAGCGACAAAATGAAGCGCGAGACCAAAACCGGATCGGCCTCCTGAAAGTAATAAGGCTGGGTCGTAAAGATGGTGGATTCTTCTTCGGTAACCTCGTAAGCGAAAATCGAACCTGCCGGAGAATCCTTGTCGCACTCGATCATCTTGGCGCGCTCTTCGTCGTAGGGCGTCTTATCGTTGGTCATCGCCACATCCACGATCCGATCTTTTGTATATTCGATCTCCTTTCCCGAAGGAAGCAGCAGCCACGCGCGAAAATCCCGAATGCGGCCGGCTTTGGTGTTGTATTCGCGAAACGCGACGGGAGCATGCGGGCTGGCCTTGAGGATCTTGATGACGCGGCGTTCCGTCATGACGCGTTTGCCGTCGGGATCCACGGCCAGTCGTTCTTCTTGTAGAAGCTCAACTCGCGTGACTTTGGCTGGATACTCGGCTTTCACCGGTTGCGCGCCGATATCGCGCACCCAAGCTGGGATATCTTTAGCGAACGAAAGCCCGCTTGCTAACAAAAGAAGCAGTGCGGCCTTCATTGTGAAGCCTGGGTGGGCGCCTGCTTCAGTGAAATGGTCACATCGTCGCGCCGGTGGATTTCATCGAAAACGCCTTTCAATGCCGGATATTGCTTGAGGTCGTAAGTGAGAAAACCTCCTTTGCCGAAAACAAGCTCGCGGAAGACGACGAACTCCCGGCCATCTTTGACAGACATTTTTAATTGATAGGAGCCCGGTTGTCCAAAGTCGTAGGAGCCAGGATTTCCCGCGTTATCCAGCGCGAAGCCGGTGGGAAGAGTGATGGAAACAGTGTCCTGCTCGAGCCACGCATATCGGAAACTCACCGAATATCGGCGCTCTGCCGCGGAGAACAACGGCGCTACGCCGCGTTGAAAAAGCAACGGCTGGATCAAGAGCCGCTTACCGGTTCGCTGAGCGTACCCAGGAATCTTGATGTGACAGCTCATCTTCAACGGCTTTTCCGGATCGTCGGCGTTTTCGATTTTCGGGTCCGAGACTTCTGAATCGGGAAAGACTGCGGTAAATTCCTTTTTAAGCGCCTCGATGCGCGCAGTCTCCTCTTCGTCCTTCATTTCCACTCGATGGTCCAGTGCGACGTGGCCGGAGTATCGTTGATCGATATCGCCTTCCAAGGTTCCATCCTCTGAGAGCGTAAGCTTCGCGGAACGCACCGCAGTGGAGGCTTCCGGCGGAGAAAGCAGCGAATCGATGAACACAGGATTCTTTGGATCGCTAAGCAGAGCCTTCATACCTTCCTCCCGCCAGGAAACCATGTTGGAAGGAAGCAACCGCGCACTGACATCGTGCAGGCCCCATTTGCCGCCGATCTGCACCGCCATATCCAGATTGGGCAAAAAATACTTATCCGCCAAGCCGGTAGAAAAAACCAGATCCGCCCGATCGGCGACCCAGGCCGGACGAGTTTCCAAGCCAACACACGAAGCCATGGAAGCGAACAGCATGTTCAATTCGTTGGGCGTAGCGATACCGCTTTTCAAAATCTCGGGAGCGGTTCGCGAGCGCTCCCGGAGTTCCTTCAGAATCTTGGCGCGCTCGGGCTCGGTGACCTTGGCGCTGAACAGGTCGCGCATATTTTTGCGGATGTATCGGATCAAAGCTCCGATCTTCAGCGCGTCCGCCGATACGCCTTCGGTGGCGGCGGCCGCTGCTTGTCTGATTTCATCGTTCGGTTTGATGGCGTGTTTAAAAAAGTCGTTATACATTTCTTTGCCGGCGTTAGCCCAATACTTGTCCGGCTCTTGTAATTTGCCGTTGTCACGATACATCAAAAGCAACCACGGCCGGACGTTCGCCTCGCCGGGCATCATTGGTTCCTCGTGGAAGGCAGGAACGTTTTCGAGCGTGGTGGATACAAAATCATCATCTTCCGTCTTCAATGGCGATGGTTTGCAGTTGAACGGAGTGGAGAACATTTTGTACGTCGTGTAGCGCTGCGACAAGGGGTAAATAAAGTACGTGACCTTTTGCACAGGAAATTCTCGCTGGAACTGCAGGCGGGTGTACATCACCGATGGTTCGCTCCGGATTTCTTTCCAGCGATATTCCACGATTGCCCCGGGTTCGACGCCGGGCATGGCGAACGATTTCACGCGATAACGCGATCTTCCGGCGCGAACCACGTCGCGCTCGAACACGCTGTCGTTTTTCAGCTCGATCTCGGTTCCATCGGCTTTGACAGTGCGCCCGTGAAGCGTGACGATAGCGTCCTTATCGCCAAGCGGCAAATCGATGGTGGAAGCCTTCTCCTTGCCCTTTTCATCGAAGATTTTCAATCGAACGTAATGATAGAAAACGCGCTGCAATTCGCGCGATCCAAGCAATTCGTCACGCACGTGGACTCGCCAAAAGATCGCTTCCACGCCCGCGTCTTTTTCGACGACCGGGGCTTTCATGTTGCGCTCGGCGTCGGTGATGGGAAGCCATGCGACGTCGATCGGGCGGAGATTTTGATTAAAAGCGAGAGGGGACAGGGAAAGGCTGAACAGAATAAAGCCAAGCTTGCGCACGCTACTACCTCCGAGAATGGTCAATAATTCGCCCAGCAGCACGGCTGCCGGCGCGACCAATCCAAGACTTAATTTCCGGGAGGTTTTATATTATCACAGCGGATAGCCGGCTATTTTCAAAACGCGACCTTGGGCGCGGTTCGGGCTCCTGGTTCCGTCTTGAAATAAGCGTCGTTGCGATGGAATCCGAACATACTGGCTGCAATACTTTTCGGAAACAACTCGATATCGGTGTTGTAGCGCTGCACGGTGTCGTTATATTTGCGGCGCTCAACCGCGATGCGGTTTTCGGTGCCTGCGAGTTCATCCTGCAATCGGAGGAAGTTTTCGTTGGACTTCAGCTGCGGATAGTTCTCCACGACAACCAGCAACCGGCTCAACGCGCTATCCAACTGAGAATTAGCTTGGATCTTTTCCTGCGGATTGCGCGCGCCGCCCAGCGCCGCCCGGGCATCCGTTACTTCCTTGATCACGGCTTGCTCCTGCTTGGCAAAGCCCTTCACGGTTTCGACTAGGTTCGGAATCAGATCGGCGCGGCGTTGCAGCGCTACATCGACTTGCGACCAGGCCGCGGTTACGGATTCGCGCTCCGTCACCAGGCCGTTCTTTTCTCCCATCAGCCAGCCGAAAACCCCCAAAACAATCACGACCACGACGCCCAATGCTACCAGCGCGATCTTCATTTCTTCCTCATTTCTCCAGGCGGTCGACGTGCGCCACCACGGATTCAATCTGTTTCAGATAATTCGCGAACAACCAGTCCACATCCACGTCGCCCGGCTTCTTCTTGCGCTCGCGCAGATCGAGCAGGGTTTCGAAGGGCGTTGCATCCACCTGCAGAGAGGTCAAATTCTTAGAAACGTCGCGCTTCTGCCAGCCGGTTTCGACGCCCGAAAGCAACAGAGCATGCCGGGCAAGCACGAGAAACGTAGATGCCGATTCCATCATCAATCGTAACAGCGCGGGCTTGTCGGCCAGTGTTCCAGCCGCTTTCTGACGCAGCCGCAGCAACTTCGCGCGAAGGTCGTGCTCCACCTGCGCCCGATAAAACGATCGGTCGATCTCGAGCGTCGCGATGACATCCTTGCCGAACAGCACCTGCCGCCGCTCCTGCATGTCATGGAACTCGATCGGGAAGCAGTCGGTGGAAGTGCGGACTTCTTCTTCGCTCAGCAGCAATGGCGATGGATTGCCGTCGCGCCACCATTTGAAAATGGGTTCCGAGGCACTGAGTTCAGCGGGAGTAACACGCGTAAGGACGCACAGAACGTTCAGATCCGAAAATTCGCCGTGATGGTCGCCGGATGCGGCCGATCCGAAGAGGATCACGGAGACCAAGCGATCCTGATGGGCCGCTTTGAGACGATCGACTAGATCTTCGAGCTTCGATTCCATAATTTACCAGTCGCTGGAAG